>Ga0272441_10001749_pt1 | contig 45631 bp, 35 predicted proteins | sample SSMProp6N_FD_193582 | JGI IMG/M metagenome (GOLD analysis project Ga0272441, IMG submission 193582) | Marine sediment archaeal communities from Little Sippewissett salt marsh, Falmouth, MA, United States - SSM-Prop-6N | ecosystem: Environmental > Aquatic > Marine > Wetlands > Sediment ... | reverse complement strand
GTCTGTTCCCCGTGTGTTCCGGAGCCCACACCCAGATACACATCCGGTTTAGGCAGTTCCAGCTCTTCCAGAAAAATTTTGGACATCCTGTTGTCATAATGCTGGCCGGTATGGATAAAATGCGGGTCAAATTGATCCGGATGTTTTCGCATTTCCTCCAGAATCGGAGCGATTTTCATAAAATTCGGTCTCGCTCCTGCGATGACAAATATTTTAATTCTCTTTCGATTCAATTTTATTCCGTATCAGGATGCGCGTGCTGCATCCATTAATATTTGGGCCACTTCGGGTCTGGTAAAGGCCTCCGGCGGCATTTCTCCGCGCTGAAGCATTTCCCGCACTTTCGTCCCGCTCAGAAATACATGGCTTTCCTTGCCGTGCGGACAGGTTTTTGAACTGGCCATGTTACCGCATTTCTGACAGAAAAAGGCATGCTCAAACATCAGGGGTGTAATACCCAGCGCATCACGGTCAAATTCCTGAAAAATCTCCTGAGCGTCATAGGTGCCGTAATAATTGCCCACACCCGCATGATCGCGTCCTACAATGAAATGGGTGCACCCGTAATTTTTTCGGATAATGGCATGAAATATGGCTTCCCTGGGTCCGCCGTAACGCATGGCAGCCGGATTCACAACCAGAGCCGTCCGGTTCTCGGGATAATACCTGGACAGCAGCATTTCGTAACAGGCCATGCGTACATCCGCCGGAATATCGTCATCTTTGGTGTCCCCGACAATAGGATGAATGAGAAGACCGTCCACAATTTCCAGGGCGCATTTCTGAAGGTATTCATGGGCCCGGTGAATGGGATTGCGTGTCTGAAAGCCGACCACGGTCCGCCACCCATTTTCTTCAAACAGGGCGCGTGTCCCGGCAGGCTCCAGCCTGAAATCCAGAAAATCTGTATAGTGCCGTTTGCGCAGCATATGAACAGGGCCGCCGATCAATCTGGGTTCCATCTGATAAAGCGCGGCCACACCGGGATGGGCCTCTTCCGTGGTTTTAAAAACCTTCTGTGCCATGTCTTTCGCATCATAATTGAATATTTCATCCGCTTTAATAATTGCAATGGACTCATCGTTCTCATCCAGCAGGGTAATCTCCTCACCCTCTTTTATGCTTTTTGAAAATGCCTCGGATACGGCCATTGTGACCGGGATGGTCCAGGGAATACCATTCTTCAAATGCATGGTATCCATCACCGCCTGTAAATCGTCTTTGCTCATGAATCCGGTTAGCGGACTTAAGGCGCCCGACGCAATCATTTCAAGGTCCGATAATTCACGACTCGTCAGTTTCCAGGTTTTAAGTCCGGCGGCTTTATCCTGCATGGCCTCCTGTTCCTTTTCGGGAACATAACGGTTAATCAGTTCGCCGCCGTGTGCTGAAATAGACATACCTGCTCCTCTCTAGAAATAGAATAAATAGATAAATGTAACTGTCAGCAGTCCGATCAGTATGTTCATCGGAACACCGATTTTTATAAAGTCCCTGAATCGATAGCCGCCTGCACCGTAAACCATTAAATTGGTCTGATAGGCAATGGGTGTGGCAAAACTGGCCGATGCAGCCAGCGCCACGGTGATAAACAAAGGCACGGGTTCCATATGGGTGCGCGTCACTACGGACAGTGCAATGGGAAAGGCCAGCGCCGCGGCCGCATTGTTTGTGATAATTGATGTATATAAATTGGCCAGAATATAAACTCCGGCAATAATACCGAATGTGCCCAGTGGTGAACCCAGTGCGATGATTTGCGCAGCCAGAAAATCAGCCAGGCCGGAATTTTCCAGGCCCCGTGCAATGCCGAAAGCGGACGCTATCATCACCAGAACGGGCCAGTCAATGCTTTTCCTGGCATCCTGCGGCGTCACACAGCGGAAAAAGATAAGCAGCATGGCTGTCAGCCCGACAGCCACAAGAATCGGCAGCAGTTGCAGAGCCAGAACCACGATCATGGCTGCGAGTAAAAAGAGGGAAAGATAACTGTACTTCCTCGGCTTGGAGATCATTTCAACCGATTTGGAAACCAGATAAAATTCCCGCGCATGGTACCATCTTTCCATAAAATTTTTCCGGGAAACCAGCAAAAGCGTATCGCCTGCACGGAGCACTACATCCCCTATTTTCTTCTGAATCCGCTCCCCGCTGCGGTGAATGGCAATAATCACCGCATCGTAATGGCTTCTGAACTGACTGTTGCGCACATTTTGTCCGACCAGCGGAGAATCCGAAGAAATAACCACTTCAAAGGTGCCGAGCTGATCCGAATCATAATCAGCAAAATCAAACGGCATATTTTTCATAACAGACAGACCGCGGGTTTTCTGCAGCTCCAAAATGGTTTCCGGAAGACCCGTAAAAAATAGCCGGTCATTTTTCAAAATGACTTCTTTGGGTGATACAGATGCAAGGATCTGATTCTCCCGTTCAATCTGGAATAAATACAATCCCTTCAGATGCCGCAAACCGGCTGATTCAATACTTTTACCAATATGGGAACAATTGGCCTCCACTTTCATGGTCACAATAAATTCACGGGTTTTCTCCCCCAGTTCAACCATAGGCTCCTTACGCTCGGGAAGCAACCGGTGGCCTATGAGGGAAATCAGCAGCACACCTGAAATGGCAACAGGAATGCCGATCCGGGACAGGGAAAAAAAGGAAAATCCTTCGAAGCCGTTTTCCAGCATCATACCGTGAATGACCAGATTGGTTGTGGTCCCGATCAGTGTGCACATACCGCCCAGTATGGCTGCATAGGAAAGCGGAATCAGCAGCTTGGACAGGGGTGTGCTGTTTTTTTTGCTCCAGTGACGTATGACAGGAATCAGGATAGCAACGATGGGTGTGTTATTGAAAAATGCAGAAATGCCTGAAACAGGAAAAAGCAGTCTCAGCAGTTTGGTCGAAATGGAACCGCCTTTTCCCAGCAATTTATCACCCAGCCAGTTCAGTGCGCCTGTTTTCTGCACGGCTCCGGCCACGATGAAAAGAAATGCGACAGTCAGCATGCCCTTATTGGAAAAACCGCTGAATGCTTCCTGCACATTAATGACACCGCCGAGCACCAGCAAAAGCAGAACGGAGAAAAATGCCACATCGGTATCAATCCATTCCTTAATAAGGACAATGGTCATACCCAGAATTAAAACCGCTGTGTACCAGAATGTAAAGTTCTCAATCAGTTTAAATCTCCGTTATGATCTTACTCATTCCCCGAAGCAGGGACAAGACCCTTCTCTTCCAGAAACCGGATTATTTCATCCGCGCTTTCGTGAAGTGTTAAGGTGTCGGTTTGAATGACCAGCTCAGGATTTTGAGGCGCTTCATAAGGCGCGGATATGCCGGTAAATTCCTTGATTTCACCGGACCGGGCTTTCTGATACAGACCCTTTGGATCCCGCTCTTCACACTTGTCCAGAGAGCAGGCACAGTAAATTTCTATGAACCGTCCTTCAGGCAGAAGGGATCTTGCCTGATCCCTGTCCTTGATGTAGGGTGAAATGAAAGCGGTCATAACCAGAATGCCGGCATCAGCGAAAAGTCTGGCCACCTCGCCGATCCGCCGGATGTTCTCCTCCCTGTCTTCCGGAGAAAAACCCAGATTTTTATTTAAACCGTGACGGATATTATCTCCATCCAGAACATAGGTCAGACATTTCCTCTGGTAAAGCCGGCTTTCGACCTCATGCGCCAGGGTTGATTTTCCGGATCCCGATAATCCCGTAAGCCACAGTACCGCACCTTTTTGTTTCAATAATTCTTCACGATTTGCAGCAGTAATGTCTGCATCATGCCAGGTAATGTTGGTTGCTTTTTGCTCTGCCAAATTGATTATCCTTTCAAATTGAGTATTTACTTATAGCTCCGCGTTCTCAGTCCCATCCTGAACCGCAGTCTGAGTCATGTATAATATGGCGCTGTATGGAAAAATTAATGAACGACCTCTAAATCAGCACCATGTATATTGAAACGAAGCGACTGCTGAATGGACGGAATGGTCACGATCAGCCGCCTCTCATTCTGAATCGATTCGAGCTGTCCTTTTAATCCCCTCAGGGGACCACTGACAACCTCCACCTGATCGCCTATGGTAAAGCGGGACAGGGCCTCCACACCGGGATCCTCATCAATGATTCGCTGAATGATATCAATTTCTTTATCCTGAACGACAGCGGGCTTCCCCTGAAAGGAAACCATACGGACGATGCCGTAGGTTTGAAGTGCACGTAAACGATCTGAGGGATCGGCATGGATAAACAGATAGCAACGGAACAACGGTTCTTCAATCCACTTTTTTCGGTCACTCCACTGTTTCAGTATTTTTCGCATGGGAAGAAAAGATACGATCTCCTTTTCCCGAAGCTGCTGATCCACCCTTCTTTCGTGGCGAGGCCTGGTATAGAGAGCGTACCAATGAACATCTTTATGTAAAGCCATAGGCGGGACGTCTCTGGTCAATAATCCCTTCTTCCATTGCAAAGTCATACGGTCTTCATATCATCTCTTTATGAACAGGCATAAGTATATACAAAAACAATGCCATATTGGCATAAACTCTTTTTTATTATAAAAATAACAATGCCTTATGCCTGTTTTTTATTTCAAGTTATTCTTCGTCAGACAGATAAACTGAATGAAATATGACCACCTGAAAACCCGGTAAAAAATGTGAATAAAACCGGCTTATTTTGTCCCACTCAATATATAAAACTGGCTCATAATAGTCAATTGTTAACTTATATTATATCGTCCCTATGGGACATCGATATAGCCACGGATTTACACGGATTAACACTGATTTTAAAAACAAAATATATACAAATTTCAAAGGCAGATCTTATTATAAATTTAATTCTTTTTATGTTTTTATATATAACAATATCCGTGTTTCATCCGCCTGCCCGCCTCCGGCGTGGTGTTAATCCGTGGCAAACTATTTTAAAAGGAAGATGTTATATGAAATAAAACAATAAAACCTGTTTCCAGGATCATCCCGATTCCATAATAATATAAATGATTAATTCGGGATGGTTTTTGCCAATAATAGAGTGTTTTCTGTAGAGCGACGAGGTTCGTCGCTCAATAGAACAACCAAACTGGTCGTTCTACAATTCAATGCTTACAACTGGTGGAATATTGATCTAGCCACGGATCTACACAGATTAACACAGATTTTAAAAACAAAACCAATTATAAATTTATTTTTTAATGTTTTATTTAATAATATCCGTGTTAATCCGTGGCTAAAATTTTAATCTGTGTTTCATCTGCCTGCCCGCCTCTGGCGTGGTGTTAATCCGTGGCAATTTAAATTTAATCCTTGCTTCAGACCACAATTAAAACAAAATATAGTACAATTCAGCCATTGTCATCAAATAACCTCTCTTTTATCTTGACTTTTTGCCGGATTGTTATCATATTGTTTGCGCTTTCATTTCCAATTAAGGAGGATATTTTATGGCGTATCAATTGTCTTCAATGGTGCCCCTGCTGCGCGCCGCGGAAAAATCATCCCTCGAGGGAAAACCGGCCGCAATCGGTGCATTCAATGTTAATTTCTATTCCCAGGCTGCCGGTATTCTTGAGGGTCTTCGCAGGGCCGACGGTCCGGGTATTATTCAGGCCAGCCGGGGGGCTAATAAATTTCAGGGTGGTCCTGATAAAATTCAGGCTATGGTGCTTAAAGCCATGGAAGACGCCAAACATGAACTGCCGGTATCGCTGCACCTGGATCATGGTAATGAAGAGCAGGCGCCTATCTGTGTGGATGAGGGCTTCAGCTCGGTCATGATTGACGCATCCACTCTGGAATTGCATGATAATATCGAATTGACAAAAAAAATTGTTGATTATGCTCATGTTAAAGGGGTCAGTGTGGAAGGTGAATATGGAAAGCTGGCCGGTGTTGAAGAAGATGTTGTCCATGAGTCCACCACCTATGGCGATCCTTTTCTGGTTCCCTATTTTTTCAATGAAACCGGCGCGGATGCTCTGGCCGTGGCTTACGGTACATCGCACGGGCCCAATAAAGGCGCAGCCGGCGGACTGGAAAACCTGGCCGTCTGGGTCATTGAAAAAAGCTATAAAGGCATGACCGCTTACGGCCAGAACCTGGATCATTTCATTGTCAGTCACGGCTCGTCAACCGTTCCCCAGGAAATTGTAGCTGAAATCAATGCTCAGGGCGGAAATGTACAGGGCGCCGCAGGCATACCCATGCATAAAATTCAGGAAGCCGTAAAAGCCGGTGTCCGCAAGATCAACATTGACACCGATCTGAGACTCGGCATCACTGCCACGTTCAGAAAATATTTCAATGACAACAAAGGTGTTGAGGACTCATCGCCCGAAATACTGAAGCCCATCAAGGAAGCCCTGGATGCCAAACCCGAAGCCATCGATCCCCGGGATTATTTAAAAGTAATCGATATCAGCCATCTTCGTGAAGACCCGTCAGGTACGGACCTCGAGGAAGTCATGGCTCTGGTCAAGGATCGCATTGCCTCGCATGTCGAAATGCTGGTCAATAAATTCGGCAGTGCCGGTCTGGGCGGAAATGTGGAACGTATTTCGCTGGAAGATCTGGCCGCATCCTATAAAAGCTGAGTCTCATCCGTACGCCTATGTCTTCACAGAGACTTCTGCTCTTTGATATTGACGGAACGCTGATTCGCACGGCGGGTGCCGGAAAAATGGCCATGGAACGTGCATACATGGATGTATTCGGGAAAACGGACGGTCTTCAGAGTATATCCATGATGGGCAGAATGGACCCGTCTATTCTGAGAGAAGCCTTGAAAAACCATCACATTCCCTGGACACCTGAACGGGAGCATGTGTTCCGCCGCACCTATTTTGGCATCATCAAGGAAGAAATTGCAAAACCCCGGGACGGGAAAAAACTGTGTCCCGGGGTTTTACCGCTTCTAAAGGCGCTTCAGTCAGAATCCCGCTTTGTACTCGGGCTGCTCACAGGTAACTGGGAATACAGCGGACGCGTGAAACTGGAATATTTCGGCATTAACGATTTTTTTCCGTTCGGCGCCTTTGCGGAAGATTCACTTTATCGTGAAGATCTTGTCCCCGCAGCATTGAACCGATATCATGAACAATACGGTAACTATATACCCGACAAAAATGTTTATGTGATCGGGGACACGCCTCTTGATATTCAATGCGCCAAACCGCATGGTGTCAAAACCATTGCGGTGGCCACAGGATTTCATTCGTCTGAGGACCTGGCCGATCATCATCCCGATTATGTTTTTGAAAATTTACATTCCACTCCGGATGTCCTTAAAATTTTCGAATAATTCAATATATTTTTTGTCCGGTTTATACGGTAAATCACCACTCCCTTAGGTGATAGTTAATATAAATGGCCCTAAAATAAGCATATTTCTTACAACCTGTTCCCTTTATAATTGGTGGTGATGGGTGGCAAAATGATTATTAATCCAGCCACAGATCTACACGGATTTACACGGATTTTTAAAACAAAACCAATTATATATTTATTTTTTATTTTTTTATATAAGAATATCCGTGTTTGATCCGTGTTAATCCGTGGCTAACTATTTTAAAAGGAAAACTCTAAAATTCATCAAACGGTAGAACCTCTTTCCCGGACCATCCCGATTCTATATTCAGACAAATGATTGATTCGGGATGGTTTTTACCGATAATAAACTTTTCCATTTTCCCCTTTCATTTTTTCCTGTGCTTTTCTATATTGATTACAATTGAACAGGTCTGTCTACGTGGATAAATTTATTGGGCTTATATTCAGAAAACATCTGAAGGATGGAAAAGACATCCGCCATCCGGAAATTAGGCATATTGTCGGCCGCGTGGAAGGATGGATCAGCATCTGGACCAATTTTTTGCTGTCTGTAATGAAAGGTTGGCTCGGCTTATGGAGCGGTTCGGTTTCCCTGATAGCGGATGCCATACATACCCTTTCCGATGTATCCACATCCATTGTTATCCTGATTGCTTTCCGTATAGCCAGAAAACCGTCCGACACCGCCCATCCGTTCGGCCATGGCCGTATGGAAGCGATTGGAACCGTTATTGTCGCGGTTCTGCTGATGGTGGCCGGCATCGAAATGCTCAAAACCTCGGTGTCGCGCCTTCTGAATCCATCCCCTTTCGAGGCCTCCTGGTTCCTTATTGCAATGGTTGCGCTGACAATTCTCATCAAGGAAATACTGGCTCGGTTTTCACAGAAGCTGGCAAAAATCATAGAATCTTCAGCGCTGAAAGCGGATGCATGGCATCACCGCACCGATGCATTATCCTCCGTTCTGGTTTTGGTTGCATTGCTGGGCCAGAGATTCTTTGATATCTATTATCTGGATGGTGTGGCCGGTATCGCAGTGTCTGCCATGATAGCCTATACAGGCTGGCACATTGTAAAAGACGGGATTGACGATCTTTTAGGGAAACGTCCTCCGGTTCATATCGTTAAAGATATTAAGGATATGATCAAAGCGCACCCTGAAATACTGGATGTGCATGACCTGATCATTCACCAGTACGGGCAGAAATCCGATATCTCTTTTCACATTGAAGTCCCGGAAAATCTGCCATTAAAACGGGCACATGCACTGTCCGATGATATTGCCAGAACGATCAATGACCATTTCAGCACCCATTCAACGGTTCATGTTGATCCGGTCAACACAAGTGATCCTGAACTGCAGGCTGTCAGAAAGTTGATTAAAAATGATCTCGCAAAATGGGACCAGAAAATATCCTTTCATGACCTGCGCTGTTTGGGTGACAAACGATCAAAAAATATTGTTTTTGATCTTGTCGTAGATCCGGTAATGAATGACAGGGAAATTGATAACCTGAAAAATCAGCTGTTAAGGCATATTGCGGAACAATTTCCCTCAATCAACCATATTACCATAGAGATAGAACCCCGATATGTATTATGAGGACCTCTGTATGATGTATAAAAAATCTGTCATTTTCCTTATGGGTTTACTGCTGGCCGCATCGATAAAAGGAATGGAACCGGCCAACATCCGGATATCCGCTTCCACCGGTCAGGGCCTGACTTTGACCTGCACACCGGCTAATGTTCAATCAACGCCTATATATAAAAACAGCATACTGTATCACCGGTTGGATTTCAAAAACGCAAGTTCCGGCAATGATCCCGGAGAGCCTGCCATACCGGACCAAATCATTGTAATCGGCATCCCGCCGGAGGGTCAGGTCAGTATATCCGTTGCTGAATCCGAATATACCGACAAATCAGGCGTGCGTATCCTCCCTGTACCCGAAATGCGTGAAATCGACAAAATGCCGTCTGAACATTATTTCGAAGGACCGGGTTACAAATTATCCGGCTTTCAGCCCGGACAGTTATACACATCCGAAGAACCCGGTATGATGGGGAAATACCGAATTCTTCGTATCCACCTGTTTCCGGTTCAATTTGACGCCTCACAGAACAGGATTCGCCAGTATTCAAAAATCACGCTGCGGATCACTTTTCATGGAAACACATCACCGGTACCGGGCTGGGAGAAAGAACGCCGAAATAAATCGTTCTATCAAAAGGCTCTGCTCAACTACACACAGGCAAAAAAATGGCCCGTGATTCCTGCATCGGGCCAAATCCTGAAAGCACAGAAAGCGACCATATCCGGGGAACGGTATAAAATACCTGTTTCTCTCTCCACAGAGGGAATTTTTAAAATGACCGGCAGCTTTTTAAGCCAGAACGGTATCAATATCGCATCCATTGATCCGGCCACCTTGAAAATATACAACAACGGCGGACAGGCTCTGCCGCGCGATATTCAACTCTCCAGGCCGGACAGTCTGATTGAGAATCCGATTCTCACATCCGGTTTTGAGGACGGCCGCTTTGATGAAAATGATTATATCCTTTATTACGGAAAAGGTGTTTCAAACTGGCAGTATGACCTGACCACAGAGGAAATGGAACATTATAATAATGTATATACGGATCAGAATGTCTACTGGCTTGCTTTTAATGACAACATTCCCGGAAAACGCCTCTCTTCTCAATCCGGAAACACGGACGTGGATAATATAATCACTACTGCAGTGCAATATGATTTTATTGAACACGACTATGTCAACTACCCCGGTAAGGGAGGCATACGCTGGTACGGAAGCCAGTTTGCGCCCAACGACACGCGCAATTACACCCTTCCTTTTCACAATCCTGTTCCCGGCATGCCCATATCTTTCCGTGTCCAGGTAAAAGGCGCCACATCTGGCATCCATACATTTCAAATGTATTTCAACGGTCAATCATTGTCCCAATTCTCTTTCTCGGGTACAACGGTTTCAACGCGATCGGTCATCTCGGAAACCGATATGCAATCGGAAAACACACTGACTTTAAAATACACGGCTAACTCGGATGCCTCTATGACCTATATGGACTGGATAGAATGGGCCTATACATCCTATCTGCGGGCCGAAGACGGCGTGCTGATTTTTTATTCTCCCCTCCAGGCCGGCAACCTTGAATACCGGCTGTCCGGCTTTGATACACAGCCCCTTGTATGGGACGTCACGAATACAGCGCAGATTACACAGATGGAGGTCCGGTCGGAAAACCAGGAATGGGTTTTCATCGGAACCGGCTATGGCAATGAACCCCGTAAATATATAGCGGTCCAAAATTCCGCCTTTTTATCTCCCGAAGCCATTGCGCAGGATGAGCCGTCCAATCTCAGGGATTTTACAAATGATGCGGATATGGTGATTGTCACGCATAAGGACTTCTATGATCAGGCCGGTCGGCTGAAAGATCATCGCGAGACAAATGATTCTTTAACTGTTCAGGTTGTGGACATTCAGGATGTTTATGATGAATTCAGCTGGGGTCTGTTTGATCCGACAGCCATCCGTGATATGCTTCACTATGCACATTCAGGGGGCTGGCAGAAACCGCCGGCCTATCTGCTTTTATTTGGAGACGGCGATTTCGACTACAGAAATAAAATTTCGTCAGATGACAAAAACTGGATACCCCCGTTCGAAAGAGACGCGAATACCGATACAGGAGCAAGAGCCACGGATGACTGGTACACTTATGTGCTGGGCAGTGACACGGAAATGGATTTATCCGTCGGCCGCTTTCCGGTGCGCTCAACAGCAGAGGCGCAGGTTGTGGTTGATAAAATCATCGGGTATGAAAACAATCCTGATTTCGGAGACTGGAGAACCCTGATTACACTCGTGGGTGATGACGAAAAAGGTGCTCCTTCAGGCACCGAGGAAACCACCCACATCGGTGCCAATGAAGATATCGCGAATTACAGTATACCGGCATCATTTAATCTTCGTAAAATATATTTAACTGAATATCCGGAAGAAATTATTACCGAGGGCCGCAGAAAACCGAAAGCAGAAGATGACCTGGTGGATCAAATCAACAAAGGCACCCTGATCGTGAATTTTATCGGACACGGCAACAATGAGCTCTGGGCGCATGAAAGGGTATTTTACATTGCCAAGGATCTGGCCAGGCTGAACAACAGGAACAGACTGCCCCTCATTTTCGCTGCGACCTGCGATTTCGCGCGATACGACGATCCCATGGTGCAGAGTTTTGCTGAGGAACTGATCAACGCCTATGAAAAGGGCTGTTTTGCCATTATTGCCGCTTCCCGCTTTTGTGTGTCCTATGCCAATGAAGCCCTGGACCGTCAGTTTATAAAATACCTTTTAAACGAGTTCGGACCCTCTGAACGGATGGGGGACGCATTGCGATTGGCCAAAATACAGGTCTCTAATACATATAACAATGAAATGTACCATCTGCTGGGAGATCCGAGCATGCGGCTCGGTATGCCGCGCTATCATGCGGCCATTACGGATATGGATCCGGATTCTCTCAAGGCCCTCAGTCTGGTTCAGATACGGGGTGTTTATGAGCAGGATGGACAGCCATGGAACAGTTTCAGCGGAAAAATCAATCTTAAGGCATTCGATTCAAAAAAACCGGTTGTTTATACCACGGCAGAGAACCGGACCATTGATTATATCCTTCCCGGGAATGCCCTTTTCAGAGGTGAAACCTCTTCTGAAAATGAATTTGAAATTGCCTTTATTGTGCCCAAAGACATTTCCTATGGCGGCAACACGGGCCGGCTGAGTGTTTATTTTTATAACGATGAGACAGATGGTATGGGTTATCAAAACAACATCGCCATCGGCGGCAGCGCCAGTCTGATCGATCAGGAAGGCCCCTATATCGGTTTTTCATTTGACGACAACAATCACTTTCTGGACGGCGGACTGGTTACGGAAAATCCCGAACTGACTGTAAAAATTGAAGATGAAAAAAGCGGTATCAACATCACCGGGGAAATCGGCCATAAAATCATTTTGACCCTGGATGAAACAGCACAGGAGGATGTGACCAATTATTTTCAGTATGACGAGGGCAGTTATCTCAGCGGAAGCCTCACCTATGCACTGTCAGGGCTTGAACCGGGCATGCATACATTGTCTCTGAAGGCCTGGGACAATGCCAACAATTCATCCTCCCAGTCAATTTCATTTGAAGTGGTGCCGGGAGATGAATTGAAAATTGATCGTGTTCTCAATTACCCCAATCCATTCGATTATTCGGTTGAAACAGACCTGACTTTTCAGTTGAACCAGGATGCTGAAGTGGATATTAAAATCTTTACTTTAAGCGGCCGTCTGATCAAACGCCTGGATGGGATTTGGGGAAATGCCGGATTCAACTGCGTGCACTGGGACGGCCGGGATGAAGCAGGCGATGAACTTGCCAATGGTGTATACCTTTATCAGATTCAGGCAAGCACCCAATGGGAAGGCAGTACCATCCGGCAAAAGGCGCTCGGCAGAGCCATGATTATGAGATGAAGGATGAAAAATGTACAGTGATATTGTAAAGGATCATTTCTCACAACCGCGGAACATTGGTGAGCTTGCGGCTCCGGATGCAATCGGTCTGGCACAAAACAAGGCTGACGGGGATCAGGTTCAGCTGCATATTCAAATTGAAGACGGTATCATTACAGATGTTAAAATGAAAGTCATGGGATGTGTAGCCGCTATTGCTGCCACCAGTCTGTATACAGAAATGATTAAGGATAAAACGATTCAGGACGCGCTGGAAGTATCGAAGGAAACTTTAACCGGAGCACTCGGCGGGTTGCCCGATCAGAAAATCAAATGCTCCCTGACCTGTATTGACGCTTTCCATTCAGCAATAAAAAAATATCACGATCAGAACACGTAAAATAATGGCAGATTCTGAAATTGACGTATATCAGACCCTGTATACCGGAGTCAACGCTGAATACAAGGTCAAGGGATCCCGCTTTCTGGGACTTGCAGCCCCTGTTCAAAATGAAAAGGAAGCGGAATCGATTATCCATGATATCAGCCGGAGACTTCACGATGCCACGCATCACTGCTATGCGTATACGTTGGGTACAGACGAACAGCGGATTGACCGCTATTCTGATGCAGGTGAGCCATCCGGCACAGCCGGAAGGCCCATTATGGAGAGTATACTCGGCCGCAGACTGGTTAATGTGCTCTGTGTGGTGACCCGGTATTTTGGCGGGACCAGGCTGGGGACAGGCGGACTTGCCAGGGCCTACGCGGAATGCACCAATCTGACCCTGGACGCTGCGACCCTGGTAAAACACTACATCGTGGCAACCTATCATGCTGCATTTCCCTATACAATAACAGGCAGTGTTATGAAAGTGATCAATCAGTATGAAGTGGACATCGTTCAGACTTTATACGGAGAGAAAACTGAAATGGACATACGGATCAGAAAATCGCTCGCTGATAATTTTGAAAAAGATATAAGAGACGCAACAGCGGGTAAAATTCAATTGAAAAGAGAGGAACCGGTCAGTGGTTAATCTGATTCTCCTGATAGCAGCCCTGGCTGCTTCTGCTTTCTTCTCCGGCATGGAAACAGCCCTGATCTCGGCAAGCCGGATTCAGCTGAAAGTCTGGATGCGCCACAACCAGAAAAATGCTCGCCATGCGCTTCAACTGCTCCAGCATCCCGAACGGTTTCTGACGACCACGCTTGTCGGTACGAATATCGGTGTGGTAACCGCTTCATTTATTATGGCTGTTTATCTTGAACCTTACATGAGCGGTTTCGCAATCACCGCGATCAGTTCTGTCATACTGCTTATTGTCGGGGAAATTGTACCCAAATCCATCGGCAGAGACAGAGCCACGCAGCTTTCCAGGAATACTGCCTATTCTATAACAGCAATCTATTACATCCTTTATCCTGTAATCTGGCTTGTCAGAATCATTTCTGACATACTGCTCCGAATCATTGGAGAGCGTCAGATTGGCATGAAACAGTTCTTTTCACGAAAAGACCTGGATATGCTGATCCTGCAGGTAGAGCAGGCTGGTCTTGTCGACAAGGAGGAGCGCGGTCTGATTTCCCGCTTTATACGACGTGGCAATGAGAAAGTCAGAGATGCCATGGTCCATCGCACGGAAATATCTGCTGTAGACATCACATGTACCGTAAAGGAAGCCAATAAAGTTTTCGAAAAAACAGGGTTTTCGAGACTTCCCGTATATCAGGACACCATAGACAACATCCTTGGAATCGTGACAGCATGGGATATCATCCTTGAAAAACCGAAAAATCTGAAACAAATTCTCCGCGATCCCCTGTTTGTGCCGGAATACAGACAAATCAGCCATCTGCTCCAGGATTTTCAATCCAGACATTTGCGTGTGGCCGTTGTGGTAGACGAATACGGCGGCACTGCCGGCCTGATCACATTCGAAGATATCATTGAAGAGTTCTTTGGCGAAATACAGGATGAATTTGATGAAAATACAAATAAATACCGGAAAATCAGCCCCACACAAATTGATGTTCATGCCAAAACAGGTATTCAGGAACTGAATGAACAGTTTGCCCTAAAGCTGCCCGAAGGCAATTACCAGACCCTTGGCGGATTTCTGTGCGAACAATTGGGTAAAGTCCCCAAACGCGGTGACCGCCTGACTTCAAATCAATGGACAATGATTGTTATTTCAGCCACAAGAAAAGCTGTAAAATGGGTTCGCATTATGATGAATCCCGTTTAAAAATTTTTACATTGTCAGCAATCCACCCTTCGAATCACCGCACCGGATTTTTACCTTGCTTTACTCCACGATTTTTGGTATTATTTAGTTCTGTTTTCTCAACAGGGATAAAATGGTTAAACGCATCGTCACACATTATGATTTTGATGGTATTGCCAGCGCCGCTATATGCTCCATGGCCTTAAATCTGAAGCATTACTTCTTTACCGGACCGCGTACCATTATTGAAGCCAAAGTGACAACCACTGTAAATGATGTGGTGTGTGATCTCCCTTATCCGCTGGAATGCGGCCTCTGGTTCGACCATCATGAGGGGAACCTGGAAGATCTGAGATTAAGAGGTTTGGATGTAAATCAAATACCAGGCTGTTTTGATCTGAAAGCGTCCTGCAGTCGTGTTGTTTACAATTATTTCATCGAGCAAAAAACCCTGCCCTCTCATTTCGAACAACTGGTGAGTGAAGCAGACAAGATTGACGGATTTACCTATAAAGATATCGACGAGTGGCGGAAAGAAACACCGGGCAAAATAATTGACGGCACATTGAGAACCCAACAGCGGTCAGCCAAAGTCTCCCGGCAATATATGGCCCATCTGGTAAATCTTTTAAGAGACTGTCCAATTAAAAAAGTGGCTGCAAGACCGGAAGTCAGAGAATATTATGAACAATACCTGATTGATGAAAAACGAATGCTGGACCAAATAAAAAAGGACGCCTCATTTCTACCGCAGGACACCGGTCAGGAACTGGTTGTCCTTGACCAGACCCCGCATAAAAAACGTTCTCACCTGCTCAAACATCTGGCCTATCTTTTGTATCCAAAGGCCCTCGCTGTGCTCGGCATCCAGAATGTTTATCAGGGAGATCTAAAGACCAACAATCTGTGTTTTTCCATGTCATTAAGCCTGAATATGTCCGGCAACCGGCATAATAAAAATGTGGGTGAAATTATGCGTACTCTGAATATCGGAGACGGTCATCCGGGAGCGGCCGCCGGTGTCATCAACTGCAGCAATAAATCAGACATGATAAAAACGAAGCAGGATATAATAAATAAAATATTTGATCTATGGAGGAGTCAGTAATATGGCAGAATGTAAAAACTATCAGTCCAATCTGGCCAGGTGCAATTGTACATACGAACCCTGCTCCCGGAAAGGATACTGCTGTGAATGCATCCAGTATCACAAGCAAATGGGAGAGCTGCCGGCCTGTTATTTCCCGAATGATGTGGAACGGACCTTTGACCGCTCCATCCGTCGTTTCATATCCACAAAAACCTGAGATCCATGAAAAATAAATACCAAACCATTATCTTTGATCTGGACGGTACCATGGCCGACACACTGCAGGATGTCCGCAGCTGTATCAACCTGGCTCTGGAGGAGATGAACAGGCCCGTCCTCTCTGAAATTCAGGCAAAATCGGCCATTGGTCCCGGAAGCGATCAATTTCTCGATACCATTCTCCCGGATGGAACCGATGAAGATAAAAATTTGTTTTTAAGCAGGTTTCGAAGCCATTATTGGAATCATTGTCTGGATCATACCCGGTTGTTCCCGGGCATGGAAACCGTCCTGAATAGCCTGAAAAAGGAAAATGTCGCAGTCGCAACCAACAAACCCGGAAAAGCCACTGAAAAAATCCTGGACGGCCTGGGTGTGCTTCAACGCTTCAATCGAATTTTAGGACCTGAAGATGTCAATCATGTCAAGCCCCATCCCGAAATGATTGTGCGTGTCCTTGAACAATTAAACAGCAAACCCTCACAAACCCTTTTTGTGGGTGATACAGACAAAGATATGCTTGCCGGACGTGGAGCAGGTGTTGTCCGCTGCGCTGCCATGTACGGGTATGGCGACAGGTCAGCACTTGAAAAACAGGGTCCGGAACACATGATTCATAAGCCCATAGAACTTATGGAAATAATTCATAATCATATATAATAAAATGCGAATCCGTCAACATCCAATACTTTCATTTGATAAGCAGGATAGCTTTACATTCCTGCACGATGGTATCCCTGTTAAAGCCTTCCGCGGAGAGACAGTGGCTGCTGCCCTTCATGCGGCCGGCATCCGTGTTCTGAGCAGGAGTTTGAGATATCACCGTCCACGGGGATTTTTTTGCGCAATCGGCAAATGCTCCTCCTGCATGATGGAGGTCAATGGGATCCCCAATGTGAAAACCTGTATGGTCCTCGCTGAACCCGGCATGGTCGTTAAAACACAGCAGGGCAGAGGCGTGCTCAGACAAACAGATGACAAACACCCGGATGCTGAATATAAAATTTCTGAAATCGAAACGGATATTGCTGTTGTGGGCGCCGGCCCGGCCGGATTATCAGCCGCTCTATACGCTTCACAATTTGGAGCCAATGTTGCGGTTTTTGATGAAAATCCGCGCATGGGTGGTCAGCTTATCAAACAAACCCACATGTTTTTCGGATCAAAGGAGCATTACGCTAAAATTCGGGGTATGGATATCAGCCGGAAACTGATTGAATCCATGACGGATGCGGTTACGCTGTATCCATCCACTCCGGTTATCGGCTTCTACCCGCCCTTTGAACTGGCGGTTTTAAAAAACAACAAACTGACCCGTGTGAAGGCAAAAAAAATCATTGTGGCAACCGGAGCTTCAGAAAATATGCTGGTATTCCCCGGGAACGATCTTCCAGGTGTATACGGAGCCGGCGCGGTACAAACCCTGATGAACTGCCATGGTGTGCTTCCGGGCCAAAAGGTTTTAATGATCGGAGCGGGAAATATCGGTGTTATTGTCAGCTATCAGCTGCTTCAGGCGGGTATACATGTGGCTGCGGTGGTTGAAGCACAGCCGGAAATAGGCGCCTATCAGGTTCATTCATCAAAAATCCGGCGCAGCGGTGTTCCCATTCTGACCCGGCACACCATTCAGAAAGCATGGGGAAAAGATCATGTCGAAGGAGCCACCATTGTCAGGCTTGATGATCAGTGGAAATCCGTTCCGGGATCGGAACAGGATCTGGAGATCGACACCATCTGTCTGGCTGTGGGCCTGAGCCCCTCATCTGAGATATTCGCACTGGCAGGATGCCGGCTGATGCACATCCCTGAGCTGGGCGGAGAGGTGCCCTGGCGCGATGCCAATATGGTGACATCCGTTGATGGACTGTACGTTGCAGGTGATGTGGCCGGTATTGAAGAAGCCAGCAGCGCCATGCTCGAAGGAAGACTGGCCGGTCTGGATGCAGCGGAAAAAATACGGGGTTCCGGCAAGGATATTGTTCGTATGAAAAGAGAAATCCTCGATATGCTGAAAACACTGAGGGAGGGCCCTTTTGGAGAAAAAACACGAACGGGAATAGCAAAACTGAAAACAGGTATACAGTCATGAGCTTTTTAAAAGACGGGGTTGTCTCCATTGAAGAACTGAAGGTTCCGGGAAAGGACCGCAGACAGAAAGAGCCGTATATTGTAATCGAGTGCCTCCAGAAAATTCCCTGTAATCCCTGTGTGGACAGCTGTCCACAGCATGCAATTACCATGCATCCGACAATCAATGATTTGCCGGAAGTTGATTATGACCTTTGTACGGGATGCGGTATCTGTGTTACCAATTGTCCCGGTCTGGCCATTTTCCTGATTGACCAAACATTTGAAGACAACCGGTCCCTGCTCGGTCTTCCCTGGGAATTCTTTCCTCTGCCTGAAAAAGGTGAGCTCGTTACATTGCTTGACAGGGCCGGGAATCCATGCGGAAAAGGTGAAGTCATTCGGATCAGAAACAGCAGAGCCCAGGACAGAACCCCGCTGGTTTTTCTTGCCGTAGATCATGATCTGGTAATGGTGGCCAGAAATTTCAGGAAAATTCAAAATGACTGATAAAAGCAAACAAAATCCGGAAAATATTATCGTATGCCGGTGTGAAGACATTTCACTGGCCGATATCGAAAACGCGATCGAACAGGGTATAACCAGTCTTGAACAGCTGAAACGGTTTCTCCATGTGGGCATGGGACCCTGTCAGGGGCGCACCTGCGGCCGCATCATAGCCCGCTTAATGGCAGAGAAAACAGGCCGTCCCCTTTCCCAATTCAAACGGACCAAACCCAGACCCCCGCTGACATCCATACCCATTCATTCTGCATTGAAAGAAAAAAATGAATAGAAACTATGACATTATTATTATCGGGGGCGGTATCATCGGAACAGCTTCAGCTTATTACCTTTCCGGGCGTGGTATGAAAGTCCTGCTTCTGGAAAAAAATTTTTTGACCGCCGGATCAACAGGCCGCTGCATATCCGGCGTGCGGCAGCAATTTTCCTCGCCGACAACGATACAGCTGGCCATGACATCCGTCCGGCTGTTTAAGATCCTGCAGGACGAAAATGTGGACATTGAATGGAAAAATTCGGGCTATCTTTTTCTGGCCTATTCGGAAGATATTGTCCGCATGCTTAAAAAAAACATCACCATTCAGCAGCAATACGGCCTTGACGTCTCCTTTATAACCCCTGAAGCATGTAAAAAACAGGTCCCCCTCCTGAATGCCGACAATCTGATCGGCGCTGCCTGGTGCGGCTCGGATGGCCAGGCCAATCCCTTTTTAACGGTGAAAGCCTATGCGGACGGGACAACCAAAAACGGAGGCACGATTCTTATTGGAGAAGAGGTGTCCGCCATTAAAACAGCTGCAAACCGGATAGAATCAGTAACCACCACCGGCGGAGAGGTATATTCTGCCCCGGCTGTATTAAATGCTGCAGGGCCCTGGGCCGAATGTGTTAATCAGATGGTCGGTCTGTCCATGCCGCTTGAACCGGAGAGACATGAGGCGCTGATTACCGAGGGTGTTGAATACTGCAGTATCCCCATGCTTGTGGATTACCGTCCGGACGGCGGATATTTTATGCAGCGTGTTACCGGCCAGTTCATCGGCTGCTTCACACCGAAACCCAATATTCCGGGCCGAAATATCGATTCCTCTCTGGATTTTCTGGCCGACATGTCTTCCAGAATGGTGCGGCTGGTGCCGGCCATCCAGCATCTGGCCGTGCTCCGCCAGTGGGCAGGATCCTACACCATGACACCTGATGGCAGTCCGATTCTCGGACAAACAGAAATTGACGGATTCTACTGCGCGGTGGGTATGAACGGTCATGGATTTATGCTTGGCCCCGCAATAGGACAGGCCATGGCACAATATATAACAGAAAAACAGTGGCCCATACCCCTGGCGGAACTGGAATACGGACGAAATTACGGGAAAAAGGAAGATATGGCCTGAAAGAATATTTATTTTTTTGTAAACATTAGCTTGCTCTGAAACCGAACTATTTTTATATTATATAATTCCCTTTATAAACAGTCCCTTTGAATCCTGAAGAAAGGGCTCTGGAGAAAAAAATATGGATCTAGGATTAAAAAACAAAGTCGCTCTGGTGGCCGCTTCCAGTAAAGGACTGGGCAAAGCAATCGCCTGGTCTCTCGCGCAGGAAGGAACCAAACTGGTTATCTGTGCCAGAGACAAAAAAATCCTGGAAAAAGCCGCTGATGACATTTTGCTGAAAACCGGCGTCACTGTGTTTCCCCTTGCACTGGACTTGACGGATCAGGGCCAAATTCAATGGCTGATTGAAGAAACAATGGATTTATTTGGTAAGGTGGATATTCTGATAACCAACGCCGGCGGACCGCCAACCGGTCATTTTGAAGATTTACAGGAAGTGGATTGGAAGCAGGCGTTTCAACTGACCCTGATGAGCACAGTCCGCCTTATTAAAGCCGTTATTCCGGGCATGAAAAAACAAAAATGGGGCCGCATTATCAATCTGGCCTCCGTTTCCGCAAAACAGCCAATACCCGATTTATTGCTGTCCAATGTAATCCGTCCAGGTGTAATTGGTCTGACCAAAAGCCTGTCACAGGAGCTGGCAGGGGACAATATTCTGGTCAACGCGGTTTGTCCCGGTTACTTTATAACAGATCGTGTAAAAAGCATTGTCGAAGAAAAAGCGAACAAAGCAAAACAGAAATATGATAAAGTCATGAAAGAATTAACCGCCCAGATTCCGCTTGGCAGAATGGGTAATCCTGAAGAACTGGCGGATCTTGTCTGTTTCCTGGCTTCTGAAAAAGCCGGCTATATCACCGGTTCCGTATTCCAGGTCGACGGCGGTTTTATTAAGGGCTTGCTATAGAATTATTTTTTTATTGATGCGTCTTCGTTCAAATCCCGTAACCCTCGGTTACGGGATTTTTTTTATAAATAGTTCAATAATTTTAAAAGATAAACACCCAGTGTAATCGTCACACTCGCTCCGAGTGTTGTCATCAGTACAATATTGCCGGCCAGTTTGGCATTGGCTCCCATGGCTCCGGCCATGACAAAACTGACCACTGCGGTTGGTGTGGCAAACAACAGAAACATGACCCCAAGATCCACATCTCTGTACCCGAGCTGAATGGATCCTATCGTTAAAATGAGAGGGACGATCAGCAGCCTGATTACACTGGCCCAGAATGCCATTTTGGACGCCTTTAATATAGAAGCGATATTCAAAGAACCGCCAATACCAATCAGAGCCAGCGGTAGCGCGAGGGATGACAGATAGGAACCTGTATTGACAATCACTTCAGGAATTCGGACCTGAAAGATAGAAAACGGGATGGATACAAGGGCTGCAATAATCAACGGATTTTTCAGCATTTCTATACCGGTCCGTTTCAAATCAAGCGGTTTTCCATGCGCCCTGGTTGCCGTCAGTACAATGATGGAAAGCAAATTATGCAGGGGCATGACAAAAGCCAGTATAACCGCAGCTTTCGCCAGGGCCTCTTCCCCAAACAGGTTGACAATAATGGCAAAGCCCAAAATGGCGTAATTGCTGCGAAAACTTCCCTGTACAAAGGCCCCCAGATCCGCTCCCTTTTTTATAAACGGCTTAGAAAAAAGCCAGATCAATATGAACATCATCACAGTGGCTGCACAAATATATCCAATCTGCCTGAGCTCAAAAATACGGGCAAAATCTGTAGCTGAAAGTTTGATAAAAACAAGTGCCGGCAGCGCCACTGTAAAAACAAGTCTGGATGACACATGAACAAAATCATCATTGATCAAACGGATTTTACGGAGAAAAATGCCGAGAAAACAGATAAGGAATACCGGTGCTACTGTCGTTAAAATAAATAAAAACTGCTGCATGGATTGACCTGCCCCTGTTTGCTCACGCCTGTTTTTACTTCTTCAAATGAACTTCCTGACCGGAACCCGGAGATTCTGTTCCCGAATTCATTGTATTCCTATTTCAGAATAAAGCTGCCTTTCAAACGGATATCCCTTGATGATGAACCAATGTAAACATAAAATTTGCCGGGTTCCGTTTTCCAGTCCTGAATGGCGATATCATAATAAGCCAGATCTTCCGGTTTAACAGTCAGTGTGATTTTTTTTGCTTCCCCGGCTCTTAAAAAGACTTTTTCAAATCCTTTTAACTCTTTTTCCGGACGCGGCACACCGGCCTCTTTATCACCAATATACAGCTGCACAACCTCAGCGCCATCCACTGTGCCCGTGTTTTCAACGATACAATGAACCGTTATTGATTCTCCCTGACTGACTGTTTTATTGGACAGCACCAGATCACTGTACTTAAAATCTGTGTAGCTCAACCCATATCCGAACGGAAAAAGCGGATCAATATCATTGGTGTCAAAATGTCTGTATCCCGTAAAAACACCTTCACAGTATGATACTTCACCGTTTTCGCCCGGGTATTGGCCATAGGAGGGACAATCTTCCCATCGCTTAAAAAATGTGGTGGTTAATTTTCCCGATGGATTCACGTGCCCCAGCAAAATATCCGCTATTGCCTGCCCGCCCTCCTGGCCCGGGAACCAGGTCAGCAATACGGCATCGACTTTTTCAAGCCAGGGGTTCATAATAAGGCCCGCGCCGCAGGTCAGTACAAGAACTGTCTTCGGACTCACTTCCGATACAGCCTGAACCAGTCTTTTCTGATATTCCGGAAGCGCCAGTGTTTCCCGGTCCTTTCCTTCCGTTTCATCATCGGCTGTATTGCCGACAAATAACAGGGTTACATCGGACTGTTCGGCCAATGCCATCGCATCCTGCAGAGGATCGGCACCTGTTTTCTGCCAGTTGAGAAACGCCCCGGCTGACCCGCTGATTTCATTGTATTCAATCCGGATATCCACCGGTTTATTCTGTTTCATCTCAAGTGTGGTATGCTTGAATAAAACCGCATGGCGGCCCCAGTTGTCGATTTTAAGTTCCCCGTCAATGTACAGTCTTATACCATCATCGCTTCCTGCCGCGATTGCATACATTCCCGTCTCAGGCGCAACCAGCTTTCCTTCCCATATGACCGAGAAAAAATCACCGTCCATCCCCTCCGGCCCCCGAATATCCCAGTCAAACGCAATGGTCGGATCAATCTGCTCTCTGACCGGTTTTCCCTGAAAATGGGCGTTCGCATAATACCGCCCCAGCAGACCGTGTTTTTCACTATGTCCCGCCGGAGGAACAAGGGCTTCTTTGGGAACGGGTAAAAAATTGGAAACAGAAAATGAACCGGGCTCGTAATGTATTTCTATCTCCTCCCCGGCACTGTTTTTCAAGCCTTCAATCGGAGAAACCGTCTGAAGCGGATTCACACGGCTGCTGCCGCCCCCGCCATGGCTTAAATGTCCGGCCAGCGGTCCAATCACGGCAATGGATCTGATTTTATCCGTTTGAAGGGGCAGGATATGATTATTGTTCTTCAGCAGGACCATGCCTTCTTGCGCCACTTTTAATGCAATGTCCCTGTGTTCGGTTGTGCCCAATGCCCCGGTATCTGTTTCGGGTGTATTGAAAAAATCCATGTGATACATGGCACGCAGCATGCGACGGACCTTATCATCAATTTTTTCCGGCTTCATGAGCTCTCCCCTGAGGGCTCGGATAACGTTTTCAACAGTAAAATATCGGTCTCTTGGCATCTCGATATCCATACCGGCATACAAACAGGGCACAACACTGTGAACCGCACCCCAGTCGGACATGACAAAGCCCTTAAATCCCCACCGTTTCTTGAGAATGTCCGTCAAAAGGGTTGTACTGGAACTGCAGTAATGGCCATTCACCCGGTTATATGCGGACATCACTGCCCAGACACCGCCTTCCTGAACAGCCGCTTTGAATGCAGGCAGATAGATTTCATGCAGAGTCCGTTCATCAATTTTAACATCAATACTGTTCCGCTCATATTCCTGGTTGTTGCATGCAAAATGTTTGACGGTTGCAATCACACGTTCGCTCTGAACACCCCGAACGTAAGCGGCCGCCATCTGACCGGCCAGATAAGGATCCTCTCCAAAACTTTCAAAGTTCCGGCCCCCCTGGGGTGTCCGGTGAATATTGACACAGGGTGCCAGCAGTACATTCCTCCCCTTTGCCCGGGTTTCCCGGCCAAGCGCCTGACCTGTTTCATAAACAAGAGCCGGATTCCAGGTGGCTGCCATGCAGATGGAAGCCGGGAATGCCGTGGATTTCCCCCATCGAACGCCCACAGGACCATCTGTCATCCTCAGGACAGGAATACCCAGTCTCTCAATGGGTTTGGAATCAAATGAGGTGGTATCTCCGGCCAGCATGGCGGCTTTTTCTTCAAGCGTCATCCGAGCCATCAGTTTATTGATTTTTTCTTCTATTTCCTCATCCGACAGCTGTCCGGAAACAACCGGTGTGATTAAAATGAAATGGGCAAAAATACTGAAGCCTATCAGCTTAAATGATTGTATTGCATTCATCGAATGGCTCCCGCTATGATTGAATAAACATTTTCAGAACGATTCAATATAATAAATTTTTCACAAAATGCATAAGTCAATTACCACCACCTGAAACCGTTGCTTGGTTAAATTGATCTTGCCACGGTGTTTCATTCATGTCAATCCGCACAAAATAAATGAACCACGGATCTACACGGATTGACACGGATTGTAAAAATAAACTACGTTCCAATTTCAAAGGAAAATACCAATATATATTTTATTTTTTTTATTTTTATATAATTATATCCGTGTTTCATCCGTGTTAATCTGTGGCAATATAATCTAAATCCGTGGCAAATTAAAAAAAAGGATTGTCCGGTCCATTTTCAGGAACCGGGCAATCCTTGTATTAATGATGATAATATATTTTATTCTTTGGTTTTTGTTTCCCTGGTCTCTTTGATAACCGAGCTGGTGGCTTTAATAATTCCTGCAATGTCTGCCAGATCCGAGGGAATAATCATGGAATTGTTGGTCTGGGCCAGCTTGCCAAATTCATTCAGATACTGTTCCGCGATACGGAGATTGACCGCGTGAACACCGCCTTTGTCATTGATGGCGTTGGCAATCTCGCGTATCCCGGCTGCCGTGGCATTGGCCACTTTCAAGATCTCCTCAGCCCGGCCCTCTGCCTCATTGATGCGCCGCTGTTTTTCACCCATGGATTCGGCAATCATGCGTTCCCGTTCGCCTTCGGCCCGGTTAATTTTGGCCTGTTTATCCCCTTCGGACTCTGCAATCAGCGCGCGTTTTTCCCGTTCCGCACGCATCTGTTTTTCCATGGCATCCTTGATGGATTGCGGCGGTGTGATATTTTTTACTTCGTAACGTGTCACCTTTACACCCCAGGGATCGGACGCCTTGTCCACGGCTTCCACAATCTGTGTGTTGATGGTATCCCGCTCCTCAAAGGTCTTGTCCAGGTCCAGTTTGCCCATAACACTACGCATGGTGGTCTGGGCCAGTTGGGTGGATGCAAATCGGTAATCACCAATACCGTATGACGCCTTCTGCGGATCCACCACCTGCATATACAAAATACCATCAACCTCAACCGCAATATTGTCCTTGGTAATACACATCTGCGGCGGCACATCCACGGCTTGCTCCTTCAGGGTATGTTTGTATGCCACTTTGTCAATGAAGGGCACGAGAATGTGAAATCCCGCCTGCAGAGTGGCTTTGTATTTCCCCAGACGTTCCACAAGAAAAGCCGATTTCTGGGGCACAATACGAAAACACCTGATAAAGGATATCAGAATAAAAATTATCAGGGCAATAAGAATAACCGTAAAAAAAGTCATGGCTCCCTCCTTGAATTAATCCATTTTTTTAACATATAAGGTAATATTATCTTTGGCCGTAATTTGCACAGGGACGCCTTTTTTAATTTCTTCATCGGCTTCCGCTTTCCACAGGGTCCCCCTGAACTCGACTTTACCCGGCAGTCCCGGCTTGATGTCTCTTGCCACAATGACTTTCTGCCCGATAATGTCATCGATTGTATCATCAAAGCTCTCGCCTTCTTTTTCCCGGCCGATAAAAATATTCTTCAGCCATTTTCGCAGGACAATCAGGAGCAGAAACGAAGAAACCAGAAAAATACTCAGCTGAAGGTTCAGGGAGGGATCGAATATAAGACATACAATGGCCACAATGATGGCGCCCAGACCGAAAAACATGATAAATATACCCGGGACAGCAAATTCCATAATCAAGAGAATAATGCCGATTAAAAACCAGATGAGTTCCGGTTTAAGAAATTCTTTCAATGTTTCCATAATCCCTCCTCAATCTGTCTCTTTAATTGTATTTCAATTATTCATTTTCGATAACAACAGCGGTTCCATAAGCCAGAAGTTCGGCAGCGGCACCCATGATCATGGACGTGCTGAATGACAGCCCCACAACTGCATTGGCCCCCATCCGCTCGGCATCCTGCTGCATCCGGTCAAGGGCCTGTTCCCTGGATTCGGCCATGAGTTTGGTATACTCACTGATTTCACCGCCTACAAGATTTTTTAATCCCGCCATGATATCCTGGCCCACATGCCGTGCCCGGATGGTGTTCCCCCTGCAAAGTCCCAATACCTTGATTATTTTTTTACCTGGTATGGTAAACGTGGTTGTTATGATCATCGCTTAACCTCTTTGTAAGGATCCGATTTGTACAGAATAACACGCTCCAGCACGACATAAAGCAGCAGAATAACCAAACCCAGCAGAAGGGAACCGCCGGCAATACGCGAAATAAACGGCTCCTCACTGGAACGGAATGCTTCGATAACAGCCATAACGATAAAAACCAGCCAGCCGCCCAGTGCCAGGGCCAGACCTGACCACTTTACCATACGGCTGTATGGCGGTTTCCATAATTTTTCCAAAACCTCATCGGTTGGCTCCCTGAAGGAAACCCCTCCGATTTTATTCCCTGTTTCACTCAGGGCTTCATAGGCTTCTCTGCATTTGGCGCATCGTATGAGATGGTCATTAATTTCTTTGGCTTCGTCGGGATTAAGTTCATGGTCAATAAGACCGATCAGCAATCCCCTGTATTTTTCACATGCATCCATAAAGTTACCCCTTTTCCGCAACTTCTTTTACTTCTTTTAAATAAGCTTCCTGAAATGCCTTCCGCGCATAGTATAAACGGCTCATAACGGTCCCTCTGGGAATAGCCAGCATCCCGGCTATTTCATCATAGGCATATCCCTGAATATATTTCATAACCAGAATTTCCCGGAACTCGGGATTCAGAGACTCAAGCACCGCCCATACCTGTTTCTGTTCCTCTTTTCCTTCAACGAGAGAAAGCGGATCTTCGGATTCGGATAATTCATAATGATCGGTTTTAACGTTGGATTGGTGTTTCCTGGCCGTTTTCTTTCTGGAAAGCATATTGAGGCAGCAGTTCTTAAGAATCCTGTAAAACCATGGATAAAACGCATCAAGATGGGTCAGGCGGGAAATGGCTGTAAAGGCCCGCGTAAACGATTCCTGACAGGCATCGGCCGCATCGTCCGCATTGCCCATAAAGGACATGGCATGAAAATAAGCTTCTCTGCGGTACTTTTTCACAAGAAACTCAAATCCAACCGGATCCCTGTGTGCAAGGCATAAACGTATGGCTGATTTTTCATCCATGAAAGGGCTCTTGTCTCCTTTTTTACTGCTGTATATTGAACAACTGAGTCCTTAAAATATTCAATAACCGGTTAAATCAATTTAACTTGTCTTAACCGTAATATCAAATTCAGGCGGACTTTGCATGACTCGTTTGACTGAGCAAAGACCGGCTACATTGATCAGCGTTTTTTTATACTGCTCCGGAAAATCAGGGGGCACTTCTATTTCAAGGTTGATTTGTTCAAGCAACCCATTTTTTTCACCACGTATCGATTCCTGGATAATACGAATGTTATCCGTCGGGATATCACGCTTAAGACAGAATTCCTTGACAAAAATGCCGGCACAGGTGGCCAGCGAGGCCAGGAAAAATGAGAAAGGTGCGGGTGCGCTGCCGTCGCCTCCGGCTTTCACCGGCTGATCCGTATGAACCGTAAATTTTCCGACTTTGGCATCCACTTTGCGATTTCCCGGGAAAAAGACTTCGATTTTCATTTTGAGCTCCGATGCTAAATCCAATATGGTTGATATGCATTAAAATCCCCCTGAATGAAAAATTATCCGTTTTATCAATATAGATAATTTCGGATGAGAATCAAGACGAATTTCCGATTCATGGTTTTATCTTGCGCCTTTGGCGAGGAATCTGTATATTAGCCTCACCATGTCAGTGCCTCATGAGGAAACAATGAAAAAGATCCTGCTGATTTGTTTTCTGAACCTCACGCTGGTTTCGATCCTTACGGGTGCCCCCTTTCCTGCGGATATCGATTCCCTTATCCTGCATGGAATTGATCTGACCTACACTTCCCGCTTCGACTCAGCAATGCGTTGTTTCCAAATTTTAATTAACCGATATCCGGATCATCCGGCCGGTTATTTTTATCAGGCTGCCACCATTCAGTCAAAAATCATGGATTTTGAAAGCACCCGGTGGGAGGACGAATTTTACGCCCTTTCAGATAAGGCCCTGGCTGCCGGACAGGCGCGAATAGACAGCAACGATCAGGATCCCTGGATCTATTATTACACTGGAAGTGTTTATGCATATATTGGGCTGTATCAGGCAAAAAGAGGAAGCCTGATCTCCGGGTTTAAACATGCAAAAAAAGGGATTGGCCTTCTCAAACAAACTGTAGAAATGGATTCCACGGTCTACGATGCCTATATGGGTATCGGAAATTACGGATACTGGTCGGGAAAATTTTACAAGTATCTAAAATGGCTTCCCTGGATACACGATGAAAGAAACAAAGGAGTGGATCTGATTGAACGGGCCATGCAATGTGGGAAATATTCATACTGGATCGGTGTGAACAACCTGGCCTGGATCGAATATGACCGGGACAATCTCACCAGAGCCCTGGAGCTGTTTGAAGAGGGTCTTGACCGCTATCCGGAAAGCCGGTTTTTCTTATGGGGCATGGCCGACACCTACTTTAAAATGAAAGATTATGGGCATTCCATCCCCCTTTATGAAAAAATTGTTGCCCAAATTCAAAACGCGCCTTATAACAACGGATACAATGATGTGGTCTGCCGGTTTAAACTGGTCAGAGCCTATTACTGGTCGGACAATTATGAAATGGCCATGCAGCACTGCCAGGTGATTTTAAATCGTGATCTGGATCCGGAAACCGCCGGCCGGCTGGGTGACCGTCGTGAACAGGCGAAAGACTATTTTATAAAGGCCAGAAGGGCCCTGAAAAAAAAGCAGAATAAACTGTTTTGAAAAATAACATCTCATATCCGGGCCGTAGGGTGGTTTTGTGTGTTTTCTTATTGATACCGCTTGTTATGATATCGGCCCAAACATTCGGATCCGAATCCTGTACACAAGCGGAAAAAAGACTTTTGCAGGATATGGAGGACCATTTCCTTCATGATCACGCACTGATAGAAGCGGCCTGTATCCTGTCCGGCGTTACAGATCCGGATAGCATTCAGCATTATCTGGACTGGTATTCAACTCTCCTGAAAACCATAGAAGCTTTCCATTTTGATCCCATGGACCGGATTGGTTCAGCCAACAAGGTCTTTAATTACCTTCATGGCACATGGCTTCAAAAATACCAGCTGGAAGCAACGACACTGACAGATATCAAAAATGTAAAAAAATTCAATTGCGTGTCAGCCACTGTGCTGTTTAATTTGATCTGTGAAGATCTGGGCTGGCCCACGGAAGCCTTTGAAACACCATCACATGTTTACACCATCTTCCCGAATTTCACAGAACCTTTCCGGATAGAAAACACGTCGCCCATTGGCTTCAATATTATGAAAAATCTGCAAGCCTATTCCCGATATCTTGCACAGTTTTATCCTGAAAATCAAGTTCTTCATATCGGTCTGGACAGACTCTACTTGTATGAAAACAGCAAAGGACGCCTGATCAGCAATACGGAACTGCTGGGACTGCTGGCTTATAACCGGGCGTATTTTGCGTTAAAACAGTCTCAGTATTTAAAAGCCGGCGACCTTGTTCGTCTGGCCCGACGGTTTAACTACGATTCCAGATCAAATATTGCCTTTGAAATCGGTTTATACAGCCAATGGAGCCGTTTCCTGTTTGAAAAAAAACAGTACAATAAGGCTTTTCAAGTCCTGTCTGAGGCTGTATTGCGTTATCCGGATGAACAGGCCTTTTCAGTCAACTGCCGGTCCGCTTTTCAAAATGCACTGAGGGCTTGTTGGATAAAGAAAAACTGGCCGGCCACACGGTATCTTTTAAACAGTATGCTGGATCTTGACATTCTGTCTGAACAGGATTTTGATCATCTAATTGACCGCCTGGCTGAATGGGAACATTATCTTAACACACAGCAGAGAATGCAGGAAAGCAAAGAGGCCGCTTTATACATTAAACGTTTATACACAATTATCCCGGCCCCGCAAATGTAAAAAAGCATCCGTTGCTGGATATACGAAAGGCTGCAGATAAAATATTACTTGACATATTCATTATTTTTTTACAAAATGTCTTTGCATCATTATTTCTACCTGCTTACCATTCAATCATTTTTTTCATAAAGGGGAGGGATATGCCATGATAATGCACCACGCCTTTATAAAAACGGCTAAAAAATATGGCAAGAAAGTCGCTATTGTAGACCGCACCAGAAACTCACGCGTAACCTATTCAAAGGCCCTGATCGCTTCTACAATTTTAACCAAAAAAATCAAGGCCCATGAGGACAAATACATCGGCATTATGGTGCCGACATCGGCCGGATGCATGCTGGCAACCCTTGGAACCCTCATGGCCGGTAAAATTCCGGTCATGATTAACTATTCCACAGGCGCAGAAGAAAACTGCCGTTATGCTCAGAACAAAATTGGATTTAAAACCATTCTGACCTCAGCGGCGCTTCTTGAAAAAATCAACTGTCCCCTTCTTGAAGGCATGATTTGTCTGGAAGATATCATGAAAAGTATTAACCTGGGGGACAAACTGGGTGCTGCTCTCAAATCGGCTCTTTCTCCCGGCCTGATTATCAAAAGCCTGCCGCCTGCGGATCTGGACGATACCATTGTTATTTTATTTACCAGCGGCAGTGAAAAAGATCCAAAAGCTGTACAGTTGACGCATCGGAACATCAGCAGCAATGTAACCGACGCCATGGATGTATTCAAGTTAAGCAGTGATGACATTATCCTGTCTGAACTTCCCATGTTTCATTCTTTCGGTCAAACTGTGGATTTCTGGCTTCCTATATCCCAGGGCATGACCGCTGTTACATACGCCAATCCACTTGATTATAAAACAATTCCCTCCATTATTTGCGAAGAAAAAGTGACCATGATTGCGGCCACACCCATCTTTTTTGGCGGATATTTAAAGGAATCCAAAGAAGGTGATTTTAAAACCACACGGATCGTGATCGCCGGTGCTGACAAATGCCCGGACTGGCTGAGAGATGGTTTCAAGAAAAAACATAACATTATTCTTCTGGAGGGATACGGCGCTACGGAAACCAGTCCCGTGGTCTCCGCCAATACTCCGTGGGATAATAAACCGGGCAGTATAGGCAAGCCCTTTCCCAGCGTTCAGGTAAAAATCACAGACATTAACACCGGTAAAGATCTGGGCACAGACACAGAAGGAAAAATACTCGTTAAAGGTGATATTGTGATGAAGGGATACTATGGCGATATTGAAGAAACTGCTCTGCATATAAAAGACGGCTGGTATGACACAGGCGATATGGGCATTATTGACAACGACGGATACCTGTGGCATCGGGGCCGTCTGAAACGTTTTGTCAAAATAGGCGGCGAAATGGTTTCTCTGGTGAAAAGCGAATCCGTTCTTGAGGGATTGCTGCCGGATGGGGTCAGCTGCTGTGTCGTGGATGTGCCGGATCCCAAAAAAGGCGCCCGTCTGATCGCTGCTGTCACGGAAAAAGTGGATGAAAAAGAGCTGCGTAAAAAATTGGGAAAGCAGCTGCCGCCCATCAATGTGCCGAGTCAATTTATGGTTTTTGATGAACTCCCCAAAATGGGAAGCGGAAAGGTTGATTTCAGATCCATAACGGATATGGTAAGACAAAAAGCCAACAAGTAATCAACAAGCCACCGTCAAGGCGGTGGCTTGTATGAATTGCCGCTAATATTAACTGTTCAAAAACTATAAGGAACGAGAAAAAAATCCCAAACCACAAGCACCAAATTCCATTGTGATATAACATCTGATACCTCCTGGTTTCGAGTGTTTGTTTTTGGTTAAAAACGATTAATATAAGATACTCTTAACTAGGAGGTTTTTATAACTTTTTTACTATTTCAAACAGATTCTGAAGAAACGGGTTGGGAATTGGGATTTGAGATTTATTTATTTTTTGGGATTTGTAATTTGGGATTTAATGTATGATTTGGTTCCTGGAATTTGATATTTTTAAATTTTAACTGTTATTTTAGTATTTTATATCAGCCTTTTGACTTCTTCCGCAATGGCCCGTATATGCGCCGGTGTTGTGCCGCAGCATCCGCCAACGATCTGGGTGCCCGCTTCCATCAACCGTAACACATGCGATGATGTTTCTGAAGGGGTTTCGGGAAAAACAGTATGGCCATCCTGAAGAACCGGCATGCCCGCATTGGCATGAATCAAAACAGGAATTTTTTCATCAATGGTTCTGATTTCACGGACAACATCAACCATGTGAGACATCCCGTTTCCGCAATTGGCGCCGATCACCTCCGTTCCAAGTTTCTGCATTTCATGAACCATATCAGCCACAGAGACACCCATCATTGTTTTAAAACCGCCGTCCACAGTCTGTTCAAATGTCATGGTACAGATAACAGGCAGGCCGGTATGATCCTTGGCGGCTTTTACGGCCAAAACGGCTTCATCGAGTGCAGACATGGTTTCTACGATAATCGCATCCGCTCCGCCTCTTTCCAGCGCTTCCGCCTGAATTTGAAATCCTTCGTATAAATCGTTATCTGTCACATCGCCCATGATCAACATTTTCCCTGTCGGTCCGATAGATCCCAGGACAAAATGATCTGTTCCGGCTGCCTGCCTGGATATGGCAGCTGCAGCTTCGTTCAGCTCTGATGTGCGTTCCTTTAAATTGAAATTCTCAAGTTTAAACGGATTGCCGCCAAAACTGTTGGTCTCAATCATGTCCGCTCCCGCCTCAATATAACTGCGGGCAATATCCAATACATCCTCCCGGTGTGAAACATTCCATTCTTCCGGACACTCACCGGGCTGAAGACCCTTCTCATGCAGAAAGGTCCCCCACGCTCCATCTGAAACCAGCGGTTTACCGGTCTTAACCATTTCAATAAAACTTGCCATGTATTCACCTCAAAATATTTCTTATTTATAATCTTGATTTTTTTAACCAGCCACTCTACACTGAAATGCAAAAACCAATATACGGACCTATTCTGCTTGATCCGCAACAATTTTAAAAGCACCCAGATATCTGGCAATGATAATCAATAAAGGAATCGCAGAAAGCATAATCCCTATCGATATAAAATGTGAAATAAAAATTAATCCTTCTGAAACAGGAATTTCCTGAATAATGTGAATCAGCCCCCAAATTAAAGCAAATACAATCGGAAATGCTATGAACCAGAGGACAACAACACCTTTATATGTTAAGGACAACTTTGATTTACATTGATCACATTCCCATTTTGGCAAACGAAATGTCAAGCCCAATTGTATGTTTACCAAAATAGTCAACCAGGGCTGTCGCATTTCACATACAGGACAAACAGGCAATTTAGTCTGATTGCTGGATACGGACACGCCCTTGTCTTGCTCCACTTTCATTTGCATTTCACTTAATTTTTTTAATTCGGAAATTTTCGGTCGATGGGATACGACACTAAAAATCCAGACTGCTATAAAAATAAGCAGTATGTTTGTATCTCCTGATATTGTAAATAATATAACCGGCAACATAGCAGCGACCATTAACATCATTAATGCAATATCTATATACAATTTATATCGAAAAACAACATCGTCTGATTTGACCGGGAATATGGATGCAATAAAATCAATCAATTTCTTACTTGACAACACGATCTTTTTCATTTTTGGCAACAAAAAAAAGATTGTCATGAAAACAATTATATTAATTATAAGGAACTTTTGGAGTGCAGAGTCAAATAGCCAGTTTTTTTCAATTACTTCAGAATCACTACTATTCAAAGGGCTATGTGTCAACTGCGTGCCAATAAATATCATATATCCCAGAAAAATTATTTGTATACATAAAATAATTATCCAAGTCCTTCTTATTTTAATGTGTTGTTTTTCAACATCCATGTTGAATTGTCTCTTTTTGATCTCCTGATTTTTCAGTGCTGATTATTTATTACCCGTTTAATCGAACAAAATCTGTCCCCCGGCTTTTTCAAATATCATTCAATCCCCAAGCAGCACAGATCCCTGATTGTAAAAAGCACCAGCGATGGCTGCGGTCATTAAACAGGCCAGTGTGGCAGCCAGCAGGGCCCTTGGTCCCAGCTTGGCAAGATCCTTCGTTCGGTTGGGCACCAGAGCGGAGATACCGCCCACAAAAATGGCCAGGGACGCCACATGCGCAAATCCGCACAACGCATAGGTGCAAATAACGGCTGAACGCGGATGCTTCAGCACACCCTGCTCCATAATCAGGGCCAGATCCTGATATGCCGTCACTTCAGTGACCACGACCCGTTCACCGATAATTTTGGCCAGTTCCGGCGCATCAGAAAGAGGAATGCCGATAACCAGCGTGAAAGGATAAAAAAGCAGCCCCAGCAATCCCTTTAAGGACCAGTCAAACTGAATGCCCAGTAAATGGTTGATCCATCCCCCCACACCGCCGAATATCATATCTGTCAGGGAGACCAGGCCGATAAATGCCAGAAGCAGCGCGCAGATGCCTACAATGAGTTTAACACCGCTGCCGGCGCCGTTTACAACCGCTTCAATCACATTGTTTTCACGTTTGTATTCAACCCGGACATCAATTCCCAGAGTTTCCGGTTCTCCCGTTTCAGGCAGCAAAATTTTTGACATAATCAGTGCCGCAGGCGCTGATAAAATAGAAGCTGAGATTAAATGTCCCGCAATGGTTGGGAATATCTCCTTGAGTGATAACACATACAATGCCAGCACATTGGATGCCACTGTGGCCATACACGCCGTCAGAACGGTATGGAGTTCCGAAAACGTCATTTTTTCCAGAAAAGGTTTAATTGTCAGGGAAGATTCCGCGCCAACAAAAATACTGGATGCTGTACACAAAGACTCCGCACCACTGACGCGCATCAGCTTCGTAAAGACTCTGGCAAACAGACGGATCAAAAAAGGCATAATTTTGAAATAGTAGAGTATTGCCATTATTGAAGCAAAAAACACGATGGTGGAAAGTCCCTGGATGGCCAGGTTATATCCCAGAGAGGTTTCACCTGTAACACTGGTTTCACCGGGAGGCACAGCCAGTCTGCCGAATACAAACTGGGATCCTGCATTCGCACTTTTAAGAATTTTTACAACCACCTCATTTAAAAACAGAAAAATACTGGATCCGGCAGGGACAAGAAAGATAAAACAGGCAAAAACCATCTGAAGGCCCGTTCCCCACAGGACCACCCGCCATGGAAACGCCTTCTTCTTCCCGGAACACATCCAGGCAAAACCCAGCAGTATTAAAATACCTGAAAAACTGACCAGATTATACAATTCCACAATATCCCCGAATTTAAATTATAACAACAGACTATCGAATAAACAGTTCTATCTTTTTAATCTTCTCATAATAATCCTTGAGCACATAAAAAGCCTTTTTATATTCTCCCCGATTGGATATCAATCCTTTACGGTTCCAACCGTCCTGAATCCCCGGCAGGGGCCTTCTGGGTGAACGGAAATCCATAAGGATCCAGGGCGTGATACCGGACAATGAGGGAATTTTCCTGATCATATTTATTTGATGCCTGTAAAGACTTGCCTGATATTCCTCTGACCAGCGGGTCCGTTCATCACCGTGCAGCCCGAACAGCGCGCCGCCGCCGGTTTCGCTGATAATAACCGGCTTGTTAAATTTTGACGTCCAGGTGATACGATCGCATTTTTCCGGGAGTCCGTCATACCATCCGATGTACTCATTCACACCGATTACATCCAGGTATTCGATAAGGGGGTCACTGATCACATAATGATACCCGTCTGTTGACTGCTTGTCCGTGGCTGCGGTTAACAGGCGGGTCGGATCCAGCTGTCTGGCCCGTTCAGCCAGATTTTTCATAAAATGGTTCCTGTCCCTATGAACCGGTGTTTCATTCCCGATAGACCACAGAATAACAGAAGCACGGTTTTTATCCCTGAGTATGTTTTCAGTAAGCTGATGTCCGGCATTCTGAAGGGTTTTGGAATTGTCAAAGGCTATGGTCCAGTACACCGGAATTTCGGACCAGACCATCAGACCCATTTCATCCGCCAACCGTACCATATATTCATTATGCGGATAATGCGCCAGCCGAACAAAATTACAGCCCAGTTCTTTCGCCCAATTCAGTAATAGCAGTGCATCTTCCTTTGAGAATGCCCTTCCGCCACGGATGGGAGCCTCTTCATGAATACAAATGCCCCGCAGGAAAACCGGCTGTCCATTTAATAGAATTTTATCCCCTTCCGTTTCAATGGTCCGGAATCCGATTCTGTCCTCAACTGTGTCATCACCGGATAAAATTCGAACGGTATACAATTTCGGCGCTTCCGGGGACCATCGTTCAGGTTTACAGGAACAAGCCAGCCTGGCCAGACCATTCTTATCGGTGTAAACAGTCTCATCCAGCGCCAGCTCCGGTATCTGAACCGTAATTTCGCGGTCTTTGCTCCTTTCCGAAGACTGAATCCATCCACGGACACAATCCGGCTCCCCTTTACCCAGCTGAATAAAATAATCCTCAATAAAAACAGCCGGCACTTCAATCAGAGCAACATCCCGTGTCAACCCGCCGTAGTTCCACCAGTCTGTATTCACTGTGGGGACAGCATCCCGATGTCTGCTGTTATTAACCATAACAATCAGGAAATTCTCTCCTTCATCGGCAATAAAATCTGTGATTTCAATTGCAAAGGGAGTGAATCCGCCGATATGCTCTCCAATTTTCCGGCCATTCAGATAGACATGACAGTGATAGTTCACTGCCCCGAAACGGACAAACAGGCGGTTGCCCGGATTTAATACATACTGAAAATCCCGTTTATACCAGACGGATCCCTCATAATAATAAAGTCTGTCTCTCTGGGAATTCCAGTCTCCGGGCACATCCAAGGCGTTCTGTTGAGAAAAAGTGTATTCAATTCTGTCTGTTTTGTCTTTCGGTTTTGCATTCTTAAAATACCCTTCCGACTCATGCGTCCGCATCTGATAATCAACATATCCATTATCATACGGATCGACAATGATTTGCCATTTTCCATTCAAACTGGTGGTCTGCCGCATTCCGGCCTGAATGACTTGACCGCTCGTTGAGCCGGCTGCCTGTAATAACATGAAAAATACAACCAAAAGAAGAGATTTAAATTTCATTATCACGCTCCAGTCTGTGAATTAAATGGCTATTGAATAAAACAGTGTAGCATATCAACATGTAAATGTCAAGAGGGAACCGGTTGGAAAAATAGAAAATTAATATCCAGGATTTTCGGTGGTAACTTGTATGAATTGATCTGAAATGTGCGCTGATATATATCATCTAAAATGCCAAATTAAAAATCCTAAAAAATAAATAAATTCCAATTCCCAAATCTCAAAAAAGATCCCTGAAAACTGCCTTCGTTTGGAATTTGAGACTTGGTGCTTATTTGAAATTTGTAATTTGGAATTTGGCTTTTCTGTGTCTATTTGAATAGGTTCTGACTGATTAAAAAAACCCCCGGCCAAATGACCGGGGGCATCAATGCTATCGTACGTACATCATTTTATGTGTTTTCTTAAAGTGTTTGGCCCGGATCTGGTAGATATAAATACCCGATGCCACCGGCCGTCCCAGATGATTGAGTCCGTTCCATTCAACCTTGTATGAGCCCGCTTTCTGATCTTCATCCACCAGTCTGATCACTTCATGTCCGGTGATACTGTAAATAATCAGTTCGACATCAGAATTTTTGGGCAAATCATAGGTAATGGTTGTCGACGGATTAAACGGATTCGGGTAATTCTGATAAAGCTCATATTTTTTGGGTATGGCCGAAACCTGATTAACATCGGACGGCATGGCAATTTCCACATCCCGCTGTGAAGATGACCATTGATTTACGCCATCATAATCATAGGCCAGAACCTTCCAGGAGTATACACCATTTTCAAATTTACCCGCCTCATCATATACGAAGGTGGTATCCTCAACAACATCAATGGAATCCAGAGCCGTGCCGCTTGGCCCGAAGTAAAAGATATACCGTATCAAATCACCGTTGATATCATCCATATTCTCACTGGTGCTCCATGTAAAAACGAGCGATGTGGCTTCATCAGAATACCGGGAACCATCCTCCGGAGTGAGAAGATCAAATGGCCCGGGCGGATCATTCACGGGTTGTACAGCAAAAAATACCGTATCCGTATCCGTTAATCCTTCCGGATCCTCAACCTTCATGACGATCCAGTCTGTACCGTTCCAGTTTGCATCGGCCCGGACGGTTAATCCTGATGTATCCCAGATCAAATCCAGATGATCGCCGGTATCCGGTACGGAAAACTGTAAATCTCCAAAAACATTGGTGGTGTCAACCACCCAGTTTGTCCAGGCAGATTTGGGGATAAACAGCGAATCATCCTCTGCAAAGGACGTATCCGGAATGGCGAGATGCGGTGCTTTGTTGATCAGACGGAATGTCGGATAAATCACCTTGGATGTGTCCATCAGGAAGGTAATGGAGTCCACAATACCGCCGATGGATCCTCCCCATCCGTCAAACAGATATTCTTCTGCAGGAATGGCTCTTATTTTAACCACGCTGTTCTTGTCCTGCCAGGCACCTTCCGGTTCCACCACGACAGTCCCCTTGCTCTCATCATATATAATCGTGATAGGATGCTGTTCCTTCCAGACGGCTGTCTGGACCAGATTGGCTTTCATCTCGATCAAAGCGGACACATCCTCTCCAGTGTAGGAGCCCTCTCCGGAGCCTTCCCACGATACAAAATGATGACGCAAGCTGTCTGTTTGTCCTGAGACAGAATTATAATCCACAATGGTTTCTTCAACAGACAATGGAAGGATTTCATTGACCAGATACCAGCCCGAGTCAAGTGTTGGTGTCCCGTACTGGGAATTGACCGTTAATTGATATTTGTCTTCAAAGTAAGCGATCAAACTGGCATTTTGACCCGGAACGGTATAATCATGTATCCGTTCAGCATCATGGCTCCAATGGTCAAAGTATGCCCTGCCGCCGATTGCGTTGGTATGGTAGAGTTCAACACTCAGCGGATGAACAGAATTGTCCCGCCATGTAAAAATTTGAGCCGTATTGTAGGACATGCCGTCTGCTTTAAAGGGATAGGCCGCAGGGACAACCGATATGCTGACCTGTATCTGTTTATCCAGAGTGAAATTGATGTCGGATGAGGTCAGGCCGTTTCTGACTTTAACCGGAGCAGCCGCCGTTTGGTTCTGTGCATTGTTGTAATATTCCGAAAAATATTCGTAGGTTTGCGAACTATAGACAAATCCGTTTGCAATCACATAATAGTCGCCAACTGTAAGATCCGTTACCAGATAGCTTCCCTGAACATCTGTAAGCACACTGGCAATAAGCGCATTGCTCATGTCGCGGATCTCCACGCGGGTGCCGGAAATCACCGTGCTGGCATCATTCCTGTAAACCGTACCGGCAATCCCCCCCCTGCCGTCAGGATAATCCGTGGGTTCCAGTATTCTCAGATGCTGATTGGCTGCCACGTTTGTGGTATCCCAGGTAATACCGCTGGGCCATTCAATCTGAATCATATCCACATAGGCTTCCAGCCCGAGCCCGAATTCCACAGGCAGTGAATTCTGGGAGCCGAATCCGCTTGTGGTTTCAACATAGCGAACCTGTGTCATCCCGTTCACAGTCAGGGTGATACGTGCGCCAATTGAGGCCCGGTTGCTGACAACACCAACCGGTTCAATCTGAAGCCAGTTATAATGATTGCCGCTGTTCCGGTAAAGCCGGTTCGTACCCGGGGTGGCAAGATAGAAATCCAAATCTCCATCCATATCAAAATCACCCCAGCTGCCGCCGGAATAGAAAGACTCCTGATTGGCCATTTCTGTCGTTTCAAGGAAACCGATACCCTGCGGTACATTGTTCCGATACAGCCTGTTCCTGCCGATATTAATGACATAAAGATCCAGGTCGCCGTCATTGTCATAATCGGCCCATCGCGCATCCGTGGTTTCGAAGTTGCCATCAACACCCAGCTGATGTCCCACTTCTGTAAAGGTCCCCAGCGTGCTGATATCATTTCTGTAAAGACGGTTTTCGGACAGGGTAATCAGATAAAGATCCAAATCGCCGTCATTATCATAATCGGCCCAGCAGGCTCCGTTACCGTAGCCGGCGTTCGCATTGCCAACGCCCATTATATCCGTAACGTCTGAGAAAAATCCGGTTGCGCTGACGTCATTTCTGTACAATTTACTTTTTTGACTCTGACCGTTGACGACATAAACATCCAGATCCAGATCGCCGTCGTAATCACCCCAGATTGCAGCACGGGAATATCCCGCATCATCCAGGAACAGGGCCCCGCTAACCTCAGCATAGGTCCCATCGTGCTGGTTCCGGTAAAGCTTGTTCTTGCCATTCAGCTGGGTCACATAAATATCCAGGTATCCGTCATTGTCATAATCCGCAAATGTGCCGCCTGGATAGTAACCACCCACATCGGTAAACAAACCCGACTCCTCAATATCATTTCTGAAAAGACCGTAACCGCCTGAATACATCAGAATATCGGGATCATCATCATTGTCATAATCCCCCACACTGAGATGGAAAAGACTCGACGGATTACCCGGTCCGAATCCCACCGAAGCGGCCACATCAACAAATTGATTGCCGTCATTTCTGAAAAGCCGGTTCAGTTCCGTTGAATTGTTGCCCGATACGAGAAGATCCAGATCTTCGTCATTGTCATAGTCGAACCACATGGCTCCGCTTGCCTGCCTGTTATCCGCCAGACCGTACTGGGACGCGACTTCTTCAAATACAGGATTCAGCTCGCGTTCAGTGATCGTCAGGTACTGATCCGCAATCACATCCGTGGTATCCCATACAATACCGCTCGGCCATTCCACACGCAGATAATCAATCAGTACCCCTTCGCCAAATCCAAACTCAACATCATAGCTGTTCTGTCCGCCGAATCCGGTCTGCGATGACACGGTTCTGCTTTGCCAGACAGACTCGCCTTCAATAATGGATTTAACAGTGACTTTCGCGCCGACTGCCGATCTATTGGAGAAAACACCCACACAGCGGAGTTTCAGCCAGTGATTTGTGTTCCCGTAGGTATTTTCAAAAAGATAATTATTGTTTCCTTCACTAACCACGCACAGATCCAGGTCACCGTCTCTGTCAAAATCATGCATGGCCGCGCCGCGGTAAGCGGCAGATTCGGTGTAAAACTTGGAAAAATTCCCTTCACCGTCATTAATATAAATGTATCCGTTTTCATTGTCATTGGACAGATAAAGATCAAGATCTCCATCATTATCCACATCACCCCAGGAACTGCTTCTTGAGCTGTAGATGTCGCTGGTAACGGGACTGCAGTCCACACGGGAGAAGGTGTTGTCACCGTTGTTTTTATACAGGAAATTTGCTCCGCCGTCATTGGCCACGAAAAGATCCGGGTACGTATCTCTGTTGTAGTCACCCCAGCTGCTGCTCCATGAATCTCCTGCATCATTTACGATATCTCCGGCCTGTACTTTTGTAAATGATCCGTCACCGTTGTTGGTATACAGAAAATTGTCCTGTCCATCCAGATTGGTCACAAACAGATCGATATTCCCGTCCAGATTATAGTCTGTCCAGGTTCCGCTTGAAGAATTTCCACCATCCAGGACCACATCACCGGTTAATATTTTTGTGAAGGTACCGTCTCCGTCATTCGAATACAGACAGTTGTTTATATCATTCCCATTGGCAACAAACAGATCGATATCGCCATCATTATCATAATCGGCCCAGCTGCATCCCTGAGAAGGATCCATATCGGTTACAATTTCACCGGTCAGAACCGCTGTGAAAGTTCCGTTTCCGTTATTCTGGTATAATGCGTTGTCCCCGTCATAATTGGCGACAAACAGATCCAGATCGCCGTCATTATCATAATCTCCCCAGCTGCCGGCCCAGGAATCACTGCCGCTGTTTACCACCGGTCCGGTTGTTACCGCTGTAAAAGTGCCGTTCCCGTTGTTTGTGTAGAGGAAATTATTTTCACCATCTGTATTGGCAACAAATAAATCAGCATGTCCGTCATTATTATAGTCACCCCAGGCAGCACCAACGGAGGAACCGCCGCTGGTGACCACCGGTCCGGTAATCCTTTTATTGAAATTTACATAGCTTCTGGTGTACCGCCATCGTGAAACATTGGAGCATTGTTTGCCGCCGGCAATCCAGAAAGCGCCGCCCACATAAAGAAAGTCATTGCTTAAGGCAAGACTGTGCACATCCAGATTCACACCGGTGCCCAGACTGGACCAGTCCTGACCGTCCCACACGGCTATATTGGTGGCGCTGACATTGCCGACTGTGGCAAATTCACCGCCAACATAAAGATCTCCGCCGCACATGGCCAGCGCGTTCACATCAGCACCTTCACCCGGAACGCCGTCTCCGACTTCGCTCCATGTCATACCATCCCATTTGGCAATATTGATGGCTGAATATCCGCCTGCCTCTGTGAAATGCCCGCCTACATAAACTTCATTTTCATGTATCAAAATGGAATAAACCGGACCGTTTAATCCATCACCCAAAGCGGACCAGTGACTGCCGTTCCATTTGGCAATATAATTGACAGGGATACCGCTCGCTTCTGTAAAGGAGCCGCCCACATAGACATTGTTGCCGTCAATCGCTATGGCCCGGACCGTATTATTGACACCGCTGTCCAGAACGGACCAGCTGCTTCCGTCCCAGCGGGCAATCCGGTTGGCTGTCTTCCCGCCCGCCGTGATAAAATCACCACCGGCATACACATGTCCGTTGTTCCTGGCAATGGCTCTGACGGGCCCATTAACGCCCACACCCAGGCCAAACCAGTTGCTGCCGTTCCAGCGTGCCATGTATTTAATGGTACTGTTGCCGCCGGTTTCAGTAAATTCACCACCGACATAGACAGAAGAGGCATCGGCCATAATCGCGCGGACAATTCCATTGGTTCCGGTGCCCATGGCTGACCAGGACACACCGTCCCATTTGGCAATATTATTGGCTGTAATATCACCTGCTGTCACAAAATCACCACCCGCGTACAGATCATAATTCTGCACTGCCACGGCGTAACAGCGATGACTCAGGCCTTTGCCCAGAGGAAACCAATACTGATTGTCACTGCTTATAAATCCGGATGAACCGGAGCTGCTTTTTGCATCCCCCCGATGGTTAAAAAGCAGCAGAAATATTCCCATAAGGCACAATAAACGTACTCGATGCCGTTTCATTCTGGAATCCTTTCAGTTAGTTCCAATTCTGTAATGGCCTATCCATTCATGGGAAATGAGACATTGAATATTATGTCTTGTAGCGCTATCCTTTGAAAAAACAGGTGCTTGACCATTTTACTTCAATGGATAGTGAATTTTGGCCTTATTGCATAATATGACATTTTCTTAACAACTACTTTAACTATAGCATTTTTCGTGCCATAATGCAGGCTTTTTCAGGACAGGAAAAGGGACTTTCGATTGACCGTTTGGTAAATGCACGTTCTGGAAAAACCAATATTATAACTATAAAATTTCTCCTCAAACAAGATAGACAATGTTTTGTTTTTATTTGTCTTGGTGATCATTAAAAATCTGACCGAAAATGAGATCCTTACAGATACATGCAGCTTTCATTCGTTCAGCCCGGTATATTGTCTGCAAAAAGGGACCATACCGGTAACATATATATATTAAAGGATGTCTGAAAATCGAACACTGCCCAAAATGATTCAGTTTCCCGACATACTCAGCATCACAGTTCTTTTTCTTGATGCGTGTTCATACACGCAATGATTTTTTGGCCAGTTTCAGACCTTTATAAACCTCTTTGCCTATCGCAGCAGCAGCATTTTACACTGCTTTGAGTAATCCCCTGCTGTCAAATGATAAATATAAATACCGCTTGAAACCATGCAACCCATGCGGTCCCGGCCGTTCCAGGTCACCCTGTACGATCCGGCCTGCTGATGATGATTCACCAGTTGAACCACTTCACGGCCCATCATGTCGTACAGGGTCAATCTTACTTCCGCAGCCCTGGGCAGTCCATATTCAATCTCTGTAACCGGATTGCAGGGATTCGGATGGTTCTGCGCCAGGTAAAATGCTTTGGGTGTCCCCGCTCTGCCCATCACACCGGATTCCGGCTCCACTTCAATCGTCACCACGGCATTGTCCAGACCTCCGTAGCCGTCTGAAACCATATAATTAAACTGATCCGTTCCTGTAAATCCGCCGGGTGCAAGATAGGTCACGCTGGTATCCCCTGAATTGATCACCACGGTTCCGGTTGTCCCGGTGTCATCTATGGACTCAATCACCAGTGCATCCCCGTCCGGATCACTGTCGTTGATCAAAACCTGAATAATGACACCGCTGCCCTCTTCAACAGTCAGGGTGTCGTCCATTGCAACAGGCGGCTGATTGGCCCTCGTCACATCAATGTGGACTGTTGCTGAAGTAAAACCGCCGGTGCCGTCCGTAATGTTGTATAAAAAATGATCAGCTCCGGTATAATCCGAGGGTGCTGTATAGGTGATTGAAGTATTCCCCTGATCTATTACAGCGGTCCCCAGTGTGCCGGTCAA
>Ga0272441_10001748_pt1 | contig 45638 bp, 52 predicted proteins | sample SSMProp6N_FD_193582 | JGI IMG/M metagenome (GOLD analysis project Ga0272441, IMG submission 193582) | Marine sediment archaeal communities from Little Sippewissett salt marsh, Falmouth, MA, United States - SSM-Prop-6N | ecosystem: Environmental > Aquatic > Marine > Wetlands > Sediment ... | reverse complement strand
TCATCGGTGAAGCAACCGGCGACCAGAAGGTCGTGAAGGCCGCGCAGGTGAAGCTCGCGAAGCTGAAGGGTAAGAAGTGCCCGACCTGTCAGCAGACCCTCACCGCCGCGAAGCACCAGAAGCTCGACGCGGAGTACAGCCTGTCGATCAAGAGCACGCAGGAGCGGATCGACGCGCTCACTGAGGAACTGGACGCGTTGAAGGCGCAGTTGGCGGGCCTCACAGAGCCAGAGTACCCGGAGTCACCACAGGCGTACGTCGAGGCGGGCAAGGCCCGTAGTGACGCACAGTTCGTGTTGAACGAACTCGTCAGTCTGGTCGAGGTGGAGCGGGGTCAGATCGAGTCTATGGCGAAGACGCAGGAGGGCATAGACCAGAAGACCACGGGCCTCGACGCGAAGATCGAGAAGTACGAGGCGAAGATCGCGGAGATCGACGCAGAGATCAAGGACCTCCACGAGCAGGCCGACGCGCTGGGGTTTTGGGTGGAGGCGTTCAGCAATCAGGGCCTCAAGAGCTTCCTCATCGAGGCCGAGCTTCCGCAGATCAACCAGAGAGCGACGGAGTGCGCACAACTACTACTGGGGGAGGGCGCGACCGTTCGCCTATCCGCCACGTCCAAGCTGAAGACGAAAGACCTCACCCGGGAGAAGCTCGACGTGGAAGGGTCCATCCCCGATTGTACAGAGTCGTACGCCGGTGCGTCGAAGGGACAGAGGAAGCGGATGGACCTGTCCCTCCTGCTGGCGTTCCGTTCCATCGTGGCCGACCGGCAGGCGAAGGGCATCAAGCAGATGTTCGCGGACGAGCTATTCGATGGGATGGACAAGACGGGCGCGGAGACGGTGACGACTCTCCTGCGTGACATCAGCGAAAATTGCCCCGTAGCCCTCGTAACTCATGACGAGCGTATCAAGCCGGTGGCCGACCGCCTCGTGACCGTGGTCCACGAGAAGAAAACAGCAATTCTCAAGGTCTAATTCCCGCGTCACCCAAGAAAACACTTGATCCTGTGTTCCGTGTTCGGTAGTCTACCAGCGAAGGGGTAGTACGATGAAGGACGGACGCGTCAAGGGCAACAAGTACGAGAACCGCATCTGTCGGTTCTTGTCGCAGTGGGTCGTTCCCGGAGACTGGAGTGAATGCCCCGTGTACCAACTCCCGTTCCGACGGCGGTTCACTGACAACACGCCCCTTGACGGTCACTGGGAGGGTGAAGGCGACATCCTGCACCGTCCGGGAATCGAGTTCCCCTTCTGCGTGGAGTGCAAGGACCAAGAAGGGTGGGACCTCGATGGTCTACTCCACAACGAGAAGTGGCCTGTGTGGGCTTGGTGGGAACAGGCGTGTACACAGGCGCAGCAGGTGGGGCTGCGACCAATCCTTTTTTTCACGAGGGCCTATCGGCCCGACTACGTGATGATGCAGAAGGAGGTCGCTGAATGCCTAGAACTCCAGTCAAAACACGGACCGGTGGTGGAGTGCCGGTCAAAGTCGGGGGGAACCATAAAGGTAACGGCAGCGCGAAACGTGTTCGCAGTTCCAAGAAGTCTGCTGCCGTGCCTGTCGTCCCTCTCAGCGGATGCGGGAAGGTCACACAAGACAGTTTCGTCACCCTTCTCACGGAAGAACTCGACGTTTCTCGCAAGACTGCGCATGAGTGCTGGAAGAAGCTACTCAGCCTGATCCGCGTGGCACTACGTGAAGGCCATCCGGTGAAGCTGACGGACATCGGCACGCTCGCGGCGTACGAGAAGCAGGAGACGAAGTACCGGCATCCGGCAACGGGTGCGCTCCGTACGGTCAAACCGCGCAAGGCACTCCGTTTGTTCACGTCCCCGAGCATGCGCAAGTTTCTTGGCGCGTAGTCATTCCGCTGTGTAAAGGGGGTGTGACGTGCCTCTCGACAAAGAGCAGATGCGCCTCGCGGACAGTGTCTTCATGCGCGGCCCTATCGTCCTCATCGAGGCCGGTTGGGACGTGGAGGCTATCAACGCGTTCCTAGAGAACCCCGAGGTGAACAAGTACCTCCAGTCCTTGGTGCTGGAGTTCAACCACCAAGACGAGGCACACGCTCGCAACCGGTTCGGCCTGCGTCGGGGGCTGCGCCGGTTGAGTAGTAAGGCCGTGGACGTGTACGAGAAGGCCCTCGACGGTCCGCGATACCTGCGGAACAACGACGGGAACGTCATCAGCGGTATGTCCGGCCCCATCGTCCTCGACCCGGAGCCGACGCGCAATCAGGTGACTGTCGCGTCCGAAATCCTCGACCGGCTGGGTGTGGCCCCGGAGGGCAAGATGGCCATCTCCGACAAGGCGGTCACCGACATCTCAGTGAAGGGAATCCTTTCCGGGAGCAGTGGGCCGAAGGAGGTCAGTGTTGACGAAGTGACCGACCCGCAGGCTGAGAGCACGGAGGCGAAGGCCCTCGCCCGGGAGCGTGTACGAAACGTCATCGAGGTGCTCAAGGAACGGCTCCCTGAACTACGTGCGAAGTTACTCAACCCGCCCGCGAAGACGAAGGGGTCGAAGAAGAAGGGCGTGAAGAAACTGAAGTTGAAGGGCGGGAAGGTGACGGTGAAGGTCGAGGAATGAAGATCAAGCCCAAAACCGGGAAGGCGAAGAACGGCAAGATCAAGGTGCCGAAGGCCGTCCTCCACGGGGACGATGTAAACCTGTACGTGAAGCTCGCGGAGGAAGCTCTCCACGGCGAGCGCAAGTTGTTCGACACGCTGTCTGTACACGAGAAGACCCTCGTGATCGACTGGTTGTCTGAGGCCCTCATCGACGGCGACCCCAAGAACGAACTGCATGACCTCCTGTGGGAGGTCGATTACATTCGCAAGCCAGTGGACCCCGAGCGGTTCCTGATGGACGAATACTACTTCGGGAAGTTCTGCAAAGACCTGCATCCGAAGTGGGTGGACGACTTCAAGGCCGTCTTCAAGCCGGGGAGCACGATATACGAGTGGATCATGACGGGAGCCATCGGAGTCGGGAAGACGACCGTGGCGATGGCGTCGTTGGGGTACAAGATTCACCTCATGTCCTGCCTGCGAAACCCGTCGGCCTACTACGGCCTGCTCCCCGAGTCGCTCATCATCTTCGGCATCTATTCGGTCACGAAGCAGCAGGTGGCTGACACGGGGTATTACAAGCTGCGAGGCTGGTTCGACAGTAGCCCGTACTTCCGGCACGACTTCCCACGAAAGGCGCGACTCGATTCCAAGGTGGACTTCTCGTCCACGACGCACACGAACCTTCAGGTGATCCCCGGTTCCCGCGAACTCCACGCGTTGGGTTTGGACCTGTTCAGTTTCTCCCTCGACGAGGCCAACTTCATGCAGGAGAAGCGGGACAAGGAACGCGGCATGATCACGGGTCAGGCGTACGAACTGTACAATGCGGTCCACGCCCGAATCATCTCCCGCTTCATCCGCCCGGGCGGCGTCATCCCCGGTATCATGTTGCTCATGTCCTCGCGGAACTCGCAGACGAGTTTCTTGGAGGACCGGCTGAAGAAGATCAAGCCGGGGATCACGTACGTATCCGACTACCCGCTGTGGGAGGTGAAGGACTCCAAGAAGTTCACGATGCCGAAGTTCAGCGTCGAGGTGGGTGATCGGATCGCGCAGAGCCGCGTGTTGGACGACGACGAGAAGCCGCGTGAGGGTGCACGCGTCATCACGGACATCCCCGGTGAACTCCGTGAATTCTTCGTGGAGGACACGGATCAGGCCCTCCGTGATATCGCGGGCGTGGCGACCTTCAACGTCAGTCCGCTCATTCGTGACCGGCAGTCGATATACGATGCGGTCCGCGACACCATGACGCACCCGTTCACCAAGGAATGGGTGATGCTCGACTACCAAGACGACATCCGCCTCGATGAGTTCTTCATGGTCGGTTCCATGTGCAAGGTGCAGGAGTCCTCGTGGGTACCGAAGCTGAACCCGAATCACAACCGGTTCATCCACGTGGACGGTGCGGCGACCGGTGACTGCGCGGCTATCGCGATGGCACACGTGAGCGGCATGGTGAAGCGGAAGCGGTCGAAGCCCGACGGGACCATTTCCATAATGGAATACCCGTTCGTGATCGTGGACTTCCTGCTGCGCATCCTGCCCCCGCCGTCATCGGAGATCGACCTCGCGAAGATCAGGTCGTTCATCCTGTACCTGTCGAAGCTGTTCCCTATCGCCCGTGTGACGTTCGACGGGTGGCAGTCGCTCGATTCCAAGCAGATGTTGGTCAAGAGTGGGATGGACGCGAAGATCCAGTCACTCGACCAGAATGACGGCCCGTACCTCACCCTTCGAAACGCCCACTTCGAACGGCGTATCGCCATGTACGACTACAAGTGGTACACCCGGGAGATGCTCGATCTTGAGCGCAACATCGGGAAGAAGAAGGTGGACCACCCGACCAAGTCATCGTTCGGCGGTAAGGGGAGCAAGGACGTATCGGACGCTGTGTGCGGTGCCGTGTACCTCTGCATGACGGACGAACGTGCGATACAGGGCGTGCCGCTGTTCGATGAGGACGCGCCGAAGAAGGAAGTCATCGACCCGAAGAACGACAAGCCCGTGGCCGAGCAGAACCGCGTGAAGGTGATCGCGGGCAAGAAGGTCGATATGGAGAGCTTGCGCAATAGCATGGGCGTGTGAAATAGCTGGACTGCCCTTGTTCGCAGGTGTAGACTCGTAGTCTCATCTAGATGGAGGATACGAACGTGGCCGACAACAAAGTCCCGCAGGTTCATCCCAATAAGGTGCCGTGGTACTGGCGCATGCTGGGCATGCACAAGCGTCAGTTTCACAACGCCGCCCTCGCGCTCGATCAGGAAGGGTCTGAAGACTGCGAGGCTCTGACCGGTTACATGGACAAGCTCTTGAACATGGGTCAGGAGCGGCGCGAGCGGTACAAGACGTTCGTGGTCATGGATACCTTCGACATCGTCAGTGCCATCCTCGACCTCTACTCCGAGGAATGTACACAGCGCGACTACGAGCGCGGCAGGTCCGTCTGGGTTGAGTCGAAGAACACGAAGATGGTGACGGCGGGCACTGAGGCTCTCTCCAATCTTCAGATGGAAGACCGCGTCACACACATCGCCCGGGGCGTAGCGAAGATGGGCGACAAGTTCATGCGGATGCTGTACGCGACGGGCAAGGGCGTCCTTGGTTGGAGGGGCGTGGACCCCGCGTGTGTACACCGCATCGAGGACAAGTACTCGCGCCTCATCGGTTTTCGGCAGGACGGCCAGAAGTTCCGGGGGGGCCTGAAGCGCAACGTATCGTGGCCGTGGGACTACGTGCACTTCCGGCTCCACGGGAAGTACGACAAGGACGACAACAAGTACGGGTCATCGATGTTGGAGTCGATGTACAGGCCGTGGAGACAGTTGGTCATGGCCGAGGATTCCGTGCTCATGTACCGTCTGCGCCGGACGCCCGACCGCAACATGATCCTCGTGGACGTGGGGAACATGGAGGAAGCGGAGGCGCAGCAATTCCTGAACAAGTGGCGGAAGCGGTTCAGGAAGTATGAGTTCATCGATCCCGCCTCGCCCAACTACAAGAAGCAGTACAACCCGCTCACCCCGCTTGAGGATATCTTCGTCGCGATGCGCCGGGACAACCAGACGCGCATCGAGACGCTGTCCGGCGCGGGCAACGTGGGCGAACTGTACGACCTTGAGCACTATCGCAACAAGCTGTTCGGTGTGGCGCGTGTGCCGAAGGCATACTTCGGGTACGAAGGGGAGATCAACGCGAAGGCGACCCTCACGCAGCAGGATGTGCGGTTCGCTCGCGGATGCAAGAGGCTCCAGCGGGCGGTGATCTACGGCGTTCGGCAAGCACTGGAGATCCATTACACCCTCCTGCCCGAGAGTCCCGAGGACACGTCGTTCGACTTCAACATGAAGCAGAACGAATTCATCGTACAGATGTCGCCCATCTCGTATCTCGATGAGTGGGAGCGTTTGGAACTCGTGCAGTTGCGGTACCAGATCGTGGACGCCATGTCGAACCTCGCGCAGTCCCTCCAACTCGACCCGAAGGTCTGGTCGGTGTACGTCCTGCTCAACTACGCGAAGCTCCCCGAGGAACTGGTGCAGAAGCTCATCGCGAAGGAGGCCACGCCCGCGCCGCCCCTTCCAATGGAGGCCCTCCCACCGAGGATGCGCCAGCACCTTCTGGCCATGCCAGCCGAGCAGAGGCAGGAACTCATGGAGGCCACGGGTACACAGGGGTACTACACCTTCTCGCGGGGTGAGGAACGAGCGGTTGCGGAGGCGGTTCACAACAGCCCCGCGCTCCGGCGGGCCATCGCGAACATCCGGTACTTCCACGAGGACGACATCCACGAGATCGCGGTTCAGCAGGTCGATTCGTCCATCATCCCCGTGACCGTTCGGGGTCAACCGTTGATGGATGATTACACTGACGACCCCGAGGCCAAGATACTCAACGAGGACATGCAGTCGGTACAGAATTCTGTAACCGAAGACACACGGCCCGAAGGTGAACCGGTCGAGGAAGTGGCACCTGTGGAGTAGTCATGGCGATTCGCATACCGAAAGGCGGGAAGTCGAAGCGGTACGAGCCGTTGATACGGTGTGTCAAGAACGCCGCCTCCCGCATGGGCGTGAACGAATTCTTCGCGACCAACTTCATGACCTACTTCCTTGAGCAGGTGGTCGATGAGGTAGTAGACGGACAGGCCGTGTACATCCCGGGGTTCGGCGTCTTCGTTCCCGGGATCAACCACCGGTCGAAGTTCAAGAAGTTCGCGAAGGAGGTACGGTTCTGCGTCCCGAAGTTCGCCGCGTCCTCCGGGTTCCGAGTTCAAGTCAAAGAGGAATGCGACATACAGAAGTGCCGCGAGGAAGACTACAAGCGGTACGTGGGCAGCAGTAGCCCGTCGATCAAGCACAAGCAGGGGCGTAGAGTCGCGAAGTCGATGAGCAGACTGCGCGAGGCGGTCACGGAGCAGGCCGAGCGGGTATGCATGGACGCGGGTCCCCCGTCGGCACGCAAGGACCCACGGAAGATACCGGGGATACTCCCATGATCCACGTCAACGACTTGTTCGTGTACGACGATTCCCTCGATGAGGGGAAGGCCGTCGGGACAGCCAAGATGGACGACCTCATACTCAAGCAGGACATGCTGTTCCCGAAGGACTCCAATCCGGCCAAGCTCCAGAACGAGCGGAAGAAGGGGCAGACTGTCGCCAAGCGTGTCTTCGACAATGCGACCAAGGACACACGGAAGAAGTTCCGCAAGCTGGTGCGGGACTACTACAAGGGCAAGGTCGATGAGAAGGCATTGTACAAAGACGCGTCCCGGGTCATGAAGGGCGCGTGGAAGAAGGTGTTCCTCGCTGGCCTGCGTGCGGGCGGTACGGTCGGCGGTGGTTCCGGCCCGGGTAAGAACCTCGTGAACATCGACGCGTCGGATGAGAAGTGGGTCAAGGGCGCGATGCAGCACGAGATGCGCTTCCTGAACAAGTTCCTCGCGGCGATGGTCGAGGATATGACGAAGATGGACCCGATCCGCCGCGCCGACATGTACGTGGATGCGATGTACAGTTTCTTTGAGAGTGCGAGGGTGATTGCGCTCCCGGCCAACGTGCGTATCTGGTGGAAGGGACCCGACGATCACAAGACGTGCGAGTCCTGTAGTTACCTGTTTGTGAACAGTCCGTACAGCAAGCTCACACTACCGACCACCCCCCGGTCGGGGTTGACTCTGTGTCTTACGAACTGCCGCGACCACCTGTTCGCCAAACGGGTATCCCCCGAGGTGGCTGAAGCTGACATCCACGGGGCACTCGTGGAGAGGCGGCGGCATATCCGCGTGCTGCGCAAGATCAAGCGTGTGGGGCATATCTAATTCTTTCGTATAGTGCGCGATTTTTTCCTTGCTTTTCCACCCCCGCAGGATACCTTGTTGATGCGAGGGGAGGTCACATATGTGGCTATTCACGTCTTACGGATTCTTCAGTGCCGTGTGCGCACGGCAGGGCGACGGCAAGAAGGGGAACAAGCCGGACTTCGACACGATGATGGTCCGGGCGCGGGCGAAGGACCACCTGTCCAACCTGACGATCATGTTCCCGAAGGAACTCGACGGCATCGCGATCAAGGAGAGTCCGCACAACGACTACCGCTTCCGCATGTTCGTGCCCAAGAAGACGTGGGCACTCATCGTCGCCACGCTCGTGATGGAAACCGATTACGACAACTTCAAGAACAGCATCGACCACAAGCTGCCCAAGGAGGAAGCAGGACCGTACCACAAGGCGTGCATGAACGTGTGGGGCGACATGTATTCGTTCCAGCGCAAGATGCACGGACCGGGCATCTACGACAAGCCGAAGCACGAGTGGGAGGGTACGCCCCTTCTGGACATGCAGGAGGACTCCCCGTTCGGTGCGGACCCCAGTGGTGAGATCATCCGAAAGCACGAACCGGAAGACAGCGACGAGGTCATCGTGGTGAAGAATCAGGACACGGGCGAGGCCATCGGCGTGATCGCGTGGGCGAAGGACATTCTGGACGAGCAGGAAGCGTACTCCGACGCGGTCGAGGACAAGGTGATTCCGTTCGTCGCACACCCGGAGTTTGAGCGCGACACGTACGGGGCCATCAAGACGTTGGCCATTCCGGTCTGGTAAGTGAGGGGCGAAGTGACTACGCTTGTGAAAGGCGACCGCGTGTTCATCGGCGGTACCGGATGCTTCGCGAACGAGACGGGAGAGGTCGAGCGAGAGAGCCATGTACACCCGGACCTGCCGGGGCAGCGTGTCGTTTCGGTCAAGTTGGACCGGGACTTGGGATACAGCGTGGGCAACGTGCTCGTGAACGCTGACAGAGTGTGGAAGGTTGATACGATGGAAGGCGACAAGAAGAAGAAGCCCGCGCCCGGGCCGCTCGTGGAAGACACGCAGACGGTGGGCGGCACCGACAAGCAGACGGGGCAGCAGGTCATCCGACCGAAGACGGCAGACGGCAAGGCCGACAAGGTCACGGAGGCCACGGACCCGCGAGAGCGGTCCTAGCTTCCCTTCGCAGGAGCGGGGTATCGGGCGGTCCGGTGCCCCGCTTCCTTTGCGCCTGTGCACGTAGTAGGATAGGCGACTACGGGATTGCGCCGTGTGACGCGTAAATTTTGTCCGATTTTGTCTTGACCCGCGTGGTGTGTCGTGTACCATGTGGCAGAAACAGGCCGGGGGAGTCCCCCCGACCAGAGCATACCGAGAGGGGACTGAGGATGCCCGAGGACCAGAAACCGCAGGAGCCGCAGCAGGACAAGCCCGAGAAGACCGACGACGAAAAGGTGAAGGAACTCCTTTCGACCGTCGTGGGTGCCTTCAACGTCGAGGGCGCGGGTGAGACGATGATCACCCAACTCGACGTGCTGTCGTCGCAGTGGCGGCAGACGTGGACCGCCATCCTGAAGCACACCGACCCCGAGGGACGCGACGAGTACAAGGCGATGAAGTACCCCCCGGGCGTCGAGAACCCCGACATCACCATCCGCAGGGCCGCGTACGAGTACGTGGTCGTGCGCCTCATCGACAAGCACGTCACCGACATCGAGCCGCTGGAGCCGTCCAACGAGCATTCGGCCATCGTGGCCCTCGTTCGCAGGGCAGTCGCCACGCTCAAGGTGATTGCGCCCGAAGACTACGCGGGCGTCATGGCGATGCTGTACGCCGCGCCGTTCGACCTCGACAACCGCAGGGCGGCGTACAAGGCGGCGTCGAAGCTGTTCCTTCAGAAGACGTACAAGCTCGCGAACGTGTAGGTACGGGGCACGACTACGGGAGGCCGAGTCATGGCGAAGAAGGTTACGATCAAGCCGAAGACGAAGAAGTCGAACGGGTCGAGCATCACCGAGTCGATGCTCATCGATGTACAGACGCAGGTCGAGGCCCACGCGTTCAAGGTGACCACCGCGTCGGAGAAGTTGATCACCGAGAGCAAGTCCTGCCCGCAGTCGATGCTCCGCGCCCTGCTCGTGGCGCAGCGCATTCAGGAGGCCGCGAAGAAGTTGGCGGACGCGCTGGACGCGAAGCTGCTGGAGCACGCCGAAGCGGGCGGCGCGTTCGACGGCGGCAAGATCGCTGTACAACTCACCGAGTCCTCCCGGCGCAACGTCTCGTGGAAGAACGAGGCCGTTGAGTTGGGCGCGAAGGTGGCCGAGTTGGAAGACGAGGAATTCGACAAGAAGGAGTTTGAGAAGGGCATCCAGTCGAAGTACCCCGCGAAGACCAAGAAGTCGATCAAGCTCGTGGAGTCGCTCTAGCCGAGTGGCCGGAGCACGTGCCCCCGGGTCGAGCTTGGGTGCCCGCCCGGGGGCACCACTGTTTCGTGCGAGAGGTGATTAACACAGTGGAAACCAAGAAGGCAACTACGAAGAAGAAGGGTTCCCGGCGCAAGCCCGGGTTGTGGTTCAGTGCGACGAAGGTCGAAGTGCAGGACGTGAAGCCCACGCACAAGAAGAAGTGCAGTGGGTGTGGTTGCACTCCGGTGTTCCGGCGGCTCATGGTCACCAAGGGCGCAGGACGCCACGCGACTACCGACGTGCTCTGTACGACGTGCGGGGAGGAATGGTTGGCTCAGAAGCAGATGGAAGCCGACCGAGCCATCCTATACTTGAGAGGGAAGCTCGATGCCGGAGAAGGCATCCGACTCTGACGTACCCGAGGCGTTGAAGCCTCCCGCCCCGGGATACGTGCCGTACGACATCGTCCCGCGTCCGGCGGTGTATCCGCTGCGCGGACGCCTCCTGTGTTGGCTATTCTGGAAATTCCCGCTGAACCCGTTCATGTGGGTCCTGCGGTTATTCTTTCGGAAGCGGAACCCGTACCGGAACTACGTGGCAGTTCACGTATGGGACCCGCAAGACCAGACGGGGGGTACACCCGATGAGCAAGCAACCGCCGAGTGAGTACGTTGAGGCCGCGAAGAAGGTGATGTTGGAACTGGGGGCATCGAAGGTGCTCATCGAGAAGTCTGAGGGATGGGACTTCGACACCGACGACACGGAGGCCGTCCTGTCAGGCAACCACGTCATGTACCACATCACTGCCTACAAGGGCGGTAAGAGCATCGCGTCGAGCGGTGGCGAGACCGTAGAGTGCGCGGTACGCAACACGATCAAGCGGGGGAGCAAGGACCCGGAGGAAGATTGATGGCGTACGAACTGTACGGACCCGAGTTGACTACGCAGGACTTCGTCAACGCGGTCGTTGGAGTCGGCGGCGTGCTCGTGGAATACGTGACCATCGAGCACGTGGAGGTCGAGCGGTGGCAGGTGCATGGGGTCGAGGGGCAGACGGTCAGTCCCAAGTCGTACAGGGTGACGGTCCACCTCCTGCGCCCGAAACCACGCAATACGTTCACGCTGGAATTCAAGGGAGACAACCTGCGGGCACTCGTGTGCCAGTTTGAGGAACGTCTCGCGGAGATGCGGAAGACGCGTGTACTCTGAGAGGGGACTGAAGTGGATCGTCCGGGGAGCATACCTGTACTGGTGGCGCGGGGCAAGAGCCTCGCGGAAGCGTGGGAGAGATCGGTAGTTGCCCTGTGGGAGGGCGGCTGCGATATCAGGACGGAGTACGATGCCAAGGACGATGACGGCAACTACGTCGATCCGCCGTCCAAGGACTCCACGATGATGATCGTGGTGGAGGACCCGTCCAGCGAACCCTTCTATCACAAGGCGTTCCCCGGCGGACTGGAGGACCTTCAGGAATACAGCATGGAGGTCTGCGAGGGCATCAAGGACCACTGGATGAACCAGCCCGACCCGACCGGTACCAAGTGGAAGTACACCTACCACGACCGCATCTTCCGGTACACCGTCGATCACATGAACGGTTGGATCGACCAGTACGTGGGGGCCATCAAGAAGCTCGCGAAGTCCCCGCACTCGCGCCGTGTACAGATGGTCACGTGGAAGGTGTGGGAGGACATCTTCATCGATGACCCCGCGTGCCTCCAGTCCATCTGGTGCAGGGTACTACCGGACGCGGACGGCATCTGGTGGCTCAACATGAACGTGCGCTTCCGTTCGCGTGACGCGTACGACGCCGCGTTCATGAACTGCGTCGGGTTCATCAAGTTCATGGAGATGTTCGCCCGGGACCTCAGTGAGGCGTCCGGTCACGAGGTGCGGCTGGGTAGGTACGTGGACCTGTCGGACTCGTACCACATCTACGGGAAGCGGCACGAGCACTTCCGCGAGAACTTCCTGAAGCTGCTGCACGAGCGCAAGTTCGACGGCGACGAGGGGCGTACGTGGACCCGAGAGTTCGCGGAGCCGATCATGCAGGAGTTCATCCCGGCCATCAGGGCGAAGGTCGAAGCACAGGACGCCAAGTACGAGTAGGACTACTACATGCACAAGCCGGAAGTGATCTTCCTCGACATGGACGGGGTGGTCGTGGACCTCGCCCGTTCGTTCCTGCGCGTGTTCGGCAAGGAGCACCTGCTCGACATGCCCGAGTACCAGACGGAGATGAACGAGCACATGGGTGAGGTGCTGGGCATGGACCCCGACACCTTCTGGAAGGCCATAGACGAGGGCGGCATCGAAGTCTGGTCGAGGGCACCGGCGTACCCGTGGGCGCAGGAGTTGTACAACGCCATGCAGGAACTATCCGACCGTGTGGTATTCCTGACCTCGCCGTCGTGGGACCCGCAGTCGCTCGCCGGGAAGCTCACGTGGTTGCAGGAGTTCACGGGCAAGCGAGGGTTCCGCGACTACGTGATCACGAATCAGAAGGACCTGCTCTCCGCACCCGGGCGAATCCTCATCGACGACCGGAAGTCGAACGTCGATGAGTTCCTCGCAGAGGGCGGCGCGGCCATCCTGTTCCCGCAACCGTGGAACGACGCCCCGCCGCCGGTGATAGGCCGTGTACGCGGGGTGGTCGAGCAGATCACCAGTGACAGAGTGTGGAGGCTGTGACTCCTGTGGTAACACACCGATCACAACGCGACTGGTCGAAGTACAACGTCGAGTCGATGGGGCGCGACGAACTGCTCACACTCTTGCAGGAACTCGCGCAGGAGATGGACAGCATCCGTGCGCAGATCGACGACGCGAAGGCCGAGGCGGCGGCGAATGGGGTGTACAGCGACCGCGACTGGTTCCGGCGGGCCAACGTGGCCCTCCGTGCGCGGGGGCGTTTTCACCAACGGATACAGATGCGTCTGTCCAGCCTGCGGCGTGCAGAGCGAGCAGAGAACGCGAGACAGACCGTTGAACACACGCCGTTGGAGACGCACTTCATGCGTGCAGCCAAGGAAGTACTACCCCGGGAGACGTACGAACGGATCATGCAGTTGGCCCACGGGAGGATGAGTCATGATCATAGTGCTTGACGGGATCAACGGGTGCGGCAAATCCACGATAGCGAAGATGCTCGTGGATATCCTGCCCAACAAGTACACGGCGATGAAGCCGGTGGTCCTGCGCGACCCCGGTTCGACACCGGCGGGCGAGGCTATTCGTAAGCTCGTGAAGGACCCGGACCTTCCGCTTACGACTACGGCACAGGTACTCCTGTTCACGGCGGCACGCAACGAGATGCTCTCGCAGGTCAACGAGTACGTCGAGTTGGGCCACTGGGTGATCATCGACCGTTGGTGGTACAGCACGTACGCGTATCAGACGTTGCAGGGTGCGGATGAGAAGCTCGTGTTCGACCTGAACGAGCGATGTGGGAAGTTGCCGCACCCGAATCACGCGTACTTCCTCGACGTATTCCCCGAGGTGGCAGCGCACCGGCGTGCGGCGATGCGGGCTGACTTGCCAGATCGGTTTGAGATGAAGGACCTCCCCTTTCAGCGGAAGCTCCGGTCGAAGTACTACGAGCTTGTCGAACTGGGGTTCATGACGAAGGTTCACGGCGAGGACCCGCCGGATGAGATCGCCAAGAGGATCGCCGCGCACGCGTGGGGCGTGAATCACCGGCACATGGGGGGTTGACGCATGAGCACGTGGTCTATTTCTGCGTCGTACGATGGCGAGGACCCGTCGTCGTTCACTGACATCTTGATGGACGACGACCGCGATGTGTACAGGACCCTCCTGTGCTTCTTGATCGACCTCCAAGAGCGGTACGAGAACCCCGTGCTGTTCGTGAACGGGAAGCGGTTCCGGCCCAAGGAAGAACACGTTGAGGACTACCGCCAGTACAGCATCGACGTGACAGAGGGGAAGAAGCCCGAGAAGCCCATCGTGTCGGTGGCATGCATGCGCCGGTACGCGACGGATGTGGAGGAACACGACCGCGACCTGCGTGAGCAAGCCGAGCAGATCGTGGAGAGTGTACACCGGCCCAAGAACACAGTGAAGGTGAAGGTCCGATGAACGCGGAACTGATGATGGCCGAGCTTCGTGGACTCCGAGCGGTAGTTGCCGAGCAACGTGAGGAAATCGCGAAGCTCAACGAGGCCGTCGAGACGTACCGGCTGTTCGGGCGTGACCTTCTCATGTTCCCGTACTCTGACATCCCGGGAAACCGGGAGACGATGTATCTGCAAGTGGTGGACGACATCCTGCGGGACAAGTTACTACCGCGACGGCCATACAGTCACATGGCGCAGATACACGAACAGAAGTCATGTGGGGTGTGTACAGCGGAGTGTGAGTCGAGTACCGTCTGCGTGTTCCACCGGGACCGGAAGTGGGACAGTTGGTATCCGCAGATCATCGTTGAGCAAGTGTTGAACGGCGCGGTGCTTGGAGGCAGCAAGGAGCCTCGCGCCACGTTCGTGCTTTTGTGCTCGTGTTTCAGGAAGAAGGAAGATGCCTGTCAAGAAGATCAAGCGGAAGTGTCGGAAGCTCACGAAGACAGAGCGTGAGATATACGCGCTCGCGAAGGCGACCGGCCTGCCCACCACGATAGCGGCGATAGCCACCGTGCGTGAGCGACATCCGGCGAAGCCGGAGAAGGACATCTGTGAGGTAGTTCAGTGCCCCGTGTGTATGAAGGGGGAACTGCATTTCACGGTGAGTTCGTACAATGGACACGTGGCGGGACGGTGTACTACTAAGGGTTGCATCGCATTCCGCTCATGAATAAGGGAAATACATTATGTCAACCGACGAGAAGCCCGTGGAGCAGGAACCAGAGGACCAGTTCGCAGACGCCAACATACACAAGAAGGCGAAGGCGATGGCCCGGGAGGATGCCAAGAAGAAGTCCGAGTGGGCGTACTCCATCGTGAAGCACGTGGACAACCACGGGCGCGTGGTCGAGGAACGCAAGGTCGTATTCGGCACGCCGCCCCGGGACTGCGGGTTCACGCGGTTCATCTCCAAGGGCATGCTGCGCGGCAAGCTCAAGATCGGTGCCCCGGTGAGCAAGATGTACGACATCCCCCTGCCGCACGCTACTACGGTGGAGGAAGCATTCGCACAGATTCACGAGTACATCGAGGAAGCGTACGATCAGGCGGTGAAGGACCTCAATCAGGAGGTGGCCGACGAGATGCGCAAGCAGCACGAGCGCATGGCCGAGGAAGCGCGGAGCATCAAGACGATCACCGGCGCGGCGGTGGACAGCAAGGGCCGGATCGTGGGCGGACCGGGGTCCATACTGGGAGGCTGACACGCCTACCGAGGCGAGGTTGGGCGGGGCGCGGCGGGGCGGGGCGATGCGTGGCAAGGCAAGGCAAGGCACAGTCGTACACTGGGAGGCTGACGTGGACGACGAGCCTGTTTGGACTACGGCTAACGGTCGGCGCATCAAGGTGAAGGACATGCAGGATCGTCACCTCCGGCGTACGCTGTACATGGTGCGTCGGATGGGCAACCCGTTCGGGTGGGAGCAGATACTCATGGAGGAATTGGAGCGCAGGATCAAGGCGGGTAAGTTCCACGAATAGGGGTTGACATGCGTGAGGTTGCCAAGCGCGAGAATGACATCGGTTGGGTCGTGTGCGACAAGTGCTTTGAGAAGGTCTTCAAGGCGAAGAAGGACTTCATCTCACGAAAGCCATTCATCAAGGGTGAACCGTGCGACTTCTGCGGCGGTTCAGACAACTACACGAAGGAGCAGCACGCATTCCTCCAACTCGTGAACTTCGTGCCCGAGTTTATACCGAAGGGCGTGGCAAAGAGCGACAGAGAGGCACCGTTTCTCAGCGAGGCGATGCTGTACCCGATCATGGGGAAGGATGACGCACGGTCGTTGCTGTCCCAACTACGGAGACTGGCGCGTGTGTTGGAAGCAGGGGAGGTATGGCATGGATACAAGCGAAAGAAGCGGGCCAAGGTACCACGTACACGGAATGGCTCCAAGTGACGGCGAGACGCGCATCACCAAGGGGCCGGGGTTCACGCTTCACGGTGGGGACAAGGAAACACACGAGCGCATGCAGGACCACGCCATGATCCTGCGCGACGAACTCAAGAAGAAGGGCACGACCATCGAGAACTCCACCTGCGAGCAACTACGTGAAGCGGTGGAGCGTGCCCGGGAACGGATGGAATGAAGTGCCCGTTGTGTAGCTTCCCGACTACGTACAGGGAATTGCAATCTGTACCTGTGCCAAAATTCCACGAGGGCTACGGAATGGGTAAGTACATACTCGCGTGTGCGGAGTGCCGTAAAGCGTTGGAGAAACTGAAACGGAAGAAGCGGGGGAAGTAATGCCCGTATGCGAGCACGGACGCAACAAGAGGCAGTGCCCCGAGTGTATCGCCAACGCGGAGATCGCGGACCTACGGCAGCAGATCAAGAACCTCACGAAATGGCACGAGCGCATCATGTCCAGCCCCCCGCAGGACGTGGAGCGGGCGTACACGGTGATCCTCCAATTGGCAGCAGCAGAAGCACGCCGGGGTCACGCGGGGAACGCCAAGAGTGTACGGCGCGGCGTTGATGCCATTCAGACACACATCTCCCAACTCAACGCGGAGATCGACCGCCTATCCAACCCTTCGTAACACAGAGTAATCCTCCGAAAAGGCGTTGACACCAACCGTCGTTCACCGGTAGTATGCTCGCGTAAAGGAGACTACCGTGGGCAGCGGTATCGTCTACCATTCCCCTCGTGAGGGTGCTCGCAATGTGACGGGTACCCTCACGTACTTTTCCACCAACGAGGGAGGAAGTCATGTCCGATCACGTCAACGAGGTCACGGTCCACCGCCAGACAGCATCCGCACGTAAGCAGGCCCGCCGCGCCCGCAAGTTCCTCGCCCGACGCAAGCACGGCAGGAAGTACGTGAAGGCAGGCTGGAAGCTGCGCGGCAAGCGCAAGGCAGCGGTGCGCCGACTGAAGTCGCAGGGCTTTTACAAGAAGATCGCACGCCTGCGCTCCAGCCTCGACCTCCCCGCCACGGTCGTCGGGAGCATCCAGCACCACCCCGACTACATCAGCATGGTCCTCGCGGAAGCAGCCGACAAGAAGAAGCAACGCGATGCCGAATGGGACCCCCGCAAGTTCGCCACCCACTTCCTGAAGAAGGACCCCGTGTACAGCGCGAGCAACACGGGCATGAGCGCGGTGATGTTCGAAGCGTTCGTGATGGAGGCGGAAGACGAGTGGTGCAAGAGCTTCATCGAGACCATCGTCGAGGGACCGGATACTACCTTCCTCGCCATCTTCGAAAACAAGCTGAAGCAGAAGGACATCGACGCCCTCAACGAGAAGATGGGTGAGTACTTCAAGGCCACGGTGCTCGTGAACAAGGGCGATATCGCACACGACGACGGCATCGTGTCGGACATCACGATCATCGAGTGTGCCCCGGCGGCAGGCGCAGGCTCCAAGGCGAAAGCGGAGATCGAGCGCAGGAAGAAGCAGACGACCGACGGGAACATCGACAATCTGGAGGCACTCCCTCAGACGAAGGAAGACTACGAGCAGGTGCAGAAGGAAGGGGGCCTGACGGACAACGCCTTCCAGATGCTCTACGCTCACGCACAGAAGGACAAGCAGGGGGAGATCAACGTCGCGGAAGATCACCACGAGGTCATGTGGTACCAGAAGGACGACGGGTGCTGGTACCCGGACATCTCCACGTTCAACGGGCGAGTGGACGAAAGGCGCAAGATCGTGGCTCCCGGTTCGGGAGAGCCAGTGTACGTGTGCAACTACTGTGGCAACGAGGTGGACACCACTCGTGCGATGGTTCGCAAATACGGCATGAAGCGTAAGGACTTCAAGTGCTCCGAGTGTGGCCACAAGGACTGGAGCGTGGAGTACATGGAGCCACGGAAGCGAACTTCGTCCTCGTACGGGGACGACGAGTCCATCGACGAAGCACGGAAGCTGAAGTGCTCCGACTGCAAGAAGTTCAAGAAGTCCGTGGGCAGCTACCAGATCAGCATCGGTAGTAGGAAGGCACTCTGCAAGGAGTGCGCGACGAAGCGGGGCATACTCAAGACATCGTTGGGCACGAACGTCAAGGACCTGCCGGACGAGTCCCTCGACGAGGGAAAGAACCAGAGGGGCAAGCGCGACGGCACCGGCCCCTTCAAGGGTTCCTACATGGCACGCACGGGGAACAAGAAGGGCCGACGCAAGCAGGCAGGAGAACCGTGCCCCTACGAGGCGAGCTTCACCACGGAGGAACGGGCCAACAACTTCGCCCGGGCCATCCGCCCCCACGTACGCACCATCATCCCCAGCGGAACGAAGGTGTACTACGAGACGAAGGACACCACGGACGAGGACATCCTCGACGAGTTGTGCAAGAAGCACATGGGGAAGAAGAAGAAGTCCAAGCGGCTCACGAAGAAGATCGCAGAAGCGGAGACGCTCCCCGGTACGGATTCCCCCACGGCCCTCCCCGGAGTGATGTTCAGCGGCACGGGAGATACGGAAGACCAGAGGGAGCACAGGAAGGTAGTACTCGCCACGTTCGACCCGAAGCAGCAGGAGGTCATGTACCACGAGAGCGAAGGAGAACTGAAGTCCAAGTTCGACGCGTGGGTGGCCCGGAAGGAAGGGACGGACGACGGGAAGACGCTGGTGGCACTGAGGGGACAGGTGTACACGCTCCCGAGGCCACTGAGCGAGGTGAAGGAACTCGTGGAGAAGATCGCGAAGTACTACGAGGGCCTGCCGGAAGAATTCGACATGATGGTGGAGGCGTACTTCGCTGAGTACCTGCCTGACAACGGGGAGGTATGTGAGGCGAACGGTATGTCACAGGTGCAGGAGGACATGGCGGAACAGACCCTCAGGGGTGCAAAGATCGATGAGAGGGACGACAGGATAGCCAGCAACGCGTCGCTGAGACGAGCGGCTATGGGACTACCCCTCGATGAGGCACTGGGCAAGAGCGACCGTGCTGTGATCAACGCCTTCACCGACAAGAAGCCCGCCGACGGGAAGAAGCTGACTACCGATGGCAAGCGGCTCGACGGGAACTGGACCGGTGGCCGGGGTATCGCTGTGTGGGACAAGGGCAAGATCCATTTCAACGACCTTGGGTCCAAGGCCGCGCAGTCCATCCAGAACGCGGTGAAGAAGAACGCCGCCCCGAATGACCTCGCGGAAGAAGACCTCGACGAGTTTACCCCCGAGCAGATCGCTCGTATGCGGGCCGCGAAGAAGGCCGCGCCCAACAGGGCACCACGTACCCTGTCCCCGGCGATGAAGCAGGCGGCGCAGAGGAAAGAACGGCAACAGGCACGCGCACAGCGCATCAATCGACTACGGGACCGAATCGCGAAGTCGAAGAAGTCCCCGAGTCGAGGCTCTGCGATGGATGCACAGAACCGCAGGGAGAAGGTGAGCGCACTCCAGCAGAAACTCCGCAGGCATGAGGACCAGCAGGATGACCTCATGGCAGTCATGGAGGAACTCGCGTCTGTACTCGACTACATGTCCGCCGACGAATTCGGATGGGCCATCTCAGAGGCGAGCGATATCGTGGAAGAAGACCTCGATGAGAAGCGGCAGATGGTCGTGCTGTTTATCCCGAAGGACAAGATGGACGACGTGGCCGATGCGCTTCAGAAGGCGGGCGTGAATCCCACCCAGCCGGAGACGACCGCCGGTGGCGGGTCGTCGGCCATGCAACTACCGTTCAAGACCCCCGGTGAGAAGGCGAAGATTCTGGCGGTGGCCAAGCGGTTCAAGATTCCGAAGAACGTGGTCGAGTCGGCGGCGAGTCTCAAGAGGGCCGTCAAGCAGCATGGCACGCTGTACTCCAAGCGTGCGGCCACCCGCGCCGAGGTCAAGGCAGACCCCGCTCTCATGGCCCTTGAACGTAGTATCTGGAAGCACATCCAAAGGGGCCAGTACAAGGACGACACGTATCAGGGCGTGGACAGCTTTGAAATGTCGGGCGACGACGTTCCGTGGGTCGAGCCTGATCTTCCTCCCGACGTGTTCCGTAGGGCGGGCTGGAAACTCACAGGCACGGCGGGTGGGGCACTCAAGGGGTACTCCAAGGTGTACCGGCACCCGAAGTCCAAGTGGGCTTTCGTCGCGGACGGCCTCGACTACGTGATCCTCCCGGCGGGGATGGGCGAGTCACAAAACACTGTGTCAATGACACCCGAGGTTCGGCGGTGGTTGAACTACATCGGTGAGGAAGACAAGTACGTGGGCCAGACTGCGGACAGTGGGGGCAACACGATGTTCGACTGCCCCAAGTGCCCGTGGTACGGCGACGGTGAGGACCTCGCCCCCGGGAACAAGTGCCCCCGGTGCGGGTACAAGTTCCCGAAGAACTCCGGTGGCACAGGCGAGTCCATCGATGAGGCGGGTGTCCCTCCCGGTAGGCGGGTTGGGCTGAAGTTCCCGGATGCGGCGTCGTACACAAAGTTCAAGCGGAAGTACTACCAGAAATTCAAGATGGTCCCGAAGGAGTTGAGCGACGTGAAGGGGGATGGCCCGATCAGCATCGAGGCCCTTGCCCCATTGTCCACGGACATCCGGCGGATCATCTCTATGGCGAAGCACGCAGGCGGGCAGTACAACGAGTCCGTCGATGAGTCCGACCCCAATTGGAGCAAGAAGGGCCGGTTCCAGAAGGGCAACAAGGAGCACATCAAACAGGTCGCCACGTGGGGCATCCTTGCACGAGTCTACTACGATGACATGAAGGAATGGAACATGGCCGTGGAAGTGCTCAAGCGGCTATCCCCGAAGGGCTGGAAGAAGGCCCTCAAGATGTACGGTGACGTGGAGGACAAGAAGCAGCACGACAAGATCAGAGCGCAGGCGGCTCCGTACTGGGAGGGGCTGGGCAAGGCGAAGATCAAGAGCATCACCCGGGGAATCATGGGGAAGAAGTACGACGAGTCCATCGATGAGGTGGCCGTCTCCGCACGTGAGAAGAAGATCGCCAAGCTCATGCAGGCCCGGGGCATGACGCACGCCCTCATCCTGCCCGCCGACAAGGGTGCCCCACTGTACGCCCCGTCCAAGGCTCTCGCCATGAAGATGAAGCGCGACGAGTACCCGGATGCGGTAGTAGTGTCCATCGAGAAGATCACGATGGAGAAGGCAGACGAGGACCTCGATGAAGGTCTTGAGTCCATGTTGCGGGACGCACTCAACACCGCGTTGGAACTGGACGACGGGGACGCCAGTCCGAAGGAACAAGCGGCAGCACTCGTGAAGAAGGCCAAGTTCCTGAGGTCCAAGTCGAAGAAGGTCGAGGCCATTCTCAAGGCGAAGTACAAGGGGGACTACTACCACGGCGCACTCAACGCGCTGGTCAAGTTGGCCGAATCCGAAGACGACCCGGATGACGATCCCGAAGGAGGAACCCACCGCCCTTTCGTCAGTGACGAGGAATGGGACCCGTACGCCAAGCGACGTGCCGCCCTGCGCAAGAAGAAGCACGGCGGATTCATCAGGCGCACGGCCCGACGCATAGGGCAGGCGTTCAAGAGGGGTAGTTCAAACCGGGATCAGGAAGCGGGCCACAAGGCGTGGCAGGCCCAGCGTAAGAAGCGCGGGTACGAGTCGGTCACCGAGGTCCTCCGGCAGGAAGCGCAGTTCAAGCGCGAGTACGCGTACGACAACAAGAAGGCGCGTGTCGGTCGCAACCAAGCCTCACGGATCATCATGCGTCGGGGTGGCACGGTCGTTAACAACAAGAAGCCGTACGATCCGTACGGCATCGACAAGGAACGGTGGATCACGTTCACCGCGCCCGACGAGAAGACGCTCAAGGAGATCAAGGGTGCTCTCTCAAAGTTCATCGACATGTGGGACAAGCCTACTACGGAATCCCTCGACGAGAAGATGACCATGAAGTCCAAGGAGGCCGGACGCAAGGTCACCGAGCCGACGCACATGAAGGCCCTCGCTGCGGAGTACGGGGTGTCCGACGCGGAAGCTCTGAAGTACTGGGGCAAGGCGCAGGCCGCTGCGGACAAGCAGTACCCGGACCTGAAGAAGGCCCGCAAGGACCCCAAGAAGGGCCGACGCTACTACATGGTCGTGACGGCCATCTTCAAGAACATGCTCAAAGGCGCAGGCAGTGGTTCCCGTGAGCAGGCCGGTGAGGCAATCCAGCTTCCTCCGTACGGGAGCATCGCTGTACACGAAGCGAAGTTCGTGTGCACCACCTGCGAGGCCGCACAGCACGAGCCGTACACGTTCACGAGGGACATCCGGCCCGACACGTTCAGGGTGCACTGCCCCGAGTGTAAGGGCCATGAGGTAGTTCCCACCGGGGAGTACACCACGCGGTACGTGAACGAAGGGGACGTGGCAGCACTCCGCTCCACACTCCGCACAGCCAGCATCACCGAGGCAGCGGACGTGGCCCATCTCACGCCCACCCTCACCGAGCGCGAGCAGGAGAACATGTACGCGCAGGTGAACGAGTCGGCCCAGCCGCACAACTACGACTGGGGCCTCTTGGGCGAACTGGAACGGAACGACCCGGACACGCAACTCGACGTGTTCCAGATGATCCGCGAATCCTTGCAGGCCCGATTCAAGGCCACCCCCGTGCAGGCCCGTCGGTTCCTCGACTCGTGCCACGGGCGGTACCTCATGCGGGCCATCGACGAGAAGGCCGGGGAGGTCCTGACCAAGGAGACACTACAGACGGCCCTGCACAAGATCCTGAAGAAGTCCGCCATCAAGGGGGCATGGGCCAAGGGTCAGGAAATCCCGCTGGACCTCGACGACGGCTGCGACGACCTCACGAACCTGTGGGAGAGGGAGCGGCTGTACAAGCTCGTCGATTCCAAGGGTGCGCCGGTTACCACCGGCAACAAGGTAGTATCCCAACTCATGACCAAGACGGAAGCGGACGACAAGAATGCGAAGGATCGTCGCCTCATCCGTCACGGGCGCAAGTGGGAGTTGGTGGAAGCGAAAGTCCAGACCTCTGCGAGGGCTAAGAAGTTCGCCAAGGAACTACTGGACAAGTCCACTGGGAAGTCGCAGGTGGACTTCGGATACCGCGTGCTCCTTCGGGCACTGATACAAGGTCAGCCGCACGCGCACCTGTACAAGCTCAAGGATGACAAGGGTAAGGGCGCGAAGAAGGCACGCGAGGACCTCCTGTACAAACTGGCCGAGGCGGGGAAGGCCGAGAAGGCCGAGTCCGTCGAGTCCGTCGATGAGGCGAAGAAGAAGGGGTCTGAACTACTGTACCCGGGTGAGCAGAAGGAAGCGAAGGCCGCGCAGAAGAAGGGCGCGAAGTTCGTGATCATATCGCCCGAGGGCGACGAGTGGGATGACTTCACGCTGGTGTACGTGAAGTCGCGGTCGGCGGTCAACCGGTGGAAGGCAGAAAAGGGATACCCGGACGCGAAGGTCATGTCCATCTCCCGCATCACCGGTGAGTCCGTCGATGAGGAAGCGTACGAGGCCCTGTCGATTTACCTCCGCAAGGCCCCCCGCTCCGCAGGTGACCGCATCGAGAAGATCATCATGCGGGCCGGTGGCGAAGTGGGCGACATGGAGTTCGGTCGCAACTACGGGGACGAAAAGCCGGGGTGGACCATCGAGGTGACCTCGCCCTCCCCCGCCGTGACGAAGAAGATCGAGAAGGCCCTCAAGCGGTACGAGCCGGACATCGACAGCGAGACACCCCCGGCGATGGAGCCGTGGGACAGCGAGGACGACTACGCCAACCTCAGTGAGGTCGATGTCAAGAAGCTGGAGAAGATGGTCCGCGCCGATCCGAAGCTCTACCGCAAGTGGCTCGTGAGCAAGATGCCCATTCAGGCATTCGCAAAGCGCGAAGGGCTGAAGGTCGAGGAAGCTCTCTCCCCGAAGATGGCGAAGCTACTACGGGATGTGGGCGTCTCACCCGAGGCGTACGCGAAGGCCCGTGCGAAGTTCATCGCGAAGGGGAAGTCCAAGTCCGCCGGTACCTCGATGGAGTGCATGGAGTGCGGCGCGAAGTTCAAGCGCAAGAAGCTCTCCGGCGAAGTGAAGTGTCCCAAGTGCGGGAGCACCGACGTGGAGCTTGGTGAGTCCCTCGATGAGGCCATGACCGCCACCTTCGACAGTGACAGCGATGCGAAGAAGGTGATCGGGTACATCCTGCGCAACGGAGGGAAGGCCCGCCAGAAGGGTAGTTCGATTTCCTTCACCGGCACGAAGGCGGACAAGGGCGACATCCTCCAGATGATCAGGGACGCCCAAAAGAAGGGCGTGGTCAAGAAGGGCGCGAAGGTCTCCGGTGCAGCCGAGTCAGTGGTCGAGGGCTACCAGCACGTTCACTTCAAGGACAGCAAGCCGATCCGGTTCAAGGCGAAGATGGCGGGCAAGGAGAAGTCCGTCCAAGGCCGGACGTTCGGCAAGTACATCGTGATCCATCCGACTACGGGTGGCAAGGGCGACACGTGGACCATCTCGCACATCCAGTCGGGAATGGCCCTCGCCAGTCGCATCGAGGACGACCGCGTTGCCGTACGTGCGGTGAAGAAACTGGAAGCACTGGGGTCCATATGGGACTTCAGTGATCCTGCGGACATGCCGCCGGACCTGAAGGACAAGGCCCTCCCGATTGTGAAGGGCCTCCCGAGGAAGCGTCTCATGGCGTCCGTCGATGAGGCACTCATCGACCAGATCAAGCAAGCCGCACGGAAGGCCGGTCTGACTACGAGGCAGGGTGCTGACGTATGGAAGGCCATGCAGAAGTATTCATCCGTGCTGTACGGCAAGCCGGACCTCGCACGGGTAGCCAAGGCGACCAAGCTGGAAAAGCCCAAGCTCGCACAGTTCGTCATGGCGTTCAGCAAGATCAGGGACGCGGACAAGAAGAAGTACGAGTCCCTCGATGAGACGAAGGAGTACACGGACAAGAAGGGCCGCGTGTACAGGGCCTCCAAGATTCAGATCACCAAGACACCCGAGAACAAGGGCAAGTTCATCCTCGTGCGCCGGGAGTCACAGTACCTTGGTTCCGCACGGGAGGTGTGGGACGGTAGTAAGTGGATCGCATCGAAGGGTGTGGGCAGCGAGGAAGACGACGGGCAGAAGTTCGACAATGCCCGGAAGGCCACTGCCGTCCTGAAGAAGGCGATGGACGAAGGGTACCTCTCCCCTTTCGAATGAACCCCCTCGACGAGGGGGCGAAGAAGAAGGTATACATCCATCAGTTCGGCGGGTGGTGGAGTGCCACACTCGCGGGGCTGAAGGCCATCGCCAAGGCGGCTGCGTCCGGCGGGTACGATCTCGATGAGACCCCCGGAGTGAAGTCCCTCCGTAGTCGTCCCAAGGGTGTATACAAGCCGTTCGGTCAGAAGTACCCAATGAGCAACAGCAACGACGTGCGTGTGATCAACCCGCTCGATTGGGACGCTTCCGATTGGAACGCGCAGGTCGGTGACATCGAGTCGTGGCTCAAGGAGTCCCTCTCCGAAGACCTGCTCACCGAAGCGAGGCGGGTCTACTACGTCAAGTACAAAGGCAAGGGCAAGGGCGAGATGGCCTCTGGCGTACAGGGGTCCATCACCGTCAAGACCCTCGACGGGAAAGAGCCACCGAAGTCGGATGCCGTCGAACGCGCCGCCTTCCTCGCGCTCAAGGGCGAGCCTCCCGGCATGTACGAGTTGAGCATGACCGTTGGTGGCCACGGTAAGTACGTCGCAACGGTCACGAAGAAGACCGCGACTACCGAAGCGAAGCTGAAGAAGAAGCTGCTCGGTCGGAAGGGCCACTCCACGGTCAAGACGGACCAGCCGGGAGCGTACGGTGTCATGCAGAAGGTGTACAGCCTCCAGCATAGCGTGACCAACCGTGCGCAGGAGAAGGCGCGTCTGTACAAGTGGCTCACGGGCGGGGACCTGCCCGAGTCCATCTCAGAGGGGGCCATCGGTGATGCTGTACAGCAGGTCATCGACCTGCTCGCGACGAAGGGCAAGGCCGCGATTGTCCGCGCCGCCGAGATGATCAGTGACCTGAGGCGCGAGGTAGTCGGTGCGTACCTGAAGGTGAAGTTCGGGGACGTGCTGAAGGCCCTCAAGAAGCGGGACCTCAACGCCGCCACCGCGCAATTGGGCGTGCTCACCAACGAGTCCCTCGACGAGGCGAAGTCCAAGACCGCGTACAAGTGCAAGAAGTGCGGATGGTGGGGGCAACTACCGAAGTCCACCGACGAGCGGTGTCCCAAATGCGGGTCGGAGTGGGTTAGCAAGTCGCTCACTCCCCACGGTAAGATCAATGGCCCGAAGGTCGAGAAGCAGGGCGACAAGTTCATTGTCGTCGTGTACACCCCCGGTGCCCCCGGTGTGGCCGGACCCACGCCGTGGTATCTCACGCTGAGAGGCGACGATTTCCACGTGTCCTTCACGGGCATCGAGATGGCAGCGACCAAGTTCCCCACGCCGAAGGACGCCAAGGTGTACGCCAAGAAGGCGAAGTCCGTTTTGAAGACCCACCACATCATGAAGAAGTACATGCCCGGAGGGTCGAACTACGCTGAGTCAGTGGACGAACTGACCACCAGTGGCGTCGTGCCGGACATCAGTGGTGGATCGGTCATGGGCAGCAACCGGCCCATGAACACCGGCCCGGGCGTGTCGTGTCCCATCTGCGGCAAGAAGTGCAAGAAGGGCGTGTGCCCCGAGCACGGCAAGGTGTACGAGGCGGTCCTCGCCAAGGACGTTCGTGCGCGGGGCGTGGTGTACAAGAAGGGCACGAAGGTCAAGCCGCTCATGAAGCTCTCCAGCGGCAAGTACAATGTCATGCTCGCCCCGGGGATCACCACCATCGTGAACAAGGGCGAACTGGTAGTCGAACGGGCGTTGAGGGAAGAACCGCATTTGGAGGAATGCCACAAGTGCGGTCACTCATGGATGCACACCCACCCCAATATCAGCACTTGTTACGTGCTACGGTGCCCCGAATGCAATGAGGCGTTGGGGAACGTGGCGATGGGGTTTGATGACCTCCCCGACGGACACCCGGGTGTCCCGGGGGTGGATGCTCCCCCCAACGAATCGAAGAAGGAAGTCACAGCCGCCGACGTGGTGAAGATCGACAAGGTGGACATGGCGAAGGTCAACAAGAAGTTCCCTTCATACGCCCACAAGGAAGACCTCTCGCACGGGCGGGGTCAGGGTAAGCGCATGGGCAAGATGGTCATGGGAGGCATGGCGACCATCGGCCTGTCGGTGACCATTCGCGACTACGCCAAGCAGTTCAAGGTGGCGGGCAAGGACCTCGCTGAGATCAAGAGCATGTCGAGCGACAATGACGGTCAGATGTTGCTCATCCATTACGCGAAGGCCCGCTACGCGGGGTACTCTCACGGGCAGGCTGCGGCGTACGCGTGGATGAAGCAGGACCACGAGTCACCGGACGAAATCGCGGGTATCATGAACCGCAACGAGTCCCTCGATGAGGCGGAGGCGAAGGACCTGCTCAAGAAGGTGAAGGCCCTGAACCTGATGCCAGTCGTACAGGACGCGATCCTACTACTGGTCAAGATCAAGTTCGGTCAGGGCGACCTCGCGAAGCACCGCGCCGGTGTGTCGGCTCAGTACGAGGTGATGACATCGAAAGCGCAGAAGCAATATATAGACGCCGCGAAGAAGCTGGGACTCAAGGCATTCGTGGGTCACAGTGAATCACTCGATGAGGCACGCTATCGCGCCGGGAAGGACAACGGCGAGCACGTGGTCATGCTGATGGCCACGAACGAAACCTACTACTGGACCGGCAGCAAGTGGACGACCAAGCGTGCGCAGGCGAAGGTGTACCCGGACATGCGCTCTGCTGTGAAGGCCATGCAGGTCGCCAAGGTGCAGGGCAAGGCGCAGCAGGTGGCGGAATCGTTTCAGAGTGCATACCCGTACAAGTTCGTGGAACAGCGGGGGCAGGAGCGATACTACGCTTTCGATAACAAAGCGGGTACGGATATCGGTGTGTCGTATGGACCTGTACCGCGCCTTGGTGGCACGAAACTCTTTGAACCATACCCCGCGATCAACGTCGCGTTCAGTGCGGGAGACGATGAGGGGTGGGGTGAGCCGCTTCAGAATTCGGGAGACGCACGGAAGGTCGTGAGCACCGTCGCCTACATCCTGCGCGATTACCTCCGCGAGTTGTACAAGAAGTACCCGGACGCCAACCCGTTTATCATGGGCGCGTCTGCTATGGGGAACAGTAAGCGGGACCGCATATACAAGCGGGCGTACGAGTGGCTCGCGAAGCAGTTCCCCCAGAAGGACCTTGAGGTGGTGAGGGCAGAGGGAGGGTACGCGCTGCGCTCGACGGATTCCGAAGTGGACTACGATTAGGGGAATGACATGGACCCGAAGCAGGTGTCGGATACCATCAGGAAGCAGATAGGTGCGAAGGCCCTGTTCCTCATCGGCGCGAAGAAGTTCGTGTACACCCCCGACGGCGGACTACGGTTCAAGGTCGGCAGGAACAAGCTCAACGCGAACATGATCCACGTGAAGCTCAACGGCAAGGACCTGTACGACATCCAGTTCTGGTCCATCCGTGGCGCGTCCGGCAAGGTCAAGAAGCAGGTGGACGACGTGTACGCCGAGGACCTCCGCAAGACCATCGGCCACGAACTGGGTCTGGTCACTTCGTTCCCCAAGATCGTCATGAAGGGCGCACGCGGTACCGACGAGGACGCCGGGGGAGAGTGCGCCCCTATGGGCGAGTTCGGTCCCACGGGTACTACCGGTCCCGACGGTACGCTCATCTCGACGGACGAGGCCGCGAGGTACAACGTGGGAGAGGCAGAAGCGTACGCCATGCGCGAGCCGGTCATCGACAAGAGGTACATGCCCAAGGAGAAACCGTCCAAGCCCGGGCCGATCAGTGTGTCCGTGTACCTTCCACGCGAGGGCGGCGACCCCGAGGCACTCGTGGCCGCGCTCAAGAGCGACAAGGAACTGGGCGGGGCGGTCAACAAGGGCGACCTTGGGGACGTGCACGTGTCCGTCATGGCGGCGACGTACGCGGACGCCGAGACGATGGTGCGTGACGCGCTGAAGCGCATCGGCTGGGAACAGGCGAAGGACCATTCCGCGAACAAGCCCGGACCCTACTACCCCCTGTCACCCGCCGTGTACGGGGAGTCCGACGAACTCCTGTACACCGGCCCGCTGACCGAGTGCCTGAAGTTCCAGCGGGTGGTGGACGAAGCGACGACCCTCTCCGTTCCCGTCACATCCGTCGCGGCTATCCGCAAGGCGCAGAAGAAGGCCGCACAGATGGCGGGAGCCAACACGGCCAACGCGAAGGTCTGGCGCACCACGAAGAAGACGAAGCAGATGGTCAACTACGTGGACAAGTCCACCGATCCGAAGAAGCGGTGCGGCGACTGCGCGTGGGTCCAACTGGCTCAGACCGGTTGCCGGAAGGTTGCGGGCCAGATCAAGCAGGACGGATCGTGCGACCTGTTCAAGCAGGGCATCAAGTCGTAACACGCTCATAGGGGTGGACCATGAACCAGCACATCATCGTGTGCGGCTGTCCACGTTCCGGCACGTCGCTCATGCTGTATTCCCTCATGACATTGGATGGCGCGGCGGTACACCCTGACGAGCACCACTTCAAGCCGAATGTGAACTACCATCTCCCCAAGGACGCGTGGTGGTCCGCCAGCAAGCACCCGTATGATCAGGGACGCCTGTTCGGCCTGCTCCGTCACTTCAAGCACCTCAAGGCCATCGTGATGCTGCGCGACGGGCGGGACGTGTGCGTTTCAGAGCACCCCGAGAAGCCGGAGCGGTACATGGTCATGCCGACGCGTTGGACGGGCATGGCGAACCATCTCCGCATGTCGGGTATCGGCTTCAACCCGCGTGTGCTGACGATCCGGTACGAGGAACTGGTGGAGGACTACCATCGTACCATGCGGTCGGTTGCAGAATTCATCGGTACGAATGTCGAACGCTCGTGGCGAGACGTGATGCAGGAACTTGACCGGGACAAGAAGACGGTGAAGGCCATGCACTCCGTCCGGCCCATCGACACGAACAGTGTGGGTGTCTGGAAGAAGCCCGAGCACCGCGAGCGCATGAAGGAGTTGAGTGCCTACCCGGAGTTCAACGAGGAACTCGTCAAGTGGGGGTACGCGAAGACGAGTGACTGGTTGACTTCGCTGGAGTCGGTAGTAGGATAGCCCAATGCTTCTCGACAATCGAAAGCGAGGGCGTGGAGGCGCAACCGGAGCGACCGGTCCCACCGGTCCGCTTGGGGGACCCTCCGGTCCGACCGGCCCAACGGGAGTCACCGGCCCGACCGGTCCGAAGCAGACTGGCCCCACTGGTCCAACCGGCGAGGGCGACACAGGCGCGACGGGGCCTATCGGTCCCACAGGTAGTACGGGGCACACCGGCCCCACCGGTGCGGGTCAGACGGGTCTCACCGGTCCCACTGGCCCAACCGGCCCCACCTCTGCCATATCAGGTCCCACAGGCCCCACAGGAGACACAGGGCCGCAGGGAATCACGGGACCCCTAGCCACAGGCCAGACCGGCCCGACAGGCCCGCAGGGAGGCTCCACAGGCCCCACAGGACCCACTGGTCCGAGTGGCCACACTGGTAACACTGGTAACACAGGGGAAACGGGACCCATCGGTCTTCAGGGAGTGAGCGGCCCGACCGGACCCACAGGCGACTACGGCCCCACTGGACCGAAGGGGGATCAGGGAGATGATGGCGAGACAGGACCCGACGGTGAGACCGGCCCGCAAGGACCGAAGGGCGACACGGGCGTCACGGGGAAGACGGGGCCGACGGGCATCCAAGGCGGCATCGGTGAGAGCGGTCCGACTGGAGACACGGGAGTCACTGGTCCGACTGGCCCAACTGGCGAGCGCGGTGAGACGGGTACTACTGGTCCGATAGGCGAGCGCGGGTACACGGGACTCGACGGACCGTCCGGTCCCACAGGACCCACAGGTACGGGGGTGAGCGGCCCCACTGGACCGACCGGTACGACAGGCCCGACGGGATCGGGTCCTACTGGACCGACCGGAGAGACAGGACCGACTGGCCCCACAGGCGATGATGGCGAGACGGGGATCACAGGTCCCACGGGCGACTACGGTCCGACTGGACCCAAGGGTGATCAGGGCACAGGCGGCATCACCGGCGACACCGGTCCTCAGGGTCCGGGGGGCGCACCGGGGCTGACGGGAGACACCGGCCCCACTGGTGACACAGGCCCACAAGGAATCACAGGGCCGCAGGGTACAGGCGCGACCGGTCCGACCGGACCCGTTGGTGGCCCGACGGGAGAGACAGGTCCCACTGGCCCGACTGGATCGGGGCCGACGGGACCCACAGGTAGTACTGGTCTGACGGGACCTCAGGGAGAAGACGGAGCAACAGGTGACACTGGACCCACAGGAGATAGCGGACAAACTGGTCCAACGGGCATCACAGGCGATAGCGGCCCAACGGGGCCGACGGGTGACACTGGAGGAACTGGACCGACTGGGCCACAAGGAACTACAGGGGATGACGGCCCAACAGGTGGAACAGGTCCGACTGGTCCTCAAGGAGAGACTGGAGAAACTGGCCCTACGGGACAGGGCGCAACAGGGCTGACCGGTCCGACTGGAGGCACTGGTGGCACGGGACCCACAGGAAGTGATGGCGCGACTGGAGGAACGGGCGAGACAGGCGCGAGTGGGCCGACCGGCCAAACTGGCCCTGTGGGCACTACGGGACCTACGGGAGATACGGGACCTGACGGCGTCACTGGGAGCACGGGCGATACCGGCGATAGAGGACCCACAGGCCCAACGGGCACTACGGGGCTGCAAGGAGAGAGCGGCCCAACTGGTCCGGCAGGCGAGACAGGTGGAACTGGGCCTACTGGCGACCGGGGAGAAACCGGAGCCACCGGTGCCACAGGTCCCGAAGGACCTACTGGACTGACAGGGGATCAGGGGGCGACCGGTGTTACGGGTGCGACGGGGAACACAGGACCCACGGGAACGGATGGCGCGACTGGCCCAACTGGCGACACGGGTGATACTGGACCGAGCGGAGAGACTGGTCCTACTGGCGTTACGGGAGTTCAGGGCGACACAGGACCCACGGGGCCGAGTGGCCACACAGGACCTACTGGCGTATCTGGGCCAACAGGTGATCGAGGAACTACTGGCCCGACAGGTGATACTGGTGACACCGGCCCGACAGGTGTACGTGGACAAACTGGACTGACCGGACCCACGGGCGTCACCGGCGAGACGGGTGTTACCGGCCCGTTTGGAACCGGACCCACAGGACCAACAGGCTCTCCAGGTGGCCCCACAGGTAGTACTGGACCCACTGGCCCCACCGGCGAAAAAGGTTTGACGGGTGACCCGGGAAATACTGGACAAACGGGTCCGACCGGGGTACAAGGGGCAACAGGACCAACGGGTGATACGGGAAATACCGGCAACACCGGTCCCGTTGGTGACACAGGGGAAACAGGACCTACCGGAGAAACCGGTCCAACGGGCCGGACGGGGGTGACAGGTGACACCGGAGAAACGGGAGTTACTGGACCGACTGGAGACAGTGGTCCGACGGGGGACGACGGAGATACCGGTCCCACAGGAGATCGAGGCGATACTGGACCAACTGGTCCCACCGGCGAACGGGGTACTACCGGACTCACTGGCCCTACTGGCCCAACTGGTCCGAGTGGTCTTCAGGGAACCACAGGACCTACTGGTGACACTGGCGAGACAGGTGGCACTGGTTCAACAGGTCCTAGCGGAGATACAGGCCCTACAGGACCGACCGGAGATGAGGGAGGTACCGGTCCTACGGGCGATACGGGCGTGCGAGGCCCGACAGGCCCGACTGGTCAAACGGGCGGCACCGGAGATACGGGTCCTACAGGAGATCGCGGAGAGACTGGAGATACTGGTCCGACAGGCGGAACGGGAGACACCGGGGACACAGGAGTATCTGGACCTACGGGACCTCGCGGGCTTACTGGAGAAACAGGTCCGACCGGTGATCAAGGACAGACGGGTCCCACAGGAGTTACTGGCGGAACGGGCGACAGTGGTCCGACGGGCAGCACGGGTCCGACAGGCGATCAAGGTACTACGGGACCGACCGGGGATACTGGCGACACTGGACCAACTGGCCCGAGCGGCCCGACAGGACGCACTGGACAGACTGGGCCGACTGGCGACAGCGGTGGACAAGGTCCTACTGGACCAACCGGACCGACCGGTGACACAGGGGAAACAGGAGTCACCGGACCATTCGGCACAGGACCCACAGGACCAACAGGTGCCCCCGGCGGACCAACCGGAGGAACCGGCCCAACAGGAGACACCGGACCAACAGGACCCCGAGGCGACACGGGTGCGACCGGTCAACGGGGCGAAACTGGCAGCACAGGCCCTACGGGAGACACGGGAGGGACGGGCGTCACAGGCCCTACCGGTGATCAAGGTACTACGGGTCCAACCGGAGATACGGGAGAAACTGGCCCGACTGGCGGACAAGGTACCACTGGACCTACTGGTGACACTGGACCGCGTGGACTCACTGGAGATACGGGAGGAACTGGCAGCACTGGTGACACTGGCCTACGAGGACCGACCGGCCCGACTGGCGACACGGGTCAGACAGGTCCAAGCGGTGTACAAGGTCCTACTGGAGATACAGGACCGACTGGTGACGACGGCTCGACCGGTCAAACAGGAGGAACCGGTCCCACGGGTGATCAGGGTACTACAGGAGCGAGCGGCCCAACTGGCCATACAGGTGACACGGGACTTTCAGGACCCACAGGACCAACCGGACTTACAGGTGGCACTGGACATACTGGCGACACAGGTCCGACGGGAGACGACGGCAGCACTGGCCCAACTGGAGTCGCTGGACTCACCGGAGGTACCGGTATCACGGGTCCTACTGGAGATCAGGGCGATACTGGACCGACTGGCCCGACAGGCCCAACTGGAACCACTGGCGAGACCGGTGTCACCGGACCTTTCGGAACAGGCCCAACAGGCCCGACAGGAAGCCCGGGAGGCCCGACAGGAAGTACGGGGCCAACTGGCCGCACGGGAGAAACTGGCCCGACAGGTCCTCAAGGAGACACGGGTACTACGGGACCAACTGGGCCAACGGGCAACACCGGAGATCAGGGAGACACTGGCCCGACTGGAGTCACAGGCGAGCGCGGAGTTACCGGACCCACCGGAGACACTGGACCCACAGGCGGTACGGGCGATACAGGAATATCTGGACCGACAGGTGTCACTGGTCCTCGTGGACTCACGGGCCTTACAGGGAGCACTGGAGATACTGGGCCGAGTGGGGGCACGGGTGACACTGGACCAACAGGCCCTACGGGCGATATCGGCCCGACGGGTCCGCAAGGCGTTAGCGGACTCACTGGCCTCACCGGAAGCACGGGACCTGATGGCCAAACTGGACCGACTGGAGAGACAGGGCCAACCGGACGAACAGGTCCCACGGGTGATAGCGGACCGACTGGCGGAACTGGCGACACAGGCCCAACAGGCCCTCAAGGTACTACGGGATCGACTGGAGACACAGGACCTACGGGACCTCGTGGAATCACCGGAGACACAGGGCCGACCGGAGACACAGGACGCACTGGACCAACTGGAGACACTGGGCCGACTGGTGACAGCGGTCAAACTGGTGTCACCGGTCCTACCGGCATCACCGGAGAAACAGGAGTCACCGGACCTTTCGGAACCGGACCAACAGGACCCACGGGGGCACCCGGAGGACCCACGGGAGGAACAGGACCAACGGGTGACACCGGAGGAACTGGACCTACCGGACCTGATGGCGTCACTGGTACTACAGGACGCACGGGAGATACAGGCCCGACTGGACCGGACGGCGCAACTGGGCGCACAGGTCCAACTGGCGACAGCGGAGAGACAGGTCCCACAGGAGATACTGGTCCAACTGGCGACCGAGGCGAAACAGGAAATACAGGGGGCACAGGACCAACTGGCCCGACTGGAGTTGACGGCGCGACAGGCCCTACTGGCACTGGTGGAGCGACCGGCCTCACCGGACCCACAGGAGATCGAGGACCTACGGGGCCGACTGGCGTCACTGGGCAGGTGGGTCCGACTGGAGACAGCGGAAGCACTGGGCCTACTGGACCAACTGGAGGACAGGGCGTCACCGGAGTCACAGGCGATACCGGCGAGACAGGTCCTACAGGAGTTCAGGGAGCGACTGGTCCGACTGGAGATACTGGGCCACAAGGAATCACTGGGGGAACCGGACCGACCGGGGACACTGGACCTACTGGCCCAACTGGCGACCAAGGCTCGACAGGCCCAACAGGCGATATCGGGGATACAGGGCCGACTGGGAGTCAAGGACAAACTGGGCCAACCGGCGATACGGGAGATCAAGGAACTACTGGTCCCACAGGTCCAACTGGTGAACGCGGTGATACGGGCACCACTGGACCTACGGGAGTCACCGGAGAAACCGGCGTCACCGGACCGTTCGGAACAGGACCAACCGGACCGACCGGCTCGCCCGGAGGACCAACCGGAAGCACCGGTCCGACAGGACCAACTGGTGACGACGGGAGTACAGGCAGCACGGGTCCTGACGGGAGTACGGGAGTCACTGGACCAACTGGCAGCGGGCCTACAGGGCCAACTGGCGACACGGGTCCGCAGGGAGTCACAGGCGATACTGGGCCTACTGGAGCCACTGGTACTACGGGTCCAAGCGGGGACACTGGCGACACCGGGAACACTGGACCGACTGGCGACACCGGCGGAACAGGTCCGACTGGACGCACTGGAAGCACAGGACCGACAGGTGATACAGGCGATCAGGGAGACACGGGGCAAACTGGCCCTACTGGGCCGACTGGACTCACCGGAGTTACAGGGAGTGACGGGGTCACTGGCCAAAGCGGAGACACTGGTCAGACAGGAGATACTGGCCCGACAGGCCCGACAGGAGATACGGGCGCAACTGGTCCGACAGGAACGCAAGGAACTACGGGACCGACTGGAGATGCGGGAGACACTGGTCCAACAGGCGATCAGGGAATCACTGGACCTACTGGACTCAGTGGACCTATCGGCCCCACGGGAGGTACAGGAGATACAGGTCCAAGCGGTGATACCGGAGATACGGGAGAAACTGGACCGACAGGTCTCCAAGGAGTCACCGGAGCAACTGGGCCAACGGGTCCTACAGGGGGCACTGGAGATACTGGACCGGATGGCGTCACCGGGGCCACCGGAGGAACTGGTCCCACCGGCCCGCAAGGCGGCACAGGGGATACGGGACCTACTGGCGTTACTGGAGAAACTGGCGTAACCGGACCGTTCGGCACGGGTCCCACCGGACCCACCGGCGCACCGGGAGGACCAACGGGAGGCACTGGACCAACAGGTCCGACAGGCCCGAGGGGAGAGACAGGTGGAACGGGAGACACCGGTAGTACCGGACCGACGGGAGACACTGGACCCGACGGTGCAACTGGCGATACAGGTCCAACAGGACCTACAGGCGATACAGGCCCGCAAGGACCGACGGGTGACACAGGACCAACTGGGGACACTGGAGGAACTGGTCCAAGCGGTGATCGAGGACTCACAGGACCAACCGGACCAACAGGCGTCACTGGGCGAACTGGTGACACGGGCGAAACTGGTCCGACGGGTCCGACAGGCGTGTCAGGCCCTACAGGCAGCACAGGCGATGTCGGACTCACTGGAGTCACTGGTCCAGACGGCGATACCGGACCGACTGGTCAGACTGGAGCCGATGGAGGAACTGGCGCAACAGGTCCTACAGGAGGCACAGGGGATACTGGCCCATCAGGCGACACTGGTGACACGGGTACGACAGGCCCTACTGGCGACAGCGGACGAACTGGCGACACTGGTCCGACCGGAGATCAAGGAACTACGGGACCTGACGGAGTCACTGGACACACAGGAGGTACTGGACCGACCGGCCCGACCGGCGTCACGGGAGAGACCGGGGTAACGGGTCCGTTCGGGACTGGCCCGACAGGTCCGACCGGTGCCCCGGGTGGTCCCACAGGCGGAACAGGTCCCACCGGTCCGACGGGAGATCAGGGTGAGACGGGAACTACGGGTCCTGTGGGGGCTAGTGGGCCGACTGGACCGACGGGCGGAACAGGCGCACAAGGTACCACAGGCGTTACAGGTCCCACAGGTCAACGAGGCGTTACTGGCCCAACTGGTGAAACCGGGGAAACAGGCCCAACAGGAGCGCAAGGTGATACTGGCCAAACAGGTCCTACGGGTGATCAAGGCCCGACCGGGACGACGGGTCCAACCGGCGATGACGGTCAAACTGGATCAACAGGGCCGAGTGGTCCGCGTGGACTGACCGGTGAGACTGGTCCAACAGGCACGACTGGCGACACAGGCCCGACTGGACGCACTGGTCCAACGGGAGACGACGGGTCAACAGGCCCGACGGGCGCAACTGGAGAGACTGGCCCGACTGGTGATCAGGGCGTCACGGGTCCTACCGGTCCCGACGGTGATACAGGTCAGAGCGGCCCAACGGGTCCTCAGGGAACTACTGGAGACACCGGACCCACTGGTGACACAGGGGAAACGGGAGTAACCGGTCCGTTCGGTACGGGACCCACCGGTCCCACGGGTGCTCCGGGAGGCCCGACCGGCGGTACTGGCCCGACCGGTGACACTGGCCCCACGGGGGTGCGCGGTGAAACAGGACTCACTGGTCCGACCGGCGACACAGGTCCTACAGGCACTCACGGAACTACTGGACCAAGCGGGCCTACTGGCGACACTGGTGGAACTGGTCCCACAGGACCCGCAGGTCAGACAGGCGATACGGGGCCTACAGGTCCGCAGGGAACGAGCGGTCCGACGGGCGTCACAGGCGTTACGGGCGATAGCGGTCCCACCGGCCCAACAGGTGGCACTGGCCCGACTGGAAGCACAGGCCCGACGGGTGACGAAGGCGCAACTGGACCGACTGGTGACCGAGGCGACAGTGGAGACACAGGCCCCACCAGTCCGACTGGACTACGAGGACTCACCGGAACCACAGGAGGCACTGGCCCTCGCGGCGTCACTGGCGAAACTGGGGACACGGGACCTACAGGTGATACGGGAGGCACGGGTCCACGTGGCGTCACAGGTGATACGGGGCCAACAGGCGATGACGGTGTCACGGGTCCCACTGGTGTCACTGGAGAAACAGGTGTCACTGGTCCGTTCGGAACCGGTCCTACCGGACCCACCGGAAGCCCCGGCGGTCCGACTGGCAGCACCGGCCCGACCGGCGATCAGGGACTCACTGGCGACACTGGCCCTACGGGTGAGCAAGGCGATACGGGTCCGACCGGCGACACGGGCCAAACTGGCCCGACTGGTCAGAGGGGAGTAACAGGTGCCACAGGACTACGAGGCGAAACGGGTCCAACTGGAGACACGGGTCAAACTGGTGGAACAGGCCCCACCGGCGACACAGGCAGCACTGGCCCGACAGGTGGTGAAGGAAGCACAGGCCCTACTGGCCCAACTGGAATCCGTGGACTCACCGGTCAGACAGGACCAAGCGGCGATACAGGCGATACGGGACCTACAGGCCCTCGCGGAGAAACTGGCGCAACCGGACATACCGGGGCGACTGGACCGACGGGCGTCGATGGTCAGACCGGAAGCACGGGCGCGACCGGACCGACGGGAGTAACCGGTGATGACGGAGAAACCGGACCGACAGGTGACACTGGTGATACCGGTGTCACGGGACCTTTTGGAACAGGTCCCACTGGACCAACGGGACTTCCGGGTGGACCCACAGGTCCTTCAGGACCAACAGGACCCACTGGGGATCGGGGAGCCACTGGCGACACGGGTCCGACAGGCGGTACGGGCGATACAGGACCAACCGGGGATGCAGGTGACACAGGTAGTACTGGCCCCACCGGGGGTGTCGGCGTTACTGGAGCCACCGGCGAAACCGGACCTACCGGAAACGCTGGTCCCACTGGTGGAACAGGTGAAACTGGTCCGACCGGAGACACGGGGCCTACAGGAGTTCGTGGACCCACCGGTGTCACGGGCGATCAGGGAACTACAGGAGAGACTGGACCGACAGGTGTACAGGGACCCACCGGGAACACCGGCCCCACCGGGGATACGGGATCGGCGGGACAGACAGGCCCAACGGGGGATCAGGGGATCACAGGTCCCACGGGGCCGGAAGGGCTGACAGGTGACACGGGAGTTCAGGGAGCGACTGGAGACACTGGGCCAACAGGTTCGACAGGCGGAACAGGCGGAACCGGCCCAACGGGTGGAACTGGCGAAACAGGCCCAACAGGAGGTCAAGGCGATACAGGACCAACTGGCGAGCGGGGAGATACCGGTGACACTGGCCCAAGTGGACCAACAGGTCCTACAGGAGATCGAGGACTCACTGGCGGAACTGGTCCGACCGGACTTCAAGGCGATACCGGTATCACAGGTCCGCAAGGTGCCACCGGCGGCACTGGGGGGACAGGGGTAACAGGCGATGACGGAGCCACCGGTCCGACGGGAGACGGTTACACGGGGCCAACTGGTGACACTGGTAGTACCGGTATCACCGGACCTGCTGGGACAGGTCAGACTGGACCAACGGGGCCTCAAGGAGGTTCTACCGGGGACACGGGGCCGACTGGACCTCAAGGCGTTACCGGCGGTACTGGCCCTACGGGTGGACAGGGTGCACAAGGAACAAGTGGCCCCACTGGGCCAACGGGTGTCCAAGGTGTTACTGGTCCAACAGGAGATAGCGGAGACACTGGTCCGACTGGTCAGCAAGGACCGACCGGAACTACAGGCGACATTGGTCCGCAGGGCGTCACTGGGGATACAGGCCCCACCGGTGATCGTGGTGCCACGGGATCAACTGGAGTCACTGGTCCGACGGGCGCGGATGGTGCGACAGGTCCAACGGGCATTCAGGGGCCGACAGGAGTAACCGGTGGATCAGGACAAACAGGAGACACTGGAGCAACAGGCCCGACGGGTGCGCAAGGCGATACTGGTCCGACAGGTTCAACAGGGGATACTGGGCCTGTCGGAGATACGGGTAGTACAGGACCGACTGGTGACAGCGGGCCAACAGGACCAACAGGATCGACAGGTGATACAGGCGCAACGGGACCTGCGGGTTCTGACGGCTCGACTGGAAGCACAGGTGTCACAGGCCCGACAGGAGATACTGGCGATACGGGACCCGTCGGGGTCACGGGCGACACCGGTCCCACCGGCGAAACCGGAATAACGGGTCCGATTGGAACTGGATCAACAGGACCGACAGGATCAACTGGCGACACAGGCCCAACGGGTCCGACAGGAGGTCAAGGTGACACTGGAGAAGTGGGTCCGACCGGCGATACGGGTACTACAGGTCCGGTGGGAGCGGTCGGAGAGACGGGCGTCACTGGCGACACGGGGCCGACAGGCCCGACGGGACCTCAAGGCGATACGGGCGTTGCTGGTTCAACTGGAAGCACTGGAGTCACCGGACCCACAGGCCCAACAGGAGATCAGGGTGTTACGGGCACTGGAGGTCAGACGGGCAGCACAGGTCCGACGGGTGTACAAGGCTCTACTGGGACGAGCGGTCAGACGGGAGCAGAAGGCGGCACTGGAGCGACAGGCCCGCAGGGCGTCACTGGCCTAACCGGCCCGACAGGAGGAACCGGTGAGCAAGGAGAAACGGGTCCCACGGGATTCGGGCAGACTGGTGACACCGGACCAACTGGTGAAAGCGGCCCGACAGGTCCGACTGGCGATAGCGGCCCGACAGGAGCGCGAGGGGAAACAGGACCAACAGGCCCTACAGGACGTACTGGACCGACTGGTGGCGACGGGGTCACGGGAGCCACTGGTCCTACAGGAGATCAAGGTACTACAGGACCAACAGGCATCACTGGGCAAACAGGTGACACTGGCCCGACAGGCCCATCTGGCCCTAGTGGCGGAACTGGTCCCACCGGAGTAACTGGAATCACGGGACCCATCGGCACTGGCTCGACCGGACCCACCGGCGACGACGGCGAGACGGGACCCACCGGCCCCACTGGTTTACACGGAGTAACCGGATCGACCGGAATTGGTTTGACCGGACCCACCGGGAACGGTATAACTGGACAGACTGGTAGTACAGGTCCGACCGGTCCCGTAGGGGGCACCGGTCCAACCGGAGTGACCGGCGATGACGGTTCGACAGGCGACACTGGTGTCTCTGGCCCGACTGGCAGCACAGGCCCTCAAGGCGTCACCGGACCGACCGGCGACGACGGCAGCACCGGTGCGTCGGGACCTCAGGGAGTCACTGGCCCGACTGGCCCGCAAGGCAGCACAGGACCGACAGGACCGACCGGCGGTGACGGAGTCACTGGACCGACCGGCTCTACGGGCACTGGTAGCACGGGACCGACTGGCAGCACGGGCGACACAGGGCCGACCGGATCACAAGGACTGACCGGACCCACCGGCCCGACGGGTGCTCAAGGACAGACAGGCAACACAGGACCCACTGGTGACACAGGGGAAACAGGTGTCACGGGAGGCACCGGTGTCACAGGACCCACGGGTGAACGAGGAACTACAGGGCCTACTGGACCGACTGGAGCAGACGGTTCAACCGGTCCGTGGGGAGTCACCGGCGATACAGGCCCAACGGGTGGAACTGGCCCAACAGGCTCGACTGGTACGGGTTCAACTGGCCCAACAGGACCCACGGGGAGCGTGGGCGACACTGGCCCAACTGGCCCACAAGGGGTCACGGGTGATACGGGACCACACGGAGTTACGGGGGATACTGGGCCGACTGGTGCCACTGGTCCTCAGGGAAATACGGGCGCAGGGCCGACCGGAGCAGACGGACCGACCGGACCCACGGGAGTAACCGGACCCATCGGTCCTACCGGCGCAGGCGTCACCGGACCCACCGGCGAAGTCGATGACGACATCGACAAGTTCCACGCGTACGACGCGGCGGGCGGCATCGATATCTCCGCAGGCTGGACCGACATCACACTCGACACGGAGGTCGTGGAAGACTCCGCGTATACCCATGCGACTGACTCAGCCGAGGTCGAAATCAATACCGACGGCTGGTATGAGGTTACCTACTACGTCAGCACGGACGGCGGTGGTCGTGCGGACTCCGAGGCGCGACTCATGCTCGATACGGGTAGCGGGTACGCGGAAGTCGGCGGCACTCGCGGTGCGATGTACAACCGTCAGACCTCGCAGGGCAAGACCAACGCGTCCGTCACGGTCCTGCTCGACCTCGACGACGGCGACAAGATCAAGATTCAGGCGCAGAAGTCCAGTGGAAGCGGCACCATCACGACGTACGCGAACGCGTGTGGTCTGACGATCACTGCGTGTAAGGGGGCGCGTGGTACTACCGGACCGACGGGTCCGCTTGGTGGTCCGAGTGGCCCGACCGGTCCGAGTGGTCCGACTGGACCGGGGGAGACAGGACCAACAGGACTGACTGGCCCTACGGGCGATGATGGTGCGACTGGCCCGACGGGTGCAGATGGTGATACAGGACCTTCCGGTCCGACCGGCTTCACCGGTGACACTGGCCCGGACGGACCCACGGGCGATACAGGCACTACCGGTGATACCGGTCCGACCGGCAGCTTTGAGAACGTCGAGCAGGACGAAGAAGCCGGTCCGTCCTCGACCACGACCGAGTACCCGTCATTCGATCAGGAACTCCGGCTCACGACCTCGTCGCTCCCGGCGGGTACGTACCGGATTGGTTTCTACTACGAGTGGTTGGGCGACTCCATTTCGGATTATTTCTACACGCAGGTTCAGGTGGACGACACGACGACGATCATGGAGCAGAAGATCGAGCCGAAAGACATCAACAACTGGCATCCCGTCGGCGGGTTCGCGTACGTGACACTCACGGCGGGTTCGCATAACATCGACCTTGACTTCGCGTGCGAGAACAGTATCAGCCCCATGTCAATTCGGCGTTCGCGCTTGGAAATCTGGAGGGTTTAGATGAGTCAGGCTTACACATACTCCGAGGCAGCATTCACGTCTGGTATCGCGGTGGACAAGCTGCACTACACAGTCGATAACGATGGGATCATCACGACGGAATGCGAGGGCGTTACATATCGGAACGCAGAGGTGGTGTTCACGTTCGTATCCGCTCTTTCCGCTCCCGAGCAAACGCAACTCGATGCCATCGTGTCGGTGCATGATGGGCAGCCGATCCAGTACACCAAGGAAGACATCGAGTGGTATCTCAACACGGACGCGGAGGTGACCGATCCGGTTAGTGAACTCGTAGGTCCGTGGTGGATCATGCAGATCCTCATGCACCGGCGAGACCTGTACAACGATTCCGACAGTCCGATCTATGACGAAGACCACGTTCCGGTCTTGGGTGACGGTGGTTGGGCCGAGGACCACGCGGATCGAATCGGCAACTTGGAGAACATCCATGTCAAGCTGGGATGGCACCAGCAGCAGGTGATTCAGCAGGGGTGGACGCGCCCCAAGGACATGATGATCTACTACGGTTGGCCGTCGGGCTTCAACGCATACTGGAACAACGAACTCGTCGCGCAGGACCTCGCACGGTACGGACTCATAGTGCTGGGTGCGGGCTTGGAGGTCCCCACGCACGGAGACTACTCCAATACCTGTTCCATCGTCGCCCGGGTGAAGCAACTCAACCCATCCTGCCTCATCTTCGGGTACATCGACACGACGGCATCCGAGTCCACGTTCACCACGAAGACGGGTCAGTGGGATACCGTTGGTGTACACGGTATCTTCATGGACAAGTACGGGTACGACTTCAGCAACACCCGTGCGCAGCAGAACACCCGCGTGGACATCGTCCACGACGCGGGCCTTGTGGCCTTCGCCAACTGCTGGAACATGAACCACGCCATCGGTACGGCGAACGACCTGTCGTACCCCAACTCGACGTACAACAACCCGCTCACGGAGTCGAAGCTCACCATCAACGACTGGTACCTGATGGAGTCGTTCATCCTGAACACCGACGCGTATACCAGCACTGGAGGGTACGAGGCGAAGGCGCAGTGGGCCGCTCGTGTGGCCACGATGTTGCCGCTGCGTGCCGCGTACGGCATCAACGTCGCGGGTGGTGGTATCCTCCTTGACACGCAGACCGGCGGTCAGGGCATGTTCGACTTCTTCTTCACCGGTGCGATGATGGCGTCACTGGACGCCGCCGGTGTCTCCGACACCTACTACGGTGCATCGAGTGGCAAGGGCAAGTTCTGGACGCGCCCGGACGTATCGAAGATGGGCCGCGTGTACACGCTGAATCCGTCGATTCAGGTTGACGCTGGTGACTCCGACGTGTATCACAGGTACTCCGAGTTGGCGAAGATGAGCCTCGACTTCTCAGGAAGCGCGGAGGCGAGTAGCATTACGAAGTGGTAACGCGCTGATGGACCCCCGCCCTCACATGGGGGCGGGGGCAACACTCCTGCATCGGGGAGGCTATACATGGGCGAATCGCATTCTGCGCTCAACCGTACCACGCTTCGGTACGTTGAGGACCTCTCGTCGTTGGACGACTACCCCGTCGAGGACTGGGTCCACGACCCCGACATGAGCGAGGTCGATATGGACTGGCCCCGGTATTGGAAGCTCACCGGCGACGTTGTGTCAGAGATGTCGACCGTGCAGCAGGAAGCGCACGACGCTGCCGACATCGACGCGATTGTCGCGTCGAAGGTCCAGCAGATTGACGACGGTATCGCGTCGTACATCGAGGTGCACTACCCCTCCCGTCGTATGCTGATGCTCCTGATGCTCAGTATCGAAGCAACGGATTCGTCGTACGCCAACCGGAAAGCGTACCTCGCGCCCCTCATGGCGTGGATCAAGTCGATCAGCGTCTATTTTTACACACGGCGTGCGGAGTTGGAGGCGATCACGACCATCCGTGCGGTCGAGGCGTACACATGGGACCTTGCGGGAACGTTCGACGCCACGGACCCGGAGGTGACGATTGAGGCGGCGGCTGCGATAACGGATTAGCCATGAAGATCATTCTGTCCAACGCGCAGAAGGCAACGGCATGGATCATCCTCGCGATCATCATCGGGCTGTCGGTGTGGGACGTGTTCCTGCTGAAGGATGGGGAACCGGGAACTACGATCAGTGCTGTGTTTAAGGCACTC
>Ga0272441_10001747_pt1 | contig 45659 bp, 34 predicted proteins | sample SSMProp6N_FD_193582 | JGI IMG/M metagenome (GOLD analysis project Ga0272441, IMG submission 193582) | Marine sediment archaeal communities from Little Sippewissett salt marsh, Falmouth, MA, United States - SSM-Prop-6N | ecosystem: Environmental > Aquatic > Marine > Wetlands > Sediment ... | reverse complement strand
CTTAAGGTAACAATCTGTACTTTTCCAGGAATTCAGCAGCTGTCTGAAAAACATCCTCCCGGTCAATATCGCAGGTGAGTATGTGATTCGATCGGTCAAAGAGTTTCTTTTCTTTGAAATCGCTTCCGATTGCAGCATACAGCCTGTCCATATTTTCCGGTGGTACAAAATCATCTGCCCTGGAATGCATGAGCAGTACCGGGCAGGTGATCCTGCGTAAATCCGGGTGTAAAGAATCCACCATAAGCGCAGTTTCTGCAATAGCGCGTAATGGGTAGCCTCTGTAGTCTACGCGGGCTTCTCCCGCATCCGGGGCAGACCAGTTGGTTGCCCCTTTTTTCTTGACCGGCATGATTGTGCTGATTGCCTTCAGAAGCCACACAGGCGGCACCTGAAGCTCGTATGGTGTGGACATGCATACGACAGCAGGTACATCGTGGATGGCGGCGAATTTCAGGCTTAAGGCGCCGCCCAATGATATCCCGATGGGGATGACATTTTGGCATCGGCTGGAAAGCATATGGTAACCATCTTCAACGGAGTGCTGCCAATCCTGCCAGCGGGCACGAGCAAGATCCTTCAACTGCGTTGCATGGCCGGTCAGTCGAATTCCAAGAACGGTGCAGCCGCGTTTGTTCAGGTATTCTCCCATCCAGCTCATTTCCTGGGGGGAGGCAGTGAAACCGTGGACAAGCAGGCATCCGGTGCTGCCGCCTTTAAGAAAGAATGGCTCGCCGCCGGGAAGGATCATCGTCATGCTGAAGCTCCTGGACTGCTATGTTTTAGGAAAGCTGAGATTTCATTCAACGCCTGTTCACGATCGACATCTCTTGGAATCGCGTGCCCGCTTTTTTCAAGCAGGACCAGACGTTTATCCTGGGTCGCAAGGCGATGCATGATACGCTCTGCATGCCGGTAGGGAACTACACGATCGGATTTTGAGTGAAGGATTAAAACCGGGATCTGTATTTTGAGCAGGTTCTTGCGCATTTTTGCGAGAAGTAAAACCAACTCTACTCCGGCACGAACCGGATGAGTCGGGTATTCGAGATGGTCTTCATCCCGGCTGGGATCTGCCCAATCAGGGTTCCCTTTTGCTGAAAATCGCCACACCTTGCTTACAAGCGGCAGGATTGGTCTGAATGCAGCCAGACGGGCATCCGGGGATTCGATGGGGGCAGACATGCTGAAAACCCCGTTCCAGGGCAGTTCAGCTGCCGAGTACAATGAAAGAACTCCTCCCATGGATAAGCCGCCGATGTAAAACCGGCTGCAGGTCTTCTGGAGCATGGCAAAACCATCCTCTACATTGGCGACCCAATCCTGATAACGGGCTCGGATCATGTCTTCCTGAACGGTTGCATGACCGAACAACCGGATGCCCACAACCGTGTATCCCTGTGCGGCCAGTTGTTCTCCCATCCAGCGCATTTCAAATGGTGTTCCTGTAAACCCGTGCACCAGCAGGATGCCGGTTTCTCCTCCAGAAAAGAAGAAAGGTTCACCGCCTTTCATAAGCTCTGTCACAGCTGCCTCCATTCCCTTGAAATGGTACTCAGGCTTTCCGCACCATTTTCGGTAAGAATAACATCGTCCTCTATACGTACACCGCCGAAATCAGGAATGTATAATCCGGGTTCTATGGTGAATGCCATTCCGATGCGAAGCGGTGTTTTCTGGTCCTGGGATATATAGGGTGCTTCATGGGCTTCAAGACCGATTCCGTGCCCGGTTCGATGGCGAACCCATTCTGTGTATCCGGCATCGGTCAGAACACGGGTGGTTTCGCTGTCGATCTGCTCACCTGTTACGCCCGGGCGTGCAAACTCCCTGCCGGCTTTATTTGCGTTATACACCACTTTGTATAGATCTCGAAGCCGGGAATCCACTTCTCCCAGAGCAAAAGTCCGTGTCAGATCGGATATGTAACCAGCGGCACGAGCTCCCCAATCGATCAGGAGCAGGTCTCCCTGCTGCACTTTGCGATCTGTAGGGAGCGCGTGGGGAAGTGCGCTGTTTGGCCCGCTGGCTACGATGGGATCGAAAGGAAGCTCGGGCTCCGAACCGTGTCGAAGCATTTGAATGACAAGTTCCGCCGCGATTTCTTTCTCCGTTTGACCGGGTTGGATTTGTTTGAGCAGTGCTTCAATGGACTGCTCTGCGATCCGTACAGCTTCTCTCATGTGTTTAATTTCACCTGGTTCCTTTACATTTCGTATAGAGCTCAGCAGACTTGTGCAGTCCTGAAAAGAATTGTTTTCCAGAACCGATTGAAGCAGCCAGAGCTCAAAAGCACGGCAGCGCAGCGCTTCGATACCAATAGTTTTTCCGGACAGGTTCAAAGAGGCAGCTGCGTCCTTGAAACATTTATCCCTGCCGGAAGCTGTTTCATCATAGCTGAAAAGTTCCACAGCAGGCTGCAAGTGTTCGGCTTTTTTGCGTTCCAGATCAGGAAGCACCAGGACAGTTATTCCATCAGAAGAGAAAAAACCAATGACCGGTCGTTCCATAAGATGAAAATGAAGGTTTGTGAGGTAGGACAGGCTGGAACCAGGTGTCAGGGCAATCCAGTCCACTTGATGTGCTTGCATGGATTTCGTCAGTCGAAGCAGCCTGGTTTTGTTCATAATAACCTCCTTGGAATACAGCATCATTATAATTCGGCTCCGACTGGAAGCGAACAGTTCTTTTATTATTGACGCGGGAGTTTGGATTGTGTAGGGTAGAGGAGCTGATTGGATAATTAAATGGAGAATAAAGGGAGGTTTTTCGATGACCCGAATTGAATTTCCTGTTTCACAATTAACTACCAGGCCGTTCGCCATACTTGATAAACAATGGGCGCTGCTTGCAGCAGGAGACTATGAGGCCGCCAGGTACAACTGTATGACAATAAGCTGGGGAAGCATGGGGACAATCTGGAACAAACCCTTTGTTCAGGTTGTTGTCCGTCCTACACGGTACACGTTTGGTTTTATGGAGGATTTTGATACCTTCACCGTTAATGTATTCCCTGAGGAAAATCGGTCTGCTCTCGAGCTCCTGGGAACAAAATCAGGCCGTGATGGAGACAAGATTGCCGAATCCGGACTTACTCCAGCACCAGCATTGAATGTGGCTTCCCCGGGATTTGTTGAGGCCGAGCTTGTGCTGTCCTGTCGGAAAATCTATCAGGATGATATGGTGCCGGAAAACTTTCTGGACCCGAAAATTGAGCGGCACTATACCCGAAAGGATTATCACCGTATATATTTCGGTGAAGTGCTCGCTGTGGAGGGTATAGAGGCATATCGAGCAGGGTGATGCCGGAGCAGCGATTGGCCCGGAGACACATCCAGGCGTACCTTGCTGCTTGACAGAGGTTCAGCGCTCTAGTAGAATCTTCAAGCCCTCAGGGGTCAGCGAATGATCGCCCTTCTGGGCCTGTGGCGCAGTTGGGAGCGCGCATCAATCGCACTGATGAGGTCGCGGGTTCGAATCCCGCCAGGTCCACTTAAAAATTTAACCCTGGGCCCATGGCGCAGTTGGGAGCGCGTCTCAATGGCATTGAGAAGGTCGTGGGTTCGAATCCCACTGGGTCCACTGGAAAGCTGGATAGTATAGCCAGGACAGGAGCAGTAAGCCATCCGACAGCGAGCAGGAGATAGTGTGAGCCCTGCACAGCATTTTCGGAGTGCGTAATTCGTTGGCTGGAAACATCTGACGAAGCAGGGCTGAACTCGCCTGTCGTCCTTTTTTAGGACAGGCTCTGCAGGTGAACATGAAGACGAAATGTTTCCATCTCAGCCTGCAGCGAAGATCGCTCGTTAGCGCGACCTTGAGAGGCTTGCTTCTTGGCAGGCAACCAGGGTGGCACCGCGGAGAATCCCTTCGTCCCTGAGACGAGGGATTTTTTTATTTTCAACGAAAGCCGCATTACACGTTGGAAAGTGTACGGGAAACCTGGAGGAGAAAAACCTTGTCTGAAATTAACCGTGAATCGCTGGTAGAACGATATTCCCCTTCGGAGATCGAATCAAAATGGCAGGCTCGTTGGGAGAAGGACGGCCTGTACGAATCGGATATCGACGAATCGAAAGAGAAGTTCTATTTCCTGACAATGCTTCCTTATCCATCAGGTGATCTTCATATCGGACATTGGTACGTGATGACGCCTTCGGACGCGAGGGCTCGATTCCTGCGTATGAAGGGTTTGAATGTCATGTACCCGATCGGGTTCGATGCATTTGGCCTTCCTGCTGAAAACGCCGCAATCAAGCGCAATATCCACCCAAAGGAATGGACATACCGGAACATCGATAATATGCGCAAGCAGCTGCGCAGCATGGGTGCCATGTTCGATTGGCGCCGTGAAGCTGTCTCATCTGACCCTGAATACTACCGCTGGACCCAGTGGTTCTTCAAGAAACTCCACGAACACGGTCTGGCGTATAAAAAACAGTCACCTGTTGACTGGTGTCCGAACTGCAATACTACACTCGCGCGCGAACAGGTAATCGGCGAGGACCGGCACTGCGAACGCTGTGAAACACCGGTTATTAAAAAAGATTTGAACCAGTGGTTTTTCAAGATCACGGATTATGCAGATGAACTGCTGTCTTTCGAGGGAATAGACTGGCCGGAGCGGGTGCAGACATTGCAAACGAACTGGATTGGACGCAGCGAGGGTGCGCGTGTTGTTTTCACTACTGAGCAAGGTGATAATCTTGAAGTATTCACCACCCGCCCTGACACGCTCTGGGGTGCAACCTTTATGGTGCTGGCGCCGGAGCATCCGTTGGTGGAAAAGCTGACCACTCCTGAGCAGAAGGAACAGGTGGAAATGTATGTGTCTGATGCCGTTCGCCAGACCGATATCGAACGTGAAGCTGCGGATAAAGAGAAAACTGGCGTGTTTACCGGCGGCTATGCTGTTAACCCGGTGAATGGTGAAAAAATTCCCGTGTGGGCGGCAGACTACGTGCTGATGACATACGGCACCGGCGCAATCATGGCAGTTCCGGCGCACGATCAACGTGACTTCGAGTTTGCACGGAAATTCGATCTGGAAATCCGGCCTGTCATCCAGCCGGAGGATCTGGAACCGCTTGACGGCAATACGATGGAGGAATCGGTTCCCGCATACGGAACGATGATCAATTCCGGACCACTTGACGGCACACCGGCTGACAAGGCTTTTCAGGCCGCTGTAGATTTTTTGAAGGAGCGGGGGACCGGGGATTTTGCTGTCAACTACCGGCTCCGGGACTGGCTGATTTCCCGGCAGCGCTATTGGGGTGCTCCTATACCCATGCTGCACTGTCCGAAATGTGGAATCGTTCCTGTACCGGATGAAGATCTGCCGGTTGAACTGCCAGATGACGTGGAATGGCTGCCGACCGGTGAAAGCCCGTTAAAACTGCATCCAACATGGAAAAATGCCGCCTGCCCGAAATGCGGCGGTCCGGCGGAACGTGAAACAGATACCATGGATACATTCATGTGTTCATCCTGGTATCACCTTCGCTACCTTGACCCCAATGCATCCGACTGGCCATGGGATAAGGATGAGTATGATTACTGGATGCCGGTTGATACATACACCGGCGGCGTAGAACATGCCACGATGCATCTGATCTATACTCGCTTCTTCCACAAAGCACTGCGGGATATGGGGATCACAAAGGGTGATGAACCTGTCCTCCAGCTTCGAAATCAGGGGCAGATCCTGGGACCGGACGGTCAGCGAATGAGCAAGTCCCGCGGCAATGTTGTCGACCCGGATGAACAGGTGGACAATTTTGGTGCGGATACTGTGCGGGCGTATCTGATGTTTGGGTACCGCTGGGAAGAGGGCGGCCCATGGAAGACTGAAAATATCCAGGGCGTTGTCCGCTGGCTGCGGCGGGTGTGGTCGATTGTTCTCGAGACAAAGGATGCACCCGGACATTCGATCAGCAAGAACCTGGAGCGAATACTTCTGCGCAAATTTCATCAAACCATCGAACAGGTGACCAGAAATCTTGAAAATTTCGAATTCAACACGATTATATCGGCGCTGATGGAGCTTACGAATACGCTTTCGGATGCAAACGATCAGAATGCTGCAGGATCGAGTGTATTCAACGAAGTGGTGGAAGGCTTGCTGCTGTTGATGGCTCCTGCAGTTCCACATATCACCGAGGAGCTCTGGGGAAGACTCGGAAAACCGTATTCGATCCACCTGCAGTCCTGGCCTGAGTATGATGAAAAACTGGCAAAAGAAGATATGATCACATTGATCGTCCAGGTGAACGGCAAGCTGCGGGATCGTATCGAGGTAACAGCTGATATTTCGGATGAGAATGCAAAAGCCCAGGCACTGGCAAGCGAGACAGTCCAGCGATTTATGGAAGGCAAGGAAGCCCGGAAGGTGATTGTTGTTCCCGGCCGTCTTGTCAATATTGTGCTCTAAGGTCGTGGAATTTGAATAAATATCTTACCGATTGGAGCGCGATATGCGCTCCTTTTTTCATCAGGAGAAATTATGCGATTTGAAGAATTGAACTGGAAACATGTTGAAGAGTATCTGAAGAAAGATGACCGTATCATGCTTATCCTTGGTGCCTGCGAGCAGCATGGGTATCTCAGCCTGCTGACAGACGTGAAGATACCGCAGGCCCTGGCGGATGCAGCAGCAAATAAGAGAGGCGTGCTGGTTGCACCTGCTCTGCCTTTCGGCGTTTCGCCTTACTTCGATGCGTACCCCGGAACGGTCAGCCTGCGCCTGCAGACTTTCCTGCAGGTTGTGGATGATGTCGTCCGCAATCTCTACCGGTCGGGGTTCCGCAAGATCCTTGTGCTTAATGGGCATGGCGGAAATCAACCGGCTCGGCACCTTCTTTCTGAGATTGTAAATGAATGCCCTGGATTGGTGTGCGCCTGGTACAGCTGGTGGACGACACGCGGCGTTGCTCGTCTGGCTGAACAGCACAAACTTATCCCTTCACATGCTTCGTGGCTGGAGGCGTTTTCTTTTACAAAGGTGGCAGACCTGCCGGAGGGCGAGAAAGAAGAAGTAACTGACTCGCAGATAATCGAAGCTGGCAAGCTCAGGGAAAAACTGGGGGATGGTGTTTTTGGTGGAAGTTATGAAGCATCACCTGAGATCATGCAGCAGTTATTTGATCTTTGCCTGGGAGATATCCTTTTTGAATTGGATGAATTGAAAACATTCTCTGAATAACGTCCTGTCTTTTGACCGAATGGTCAGGTTAAAGGTAGAATCTTAAGCAAAATCCTGATGAAGGAGAAAAAGCAGATGGCCAAACGTAAAGTAGTTGCAACGGAGAAGGCACCGAAGGCTGTGGGCCCCTATTCTGCAGCGATTCGGGCTGGGAAATTCGTTTTTGTATCTGGAAACCTCGGGCTAGATCCTGCTACTGGTGAATTTGTTCCTGGTGGCATAGAGGAGCAAACCAGACGTGCCCTGCAGAATATGCAGGCAATCCTGGAAGCTTCCCGCGCAGGCCTTGATACTGTTGTGAAAACTACAGTATTCCTGCAGAATATGGGCGATTTTGCCAGCATGAATGCGGTCTATGCAGAATTTTTCCCGGAAAATCCACCGGCACGTTCTGCTGTTGAAGTCGCAGCATTGCCTAAAGGCGGGCTTGTCGAAATCGAAGCTGTTGCGGTGTTAAAGCCGAAAAAGAAGAAGCAAAAAAAGGACAGGAACAAGAAAAAAAGAAAGTGAAATGGTAAAAATGAAGGGCTCAATCATGGAGGGAAGTGATTGACAGGGCGTATATTGGTGGTTGACGACGAACAGAATATCCTCGATCTTGTCCGGATGTACCTGGAGCGGGATGGGTATATTGTTCTGGAAGCAAAAAATGGCCGGGCAGCACTGGAGAGCATCCGAAAGGATAAACCAGACCTGGTGGTGCTCGACATCATGCTGCCCGGAATGGATGGTTTTGATGTCTGCCGCCAGGCCCGCCTGGAAAGTGATGTGCCTATCCTGATGCTGACTGCACGGGATGAGGATATTGACAAGATTGTCGGTTTGGAATTGGGCGCAGATGATTATCTTACCAAGCCCTTCAACCCAAGGGAACTCGTTGCCCGTGTGAAAGCAATTCTTCGCAGGGCTGAAACGTCCGATAAGTCGGGAGAGAAACCACAGCAGGCAGCAGATGTCTTGCTGGATCCATCACGGCGAGAAGTAAAGATCAATAACCTGCCGGTTGTTTTGCGAACTAAGGAATTCGATCTGCTTCATGTAATGATAGAGAACCAGGGGCTGGTTTTAAGCCGCGAAAAACTCCTCAGCCTTGCATGGGGGTATGATTTTTTTGGCCAGACACGGACGGTAGATGTCCATGTAGCACAGCTCAGGAAGAAGCTTGAAGGAAGCCAGGTCCGAATCGAAACGATTACAGGAGTTGGCTACAAACTGGTGGTAGTTGAGAGTGTTTAGAACACTGCGTTCCCGGCTCCTTCTGACGTATATTCTGGTTTCCGGGCTCGTTTTGGTTCTGGTGGGTGTGGGTTTTATTCTCTCCATGGTACGGGGCCCACTTGGGGTTGGGCTTGTAAATTACCGGCTGCGCGGGTTGGCAGATCAGATAACATCTGAATCTGCAGCAAGATTACACAGTATGAATACCAACGATCTGCAGACTCTTGTGGAGAGATTGGAAACCCGCTATCGAATACGAGTGATTATATTTGACAAGGAAGCTGGATTACTGGCAGACAGCCGGTCCAGTAATATCCTTGATTCATCTCTTCCTCAATTATCGGGAGTATTTATGCCTTCAGAGGGGGAATTTGAAGACAGCAATGGCGAAGTCTGGCGTTTTGTAAGCAGGTCTATTGACTCATCCCGTACTCTTATTCTTGCGGCACAACTGCCCCTTGTCCGTGTGGTTCTTTTCCTGGGCAACGAACTGCTGCAGCCAATCGTACGGATAGCTGCGCTGGCAATTGTATTGTCGATTATTCTGGCATGGCTGGTTTCACACTCGGTTGTACGCCCTTTAAAATCAATGAACGCAGCAATGAAGACAATTGCTGGCGGGCAGTTTGAAAAACGCCTGCCTGTGCAGGGTTCTGAGGAGATGAAAGAGGCGGCAATTGTATTCAATGAAATGGCTGAACGTGTAGCTTCAAGCCAACAGATGGAACGTGATTTTGTTGCCAATGTATCTCACGAATTAAAGACACCATTGACGTCGATCCAGGGGTACGCACAGGCAATTATCGATGGAACAGCCGAAGATGAAGAGATGCGGCTGAAAGCGGCGGCTGTAATCAACAAGGAAGCACAAAGATTGCATCGATTAGTCCTGGATTTGCTTGAGCTGGCGCGGATGGATTCAGGCCAGATAAAATTTGACCGATCACCTGTTGATACGGGTATACTTGTAAACAATGTTATTGATAAATTTCAGATTAAGGCTGTAGAAAAGGGTGTAGTATTGGAAAGACACCTTGTTCCGCTGCCTGTTATTGTTGGAGATGGCGATCGACTTGCCCAGGTTTTTACCAATCTGATCGATAATGCGCTGAAGTATGCCCCTGAGGGCAGTAAGGTAACCGTTACGGCTCAGGTGGAGCAGGCAGGCATTACTGTAAAAATCAGGGATGCAGGACCAGGAATCCCGGCTGAAGATATCTCGCGTATCTTTGAGCGGTTTTACCAGGTGGACAAATCCAGGGCACGAGCCAAAGGTGACGGTTCTGGGCTGGGGCTGGCCATTTCAAAGGAGATAATCGAAACACACGCCGGCCAACTGTATGCTGAGAGTAAGCAGGGAGAAGGTACCTGTTTTTCGGTATTCCTTCCAATTATCCAACCCGGTGATGAGACTCTCATTCGTTCGGGGAGATAAAAAAATGTTTTATAACCAGGAGGCTCAATGAGGTCTGAAAGAGGATCTACCGGTATTTGGGTTGCGATTGTAATACTTATCCTTGTGCTGGCTTGTTTATGTCTTGCAGCAGTAATTTGCGGTGCAGGTGTATTCTTACTGGAAGGAAATGAACAGGATTTTCAGAATGGTATTGATTGGAGCCTGGAACTTGATGAGTTCGATGATTATACTGAACAAGGTTCAATACCGATCCCGCCAACGCTTTCCCCTGACCCTGTTCCGGTTGATCCTGCTGCGGAAGAGATGCTGGATACACTTGCCAAATTAACTATACCTGAAGCGGATCCTATCGCTCTGGCTGAACGGTTCTATGATCTTTAGAATATTCCTGCCGTTCTGGCTGAATCAGTAGATCCGGTCTCCGTGGGAACCGTAGATTCCTTCTGGGTCAGCGATCTCGATACGGATGAGAATTTCCTGATTGATGCTGAACTTGTGTATGCCCGTGAGCACATCTATTTCTGGGTCGAGGATGGTGTCACTTATGAAATGGGAGATGTACGGGCTCTCGTGGATGAGTTCGAGGAAAAAATCTACCCGACTGTCCGGGAATTCTTTGGCAGTGAGTGGACACCCGGAATTGATGGTGACCCGCATCTCTATATTCTCTATGCGAGCGGATTGGGCTGGTCAGTTGCCGGATATTATGCTTCGATAGATGAATATGCCCCTGAAGTGCATGAGTATTCCAACGGGCATGAGATGTTTTATCTTTCAGCTGATAATGTTTACCTGGATGAGGAGTTTACATACGGTGTACTCGCTCATGAATTTCAACATATGATCCATTGGTATCGAGATGCAAATGAGGATACCTGGGTGAACGAGGGCTTTTCCGAACTTTCTTCCTTCCTTAACGATTATGATGTCGGTGGATTTGATTATCTCTACGTTTCAAATCCGGATATCCCATTGGAATATTGGCCTGGTGAGCCAGGATCCGCCGGAGGGCACTATGGCCAGGCATTCCTGGTTATGACGTATTTCCTGGACCGTTTTGGCAGTGATGCAACGATCGCAGTCGTAAACAACCCGGATGAAGGTATTTCAGCTATCGATGATGTATTGCTGGAAATTGGTGAGATTGATCCTGCAACGGGGCAGGTAGTCCAGTTTAATGATTTCTACCGCGATTTTGCTGCAGCTCTTCTCCTGCAGGATACGAGCATTGGTGATGGGAGGTATGGCTACCATAACTATCCATCAAGCCCGGGAATATACCCGGATGATGAAATCTCGGAGTGCCCGGTGGAAGGTGTGGCGCGGGATGTAAATCAGTACGGTATTGACTATATCAGGATCGGGTGTGAGGGCCCTGTTGATCTGGTATTTTCAGGATCGACTCTGACCAGGATTGTTCCAGCTGAAGCATACTCGGGTGATTATGCATTCTGGTCGAATCGAGGAGATGCATCCAATCCGATTCTTGAGCGCTCCTTTGACCTTACCGATGTAAGTGGATCGGTTATTCTTGAGTTTGAAACCTGGTACGATCTTGAGGAATCATACGATTACCTGTATCTGCTGATATCTGAGGATGACGGGGAAAACTGGTCCATTGTCAAAACTCCTTCCGGGACGGATCTAGATCCTTCAGGGAATTCATACGGATGGGCCTATAACGGCTTCAGCGGCGGCGGTGCTGAACCGGTTTGGATCCATGAACAAATCGACCTTTCCGAATTTGCCGGTAAAGAGATTAAAATTCGCTTTGAGTACATTACGGATGCAGCGGTAAATGGCGAGGGTCTTTTACTTGATGATGTTCGGATCGATGCCTTGAATTATTTCACGGATTTTGAGGATGATGAAGGCGGATGGGAAGCAGAAGGATTTGTGCATCTGTATAACCAGGTGCCGCAGACTTATCGGGTCCTGGTTGTTCAGGATGGATGGGATACCCGGTTTCATGAGATGACTCTGGATGAGAATCAGCAGGGGATACTTTCCTTGGATCTCGAGCGATCGGACGATACAGTTCTCATAGTTATCGGTACGGCTCGTTACAGTATTCAATCGTCAGCATACGAAATCTCGATATCGCAGCGATAAAGGCGAGTAATATTTGTAAGATCTGGCCAGAGTGCCTGGATATAAAATTAAAAGGGCTCTCCGGAATTTCCGGGAGCCCTTTATGATTCCTGCAGGGGAATTATTCGTCCAGGACGATATGTCCCTTGCGGAGACTTTCAAGTTCTGCCTCCAGCTGGGTTTTACGCTCGTCATAAGCAGCACGCATTTCATTTTGCAGGATCTGAATTCGTTTCTGAACGCTGCTTTTCAATTCCTTGCCGGAATATGGTGTGAACAAAAGGACCAGAACCGATCCTACAACTGCTCCACTCAGGACTCCTGAGAGAAAGGTAAAAAATCGACGCATGAGTCACCTCCTCACTACTCATTATCCCATAGAATGCTTCGATCGAAAACCTGTACGGCAGCCCCCTTCCGTCTGTCTTGAGTCTTCGCAGTCTTCATAGTACACTGCCATGGAGAATCCAGCGTGTTCAGTTGTTCCAACATTTTACGGCTGGAGTCTTTTACTGGGCTGAATAACTGGGCAAGAAGGAGAGAAAAACTTTGACAGAAAAGAAGGTACGCGTGTTTTCTGGAGCACGCCCAACTGGACGACAGCACCTGGGTAACTACCTCGGTGCTATTCGGAATTATGTAGCTTTACAGGATTCCTATCAGTGTATCTATTCAATCGTTGATATTCATGCGTTAACGACAATGGAAACCACAAAGGGTCTTCGAGAAAATACGATAGAAATGGCGTTGGATTGGCTTGCAGCCGGAATAAGGCCTGAAGAAAGCATTGTGTTCGTACAGTCGCATGTACCGGAAGTAATGGAACTGCATACGATTCTTTCCATGGTCACTCCGCTGGGCAAACTTACAGAGCTGCCAACCTTTAAGGAAAAAATCAAGCAGCAGCCAAAGAATGTGAACTACGGCCTGGTGGGTTACCCGGTTCTTATGACAGCGGATATTGTACTGTACAAGGCTGAGATCGTTCCGGTTGGTATCGATCAAGCACCTCATCTGGAGTTTGCACGCGAGGTTGTACGGTCCTTCAATTACAGATATGAGACGGATGTGCTGCTGGAACCGCAGATGAAAAAAACCCGTGTTCCGAAGGTGCTTGGGACGGACGGGAAGCAGAAAATGAGCAAAAGCCTCAATAACCATATTGAGCTGGCAGCCACTCCTGAAGAAACATTGGCGAAGATCAAAACAATGGTGACCGATCCTCAGCGTGTGCGCCGGGATGATCCAGGAGATCCTGATGTCTGCAATGTCTTCAGCCTGCACAAGATTTTTTCCTCGGAAGATGAAGTGCAGATGGTGAATACAGAGTGCCGCCGGGCAGGTATTGGTTGTGTTGACTGTAAAAAAATGCTGGCAAAGAACATGAATAAACACCTGGAACCTTTCCGCGATCGCAGGGCAGAACTTGCCAAAGACCCGGATTATATCTGGGACGTACTTCACGCCGGGGCGAAACGGGCTTCTGTAATTGCAAGAGATACTATGCAGGGTGTGCGCAGAGCCGTTGGGCTTCCGGAGCGAAATACAAAAAACTGAAACGGAAAACAAAGGGATTACTATAGAAAAGACGGGTTAAAAATTTCCCTCTATACAAAGAGGTTGATTATCAAGGGAGGGACTGTGAGGGTTCTGATCCAGCGCGTACAACGCGGCAGGGTATCGATCGAAGGAAATGCGGCAGCGGAGATCAGCAAGGGGCTGGTGCTGCTTGTTGGCGTTGGCCCCCATGACACAGAAGCTGAAGCAGACTGGCTGGCGAAAAAGGCGGCGGGCCTTCGTATTTTCGAAGATGAAGAAGGAAAGATGAATCTCTCTGTCCTGGATATTGGCGGGGAAGCACTCGTAGTCTCGCAGTTTACATTATATGCAGACACACAGCGCGGCCGGCGGCCAAGCTTTATCAGGGCAGCATCTCCGGAGATCGCGGAACCGATGGTCGAATATTTTGCACAGGCATTGAAAGATCTGGGGGTATCGGTTGGAAGCGGAGTTTTTGGTGCTCATATGCTTGTCGAAATTGAAAATGACGGTCCTGTGACGATCATGCTGGAGAGGGACGGGCAAACGGAAAACCCTGGAAAGTAGTCGATGGATAATTTGCTGAGCATAGAACCCGCCAGGAGTAGGGAAGCCGGACCATCGAATGAAAAAGTTTCCATTAGGAAACAATACTGGCAATGGCTCATTATCACTTGCCTGAGTGTTTTATTAATACTGTCAGAACTGCTCACAGCCCAGTAAGGTCTTCTGGATATCGGCAACGCCTTTTCGGCAGGCAGGGATGGCAGAAGGAACCTGAGGGCTGGATTGGAAAGCGGGTAGTGGGCGATTCAAGCCAATGCGGGGTATACAAGTTTTTGACCGCTGGGCCGAGTGATTTTACTCAATTGAAATTTGGCCCATCGGTGAATTTTATTAGCACTAACAGTCAATAATTTAATCTCCACTTATTTATAAGAGTGATGAATCAGTACATAGTGTATGTATCAGCGTGATTATATCTCTGTGAATCATCAAAATTAATTGGTGAACAGGCACAATAATGCTAAGATCATTTATTCAAGAACCTCTTGAATATACAATAAATTATTCTTTCTAAACCAGTTGAAGTTATTGCACATAGGAGAACTATGATGATCATATTGGTGCCGCTTGGGTTTATTCTACTTCTGGTAATTCATCATTCTTCTTCTGGGCTTAATGGCGCTCGCGATTGGCGCGATAGCTTGCTTTTTAGTTACCTGGGCATTTCTGTATTCTTTCTGCTTTCCTGTGAAGGACTTAGTCTATTCAGAGCAATGAATCGCCCCATGATGATCCTGGTCTGGAGTACAGCCCTCGTTTTTTTATTGTTTATTTATCGGTATTCGATTCGAAAAAGTATGGTGTTGGAAAAAAGGAAAGAAACGAAGAACTGTTTCCATTCTTTTTCGTTGGTGGATTGGGTAATTTTTACTGTTCTGGGGGCAGTCTTTATTTTTACCGGAATAATTGCGTATGTAGTACCGCCGCATGACTCCGACGTGCTTGCATATCATATGCCGCGGGTTGTTCATTGGATACAGAACCAGTCTGTGGCTTTCTACGCTGTACCAGATGCCCGACACCTCTGGATGCCTCCATGGCCTGCATATGCGCAGACTAACTTGTATTTGCTCGGGGGAAGCGACCGGTTTGCGAATATGATTCAATGGTCCGCTATGGTGATTTCGGTCATTTCTGTTTCCCGAATTGCCGCCTACCTGGGTTCCAATATTCGTGGACAGCTGATTGCGGCTCTGTTTGCGGCTACAATCCCTATGGGCATTTACCAGGCTTCAAGTTCACTGACTGACTATTCTGCAGCAGCCTGGGTAACAGTTTCAGGGTGTTTGATTTTTCGCAATATGAAGATGAAGAATGGCTGGCTCGAATGGATAGGGTTGGGATTAAGTGTTGCGCTGGGTTATCTTACAAAGGGAACGTACGTCTTGTTTGTTTTACCTTTTGTCGTCTGGTTTGCAGTAGAGCAAATCCAGAAAACGAAGGTATCGGAATGGTTCCCCCGCGGGTTGGTTATCCTTCTGTTGATCTTGATAATGGTTATGCCTTTTTCCCTTCGAAGTTGGACGATTTTTGATTCCGTTATGGGGCCCGAGGGCCATATTGAGATGCTTTCGAATGAAAGAATCAGTGTTGAAGGATTGGTGTCCAACTTCTTTCGCCAGACGGCTATTCAGTTCGCCAGTCCGTCTCGTTCTTTGAATAAATTCCTTGAACAGTCGGTGGAAATGATTCTCGGATATTTGAAGATCAATCCTGATAATCCCTCGTACTCTTATCAGAAAGTCCAATTTGGAATTGGCTGGATATTTCCGGGTTCCGATTCCGGTCCAATACATGCCATGGTACTTCTGCTGTGTGCACTAATCAGTATTCTTTTCAAACCTTATCGTAAGAAAGACATACTCTTATTGCTTCTTTCCGTATTTACTGGTTACCTGATTTTTTGTGGATATATTCGGTGGCAGGGAACTACTCGGTTCAATCTGGCGGTGTATATGCTGATGGCTCCGGTTGTTGGATTGGTTCTGGGGCAAGGTTTTATTTCAAAGACACATCCGCTGGTTACGGCATTGCTGGTTCTTTATGCTGTTCCGTCACTATTTTTCTTGCGCTGGCGTCCTCTGATTACCTGGAAACCAAAAACCGCGATCGAAAGTGTATTCAATCTGTCTCGAAAAGAACTATTTTTCCGGTCTAAAAAGAAACAAGTCCCGCAATATGACTGGGTGTCTACGAGGATATTACAGACGGGCTGCGATAGAGTCCAAATGCGGACGGATTCACATGACCTGGAGTACCTGTGGTGGATAGAGCTCGATCCATTGGGAAATGATATAACAATCGAGCATAACCTGATATTTCCAGGACTTGAGGATCTAAAGGATGATGATTTTCAGGCATGTGCACTGATCTGTACGGTCTGTTCTGATTCGCCAAAAGAAAGGAATGGTTTGTGGCCAGTGAATCTTGAGGATGATATAAAACTTTATCTTCCCGCTGAGTATCTGGAGGAACAACCTTGAAGGAGTTAACGCTTGTGTTTTTTTCCTTGTAAAGGCTATTCCGGGTTGGAGAAGCTCTGGGTAGCGCGGGGATTCATGTGTCAGACCAGCATTCCATAAAAACAGAGCGGTTATAACGCATACAGCAGTATGGAAGTTCGTCAGGAACTGCGGCAGTTCTGTCACCTTTATGTCAGTTGGGTTGATCCCTGGATGCTATACTTAACCCTGTAAGAAAGCCAGTTGATGGAGAAAGAGTATAAGATTAAGGTTCCATCACACTGGATGAGCGGCAGGCATCAGATTTCCAGTCTTGTTACAATATAGGGTATCCGGAGAAATTTTCCTGTTATAAAGATGAAAAAAATAAGGAGGCTTGATGAACATAGCAGTAGTAATTAGAGGCATTGCCACATTGGCGTGGGTTGCCGCATTGGTCGTAATTGGTCTGGCAGTATTTCAATCTGCCAGAGGAAAAACCTTAAAATCAGCAACCGGTTTGATTATCGGAGTAATTGTGCTGGCTTTGATATTGACAACATTGGGTTCGGGCATGGTCTTTGTCCAACCTGAAGAAAGAGGCGTGGTCATTTCTGCGGTTGCTCCGAATGGATATCGCGATACTGCTTTGCAGCCTGGACTCCGGTGGGTGATCCCATTTGCTGAATCAGTGGTAACCTATCCGATCTCCAAGCAAACCTACACCATGTCGATTGCAACGGAGGAAGGCCAGTTAATCGGGGATGATTCTGTAGCAGCTCGGACCTCGGATGGACAGGAAGTATATATCGATGCTTCAGTGATTTATTCCGTTGATCCCACACAGGTCATTGATGTGCACATTACATGGCAGAATCGATATGCTGATGATCTGATACGACCGCTGGCGCGCGGTGTTATCCGGGATCAGGCAAGCCAATTCCGTGTAGAACAAATCTATAGCGCAAAGCGGGTGGAATTAATCCAGGGAATAACTGAAGAATTGGAAGCAAAATTTGAAGCGAACGGAGTGGTCCTCCATGATTTTGTACTTCGAAATATCACCTTCTCGGCTGAGTATGCTGCGTCGGTAGAACAAAAGCAGATAGCCGAACAGCGAGCACAGGAGGCTCAGTTTACTGTGGAACAGCGCAGGCAGGAAGCAGAGCAGGCTCGCCAGGTAGCCCAGGGTGAAGCGGATGCAGCGGTTATTGCTGCAGAAGGACGTGCGGAATCACGTATCATTGAAGCCGAAGCAGAAGCAGAAGCTCTTCGGCAGATTGCTGAAGCACTGCAGGATAACCCGGATCTTCTGACGTTTGAGTATATCGATAAACTCGCACCGGGTATTCAGGTTATGCTGGTGCCTAACGATTCGCCATACCTGCTTCCGATTCCATCGATGGAGGATACAACAACAATACCAACTACAACAATTCCTGAATCCGAGTAAGAACACAGGAACAGGTGTAATTAAAGATCTATACAGTTAGAAAGAAAAAGAGCCACCCCGCGCGGGCGGCTCTTTTTATATATTCTGAATGTTCACCCCGACTTTATTGATAACCCTCTTTGCATTGAGAGAAATTATTCAGATAAGAAAACCCGCCAATGGGACTATCATTTCATCCGGGGATAATCCGCCGTGTCTTCCCTCCAATGGATTGGGTTTATCTCCCCACCATAAATAGCTGCTGCCTGTGCTGATAACGGTGAGGTCTCCGACTCTGTCCGCTGAATGAGGAGATGGTTTGCCGGGCCCAAAAAAGCCTTGTTCCAACAGCCGGTCAGACTCGAGCAGCCTGAAAGAATCTCCCCAGGTTTTTTCAAAATACTGCCGGACAGCCTCCTGCTGGCCGGGACGGATATGCAAAAATGCCAAACGGTTTTCCCCGGTGGGATAGAGGTGTAAAAGCTTCAAAAGGTCAGGGTGGTTGCCCACGTCATATACAGGATTTTTCGGAGTGGAGATCTGTCCGTGGTCTGCTGTAAGGAGAACCAGGGTACGATTGTTTCCCCCGCTGAATGGTTTCAGGAAGTGTTCTTCCATAGACCGAATGATCAGGTCGAATTCGGCTTGTGTATATTCGCTGTCAGGATTACGGTGGTGAGACATTGTGTCTATACCTGCATAATAAGACCAGATGAAGCGCCTGCTTGTTGGTTGTTTTTCTGCCAGAGTCCTGAGGTTAATCCACATTTCCGGGAGGGATGTAAAACCCGAAGTCAGCACATCTGTGTAATGCATGCGGGATAGGCCTGAGTGCTTGATATATTTATTGAGGAATGCGTATGTGGAAATCCCGCTACGGCTGAAGATCGTTCCAAGGCTTTCGCTGTTTGCGGCAGTTTCCGGGTCAAAACCAGCTTTGTAAAGCAGTCCAGACTCGTAAGGGATCTTTATTGGCGAATGGGTTATCATATTTGCGACAATCCCTAACTCTTTCAGGAAGAGTTCATATCCCAGGACAGCGTGTTCATACGGGCTTCGTCCTGTCCACAATGTTGTAAGTACAGCACAGGTTGTCGATGGCACGACGGATGTAATCGGTTGAATGAATCCGCCGTTTGCAAAACGGTTTTTTAAATCATGTTTCCCCAACCATTTATGGAATCTCTCATGGGAAAGTCCGTCCATAAGGCAAAGGATGACCTGATTGATTTCAGATAGAGATTGGAGAAAAGGAATGTCCAGGGGTTCATGCGACAGTTGATTGCATCCAAGGATGGAAGCAACGGAAGCAGGCAGATTCAACAAGGAATGACCTGAATACCACGGATGAATTAACTTTTCCGGGAGGTCGAGGTCGGGAAATCGATTTTCTTCTATGGCGCTGATCTCTTCGACAGGATATTTTTGCATGGTACAAGGTCCTTCCTTTGGGCGATATGCAACCTTTGGGAAATTGTAGCTTATTTTATCAGAGATATTTACATATCTTCGCTTTCACGATTTGGTAATGAGCTTTGAGAGTTCAGGGAAAGGCTATAGACTGGTATAGTTAGATGGCAGGGGAATGTGTGGTTGAGGCAATTTGAAGGTATATTTGGACTGCAGGCTGTTTCTTACAGATGACTTGAAAAATTAGCAACTATCCGTGAAAATATTTGCCGGTTCGTTTCGATTAATAAAGCACAGTAGATATGGGCAAGTCGTAATTTCTCTTTCCTCTGATCCTGATAGAAGAGAGTGAAAGGTGCGTTGAATGAGTTCAGTCAAACAAGATGTATTGCGTTCTGCAGTTGCTGATTTTCATCAATCACGCCGCAGGGCGGAGATGGAAGCAGTCTTGAGCAGGCTGTCCGGCCGTCCTGCAGAACTGCTGCCGTATGAAGAGGTTCGGAAAAAGCTTCGCCTTGGAACCAGTGTGGAGCAGGGAATTGAGAACGTTCCTATTGATGCAATTATTGGCAGCGTAGGGCGCTACCAGGATTTCACACGAAGCTTCCTGCCTCGTCATGATAGCGATCGGCATCGCTGGGCGCGGGTCAAGGCAGGAGTGCAAGATTTGAGCGGGCTTCCTCCTGTTGAATTGTACCGTGTGGGAGAAGCTTATTTTGTCCTCGACGGACATCATAGGATTTCGGTAGCCAAACAGGTCGGTGCAACTCATATTGAGGCCTATGTTCATGAAGTTCCTTCACGGGTTCCGCTGACTCCTGGGACTGACAGAAAAGAGTTGATCCTGAAATTCGAGTATTCGGATTTTTTGTATGAAACAGGGTTCGATAAGGAAATCCCCGGAGTGGAACTCCGTCTCACTGAGCCGGGTTTATATTGCACGTTGAAGGATCATATCGATGTGCACCGCTATTTTATGGGTATTGAGGAGGAGCGAGAAATACCATACCCGGAAGCAGTACGGCATTGGTATGAAGAGGTTTACCAACCGGTTGTACAGGTTGTTCGGAATCTTGGTGTGCTGCGCGATTTTCCGGATCGAACCGCAACCGACATGTATCTTTGGGCGGCTAATCACAGAGCAGAATTGGAAGAAGAGCTGGGGGCGTCGATAACTACAACTGCGGTAGTAAGTGACCTGGCATCAAGAAAGAGTCTGGTACCTTCGAGGGTGGTAAAAAGGATTACAACCTGGCTGCACGATTTGCTTCTCCCAGATGCGATTGAATCAGGCCCAAAGCCAGGTATCTGGCGACAAGAGCTTCCTCCCGATTCACAATCCTCTCTTTTTCCATCGATTCTGGTACCAATCAGTGAGTCCGATGTTGAATGGCAGGCGCTTGATCAAGCGTTGATCCTGGCACAAAAGAGCAGCAGTATGGTTCACGGGCTATATGTGCAAACACAGGAAAACACGCCTGTTGAAAAAATTGATAAACTGCGGGAAGAGTTTTCTACACGCGTAAAAAACGCTGGTATCGAAGGACAGTTTGTATTCGAACGAGGTACGATATCGCGTACAATTTGTGACCGTGCTCGCTGGGAAAACCTCGTTGTTCTTTTTGCTGCTCATCCTCCTGCCGACAGTCCAATGGATCGATTAAGCTCCGGGTTGAGGATGATGATCCACCGCTGTCCACGGCCTATCCTTGTAGTTTCAAAATACGCAAAGCCCCCGGATCGTATACTACTGGCTTATAATGACAGTCCGAAAGCCCAGGAGGCCCTGTATATAGCGGCTTATTTTGCAGGAACATGGAAAAGTGATCTAACAGTACTGTCTGTTGCGGAAAAGGGAAGACTTAATTATGACTGGCTGGATATTGCCAGGGACTATCTTGAAAAGCACAAAGTTAAAACTTCCTATCACCATAGATTTGGGAGTGTACCGAAAGCAATAGAAAGAGCAGCAGCCCAGTTCCATAGCGACATCATTCTTATAGGTGGTTATAAGGCTTCTCCTATCACTGAAGTAATGCTGGGTAGTAAGGTTGATGAGTTGATGCGCAATACGACCATTCCGATTCTTGTGTGTAGTTGAGGATAATAATCAGACTGATTTGATTGGCTGCAGGGAATTGTCGATCCCAGCCTTGCAGAACCGGATAAAATTCGCTTGACAGCTTTTCGGGTTTGAAGCAGACTATCATAGGTTGGTTTTCAGGACCATGTTATGGTATTAATGAGAAATCAGCCCTGTTATTGTGAAGGGTTGCAGGGTCTTTAGGAGATAGTTCATGTATTCAGGGCAAGAAAAGGTACTCATTATCGACGATGATCCCCTGATGGCAAAAATGGTTGAGGGGCATCTCAAAGTAGCCAAGTTTAGAACGAGGTATGCAACTGATGGCGGCCAGGGTATCATAATCGCCAGAGATTGGGATCCGGATTTGATACTGCTTGATGTGATGATGCCTGGTATGGATGGGTTTACTACATGTGCACGTCTTCGTGAATTTTCATCAGTGCCTGTAATTATCCTGACTGCCAAGGGGGAAGAACGGGATAAGGTTCGCGGGCTTGACGCGGGGGCGGATGATTACATCGTAAAGCCTTTCTCGGCACAGGAGCTGCTTGCACGTGTAAGAGCTGTTCTGCGGCGTGCAGAACAGACAAATTTCTCCAAGTACCCGCAGCGGTTTTTTCAACATTATGATTTGAAGATCGATCTTGCCCGGGCCCAGGTAACCGTGGACGGTGAAGCTGTCGCTCTCACAGCAACAGAGTACCGTCTTCTTCAGACACTGTCCGATTCAATGGGGAAAGTCCTTAGTCCTGAGGAACTGCTGACACGGGTGTGGGGAGTGGATTACAGGAATGAAAAAGAGATCCTCTGGGTTACACTCAGTAGATTACGCCAGAAGATTGAAGCGGATCCCAAAAGCCCTATTCACATTGTAACCCGACAGGGGCTGGGTTATCTGATGCCAGGTGAAACTGATGATGCGGTGAATACAGGATCTGTGGATTCTGGTAACAGCCCTTAGTGCGGTTTATCCCCCCCAAGGCAGTTGGGTACTGCTGATTATATTCTTTCAAACTAAATGTATTAAGTGTTTCCTGCAGTTCCTTCCTGGTGAATACCCGGGATTTCCAAACTCCCACCGCTGGGCTTCAGTGTCCAATTATCAAAATCTCATCGAAACGATTCTCACTCCGGGCTGGATTTTACTCCGGGAGGAGTTCAGTTTCTATCCATAACATGGTTCCATCTGTACTTAATGTTACCCACCCATTCTGATCTGTTCGGAGCAGAGTTCTTTTATCCAGCTGGTCCAGAACGCCGGGATGAGGTGTTTCATCTGACCCCGGTTCAACAGAAAGCAGTACAAGAGAAGGGTCCAGATGTTTAATTAATAAGGGTGGATTTGCTGCCATTCCACCACTCGCTGGCAAGATTGCGGCAGTTACCCGGGCGATATCGGGTATGGAAGTTAGTGAGAATATCATATCGGTGTCTTCTCCGTGTGTAAAAAACAGCCGGAAATTGCCATACGTCACGAGGTAGGCGGTGCCTTTTTCTCCCGCTGCGAGAATTTCCAGACTTACCCCGTCATGGAAATCGAGCCTTTTTCCTGCTTTCATTACCTGTGATGAGATTTCACTGTTGGATATCAATTCAGCCGTGGAGCGAAAGGATGGAGAAGTATCTGTTGTTGAAAGCAGAATATTATTTATGGTGTACTGGTCCACAATTCCATGTAAACCTGCCGTTGTTTGATCCGCAGAACTTCCCAGAAGAAGCCAATCAATCCGTGAATACAATGGTGAGAGGCGGTGCCCGAGTGCTTCGGAAAGAGTGATAGGACTGTCTCCACAACCAAGGAGTACCGTTCTGCCCGCTGGTGATTGGATCAGAACTGTTTCAGATCGGCCAGTGGGGATAAGTGTTATTCGAAGCCTGTTATCGTGTTGGTTCATCCATGCTGTCCAGATCAGAATGCAGCAGATCGAGACTGCTGCCAGGATAGTTCCTAATGGGAGGGCAGGTGTCTTTTGCAACAGTTTTTTGCCGGCCTTAGTACGAACCATAAAGGTCCCTGCTGCGAGGAGTGCGCAGTAAATGAGCATAATAACGAATGAATTATTTGCGAGCGGAATTCTCATACTGTCAATTGAGGCGAAGAAGGATACGGTACGAGTAGTCAGGTTGAGGAATGGCCAGGTGATCCATGCAGCGAGCTGCCCGGCTGGTTTGAAAATCAAGCCAAGCAAAACCGAAATTCCGCCCAGGATCATAATTGGCGGTTGAACAGGCAGAATGATTGGATTCACCAGGAAAGAACTTATTGGAATCTGGTTGAAGCAGGATATGGTCAGGGGCATTGTCGTTAATTGAGCAGCGAAGGTCAACAGGAAAAACTCATTGACCCAGGGTGTGATTTTATTCACGCCTTGTTCGGAAAGTAGGTGCCCTGCTTGTCGTCGGAAGCCATTTTCCAGGAGCGGGCCGTAAAACAGCAGTCCCAGAGTTGCCAGGACTGAAAGCTGAAAACCGATGTCCATAAGAATATTGGTGTCAAATATCGTCATAACAAAAACAGCTGCGGCCAGCGCGCTATAGCCATGGTTTTGACGGCCCAGAAGTCTGGCGATCAGACTAATAGATACCATGATCGCAGCCCGTACAACTGCTGCATCGCCTCCAACAAGGATTGTATACAGGCAAATTGCAGCACCGGCAGTAATAATACCTGCATTCCGGCCCAGCCATGAACGCATGAGATTGAGAAAAATGGCGGAGATCAATGTGATATTGAATCCGGAAATTGCAATAATATGCGCAGTTCCGGTTTGTTGAAAGGCTTCCATCATCCTGGTCGATATGCCGCCCTCGATTCCTAATAAAATTCCGCTGAGCAGGGATGCCTCCGGATCGGGATACAGAGATTTCAGTGTTGCGTGAGCGTGTGACCTGAATTGATAAAGTGCTTTACGGATTGGATAGGACCAGCTGCGTTTGATGATTTCACTTTCCCTGCTGTAAAGGAAGGCGTAGATGTCCTCTCTGGAAAGATATTCCCGATAAGAAAACCCCTCGTATTCAGGTGGTGTTTCCAATAACCCATACACCTGGATGGTGTCCCCGTACTGGAAATCTGATAATGCCCGGGTATATACGAGAATTTTTCCGTTGACCGTTTCAATCGAACCGGTTTTTCCAGTACAGAACTGCTCTGCTTTTAAAACAAATCTTACATTTCTATCCAGTATTTCCGGGGGAGTTATGATTTCTCCGGTGACGGAAGCCGGAAACCCAATGTCATTAAATACTTGTATATGCGAGGAGTCCGGATTTGTTGTGATGCTGGCCTGATAGGCTGCACCCATTTCAAAAAGCAGCAGGAGCAGGAATACTTGTCTGGCAGAAGGGTTTTTTCTCATGAATAAGATGGTTGTGATGGACATGAATCCAAGAAGAATCCAATTCCATGAACCAAGAGGCAGCAGCCGTGAAAAATGAATTCCTCCACACCAGAACAGACAGAGAAAAAAAAGATGCATGTTTTTCCCCCTTGCTTTTTACTGTGTATGGATTATATCCCTGTGCTAAAAAGAAGTGAAATCAAATCAGGGTTTTTCCAGGGAAGGCTGTGTTATTATGGGGATAGATTCATACAATATGAAATTATTCAATATTGATCTCATAGGCCTGACCGGGATTTTCGGGCATCGCTCGCGTAAAGACAAGGGGAACATACATCCGGCAAGGTCGATTAAAGCAGGACAGCATTATGAGCATTGATTACCAGGTACAGCTTTTTACAAGCTTTTTCGCGATTACCGGACAGGTATCACCTGGACCAGCCGGTATGTACAGCCATATGAATTTGCCGACAAGTTCCCATCTCGAGATGAGTTATGCAGATATTCTCCCTCTTTTTAAGCTTTCGGGGGACCCTGTACATCGAGAACGTTTGTGGATGGTGAAGGAAAAAGTAGTGGTTGTTGTTCTTCAGCGGGTATCGGAAATGGGCACCTCGAATCTTTCGAGCAGGGGATATACACGACCCTTTCCACACTGGGTGCGGGCCGAGGTTGGTGACTATGAACTCACAGGACTTATACAACTAGGAGGGAACTTTGAGTTTGGTGAGGTAATTAGCAAGGGGGAAAGGAATTTTATACCGCTCTATAAGGCCAGACTGGGTTCAGCATTATATCCTGCGTTGAAGGTTGAGATGCCTGTAATGCTGTTTAATCGAAGGTGGCTGCAGGGGATGGCTTTACTGACGCCGCGGGAAATTCCGGAAAAAGAAACATCGTAAGATGCCCAATACCACAGGGTGAGGTGTGGAGAATAGTACCTGGTTAGAGAAGGAGTTGGGGGCTCTTCTTATTTAGACAGGGGATTTTGATTTCAGGCAGATGCATCCTCAGGCTGTTCGTTTTTGGGAAGAAAACCAATTGCTTCCACCTTCCTTTTATTAAACAGCATGGCTGCGGAATCAGCTTCGATTTTTGGAAAAAGGATTGCAGAGAGCGTTGCGTCATAGAGTGGAGTAAAAATTGTATCGCCTTCGAACAGAAACGTGGCAAAGTTGAAAGCACCATGCATCTCGATCATTCCTCTGAGTTCATAACCGCCCAGAATAATATGAATCCAGTGGTTGCTTATTCGTGTGTAGCCGCCGCGCGAGGCACCAGTAGCTCCTAATTCCATTCGATTGCTCAACAGGACGGCAAGAACTTCATTTTTTACCAGTGAAAGGGTGGAGTAACGACCAACCATTCTGTTTGGCTGGTGGAGCCGGCTGAGCAATGCTCCTTCAACTTCAATATAGGATGATGTGTTGATATTCAGAAAGCTGAAGAGACCGCGCCCGGTCGGTGTAATCCTGCCAAGGATGCGATGACTAGATGTATATATTTCAACGGCAATCGGTTTTAATGCCATCTCTTACTCCAGGCGTCTGATAGGAAGAGCAAGGTAGATGATTGTACCCTGATCTGTTTCATCGAACCAAATCCCACCGCCCATACTCTCGGCAATCATCCGTGCTTCACCTATACTGAAACCAACATGGAAGGATTCCGAGGACAGGTCTCCTGTGGGTGTCCGAAGTGCATGAATCACCTCGGGTGGAAGTCCGGAGCTTGTATCTGCAACACTCAGAATGGCCCAGAGCCCATCCGGAAAGTGGATATCACGGGGAAGCGGGAAATCAGAGGTCGATCCTTTCATTACAGTTACATAATGGCTTTCCAGAAGGACCCGGCCGCGGGTAGTTCTGCGCAGTGCAGCAGAGGCAAGAATCAGCAGTATACGACGAATCTGTGAGCGGTTGCCCGGAAAAAGCGGGATTGTTTTTTCCGATAGGTAGCTGAGTTCCAGGCCCCGCTGTCGGGCACCGGCCTGCATTGCAACCGACACCTCACGAAGGATACTGTGCAGATCCACCAGTTCCTGGCTCGGGAAAGCAAAATTGGTATCGACAGGTGCGTCCTGGAAACGGTTCAGATCCTGTTTCAGTTTCTGTATCTCTCGCTGCTGGGCATCTGTGAGCGGGCCCAGCGCGTTGCTCAGAAGGGTGTTGATTGAGATTAACATTTGCTGAACGGGAACCTGATCGGCTGGAACACTCTGTATCACCGGCTTTGAAGGCGCTTGCTTGCGAAGGGTTGCGTGCTCCAATGCTACGCCTGCCCAGTCCGCAAGTGTCATGATCAATGTCAGCTGATATTCACTGAAAGGTTGTGCAGAAACACGGTTGTATACACCTAGTACACCGATTATCTGGTTCGAAACATGTATAGGGACTTTTATCAGTGAGTAGACACTGAAGCCTGTTTGTATCTCAACAGGTCCTTCGTCTGGAGATGGCTGCCGCAGCACAGGCTGCCCTGTTTCAAATACCTCGCGGATCAGGGATTCGCTGCTGCGAAGGCGCTGCAGTGTCGCTTCAGGTGCACTTGATTGTTTGCTGGCACGCAAGACCAGTTCGTGAGTGTCTGGATCAACAAGGTAGATGTTGGCTTCATCTGCATTCGAAACATAAGCGGCTGCCTCAACAACTCGGGTGAGTATCTGCTCCAGATCCGGCAGGTTGACCACCACCCTCCCGATTTCAGAGATCAACCTGATCTCCTCTGAACGCTGTCGGGCAATCTCCATGGCGGCTTTTAATCGGCGCTTCAGATCGACCGAATCGCTTTCGTCGCTTTGAATCTTGACGCTTTCATAGATGGCTTTACACAACTCATCCGGGCGAAAAGGTTTGTGGAGAATATCGATTACACCGAGGCGGAAGAGGTCGCGCATGCGAGAAGGCGGAAAGCGGGCGGCCAGTATGATGGCAGGCGTGTTATCGCCACTCGCTCGTCTGCTGCGAAGGTTTCCCAGCGGATCTCCCAACATTCTGGTGATGTCAACGATCAGGAAATCAGGTTTCTTTTCAGAAACAGGCCCCTGAATTACCTCCATGCCCCCCGGTTGGAGGACTTTGTCAATGAGGATCCTCGCGTTGCTCTCAACATCAGCAAGGACTTCAACGGAAGGCTGCTTTATATCTTTTGTTCCCATACCATCTCCACAAGCTTTGAAGCTGTCTCAGTTAAGCTTCCGGAAGCTGCAATATAAGATGTCCAACTGAGCTTACAGCATACTGCCTTATTATCCAGGTTTCCCTGTTCAAGGGTAGAACCATCTGGTTTGTCTCCGGCAGTGCTGTACGAAAAAACTGATAAGTCAGTGTCGAAAAAATGAAGTGATTAAAATTACCGCTGGACAGCCCCGGGTACGGTATGGTGTCTATGGGCTTTATTTTGTATTCATTTTACTGCAGGTATGAGCGGAAAACGTATATATTTTTTGGATTAGTATCAAGCCCGGTTAAGCCAGGCAGATCCTGATGCTGAACTTTTCCCGCTTTCCCCTTTGACCTGCGGTTATGAATACCTGATAAGTATAAAGCACCTCCTGTCTGAATAAAAACCACTCTGGATAAAATGGCAATCGATTAGTACAATGCCCAATTTTACCTGCATGGACACAGAAATCCAATTGTTAGACTGGTAGAAATGTTACCTCATTCTAATCCGAAGGCCGATCAATTTGAAGGTTTCCCCAATATTTTTCGTTTTGGTTTTAAAAAGGCTCGATAAAGCGCCAGTTCGCTGGAGGAGAAATATTTAAAGTAGTTTCCGAGCTTTGTATTGTTATCAGGGACTCCAGACGAGTTTTTCAGGAACAAGGATATTAATTATCTGATTGGTCTCGATTGCGAAAAATCATTTTGATAGGCGTTCCTTCAAACGGGTAGGAAGCACGGATCTGGTTTTCAAGATAACGCTGGTAACTGAAGTGTACGAGTTTTCTGTCGTTTACATGGAACAACATGACGGGAGGATTAACACTCACCTGAGAAACATAAAGGATTTTAAGACGTTTGCCAGCCTTGGATGGCGGAGCATGGTAATCAAGCGCTTGATGGATAATGCGGTTGAGTTCTCCTGTTGGAATCCGGTGGAAGCGTTCTTCCTGTACACGAAGGGCCATAGGAATAATCTTATGTGTATTCTTTCCGGAAAGAGCTGATATGAAAAGAATCGGCACAAAATCCAGAAAATTCAGTTCCTCTTGAACAGCAGCTGTAACCTGTGTCATTGTGTGGGTATCTTTTTCTACTGCATCCCATTTATTCACAAGGACTATTACACTTTTCAGATGTTCGAGTATCATGCCAGCAATATGAGTATCCTGGGCAATGACGCCCTGGGCACCATCAAGCACAAACAGTACAACATCAGCACGCTCGACTGCCTTAAAAGCCCGTATCACTGAATATTTTTCTACTCCGGGCTCTATCCGGCCTCGCCGGCGGATTCCTGCTGTGTCAATAAGAGTTATCTGCTGGTTGTAATATGTCAGCTGTGTATCAATTGCATCACGGGTAGTTCCGGGAATAGGTGAAACGATGACTCGATCTTCACCGAGAAGGCGGTTCAGCAAGCTTGACTTTCCTACATTTGGGCGACCGACGATTGCAATTTTCACCGCAGATTCCACTTCTTTTGTCGGGACAGTCTTTGTTTCGATGTTGCTAAATACCTCATCCAGCATGTCGCCGACACTTGTGCCATGAAGGGCTGAAATTGCGATGGGTTCTCCCATCCCGAGTTCATAAAACTCGCTTACCGATTCCCTTCTCGCCTTGTTATCACATTTATTTACCGCAACAATTATGGGTGTATTGCTTTCTTTATTTCGGGTGCGTCGTAAAATTGTCGCGATTTCAAAATCGGCTGGTGTGAGACCGCTTTCTGCATCCAGAAGGAATATTACAGCATCTGCGTCTTTGACAGCCATTTTTGCCTGTTCCTTGATCTCTGGAATAAAATCTTTGCTTGCAATCGAAAGAGGTTCTCTTTTCTGGATACGGGTTGGGTCGATTCCTCCGGTGTCTACGATATAAAACGAATGGCCTGCCCACTCGGCGTTTGCAAAAAGACGGTCTCGTGTGGTACCCGGGATATTATCCACAACGGCAAGACGCTCTCCGGAAATTCGGTTAAATAAGGTGGACTTCCCAACATTTGGGCGTCCGACAATAGCGATCACTGATTTTGTCATATGCTTCCTGTTACGGTGTTGTGGGTTCTTGTGTGGCTGGTGGTTCGGTGCTGATTGTAACCTCAATCACAGCCGGCAAAATGGATCCCTCAACATCAGTAGGCGGTACGATAATCTGAGGTGTTACCTGTTGTGTTCCTATATCCATGTCGAATAAATCAATCACCACACGGATATCATCCGGGGTAAGTTGTTCAAGTGTTGTGAGCGGGCCTGTGAGGAACACGGTAACAGAAGAAGGCGAGGCGGCTGCATATAATCCATCTGCCAATCCCTGGATTTCAATAGGTCTTGTAAGTGTCATCGAGTTTTCGATTGCTTCAATGCTGACCTGGACAAGAATATTCTGATCCCCGACCAGGGCTGTTTTTTCAGGCAGATCAAGGGACGCCCGTATTTCAACTGCTTCCTGGGCGTCTTCAATATCGATAGGGACAGTTTCGACATAACCCGGAATATTTTCGAACACAGCAGGATCTGACGAGAAAATGATCACTTGCTCCGGAGCCACATCGATTTTTGTTATCCGGAAACCAAATGCTGGTTGACCGGTGATGATCGGGATCACTGCTACCAGGCGGTACCGTTCACCCTGCTGTATAGGTGCCGATACAGTTGTATTAGTGGGATCCACTATGATTTCATCAAGTATTGTGCCGTTTTCATCCAATGGAAGAAGTCTTACGGTTTGTTCAACATCCTGGCGCTCTCCGGTTATGTCAAGCGCGGCTTGAATGGAGGAAACACTGCTGATTAATGAGGCTGGGCCTGCTATGGTGGCATTCTCGGGATCTGAGGTTGGTTCTTCGGCTTCGTATCCGATTGCAGGCTCACCGATAAGCTGAATCTCAATGGGGAATGTCTTTTCCAGAAGTGTTTCGATTTCGAGATCAATTTGAGCAGGGTTTAACTCTGTGACCAGGGCCGGTTTGATATCCACCTGTGGATTAGCCAGGTTGATTTGATATGTTCCGGTATCATAGCCGCTTAGATCCACAATGATTGAAAAATCATTCTGATTAAGGTTTTCCCACACACTCTGAGGAGCTTTGAGGATAACCGTACAATCAGAAGGCGGATTACCACTCAGGATCAGGCCGTCTGCAAGATTAATATACTGAATAGGTATCTGACTTGAGAATTCATCCTCCAGAAGAGGGTCAGCTTGATTGGTCGCATAGATCCAAACCGTGAAGGCAAGGGTAAATGCGAGAAGTAATGTCCCTTTATTTTTCCAGAGGGATTGGAGCATACGAACCTCTATACCTGATGCGATGAGAGTCGGTTTCTAAAAACTTTGTTAAGGATATTATAAAGCCAAGGCGGGAGAATCGTTTCCGATCTTGGCCGATAGAATGCGATCAGAATATTCCTCAACCGGCTGGGATCAAGCCGGCGGATCATTCGGCCGTTATGTGTAACGGAAATTGCTCCCGTTTCCTCAGAAACCACAACAGAGATAGCATCGCTGACTTCGCTTATACCAAGGGCAGCTCTGTGTCGGAGGCCTATTTGCCGGTCAATCGAGCGGGAGAATGTGCCGCTAGCAGAAAGGGGCATCACACATGATGCAGCAGCGATGAGATTTTCTCGGATAATGACTGCCCCATCGTGAAGCGGTGTGTTGACATAAAAGATCTGCAGGAGCAGCTCAGGTGTGAGAACAGCGTCCATGGGAATACCGGTTTCGATATATTCATCAAGATGTACGGTGCGTTCGATTACGATGAGTGCGCCATGGCGATTGTTTGAAAGACGCTGTGCAGCGGTGACGATCCCGGGGATTATCTGTTCACTTTCGTGATTTTCTGTACGTTTTACGATTAGGCTTCCAGCCCGGCCAAGCCGTTCAAGGCCGCGTCGGATTTCAGGCGCGAAAATGACAGGAATGGCAACAAGAAGGGCGGGAAGTGTGTTGCGCAGGAGCCATGAGAAAGCTGGAAGCGGCAGCAGTGAGGAGAAAATTGTTATAGCCAGCACCATCAGGATCATGCCGCGAATCAACGTGTCTCCCCGGGTACCTTGCAGAATCCTCAGGATGAAATAGAAAATAGCGACCACCAGGATGAGGTCAAAGATATTTGTAAAGTTGATTCGGCCCAGATTGAAAAAAATTTCCTTCAGTATCTTATTCACATGTGTGCCTTGTTCGATGTGCCAGCTATTGTTTTCACTGGCAGGTTGAAAGCTGCAATTGTGTCTATGCAACGGCGCTGTATGGTGCAGTCATCCGGAAATTTCAGATCTATTATGCAGCCTTGAACAGAAAAACCTGTTTGGAACCCGATAAGCTTGGGTTGATTTGGTGTGTAATAACTGAACCGGGTTTCTATTAACTATAACAATGGTTGTCTGCCACCGATGCGCTGGCTGCTGCATTTTTTTTAAAACCTGATACAGTATGCCGGGATCACCAGTCGTTAAATACCTTTTTCAAGATTCTGCAGCAAATCCCTGTATCCATCCACATTGATATCTGGCGGCCCAAGCTCGATAATGGTGCGAATGGTGTTTATTGCCTCTTTCCTCTGGCCTACGTCCAGCTGGATTTCACCAAGGGCATCATACTGGGCTATGGCATCGCTTTTCCTTCCAATTGCGCGATATGCGTCTGCCAACCGGGCATGCAGGATCTGGCGGCCGGGATGATCACGGGCAAGATCTTCAAGAAGGGTAAGGGCTTCTTTCCCTCGCTTGGTTTTTACAAGCAGCTGGAGATGTTTATCCAGGTGGGCGGCAATAGTTTCTTCTTTCCCCAATCGGAGGCCCAGATCAATAATTTTCAATCGGGCGATTTCATCATCATCTGACAGACTTAGAATCTGCTCGTATACCTCAAGAGCGCGCTGCCAATCCAGACGTGAAATATCCAGGTCTCCTATTTGATGAAGGATTTTAATGGACCAATCATTTTCATTCTTGGAGCGCTGTGCCAGCTTAAGGGCATCTGTAAGTGTATCGCGTGATCGTTCGATCTCTGCCATCTGGCGAAATAGATCTGCAAGGTCGTAATATTGTGAAAGTGCATCATCAATCTGGTCTTGTTGAGCAAGCAGGTTGATCAGTTCTTTTCGGGCAGCGAGGTCCACAGGGGAAGCTTTTATCAGCCGATGATAAATCTTTGCGGCCTGGACAGTCTCGCCGCGCACAGCGTGTGTTTTTGCGATCATGGCCAGTTTTTCGAGGCCTTTTTCCTTATGGTCTCCGTCAATCAGGATTTCAGCAAGCCGCAAGTGCAGTCCAAGGTAATGTGGAGCGTAATCCAGTGCAAGCATGGCTTCTTCAACTGCAGGGTAATACTGGTGCTGAGCGAGTAATGTGTCGATCCGTTCGATCGCTTCAACGACACGATCAGTACCACCAACAGCAAGAATTTCCGCAATCGGAGTAACTGTTGCGCCGCTTCCCTGTGTCTCGAGCTTCTTGCGTGCCACCTTGATTCGATGGAGCCATTGCGGCCCACTAAGGAAGGCAAGTGTGTTCTCAACGATCTGGGATAGGTTTTCTTCATCCCCTTCAGTTTGGGAGACCATGATTGTGTCGTAAAAGCGGTTCAATTGGCTGGACTGTTCTTCGCCCACAGTAAGTGTATCTGCGATGCGCAGCGCCTGAAGAAGGTGGCGTGCAGCCTCAGCCATATCTCCTGCCTGGCGAGCCAGGCGGCCCAGAGCGAGATTGGCGCCCAGCGTGAGTTCCGGATGACCAACTGCAGAGGTGAGGTTCTTGCGCGCTCCCTCGAAGTCGTGCAGTTCTTTCAGCAGAATACCCAGATTGTAATAGGCAGCCGGATGGTCAAGTCCTTCTTCGATTGCACTTGCAAGTTCTTTCGATGCCTGTCTCTTATTGCCTCGGGTTTGCAGGTCGATCGCCTGGCTTAGGTGCTTGTACCGTACTTTTTGTTCAGAATCACGGCGAAGCATTGACAATGGACCCTGGCCCTCCGTCTCTTCTTCTTCATCATCCAGTTCTGTAATACCGTCATCAAAAAGCATCCCTGCGAGGATTGTAAGTGCCTGGCGCTGGCCAGCGACTTCAGGATCATCGAGTTCTTCCCCGGAGTCTTCAGAATCCCCGTCGGGTGAGGTTTTAAGGTACTCCTCCATCTCTGCAATCCGCAGCGGACCGGTATGGCCGCGCGGGGGTCCGGGAGGAGGGAGGACTTTCTGGTGGCGAAGGCCCCGAACCGCATTGCTTGCTTCCGGGTCGCCGGGTGTGAGACGAAGTGCAAGCTGAGCAGCTTCCATGGCCCGATCGATCTTGTTCTTCTTTTGTAAAATGGAAGCAACTGCAAGGTATTCATAGGAGGCTTCACGTCGTCTTCCGAGCCGTTCATATGTTAAAGCCAACCTGGAACGTACAGCAAGGTTATCGGGGGTCAGCCTTGCAATACAGCTCCAGTTTTCGATTGCTTTCTCAGTATTTCGGCGCCGGATATATAGATCAGCGGCGGTTTCACGCTGGTTTACTGCTTGTTGAATATCTCCCTGCAGCTCGTGGATTTCAGCACATTTCTCCACAGGAATAGGATCTTCCGGTGCTGCGAGACACGCTTTCCTGTACGTTTCAAGAGCTTCATTCCGATTTCCAGTTTCAAGCAGGGCAAGACCGAGACTGGTAAGCGCGGTGGCATTTTCCGGGAATTCTACCAGCGCTTTTTGATAGTACTCCAGCGCTTTTCCCCAGTCCATTTCCCAGGCAGCTGAATGCCCGAGGTTCATAGATTCATCAAATAGGTCCTGCCGTCCGGTCATCGTACTCCTGAATGAATCATTCAAAGCGAAGCGAGTATAGCATAACTTCAGCAGACTCGCTCAGCAAACCAAAAACTACTCTTCCGGCTGATCCGGTTAGAGATCCTGTCCATACCGTAGCATGAAGTATGCCGTGTTGTCATGCCTTGATTTTTCAAATGCTTTGTATTCCCTAAAAACCTTTGTCTGCTGGAAGGTCCAATCTTCCTCGACAGGGTTTTTCTTATTCAAGTAGTTCAAGAGATGCCCAGTTGGGGCCGGCTTTCGCATCAGCGATTAAAGGTACATCCAACTGCGCAGCCCCTTCCATAAGCTGCTTGATGAGCGGTACGGTAACCTCCAGTTCAGACTGAGGGCATTCCAGAACCAGTTCATCGTGAACCTGAAGCAGGAGCCGGGCTGATAATTCTGCCTGAGCGAGTCTGTCCGGAAGGCGTATCATGGCGATTTTTATTATATCGGCGGCAGTGCCTTGAATGGGGGCATTGATCGCTTCACGAAGTGCGCGTGATCTTTCTGCTTCCGATATTGATCTGGCGCCTGGAAGAAGCTGTGGGAAATAGCGGCGGTGGCCAAAAAGGGTTTCAACATACCCGTCTGTGCGCGCTTTCTCACGAATACTCTCCAGGTATTTCTTTACACCAGGGAATTGCTCAAAATACCGTTGAACAAAGGTCTCCGCTTCCGGCAGGGTTAAATCTGTAGACCGGGAAAGCCCGAATGCGCTCATTCCATAAATAAGTCCGAAGTTGACTGCTTTAGCCTGCCGTCGTAAATCCGGTGTGATCTTGTCCAATGGATCTCCTGATATTGCTGCAGCGGTTGCTGTATGGATATCCTTGCCATCCTGGAAGGCTTGCAGCATTGCTTTGTCACCGGACATGTGTGCAACAATGCGCAGTTCGATTTGTGAATAATCGACAGCCAACAAAACCCAGCCCTTTTCAGCGACAAATGCGCGCCGTATCTCCTTGCCGATTTCACTTCGGATTGGAATATTCTGAAGGTTGGGATTGGAGGATGCGAGCCGGCCGGTTACAGAGCCAGTCTGTTTGAATGATGAATGGACCCGCCCTGTTTTCGGATTTACTTCACGTGGAAGTGCATCGGCATACGTTGATTTTATTTTGGCAAGTTCCCGGTGTTCGAGAATCGCGTTGATAATCGGGTGCTCATCGGTCATTTCTTCAAGCACGGAAGCTGCTGTAGAGTAATAACCGCTTTTTGTACGCCTGGTTCTGTCGGGTGGTTTGAGTGCAAGATCTTCAAACAGGATGGTAGACATTTGTGAGGGGGAGTTCAGGTTGAAACTATGTCCAGCCATTTTCTGAATTGATTCTTCCAGTTTTTCGAGCTGTTTATCGAGTGAAGATGTAAACTGCTTGAGAAAATCAGTGTTGAGAAGGATGCCGGTTTGTTCCATATCTTCAAGGATCGGAATCAATGGCATTTCTACCTCATTGAATATCTTCCATTGATGTTTTTCTTTTAGTTCCTGCTCCAGTTGGGGTTTCAGTTTCATACAGACAACTGTATCGGCAATTGCATAAGGGGCAGCTTCAGATACGGGAACCTCTGCCATGGTTCGCTGATTTCTGCCGGTACCGATCAGCTCTTTTATCTGGGTCATTTCGATCCCGAGGCGTACCCAGGCCAGGTTCTTAAGGCCCAGATTTCTGGAATCAGGGTTGCACAACCATTCTGCAATGATTGTGTCAAAGGAGTAGGGGCGGATTGTTATTCCATACTGCCGAAGCAGCAAGGAATCGTATTTTAAATTATGGCCGATTTTTGCTATGGACGGGTTTTCCAGAACAGGGCGAAGTCCATCAATGACATCCTTTAGTGGGAGCTGTTCAATCCCTGCTGTAGACAGATCATGTCCGACCGGAATATAGAAGCCTTCTTCCTCGTCAACGGCGAGAGAAATGCCGACAAGTTCTGACTGCAGCGGATTGGTTCCCGTGCTTTCAACATCTACAGCCAGTTCCTTCAATCCTGCGAGGCGGGAAACCAGCTTCTCGAACTGCTTCGGGGTGTTAATGACATTACCATCCTCAAAAGGCTTAACGGGTGGCTGGTCAACCGCAAACAGAGGAAGCTGTCCGGATGCATGGGCAGGGGATATCCGGTCCATCAATGTACGAAACTCGAGTTCCCGAAAGAGTTCTGCTATGCTGCTGCGATCATACTCAGCGGCCCGGCAGGCGTCCAGATCAAAATTGATTGAGACATTAGTGATTATGGCAGCGAGTTCCTTACTGAGATAGGCGTTATCACGCTGCTCTTTCAGTTTATTTCGGTATCGTGTTGGAATTTGTTCCAGGTGGGCAAAGATGTTGTCCAGTGTTTCGTATTCACTGAGAAAGGACACAGCGCTTTTTTCCCCTACTCCGCGTACACCCGGAATATTGTCGCTGGAATCGCCGACAAGTGCCTTATAGTCAACTATCTGATACGGTCGAATACCATAACGCTCAAAGACCTCATCCGGACCATAATCCTGGGCATCTGAAAGCCGCTGTCCGGCAAGTCGGATAGTGATCTTTTCAGTAGCCAACTGGAGTAAATCACGATCGCCTGTCAGAATGACAACATGGATGTCTTTTTCCGCAGCTTTGTGAGCTATGGTCCCAAGAACGTCGTCTGCTTCATACCCATCTGCTTCCAGAATTGGAATACCAAAGGTTTGAACGACCTGCCGGATCCTTTTAATCTGCAGCCGCAGGTCATCCGGCATTTTCTGTCGAGTCCCTTTGTATTCCGGGAAAATATCATCACGGAAAGTTTTCCCTGTGTCGAAGGAAACAGCCAGGTACTCAGGTTTTTCCTGTTCGAGCAGGCGCAGCAGTACAGAAACGAATCCATACGTGCCTGCAGTTGGTTCACCTGAGGAGGTCATCCAGCGGGAGGGATCTCCACCGCGGGTAAGGGCATAATATGTGCGGTAAGCCAGAGCATGACCATCGATCAAAAACAGCCTTGACGCAGCAGACATCAGGTTCCTCCTTATTTCTTTAGACAGTACCGATTCTAGCATCATTCTTTCAGGATCGGGAAGGAAATCCCGGTTGAAGCAAAAACATGAGCCTTTCTGCATATACGTCAAAATAAAACAAATTGCGCTGCCGGCTGACCAGCAGGTGTCTGCATGCTGTACTGGGAAATAATCTTTCCAGCCAGCCGCAAAGGGGTTGTTAAGGGGGGGAGAACCAAAACAGCCCCTGTGAAACAGGCAGGGGCTGTCTTTCTGTTAAGCGGCCTGGCTTCAACGAGATCAATCCTCGATATAGGTTACCCTGAGTTTGATACTGCCGAATTTTATGTTGTCTGCGGTACTATCGCTGTCAGTTTCCATCTCATTGAACTGGACACGAAGCTGGTAGTTGTCATCGTCAAGTGAATCCTGCAGGGCATCAAGAGCGTTGCTGTTGCCCTCCTGCTCGTCACTATCATCCATTTCTGCTTCTGTGCAGAAGCTCCATCCTGTACCGGTCACCGGTGGCGTTGTATAGTCACTGCCGGAAAGAGAGCCGTAGTTATCCGGGTATACCCGCAGGCAGCCCAGATCGCCAAATGGGTCCCCTTTAATATCCGGTGCGTTCCCAAGGTCAAGTTTGACCATCTGAATAGTGGCATCATCCGGGATGGAACTGATATCGAAGGTGAGGAAGGCCTGTGTGCCAAGATCCCCGATTGTATCTCCGGCCACGGGTGAGTTGACTGTGGAATTGTTGCTCCGGGCTGATCCATCACTGCTGATATTAAATGTCTTGGAGACCGGGCCGGGGGTTGGTGTTGGGCCGACAATAATACGCACATATATCGAAGCGTCACCTCCGCTTACGCCGAAACCAAAGATGGTGCCCATGGGGGAGCGCAGTTTCCAGTTGCCCTGGTGTGTTCCATTAGAAGCCGGTGCTGTGAGGTTCACGCTTACATCAACTTCGGCATTCGGGGATACATTGCCAGTAAGTGGAACGGACGATGAGCCTCCCATGATATTTCCGCTTGAAAATACCAGGGAATAATCTGTATTCCATGTACAGGTGCCCACATTCCGGATTCGCCAGGTTTTAATAAAACTATCACCAGGATCGAAATACGTATCATCCGGGATCGTTACATCACTGATAAACCGGGCTTTGTTTGTACATGGTGTTGCGGTCGGCGGCTGAGATGTTGGCGCCTGGGTTGTACTGACAACCTCTTCGGTAGGAGGCGGCTCCTGTGTGCCGTTGTCGCCAGGTTGAGCAGCGTTCGTTAACTGTGCTGCAACAGTCTGCGCAGCGGAATCCTGCATGTTCTGGGTCGGTGTTGCTACCCCGGGCATATTGCATGCAAGCGGCGCCAGTGACAGAGTGGCTACAACCAGCAAGACCGAAAATAATCGGCGATCTCTCTTCATAATAATCCCTCCATTTTTAACGAATTGGGAGACTATCTGCATGCTACAGTGTTCTGAAATCTCAGTCAAGTAAATACTTCAGGTGTTTTATGTGTTCACTGTAAGCTTTTCAGGTATTGATTGTATGACAATTGTTCGAGTAAGGAAAGAAAGGTGTTTCACAAGCAGTATGGGTTTAAACAATTTCTCCCCGCATACTCCAGGCCCCTGTCCAGTTTATTCGTGCGGAGATAATTTTTCCCAGAAGGTTTTGGTCTGAATTGATAAAGACGAGTTTGTTTGTGCGTGTACGGCCTTTCCATTGCTTCTTATGTCTCTCGTTTATTAGCACTTCTACAACCCGATCCCTGTAGCTTTGATGGATGCGACTGGATATACCGGCTTGCAGCTCTTCAAGCATCCGAAACCGTTTCATTTTTTCTTGCTCCGGAACATCATCCGGAAGCCCCCGGGCGGCGACCGTACCTGGTCTTGTAGAATATCGGGCAAGATGTGCCACATCCATTTGAAGATCTTCCATTAGCTTGTATGTATTCATGAATTGTTCTTCAGTCTCACCCGGAAACCCGACAATGATATCTGTTGCAATTGAAACGCCCTCAATCTTTTCCCGCAGTAAATAAATAAGTTCCCTGTACTCTTCTGAGGTGTATCCACGTTTCATCCGTTTGAGCACTTCGTTATCCCCCGCCTGTGCTGGAACTTCGATATACTCGCATACCTTCGGAAGACTTGCTACGGTGTCTATGAGTTCCGGCGTCATCCAATTCGGATGAGAAGTCAGAAAGCGGATACGATCCAATCCTTTAATCTGGTGAAGCTTATTAAGCAGCTGCGGCAGCGTTGGCTTGCCTGGCAGATCCAATCCGTAGCGGTCGACTATCTGGCCCAGAAGAGTAATTTCCCTTACACCTTGATCCGCAAGAGCGTTGGCTTCTGACAGAATATGTTCCATAGGCCGGCTTTGTTCGGCACCTCTGCGGTAAGGAATGATGCAGTAGGTGCAAGCGAAGGAGCAGCCGTATACTATCGGTATATAGGCGCTGAAGGTTTTTCCCACCTCATTTTCAGGTAAAGGCAGTTCACCGTCGAGGTAGGCATTCATTTTCAGCTTGTGCTGGTTGAAGATTTCCTTGCCGTTTTGTTTCTGTATATGTTTCAGGAGCGGTGTGGGATCGGAAGGAGGAGAGAATACATCGACAAAGGGGAATTGATCCTTAAGCGGCTGATTATCCTTGTAACCTACCAGACAACCCATAAGGTTTATAACAAGATCCGGGTTCTTGTCTTTCAGCTTGCGAAGAGAGTAAAGGCGGCCAACAGCCCGATTCTCTGCACTTTGACGTACTACACATGTATTCAGAACAATAATATCTGCTTCTTCAGCGCGATCTGTGGATGTGTATCCCAACATCTCCAGCGCAGAAGCTGTTCGCTGGGAATCAGAAACGTTCATTTGACAGCCGGAGGTCCATATATAGTAATTCATAGCTAGGATTATAATCTGCGGCAGCGTATTCGGCAGGTGAATTGAGAAAAAAATATCTATGAGGTTCTACACTGGCTTATCCTTGTATTCACAAGGACAATAAAGGTTGATTTATTGGACAAGGACTTGTTAGAATACATTCTGGTTTGCTGGAAAGTATGAAATCAATGACCAGCTTTGGCGGGCATGTATAAAATAGATGGCTTAGAATTCTTCTGTATGGAAAGGTTTATCTGCTGAATTGAATATTCTTGTCAGAAACACGGGAGTATTTTTGAGTACGATGAGTTCCAATCAGCATAAAAAGAATACGATTAAGCCTGGCCTGAATAAGGCTGGCATTCTTGTTTTTATTATCCTGCCTTTTTTATTAAGCGCATGTGGGACTACTGATGGATTCCCGGCGAGCCATGTGCAGCAGCTTGCGAAAACGGAAACCGCTACAGCTTTTCCCGCTGCGACCCAGACACCAGTGGAAACGTTATCTGCACAACGAACTGCAATTTCAGAAACGACCAGGGATTCCTGCAGCGAATATAAAGGCCAATTGCTTTCAACTTCATATGAAAGCGCGGTTCTTTCAGAGGACCTGGAAGTCCGTATATATCTGCCGCCGTGTTATAACGATAGTGAGATGGAGTATCCTGCAGCTTATTTTTTCCATGGGAGCCCCCCCAGTTCTGCAGACTGGGTTACACTTGGTGTTATTGAGAAAATGAACGCGGGGATAGCCTCAGGGGAATTTCCTCCCGCGATACTTGTGTTCCCGCTGCAGCCCGATTCGATTTTTATATGGAGTGACGGCGGCCCGGATTCCTATGAGGAGGAATTCTTCCTTGGATTGGTGCCATTTATTGAGAACAGCTACCGGGTGGTATCTCTTGGCAGTGCACGGGCAATAGCAGGGATCTCGCGAGGCGGTGTATGGGCATTGGAAATCTCCATGATGCACCCTGATGACTTCACCGCGGCAGCTGCTCTGAGCCCCGCACTTCAATACAATGACCCGCGGCCGCAATATGACCCATTCAATATTCTGGAGACAATGGAAAGAACCCCCAAACGAATACTGCTGCAGGCAGGAGAACAGGACTGGGCCCGAAATGAAACTGAAGACCTGGCAGCAGCTCTGGAAGGAGTTGGAAAGCCAGTGAATCTGGCAATTATTCCCGGAAGCCACGAGTCTTCTTTATGGTCTGGTTCCATGGATCAGGTGCTGCTTTTTCTGTTTGAGGATTGGCTAAGCCCGGCTTTTTAAGTAAAAATCCTGCTTTAACTGTTTTTTCATTTGATGGTAATATCGAGGAGAGGAACCTGATGACTCAAAGCGATTACAATCCGCCCGAACAGGAGCGTGAAATGAGTGATATAGAACCGAATGCTGAAGAGGTTATTCAGGCATACCGTCGAAGAAAAGAAAGAATGGTGCCAATTTTACTTGGCGGCCTGGCTGTCGTTCTTCTGGTCGTTGGATTGTTTCTTGTTGTTCTGTGGCTTACAGGGGACAATCCCCCATCCTCACCTTCTTTCCTGGCGTCGGATACGCCAACTCCAACAAGTACAAATACACCCCCTCCACCCACGGCGACCGCAACAATCTCGAATACACCGGAACCAAGCCTGACGCCTACACCCGAAGGGCCTATTGAATATACTGTCGAGGATGGAGATACCCTGGGCGGCATTGCAGAAGAATTTGATATCGATTTGATGCTGCTGATGTCTGTCAACGGTATCAAGGACGCGAATGAGATTACCATCGGAATGACACTGACGATTCCTGAGGAGGGTACAGAGCTTCCCACAAATACACCAATTCCGGAAACTTTAATACCGGGCAGCAAGATCGAGTATGTCGTTCAATCGGGTGACAGCTTGCAGTCTATTGCGGCACAATTTGACAGCACTGCAGAAGCGATTGCAGAGGAGAACGAAATAGACGATTTGAACAATATCTATGTCGGACAGGCGCTTGTTATCCCGGTAGGTGTAGCAACACCAACACCAACAGATTCAACGGCGGAATGATAAACTTTCCATCATAGTTTTGTAAGGTTTTTTGAGTAAAGTGGTTCAATTCAGATAATACAGAGGGCAGCAGTAAACAACCTGCTGCCCTGCTTTTTAAGTATTGATTCAGGATTCCCTGGTGACCGGGCAGGATCCTGATACTGCTCCGTGTTTTACCCACTGTTCAGAGCGGTATAAATAGCCTGGCAAACTGCTTCGTCTGTTTCCAGCTTTTGTGCTTCGAGAAGCAGTGGCTTTACCAAATCATGTGGGTAATGCCCAAGGCTCCATGCAGCATGACAGCGCAGCAACGAGCTTTGATTGTGGAGCAGGTGATTTCCGAGAATTGGAATCAGTCTTTCATCTGGGTGATTACCAGCGACTACCATAGCATTACGCACTATTCCTTCATGCCTGCTGCGCAGAAGGGGGCTGTTCCGGAACACTTTTAGAAAAATCTCCTTATCCATGGAGAGTAAATTGACAAGATCCAGTGTTCGATATTCGTCCCGGGCTTGAAATGCTGGTTCTTCTGTGGGGCGGGCAAATCGCCTGTTCCATGGGCATACAGATTGGCAATCGTCACAACCAAACAGCCATGAACCAATTGTCTTGTGCTTCTCCGGGAGTATGACACCACGGTGTTCAATTGTCAGGTATGAGATACACTGCTCTGAATCGATTGTGCGGTTTGGCAGAATGCACGAGGCAGGACACGCTTCGATGCAGGCTGAACATGTGCCGCAAAGATCTTTCCCGAAGGGTTCATCAGGCACAAGGGGGAGTGCCAGAAGAATTTCCCCGAGAAAGAGATATGAGCCCAGATCCGGATTGATAAGACACCCGTTCCTGCCAATCCAGCCCAACCCCGCCATCTGTGCATAAGCCTTTTCAAGGATCGGTCCGGTGTCGGTGTAGGTGCGGTACTTAAAATCAATGCCTGCCGTGGTCTTGATGTTTTGTGCCAGCTTTTCGAGCTGATTCTTAATGAGCAGGTGATAATCCTGGCCCCCTGCGTAGGCTGCGATATACAAATTCTTGCGCTGCAGTATATGGAGTTCCTCTGGGAGGTATCGTTTTGCAACGACAAGGATTGACTGGCATTCAGGAAGTATCCGGAGTGGATCTGCTCTTGCAGAGCGGGCAGAGTCTCGTGCAAGGTAGCTCATCCCGGCATGGCGGCCTTCCTCAACCCAGCGCGAGTAAACGTCATAGTTTGGAGGGGGAGTGGGTTTACAGATACCGGCAAGGTCAAAACCCAGTTCAAGTGCTGCTTCTTTAACTGCTGAAGTTAAAATATCTGCATTCATCCTTTTCCCGTAAATGGATGTTTTTTTTCTGGCCAGCTGCAGGTAGAGAGAAATCATAAATATATGCAGCTGCTGTCATGTGCTTGAAATCAGGGATCGCTTTATGGCGTGAGCAGCGCTAATGCCATCAGCTACAGCCGAGACAACCAGGTCAGGCCCTCGCACGGCATCACCTCCGGCGAAGATTCTCGTCCGGGAAGTGTTTCTGGTTTCAGGATCGACGATGATCAGGCCGCCTGCATGAGTCTCGAGGCCGGGTGTTGTATTTCCGATGGTAGGATCCGGGTGAACGCCCATGGCAAGGACGATTGTATCAGCACGCAGAAGGAAATTGGAACCCGGGATTGGTACAGATTCTCGCAGCCCATTCTTGTCGGCTGACCCCAACTCACAGTGCAAACATTCTACAGCGGAGACATTTCCCTGTGGATCCGGGATAAATTGGATTGGTTTGGTCATGTAGCGAAAACGTGCGCCTGCTTCTTTTGCTTCCATCCTCATCCGTGAACTTCCTGTCATGGCCTCTTTATTTTTTTCAAATATACAGGTAACTTCAGCGCTGCCTATATGGAAAGCTGCTCTAAGGCAGTCCATAGCTGTATTTCCTCCGCCAAGCACAATGATTCGGATACCGAGTGGGGGCTTGAGCTGTAGTTCCTGGGGAAGAAGTTGGGGCTTTATTCTCGCACGAGCGATGAAGTCTGAAGCAAGACACACACCGGGAAGGTCTACTCCGGGAATATCAGGGATATTGTCGACATTACATCCTGATGCGATAAAAATTGCGGAAAAACCCTGCTTGAATAGATCATCCACTGGCATTTCACTTCCGACACTGATCCCTGTTTTGAAGGTAACACCTGCTTCCTGAAGAGACTCGGTATAATTTTCAATCCATCCGGGAGGGATTTTATATTCGGGTATCCCGTAGCGGAGCATACCTCCGGGAAGCGGCATTTTTTCGTACACGGTAACATCAAAACCGCTGCGTACAAGGGTATATGTGCACGCCAGTCCTGCAGGCCCGGATCCCACAACAGCAATAGAGCAGTTCAACGGACTGCCGGGTTCGATGTTTTGTTGTCCTGATTCGCGCTGCTTGTAGCTGACATACTCCTCCAGCAGGTTGATAGGAGGGCCGTTATCACCGCATACTTGATTGCATGCTTTCTGGCAAACCAGGTTCTGTGTGCATAAACGGCCGCAAACTTCTGCAAATGGATTCCGCGCTCTGAATATGGAAGCAGCTTTTTCGATTTCATTCTGCTGGATGGATTTCAAAGCAGCAGGTATGTTGATGTGGAGGGGGCATGAGAGAATACAAGGGGCCGGCGGGGTACATTGTCTGCATTTCTCAGCTGCTTTCACAGCCTCTTCCAGCCCCTGAATCCGGGGATACAGCCCTGCATCTGCCGGAAATAATGGTTCGTATCGAGCGGCGCGTGCTGCTGCCGCTGGGGGATTGAATCCTGCGCTTTTCCGGTCTTTTTTACCACTCTCGGAGGCACTTTGTGCCGAAGTACTGTTGTTCATATTCCCATCATAACCATCCTTTTGTTGAAAACGCAGTCAAGGATGTCCTGATTGATACAGCAGGTTGTCATATGATCTGAAGTATTATTAACAGCATCTTCAGCAAGTTGGGTAAAATGACATAAGTCAGATTTGAAACTTTTTTGGAGTTTATTCGTGAATCATAGTAGGGAAAGCCAGAAGGAGGAGCTGTTCTGGATACAGCA
>Ga0272441_10001745_pt1 | contig 45741 bp, 38 predicted proteins | sample SSMProp6N_FD_193582 | JGI IMG/M metagenome (GOLD analysis project Ga0272441, IMG submission 193582) | Marine sediment archaeal communities from Little Sippewissett salt marsh, Falmouth, MA, United States - SSM-Prop-6N | ecosystem: Environmental > Aquatic > Marine > Wetlands > Sediment ... | reverse complement strand
GTCCGCCGAAACCCGAACAGACGCCGCGCGCCGCGCGGCGCGGCCGCCATCTGTTCCTGGGCCGCGACAAACCGGTCGATCGAGTCTCGGAACGCCTTGTCGCCCTGCAGCCGCTGCAGCCGCTCGGCAATGCCCTTCTCGGACTCGCTCAGGTTGTTCAGGACCGCGATGAACTGCTGGGCCTGCTGCATCTGTTTCATCAGCGTGTCCGCCGCCTGCTGGAACACGGTCTGCGCGTTCTGCAGCCATTCGCCGGCCTGCCGCGCGCCGTCGCTCGCTTTGCCGAGCCGCTCGCTTTCCTGGCGTTCGATCGCCTGCGCCGTGCGTTCCATGTTCTCGAAGAACGTCTTGACCCGCTGCTCGCCTTCCTGGAACCGCTGCGTCTGTGCGGTCTGCAGCTTCTCCACCGATTCCACATGGCTGCGCATGCTCTGGTCCATCGCGGTTTGCGCCTCGCGGATCGCGTTGACGATCCCGTCGCCCGCGCCGCGCTGCGCTTCGCGCAGCTCCGAAAATTGCTGCACCGATTTTCCGGATTCTTCGCGCAGGCTCTGGACGAGCCCGTTCACGGCCGCGATCTGCTGCTGGCCGGCCTCGCGGATCGCGTTCACGACGCCTTCGACCGTCGTGCTGAGCCGTTCCTGCACGCCCGTCTGCGAACGGACCGACTCCTCCAGCGAGCTCTGCAGCCGCTGGAGCATGGCCTCGTTCTCGCCCTGCTGTTTCACTCCGGCCTGCACAAGCGCGCCCTGCATCTTCTCGGTGGCCGCGGCCATGGCGCGTTCGTAGGTGGCCGTGGTCTGCTCGAACGATGTGCGCAATTGGTCCGTGAGCCGCTCGACAAAGGCGGAACTCTGCTGGCGCTGCTGTTCCGCCGCCTGCTGGATCAGCGCGGGCAGGCCTTGCGAGGCCGAGACGATCTGCTGCTGCACGGTGTTCGTCTCGCGCAGGGCCTGCATGAGCTGGTCGCGGATGCCCTGGGCAAACGTGCTCATCTCCTGCTGTTGTTGACGGCCGGTCTCGACAATCACGTTCTGCAGACCGGTCGTGGCGGCCGTCACCTTCTCCTCCATGCCGCTCAAGCCCTGGAGCCCCGTTCTAAGCTGTTCGGCCAGGCCGCGCGCGAAGGTCGTGGTCACATTGCGCTGCTGTTCCGCCGCCTCCGTGAGCACGCCGCGCAGACCGTCCGCCTGTTGCCGGAAACTCTGCGCGCTCTGGTCGGCGAGCCCGGCAATCTCGCCCGCCGCCTCGCGAATGACCCCGCCGAACGCGGTCGTGTAGTCTTCCGGCCGCGGGATGTGCTGGATGACCGCCTCCTGGATCGCCTCACGCTCCTCTTCCTTGGTCAGCCACCGTACGACCTTCTCCTGCTCCTCCGTGTGCAGCTTCGAGATCAGATGGTCTTCGACGAACGTGTCGATCGATTCGATCACCGCGTCCTCTTTCGACTTGGCGATCGTGTGCGTGAACGTGCCGATCAGGGCCAGAATCAGGGCGACGAAGGTCGTGTCGAACGCGACCGACAGACTCATGGTGACTGCCTGGATGCCTTCCTTCAGCTTGACCAGGCTGTCGGCGGCTTCCATGACGCGCGTGAAACCGCCGACCGCGCCGCTGATACCCATCACGGTGCCGACGAACCCGAGGATCGGGATCGACCATAACAGCGTGATCAGCAGCCGATGCCCGTCGTCACGGACCGAGTAGTCGAATTCGGCCTCTTCGACCGCCATGTCCGCGATCCGGTCCGGCGTCCCGCTCGCCAGCCATGCCTCGAGCAAGCGGGACAGGCGCGTGGTCAACATGTTATCTTCGAAATGCGGTTTCGCTTTCAGGTTGTCGATGTACGCGCCGACCGCGTCGTGATCGTGAAAATTGATGCCTTCCGGGGCAGGCTCCTGCTGGATGAAGTTCAACTGCATGTGGATCAGCCGGAATTTCCTGTGCAGGATGCTGATCGTCAACGCAAACGCGGCAACCGTGAAGAACGGGATCACGCCGCGCCGGATCAGGAGGTCGCCCGTCTTGCCGATGAACCCGAGCGGGCCCTCATGGATCCCGATGCCCGCGCACATCAGGCCCAGCCCGACAATCACGATGAAGATAAAGACCGCAATCCACAGGACCGTCGCGATCCGGACATTCATGTCGGGCCGAGGGATAAGTGCTTGCTTCATATGCCGCTCCCGGGTCTGGCTCCTAGGGATACATACACACACAACACCATGCCGGTACGGCCGGCGGCGTGCGCGAGCCCGTTATGCTTTCCACAAAATCAGAGGACAACCCCATTTATTACGCCTTTTGCCCGCGAAACACAAGAATTTTCTGCGCAACATGTCGCGGGTGGATGCCTGTGGGTGGGCACGCTCTTGCGCTGCGTTCGCGCGCCCCGCCTGCCGCGCTTCGCGTGCGGCAACCGGATCATCGAAAGACATTGCCATTTGCTCCAAAAATGCTATGGTTACTCCCCATATATCATGTGTCGTTGCAAGGTGTGGGGCGGGGCGGGTCGTTGTACGTGCATAAGCGACCGGGCGGGAGCTTGTTTTGAACCGGTTTCAGGTCTCGACGTCTGCCGGCACGACCGCTTCATGCACGGCGCTTCGTCGGGCGTGTCCCGCCGTAGCCCGACAGGGCGAGAAGGCGGCGGCCAATGCGTGATCGCAACAGATGGCGCATGATCCACCGTAGGACTCATGTCTTCCTGGAAGAATCCCTCCCCGGAGTCGCCTGACGCTTGGGTCAGGCGCTCCGGTGAGTCTGCGAACCCGGAGTCGACTGCACCCAAATGTCTGAACTGGATTTTCAACCACGAAAGACACGAAAGAACACGAAATCGAGAGGCTTCCCTTTCGTGCTTTTTCGTGTATTTCGTGGTTCAACATCTCCTCTGTGAACCTCTGCGGCCTCTGTGGTTCCATCTCTTGGGTTCGAACGTACGCATCGCTCGTACTCTTCCCTCGTTCCTGAACCGGATCGATAGGTGAGTACGATGGAAGGAGTACGAAGCAGCAGGTGCTCTGCGACTTCTCGTGCTTGCACGGTGATCCGTTGGATGTGAGAAAATGCGGCAGATGAGTTTCAGGATACACCCGGTTTTTGTCTGTATCGCAGCCGTTTTGACCGTGCTCCCGGTCACGGCGCAGGAGTTGAGTTTCAACAGCCGCCGGCAGATCGCCGTACCGCCGCATGCCACGTTTCGGCTCGGGCCCTTCCATTCCCAATGGATTTTCAGCCAAGAGGCCGGGGTCCGGTATCTCGCGCTCGGCGGCGCGGCGGGCCAGAACCGGCAGCGGACGAGCGGTTTGGATTTCCCTCTCGAGACTGCTCTGGACACCCGTAACTACTTGGTGCTTGGCACCGCGTTGGGACTCAATCTGTCCGCGGTGTTCAACTATGAATACTACCCTCTGGGGACGGAGGAAAACAGGTTTGAGTTCAACCCCGTCGAAGAGGGTGTAGTGGGTGACATCAGCGTGGATGTCGCGCTGGGCAAGCGGTTTCTGGTCACGGTTTATGAAGCACCGGCGTACCATACCGACTACGTGGATTTCCGAGGGCTGGAAGACAACATCACCGGGCAGCGCTATGAACGGTTTGTGAATTCCGTTGGTGTGGATGCCGACTGGCTTCTGGCCCGGAATAAGAACCTTTCAGGCTCGTATTCGAGGCAGGACACGATCCCGCAGGACGAGACTTTCGCGAGGCAGGAGAGCGTTTCCGCCACGGAGCGGGCCGCGTTTGAGTACCAGCCTATCCGGACCCTGGTTCTCGGTCCGCGCGTCATCCATACGCTGACGCGTTATCCCGCGAGGGACCGCGACGACTTCGAGTATGTCACGACGGAGTTTTTCTGCGATCTGCGCGTGAATCGCTCGACTCAGTGGTCCTGGAGCGTTGGCCGTACAGTCAACGAGGTCGTAGCCGACGCAGGCGGCGCCGGCCCGGTCGAGTGGGAAGGCACGACCGGCGCCGTGCGGGTCAGACAGGTCCTTGGCCGCGGGCTCTTGCACGAGCTTCGATTCGCACGGGGCGTGAACGAGGGCTTCTCGTCGGGTTCGGAGGTCAGCAGCGAATACGAGTACACCGTCGAATGGGAGGGCGATTTGAGCAGCGTTTCGGCGAGCGCGGAGCTGGGTGAGGTGGAGTCTGTCGGTAGTACGGACGACTATAGGATTTGGCTGACGCGCGTGGAAATATCGCATGCGCTGGCCCCCAAGTTGACGCTGCTCCTGAGGGGGCAAGTGGAGACGAGGGAGTTCGACGATCCGGCCGAGGCCGACCGAGTGGCGGGGAATGTGACGGCGGAGACCACGTACAGGCTGGCTCGGGACTGGTTCTGGGCGGCAGAGACGTCGCATTTGTGGCGGCAGTTTGCCGGGGGAGGGGATGCGGAAGGGGATAAGCAAGAGACGACCGTCCAATTGACGCTCCGCTATCGGCACCAGTTATAGTGTGGACATGCGGCAGTCTAGAATTGCACAGGACTGAGAAAAATGGTGGACATTCCGCCGGGGATATTGTATAGTGATGCCTTCGCAATAAGTTGGGGGGCATGCGTACGTCGGAGCTGAGGCCCGGAATACGGGAGGTTTCCCATGGACGTGACAGCTAGAGGACGGTCGGTTTTCCGGCTCGCCGGCGTGCTATGCGTGGCGGTGCTGCTCGCCGCCGGCTGTTCGCTGCGGCGTGTGGCGACCGTACCCGGCATCGAGCGATCTGCGTTGGCGAGCGAAGCCGAGCCGGCCGCGGCGCCTGTCGCCGGCATGCCGGATCGGCCGGAGCCCAAGAACGGGCATTCCGTTCCGGCGCTTCCTGCCATGGCGGGCGTACCTGGTAACGATGCTGCCGCCGCGGTCGAGCCCGGCGCGCGGAACGACGCGCCTGCACCCAAGAGTTCGCGCCCGGAGATTCCCGGTATGTTCGCTGGGACTACGCCGCCGGCGCGTGTGCCGGCCGTGCCTGTCCCCGGCGTTGTGGCCGCCCCCGCGCCGCCTGCCGCGCCGCCTGAACCTGCGCTCACGGTGGACTTGCCCGCTGAGCCTGTGGACGATACAGGAATCGAGCCGGTCCCCGCGGAGACGCCGTTCACCGCGGACCTGCCCGCTGCGCCGGTTGAGGAGACAGCAATCGAAACGATTCCGGCCGAGCCCGTGCTGGCGGATCCGGCGCTTGCGCTCGCTGCGCCGCCTGAGCCGGCCGACGATGCGGCCGCGCCGCCGGTTTTGACCGCGCCACCGCCTTCTATACCGCCGAGGCGCAGAACGGTTGCCGTCACGGCGAGCGGTTTTTCTGCGGAGATCACGATCGAGCCGGACTGCGTGGTCGAAATCACAGTGGACGAGGACCCGAGCCTGAACGGCAGCTACGCGGTCGACCGCGACGGCGGCATCGATTTCGGCTATGTCGGGCTCGTGGTTCTGCAGGGCGCGACCGCGGGCGAGGCGCAGCGGAAGATCAGGACAATATTGGAGCGCCGCTATTTCCGGTCGGCGTCGGTCGGCGTGCGGATCACCAAAGCGTCCTACGACAAGATCCAGGTTTCCGGCGCGGTGGCGATCCCCGGTATGGTCAAAATCGGGTCGGGCGCGGTCATCTCGCTGGAGGAAGCGCTTGTTCGGGCCGGCGGCATTCTGCCGGAAGCGAAGGAGATGCGCATAAAGATCGTACCGGGCGGCGCGCATTCGGTGTTCGGCGCCGCCAGTCCGGACGGTCAGATGGTTCGGCTCTCGATCGAGGAAGGCGACGCGCGCGTGCCGGATGTCCAACTGCGGAATAGAGATCTGGTTCATGTCTTTGCCGACGATCCGGGCGAGAGTGCCAGGCCCGGCGACAAGGAGATCATGGTACTCGGCGAGGTGCCGCGGGAGGGCGTGATCCGGTTTGGGCGTAACGAACCGTGCACGCTGCTGCATCTGATCTTCAAGATGGGCGGACTTCCCCAATTCGCGAAAGCGCGTGGCATCAAGATCAAGCGAACGGGCGACGACGGCAAGGAGCAGGAGATTCGCGCGAATGCCGTGCGGCTCCTGAAGACCGGCGATCCGGACCTCGATGTGCCGTTGCGGCATGGTGACCGGGTGATTATCCCGTCACGGACAATCGGAATTTTCTAGCCTGTGCTGCGGCCCCGGCCCCCTGACGGACTCGTTTCAAGATGCAGACTCTCAACCGCTAATGAACGCCAATGCACGCGAATTGTGGATCCATTAGCGTCTATTGGCGTGCATTCGCGGTTCCTTCCTGTTTTTGTTGTCCCGGGCGAGCCACTGGCTTATGTTCGGCTTCTCAGAAAATGCACTTTTCTGACCACGGATCACACAGCGCGGCATGGCCACACCCAGAAGGGATGAGTAGGCGCGAAAGACCGCACGGATCTCAAAGCGTCAACATCCATGCCTGCAAACGCTTTGCGTTTCTTTGCGCTCTTTCGCGGCAATTCGTTCGCCGGTTTAGAGAGCTACCGGAGGACGCCACAAAGAAGCGCAAGAGGCGCAAGTGCTGGATTTGGAGTCTTTTCTCTCGTCTTGCGCTTTTTGCGCCTTTTTGCGGCTACGCCGCGATGCATTTTTTTTGGCCATTCTCCAGCGCTTTCTTCACCGGGCAAAAAATCTTCGGAGAAGAGACGGAACAGTCTATTACTTATGGTATGGGGCGCGGACGGGTGCTAGACTCGTTATTTGCGGGTGCAGTCCGGCTCGCCTGTAGTTTGCTGGAGTCTGCGCGTCTGGCGGCGGGAACCTGAGGCAAGGCGGTATGGCAAAGGACACGAACGTACTTGAGGAGAAGAAGATTGACATCCGAAACTGGGTGGGGATCGTCTTCTTTCGGTGGCAGATCCTGGCGCTCTGTTTCCTCTACTCTCTGCTGGCCGGCATTCTCTACCTGCAGGTCGCCGCGACGATCTACCGTACGGGCTGTCGGCTCAGGATTGCCCGGGATCCTTCCCTCGAGCTGGGGCGTGCACAACGGCCGACCGAGGTGTTGCATGTGCACGCGGTGCAGTTGTGCAGCCCGCGCCTGGCCAGGCTGGTGGGCAGATCGCTTGCAGAGGCGTGGCTTCCGAGCATGGGTTCGAATATTGAACTGGAACTCGAGACGCAGATGGTGCGTTTCTCCGCGAATACGATGCTGGACGTCTGGGTTGAAGGCCCGAACGCCGACTACAACGAGGCGTTCCTCGCGCGACTGCTCGAACTGTACCAGGAGGAACGCAATGCGGAGCAGCAGCAACAGTCCGGGGCGGCGACGCGTGTGTTGGACGAGGAGCTCTCGCGGCTCGCCGATCGCATGCAGAGCGCGGAAGAAGAGATGATCGACTATCAGCGCCGCAACAACATGGCCTATGTCGAGGCGAAGGGCTCGATCGAGGCGCGCTATTTGCAGGCGCTGATGCAGCGGCGCAACGAGCTGCGCACCGAGCAGATGCTGTTGGAGGTGCAGTATCCAATGCTCGCGGATGCGAGCGCGGCGGTGATCAGCGACATCCAGCAGTTGACGTTGGAGAGCGGCGCGGTTTCGCCGTTCCAGATTGTGGGCGGGGGCGTGGGCGGCATCGAAGGGGAAGCGGGGCCTGCGGATGGCGGGCGCCGCGGCGAGGATGAACGCCTGGTGATGCACCGGTCGACGCAGCGCGGTCAGCTTTCGGACGACATCGGCTGGCAGGCGTTGCGTGTCGAGCTGCTGCAGCTCAGGAAGCTGGAGGAAGAGCAGGCCAAGACATTTTTGCCGGGACATCCGCAATTGGTGGAGACGCGCAAACGGATTTCGGATATTGAAGGGCGACTGAAGATCGCCGCGGAAGTCGGGCTGGAACGGCTTCGGCATCGCAAGGAAGCGTTGATCATGCAGCAGAACGCCCTTGAAGCGGCGGAAGGCCGCTGGCAGGCGACCGCGTTGCTGGCGAGCCGCAAGCAGGCGGAGTTCAAGCGCTTGAACATGGTCTTGGACCGGTTCCAGAAGATGTACCAGAACCTCTACTCCCGGCTACAAGGCGTGCGGGTTTCCGAACAACTGAAGGCGGAACGAATCTCCGTGGTTGAGCCGATCCGGACAGAGGAGGATCCTGTCTGGCCTTCCACATGGAAGATCATGCTCTTGACCATCGTGTTCGGCCTTGGTTCGGGCGCGGCATTTGTGGTGCTGATCCAGGTCTTCGACGATCGGGTGCATACCGTGAGCGATGTAGAGCTGGAGTTGGATTTGCCGTTTCTCGGCGGTGTGCCGTTGTGGGTCCGGAAAGGATTGGGCCGGCACGTGCGGCCGATTGTCACCGAGAACAGTGCAGCCGGCGCGATCGAAGCGTATCGCGCGCTGCGCACAAGGCTGGTGAGCGCGCTCGAGAAGGAGGGCCGCAAGATTGCGATTCTGGCCAGCGCGGACGCGAAAGAGGGCAAGACCCTGACCTCGCTGAATCTTGCGGTGATGATGGGGCAGATGGGCCAGCGCATCCTGCTCGTGGATATGGACCTGCGGCGTGGCCGGTTGCATGATGCGCTCGGGCTCACGCGGGTGCCCGGCATGACCGATGTGCTGACGAAACACTTCCCGCTGTCCAAAGTAATACACCGCACGCGGTTCGGGAATCTTTGGCTTGTGCCGGCCGGCCGCGCGGTCCCAAACACGCCGGAGTTGCTACAGGTCGCCGGACTCAAGAGTCTCTTTGCCGAGGTCGAGTCGGATTACGATTACATCATCGTCGATACGGCCCCGATTCTACGCGTTACGGATACGGTGATCCTGGCCTCGACCGGGCTGGGCGGTGTGATCCTGATCGCGGCGGCGAATCGGACGCCGAAGCCGGTCGTCCGCTATACCCTCGGTCTGCTGCAGGAGGCACCCGTTGTCGGGTTGGTCTTGAACGCGATCGACATGCACAGGATCAGCAGTCTGTACTACGCCTATCATTATCCGAACTATGCCTACTACAGCAATGCCTACTCGTACGGCTACACTTATGGGGACGGGCCGCCGCGTCTCGGCGCGCTGGGCAGGCTGTTGCGGTGGCGGTCGTTCCTGGGCCGTGCCGTCTGGCAGCGTGATTCGACGGAGGGGCGAGAGTGAGGCGGGGAGTCCGGGTGTCCCGTGATGCACGGTTTTCGAGATATTCGGGATAGAGTTGCGTGTAAGAGTACGTGTACGAGTACGGGGGGGATTCTGCGTGCTTGTCCGTCATCGTCGTGTCCCGACTTTGCCCTCGCTCCCCGACTCTCTGCGCGGTCGGGGTGGCTACGTCGGGCTGCGGCCCACATCGTCCTGTGGAATCCCGGACTTTGAGCATACGCGCCACACATCTTTGGAGGGAACCGGCCCGAAAGCGTGGCGGGGCGCATCGCATTTCGTACTCGTACTCTTACACGCAACGCTATCCGATCCCACGCCTCGCGGGCTCGGCGTTAAGCGCAACGGTTGCCTGCCCATGATTACGCATCGCTACTATAGTCATACCCAGACCATATGGATGGCGGTCATGGACGCCTGCTGCATGGTCGCCGGGATCGTGCTGGGTGTGGTTATCCGGATAGGAACGGACTCGCTCGGCGAGTACATTTCCGGACATCACAACGGGTGGGCGTTCCTGTGCGGCAGCATGATTCTTGCGAATTACCTGATGGGAAACTACGGGATTCAGGTGATTTTTTCGCGGTTCAACCTGTTTGTGAGTGGCGTCTTCTCGCTCGGGGCCGGGCTGTTGGTTCTGAGCGTGACTTCGTACGCGTGGTTCCAGCAGCTCGTCGGGCGCGGCGTGCTGGCGTGGGCCGCCGTTGTGTATGCGGGCTTGTGGTTTCTGCTTCGGCTCGTTGTCTACGAAGTGTTGTACCGGAGCCGTTTCTTCCTCTGCCGCGCTGCAATCCTGGGCACGGGCCGCACGGCGCAAAGAATGCGCGAGACGATCGAGAACAAGATCGTGTTTCCCGTGCATCGGGCGGTGGCCTACATTCGGCTGGCCGGTTTCGATTCGGGTGTGGATCTACCGGCGGGTCAGATTTTGGATGGCCGCGTCGTCATCGACAGTACGGCTGAGGCTTTGCCGGAGCTGGTCCGGAGCCTGGGCGTGAGTACCGTGATCATTGGGTTCGAGGACCAGGAGGAAGTCGTAAGGATTTACGGCGAGCTGCGCCAGCTCCGGTTCGAAGGCATGGAGATTTTGACCGCGCTGGGTGCCTCGGAGATGTACAGTGCGCGAGTGCCGATCGATCAGCTCTCTGAAGCATGGGTCATGCAGGCTGCGATCGATTCGGCAGCACCGGCTGTCAGACGGCTCAAGCGTGCATTCGATGTGGCGCTGGCGCTTGCTTTGGGGCTGGTCTTTCTACCGGTAGCTCTGGCCGTTGCGCTTCTGATCAAGCTGAGCGCGCCACGCAACCCCGTGATTTACCGGCAACGGCGGTTGGGCCAGTTCGGGCAGGAGTTTACGATCTACAAGTTCCGTTCCATGACGGAAGGGGCGGAGGAGGAAAGCGGCCCGGTCTGGGCTGCGAGCGAGGACGTGCGTATCACACGGATCGGGCGTGTGTTGCGTAAGTTCCGATTCGATGAAGTGCCGCAGTTCTGGAACGTGATCAAGGGCGATATGAGTTTCGTCGGGCCGCGCCCGGAACGACCGGAGATCATTGATCAACTCGAGAAACAGATCCCGTTCTACCGCGAGCGGCTGAACGTGATGCCGGGGCTGACCGGCTGGGCCCAGATCCGATATCCCTACGGGAGCACGGTCGAGCATGCGGTCAAGAAACTGGAATTCGACCTGTACTACATGAAACATCTGTCCCTTCGGCTCGATCTTCAGATCATCCTGAGCACGATCCGCATCGTTTTGTTCGGGCTGGAACGGCGGGTTTCAGCCGAGGCGGAACCGCAGGTCGCTTGCTGACTTTCGAGCCAAGCGTGGAACACGATGGCGTTCTTCTTTACGTGCCTTTTCATGTTCTTTGTGTTCTGGCGCCCCCAGGACTGGCTCGTGCCGGCGTTGTACGGCTGGCCGATGCTGGATATGGTGTTTTTCTTGGCCGTTCTGGCTTTTCTGGGCGACCTGAAGAGCGGCCGGGCGCGAGTCGCTTCCGGGCACCATGTGGGTCTTCTGGTGGGGCTTTGGGTGTCCGCCATGGCATCGCACATTCCGTACCGGTATTTTGTGGGTATGCTCAACTCGATGGTCGACGTGGGAAGACTCTGCTTCTTCGCGTTGCTTCTCTTGTGTGTGCTGGACCGCATGTCGCGGCTTCGGAACATGGCACTGCTGATCACGGCGATGGCGGCGCTCATGGCGGTTCACGTCTTGCTCCAGCAGCGTTTGGGGTACGGGTTCGGCGGTCAAATGCCGCTGCTTATTCCCGGCCCGGAGGGAGATATGTACGTGCGCACCAAGTTCTTTGGGATATTCGCAGATCCCAACGACACAGCCCAAATGCTTGGGGCTGCAATTCCCCTTCTGCTTGCCGTACCGAAACGCATGTCGTTCTGGAAGTTCTTGATCGTTGTTCCGGTCGCGGTCTTGCTGGTCCTGGGGGTTCTCTCGACGCGCTCGCGTGGCGGGCTGATAGGGCTTGCGGCTATCCCCTTGGGCTTGCTTCTCTTGAGTATTCCGCCACGTCTTGCGTCGATGTTCCTGGTCGCAGGGGCGCTTGCCGGGTTGTCTGTCATGTTCGTGTTGGGACCTCGCCTGTTGGATGTGTCCGCACACGACCGCGTTGTCATGTGGGGGGTGGCCAACTATGCTTTCGCGCGAAGCCCGCTCTTCGGCATAGGGCAAGGCATGTGGCTCGAGTTTGTCGGGAGGCGCTCCTCGCACAACGCCTTTGTCTCATGCTATACGGAAACCGGCCTGCTTGGGTACTGGTTCTGGTTTGGACTCCTTGTGCTGTGCTGGCGGGGACAGCTTCGCGTCCGCAGCTTCCTGCGTCATGAAAAGGGTGTAGAAGCAGCCTTCCTTCGACGTTTCAGCGGCGTGGCAACGGTTTCGTTGTTCTCGTTCTGTACGTCGGCCTACTTCCTTACGCGAGCGTGGATTTACCCCATGTACTTTCTGATTGGGTTGGTGTCGGCCGGCTATCTGGTCGCGTGGCGGCGGTTCCCGGATGCCGGCCGGTTCAGGTTTAACACAGGCCGCGATATCCTGGGTTTCAACACGGTCGCGACATTGGGGAGCATGATCTACGTCTACGTGTCAATACTTATCCTGAACGCCGTTGTCGGCTGATACGTGCGGATACTGATCGGGGATTGGCAGTTGTGTCGCTTTCTCTGATGAAAGGAAGGTCGGGCGGCACGTCGACGGGATTCGCTCTGCTCGCGTGTCTGGTCGTGACCTGCGCCTGGGATATCGCTTCGCGCATGGCGGCGGAGCCGTTTGCGCCACTGTCCGTAACACGCGAAGAGTTTACAGGCTTCCGCCCGGCGTCTGGCGACTGGCGGCCGGCGGAGGCCGATGGCCCGGCCTTCGAGGGAACGGCCGGCAATCTAATCGCATTTACCGGCTCCGGCGCGGAGTCCGGCAACATCTTGGTGCGTTTGGTGCACGGCTTCAACATGCCGATGTGTATGAAATGGAAAGGCTACGAAGTGGCCCTGCAGAGAGACGATCTGGCGGATTCCGGCAGTCAGATTTGGACTCTGGTTTCGCCCGAGGCCGTGACCTCGATTTGGGCCACGGTAATGCTTGCGGCCCCGGATCTTGCCGTGCGAAAGATTGACAACCGAACGATGCGGTTTCCACGCGTGGCCACCGCGCAGGATCCCACATGGGCGGCACGCGGCTTGACATGGGCAAGCCTGAAGCATCCCGTTGCCACGCTTCGCGCGTATCTGCGGGAGGCGTGGAATAACGCACGATGCGATCTGCTCACGTTTCTCAGGCTGCGGAAAGGCGCTTGGTTGCGGGACGATCTTCTTACGCTTGTTGTCTCCTGGACAGGCCCTTCGGTGACGCGCGGGGACGCGCAATCGGTGGCAGCGCGCGTGCTGGATGCCATGCATTGTGTCAAGCGGGATTTGGCCGGTTGGCGTGGCCGGCGGCTTCCGCGTCCGGACGACCACGCGGACGGAGTGCGCACGGGGGTGGAGTCGCCAACAATCTCCCATGAATGATCCACCGGTTGTGTGCGAATACGTGATTCGGCCTTCACGCGGCGGGTTCCGGGTGGACGGGCGCGAAGTCCTTGGGTATCGAGGCCTGTAGTCACGTTCGGTTCACGGTGTGTGCGGCGCGGTGCATGAATGAATTTGAGCGCAAGCATCAGGGTCGCGGTGGCGAGTTCCGGTCTGGGCCACGTTGCGCGCGGGGTCGAGACGTGGGCTTGCGATACGGCGTGTGCCTTGGCGGAAGCAGGCCTCGATGTTACGCTGTTCGCAGCCGGCAAGGTGGCCGTGCGCTTTGGACCGGCTGCGTCGGGGTTGACGATCCTGCCCTGTATCCGGCGGACGTCACGCGCAGCAAGACGGCTGGCACGCCTGGTGCCAACTTTCTGCTGGCGCTGGGGGCTGACAAGTCCGTACGGCATCGAGCAACTTACCTTCTGGCTGCGTCTGTGGCGCCGGCTTCGAACTGGCGCGTTCGATATTCTGCATGTGCAGGACCCAAGGCTCGCCTACTGGTGCCGCAAGTTTCGTGCGCTCGGTCTGCTTCGGACAAAAGAGATTCTAGGTCACGGCACCGAAGAATCCATTGACTTCCTCAAGCAGTTCGACTACGTCCAACATCTCGCGCCCTGGCACCTCGAGCAGGCGCTTCAGCTTCTGGGTGCCCGACGCGAGTTGCGGCGCGACTTGGCGTCCCCGACGCCTTCCCCGGACGACTCGCATCCAGTTCCCAGTTTCCACGTCGCCCCGCGGAACGCGGGGCAAGTGGCCATTTGGCGACGGAGTCGCCGACGTAGCCAGTTTCCAGTCTCAAGTCCCCGGCCCCACTGGGTCGTGATTCCCAACTTCGTCGATACCAGCGTCTTCTGTCCGGCTCCGGGCAGCACGACGCTCCGCGCCCAACTCGAGATTCCTGAGGAAGCCTTCGTGATCGGTACGGCGGCCGCCGTCAAGAAGACCCACAAACGCATCGACTACCTGATCCGGGAGTTCGCAGCCTTTCTGGCAGACACCGATCCCGCATTCCGGGTTCAGCAGCAGGCATCCGAGAGCAGCCGCCTGCCGCCCGTAGCTTCACCGAAGAGTGGGCCGCCGGCCTACCTCCTGATCGCCGGCGCGCGGCAGGAGGAGACCGACGAATTGGTGGCGATGGCGGAGGGAGTTGGCCGAGGTCGGATCAGGATCCTGCTCGATCTCCCGCGCGAAGAAATGCCGGCGTTCTATCGCTCGCTCAGTATGTTCGTGCTAGCCTCGCTTTTCGAAATGATGCCGATCGCGGTGCTCGAAGCGATGGCGTCCGGCTTGCCCGTGGTGACACATCGGCATCCTGTTCTGGAGTGGATGGTGGGCGCGGGTGGTGCGCAGGTCGACATGCGGGAGTACGGCTCTCTGACAGGCTTTCTCCTTCGTCTGGATCCGCAGTGGTTGAGACGACATGGTTCGGGGGCGCGTGCGCGAGTCGAGGTTGGTCTTGCCAAGGATCGCGTCATCGGTGAATGCATCAGGTACTACAAGCAAATCCTGGGCAAAGAGGCTGGCACCCGCACCGATTGAGTTGTGACTGCCCCGTTGATCAACATCGTATTGCCAGCCCCACAACACGGCGGTCACGCTTGACGAAGCGCCTGGCTCCGTGGGGCACTAGACTTTCTCGGACTGTGAAGTCTCAGTGGCTGATGACTGCAGCACGGATGGCACTGTCCATGTGGCGCTAGGATTGGTTGCCCGGCTGCCGCATTCTACTTCCCATCGGCAACTGATAAGGGAACTGCGTCCGAGCGCAATCGCCTAGACCTGCGGCGAATGGCCTGCATTCTCAATGCGCACGACGATGTCTGCCTTGGCGGATCGAGGCCGGACTTGCGGTTGCCGGCATGTTGCCGGAGGGCGTGGTCACGTGCGGGACGAAGCATTTGCCGTCATTGCATGGTCAGTGCCACACGCAAATACGGATTCGCACCCATTGCGGCAAGCACTGTGTAGTCTCGCCGATAGGCTTGAACGTAGTCGAGCAGCGCACGGAATTCGTGTGTGGCGCTGAACAATTCGTCGAAAATTAGCACCGAGGCGGGCGTCAAAATAGGATCCAACTGTGTGAGGCAGTACAGCGTCGAGGAGTATAGGTCGCTGTCGTTATGTATCACCAGTCGATTGTGTGGGGTGAATGTGCGCAGGAACGAGGGCAGCGTTTCCTGAAAGAGGCCTTTGACGAAGCGGATGCGAGAATCACTTGTCTCTGGCACCCGTCCACTCGTATCGAAATGCCCCTTCCTGACGGTTCGTCTGGCATGAAACCAATCCTCGGGAAGGCCCTCGAACGAGTCGAAACCGAAAAAGCGGCTTTTCTCGTTGTTGTTTATCGCGGCCCACGAGAACAGGGATGTGCCCTTGTAGACGCCGAATTCGAGGAAATCAATCGGCTCGCTATCAAGGACTTCAGTATTGATGTGCCTGTAGAAGTCCCGGTAGGTGCGAAACACATTTGCAGTCGAGTGCTCCTTGCACCAAACCAACAGCGCTGCGTTGGCGTTGATCTCTGCCAGAACTCGACTCGGTTTTCTGAAGAAGAACGATGAAAGCGCTCTCAGCGACACAGACCAACTCCCTTTGCCATTGCCGTTGCCGTTGCAGAAAGACGTTAGGCCGGAAGTGCCACATTGTCAAGTGTCGCCACGCAGACTGCAACTTCTCTTGCCAGATCTCTCCTGATCATTCTGGACGACGTCATCTTGCCGAGAGGCGCCCCGGACCAGGTCGCGCCGGACAGGCTGCTCTTCCATGCTCGTTCTCTCGGGCGAACCAGCGGCTCATGAGAGGCCCCCTCTTGCGTCTTGCTGGTGCAGTGCATGACCGCGGCGGACGGATGAGATGCTGAGTTTCCTGCGGAGAGTACGTCGGATTTTTGGGGACATCGTGGCTATTCGACACATGCCCGTTGTGTCGATCAGGCTGGCGTATGAGGAGACATCGCGGAACGACCCATTCTACCGGGCTCTGGTGCGTAATTTTTTTGCGGAAACGCGCCGCCGACATTCGAAGCTGCCTCTTGTGCGTCGATGGAGTTGGGGTGTGGCCCTCTGCCCTCTGCCACCCACATTCGAAGAGTATTTCATGTTGGTGGACGGCTCGGCGCGTCGCAATTTCCGGAAGGCGAGTCGAAAAGGGTATATCGTTCGGCGGATGGACTACAACGAGCACTTGGAAGACGTCAGAGCGATTCACCGGTCGACCGACCGGCGGCAAGGGGAATATGACGGTGAACTACGGGCCTCTCGCGTGAGTGCCTGCAACAATCCAAAGAGCCGTTCCCGGTGCCACGATTATGTGTACTTTGGCGTGTTCTGGGAAGACACGCTTGTGGCCTTTGCCGGGTGTTTCATTGCCGGCGAGGTCGCTATGCTTGAGGTGCTGCTTGGCCACGCCGAGTACCTGCAGGATGCTGTTGTGCCGTTGCTCATTATGGAGATTGTTCGGGACCTGAAGAAGAACCATTCGGCAGTGACGCATTATACCTACGGTATGTATTTTGGCGCCGGTGAGTCAATGCGCAGGTTCAAACGGAAATTCGGGTTCAGACCCCACCGCGTGATCTGGCGTCTGGGCTGACGCGCACGGCTTAGGGATCGCTGCCGTGTCGATCATAGGAACCAGCAAGCGGAAGTAGTACCGTGCTTGAAGTTTGTCGACTTGGTCGTTCCAGGCTACATGCGGCGTTTGCTGAGGAACAGGGCATCCGTTTGCTTGATCCCCGCGAACGTTCAGCCGATTTGTCCTCCAACGTCACGCGTCTTTCAGTTCAATTCTGGGGGGAACACTGCACCGAATGCGCGGCGCCCGATTGTCACGAGAGTTGCGATCTCTTCAAGCGTGCATTGACGGGACGTTGCCGCAGGTTTACAGGTGGAATCGTCCTTCGGCCCCGTGCTTGCGCTCCATTTCCGTATGTCATCGAGGTGGTGTTTCTGCCTTGGGCGCGTCTCATGTGCGTAGGGAACACTATGTGTTTGCCTTGGCGTTTGTTCAGCGCAGTTTCGTGGCTCGCCTGCCTACTCGGGCGATTCAGCTATCTTCTGCAATCGACGTTTCGTTTCCTGCCGCCCCGCCTGCACTGGCGGGTTACGGACAAGATTCGAGGCGCCGGGAATCGAGTACCCCGTCTTCTGAATAGGTTAGTCGGCCAAGTGCCCGACGTGCTCCTGTGTATTGCGGGGAACCCTCAACAGGAACCTGTTGACCTGGAGATTGTGCTGTCAGGATTCGAGAAGTCTCAGGGGGGGCGCTCTTTTCGGCGCACGGTTTCGCTTGCATATGGCTGGCAGGAGATCTTGATACCTACTCGCGACCTCCAGGGCGTGATTGACTTCTCGTCGCCATTCCGCATTTCGCTTACACCACTGATAGACACGCCGCGGCTTCTGCAGTTCCTCTACGTTGGCTTTGTGCAACAGCGTCTTGCGCAAGCCGACACGGCAGCGATGGCTTCTGCGCCTCACGCAGGTGCTTCGAAGGATCTGCCGATAGCGCGGCACACGCCGGATACGGGAAAGGGAATGGAGGGTGAGGCCACGCTGAGCCGCACCGAGGACGTATGCTTGGAGGAGAAGAAAGTCAAATTGCTGGCAGTCGATTTGGACAATACTCTGTGGGATGGAATTCTGGTGGAGGAACCCGATAAGGAGTTTGTCTTGCGGCCTGGCGTGGAGCACGTTCTCAGGCGATTGGACGAGCGAGGGATTCTGTTGAGTATTGTCAGCAAGAACGCGCGAGAAGATGCGAAAGAGGTGCTGGAACGGCTGGGTATCTGGGATCTCTTCGTGTACCCACAAATCAACTGGCAACCGAAAAGTTTAAATTTGCGGCAGATCACGACTGATCTGAACATCGCGTTGGACACCGTGGCCTTTGTTGACGATTCGCCTTTCGAGCGTGGGGAAGTGCGTGCCGCGTTGCCCGACGTGCGGGTGTATGACGCCGCTGAGTTTGAAAGCCTGCCGGAGCTACAGAGCTTCATTGTTCCCGTCTCCGCGGATTCGCGTCGCCGTCGCCTGTTTTATCGCCAAGATATGGCACGCCGGGCGGCCTGCGACGCCAACTCACAGAGCTACGAGGAGTTCCTGGCGTCTTGTCGCATGGAGATGTCGTTGGCTGGCTTGGATGACTCCAATCGTGAACGCGTTTTCGAATTGGTACAGAGGACCAACCAGTTGAATTTCTCTGGGAACCGCTACTCGAGGGGCGACTTGGCAAGACTGGTTAGCGAACCTGCTGTCGTGCCCGTCACGATGTCATGTGAGGACCGCTTCGGGCAGTACGGTCTGGTTGGATTCGCGATTATGCGTGCCGAAGGGCGGATTTTGACGATCGTGGATATGATGTTCTCGTGCCGGGTGCAGGGCAAGATGGTGGAGCACGCATTTCTCGACTTCGTGCTGAGGGAGGCCGCGCGTGCAGGTTTCGACAAGTGTGTCTGCGTCTACAACAGGACAGCCCGCAATGCGCGAGTCGCCGATGTCTTCGCTATGCTGGGTTTCGTCGCTGAACCACGGGAGCCCGAGACGGGCGTTGCATTGTACGCGAAGGCGTGCCCGACGGACGTGGCTGTGTCGTTTCCGGTCACGATACGGGGCAAGCTCGGGCGCGAAGAGTTCGGCATCTATCGGGATCTTGGTCAGGCCGGGTGACACAGTGAGTCTTTCAACCAGCCTCTATCGTTGGTTCATGTGTCCGCACGGGGTCATTGAAGTTCGCAGATTCATCTCTTGTCGGACGCCGCGGATCCTCGATGTGGGCTGCGGCAATCACAGCCCGAAGAATACGAAACGCTATTTGCCGCGTTGTGAATACCACGGGGTGGACATCCGAAGGATGAACCGCGATGCGGAAGACGACCGCTGCATGGACCGCTTTTTTGACGTGGACTTGAATTTTCCTGCGCAGTTAGCAGTGATTCCTGACGGGTCGTACGATGTAGTCATTTGCAGTCACGTTCTCGAGCATCTCGACAAGCCATATGTGGTAGCGGGGAAGTTGGCCGAGAAGGTCAATGTTGGGGGCATGTTGTTCTTTGAAGTGCCTTCGGTCCGGAGCCTTCGGCTGCCTCGTGCAGCGGACGGATGGCTCGGTGTCCGGGGATGTCTCAACTTTTTTGACGACGACACGCACAAGACGCTGGTGGACATCGATGATGTCGCCGAGGTGGTCGTTCTCAAGGGGCTGACGGTTCGACGCGTGGGCCCGCGACGCCTGTGGCGGCGCGTGTTCCTTCTCCCTCTCTACGTGGCAGCCTGTGTGGCTGTCAAAGGGTTTGTCCCGGCAAGCGTTCTGTGGGACGTTATGGGGTTCGCCCGTATTCTGGTTGCTGTCCGGGAGACTGCGGTATGAATCACTGTGATTCCCATGTGGGGCGGACGGCTTTCGCCCATGCCGCCGGCGGGTCGACCGGCGTTCCTGTCCGGTTTTATGTGACTCGATCGAGCTTCGAGTGGCACCTGGCCGTCTCGGACCGCGGTTACGCTTGGACGGGTGCCGAGGAGGGGCGTCGCATTTTTTTTCTGTCTGTTGCGCCTATGCGTCTACCAGGCCGCCTGCCGTGAAGGAGTCAGTTTCGCCGACCGTTAGCGTTGTCATCCCCGCGTACAACGCGGCGGATACGATCGGCGCAGCCCTCGCGTCCGTGCTGAGACAGACCTTCATGGACTTCGAGATTCTCGTCGTTGACGACGCCAGCACCGATCACACGATCGATGTTGCCCGCAGTGTCATTGCCCAAATGCAGGACCGCGGTCGGCACCGTATCCTTGCTCTTGATGTCAACCGCGGGCCTGCGGCGGCGCGGAACAGGGGCATCAGCGATGCCCGGGGCAAATGGCTGGCCTTTCTGGACGCCGACGATGAGTGGATGCCGCGGCGACTGGAGATCCAGTTGGATCTTTCGGCGCAGGACCGAGAGGTCGTGCTGTTTTGCGCAGGGACTGTGTCTTTCGGCACGTGGAGCCGAACGTCTCGTTTCCGTACGGTCCTGGGTTGCGCGCAGGGGTTAGGCGCCGAACAGCGGCAAACTGGAATTCAGGGGGATGACGACCGGTCGACGATTCCGAGTCGTCGTGTGACGCTTGCCGACTTGGCGGTTGACAATGTTGTGGCGGCTTCGAGCGTCTTGGTCCGGAAGGCGGCGGTGCTGTCGGTTGGCGGCTTTGACGAGGCACTGAGGGGGCCGGAAGATTACGACTTGTGGATTCGGTTGGTTGCCAAGTATCAGGCTGTCAAGCTCGACGCGCCGCTTGGTAAGCACAGAGAGATTGAAGGCAGCCTGAGCGCCGATGACCGCGTGTTCCTGCCTCAGGTTCTCGCCATGTTGCGTAAGCACTTTTCCCCGGGCGGATCCCTGTTTGAATTCCGAGCGCTTCACGCGGCTGCAGTCGCGACACAATACTGGCATGCGTCTTGGATGGCTTTTTGCAGAGGTGCGCGTGGAAGGGCCCTGGCTCATTGGTGCCGGGGCTGCATGCTTGGCCGGAAAGCCGGAAAACGACAGTCCCTTCGGCAAGGGTTCGCGCTTCTGCTGCGCTACTTGATGGGGACACGACCGCGGTTTTGAGATCGACTGTGCTTTCCAGTCCCGAGTTCTGAAAGGTGTGACGATTGGACGCGACGTCGTTGTGGGCGCGGCGTCGGTCGTCACAAAGGATGTGGCCGCCGGCACGGTTGTCGTCGGGAATCCCGCCCGTCTTGTCCGAGCGGCGCCTCGAGGGGACAAGAGCAGCGATCGGGCTGGCCCGGAGGCAGAGGGAGTCTAGAACGCAAGTGCAACGACCGGTCGAAGGGACAACCTCTGGCCCGACACTGGACGGGTACCCGTTCACGCGGAGGAAGAAGCGATTTGGAGAGTGCCGATTCTTCGTGCATGCGGAAGGAACCGTTGCTTGAGTCGTATGAATGACATGCAGCGACGCTGATCTGGCCTGATGGACATCGTGATCATAGGGAATCCCTGGCATTTTGCCGCCGATAACCCGACGAGCAAACATCAGATCGCTATGGAACTGGTCCGGCGGGGATGTCGTGTTCTGTGGGTGGAGGGAGCAGGCATGCGCCGGCCCAACTTGCGGTCGAGAACGGATCTGCGCAGGATTCGCGGGAAGCTTGCGGACGCGCTGCGCGGCGCTGTGGCGGTGGGCCTATCCGCGGATGGCCGCCCGCATGAACGGGTCGACAATCAGGGCAAGAGCGGCGGGGTGGGCGCGAGGTCCCCCGGGCAAGCCACGGACGCGCAGGGCGCCGACGGCAGTCTGTCTGTCTTAACGCCGCTATTGATTCCTCTGCCTTCTTTTCGTTGGGTTCGGGCTTTCAACGGGTGGCTGTGCAGGCGGCTCGCAGAGAGGAGCGCCCGGCGGCTCGGTTTCGAGAACCCGACGCTCATCAACTATGTTGTGGTGCTTGCGGAGAGTATGCGTGGTTGGCAGGGCCGGACCGTCTACCACTGCGTGGATCGCTGGGATGCCTTTGGCATGTACAACGCGGAACTCATGGCGCGAATGGATCGTCTCTGCTGCGAGTACGCGGACGTCGTGATTGTCTCGTCCAGAGACCTCGAGGGACGCTGCCGGCAGTATCATGACCGCGTCCATTTGATCAGCCATGGCGTGGACCACGCACATTTTGCCCGCGCACTCACGGCACCCGAACGGCCCGCTGATTTGCCCGCGGGCACGATTATCGGATTCTTTGGGTTGCTCTCGGAATGGCTAGACCAGCAACTCCTGCTTCTTCTGTCGCGTGAACTTTCCGAGGCACACCTGGTTCTCATCGGTCGCGCGGATGTTCCCATTGATGCGCTTGTGGGGCAACCGAATATCCACATCCTGGGTCCAAAACCATTTGCGACATTGCCCGCGTACGTTGCCCATTTCGATGTGGGCATCGTGCCATTTGTCGTGAACGACCTGACACGCGCGGTGAATCCGATCAAGTTGCGCGAAATGCTGGCCGCCGGCTGCCCCGTCGTGTCAACCGCTCTGCCCGAGGTCGAAGCTCTGGCTGCGCTGCGCGCAGGAGAGAATGTGCCGGTCACGATTGCCGGATCCCATCGTGCGTTCGTGACGGCTGTTGGGGACCGGGTACGCAATCCGGTACCGGCGGCCGGTCGTGAGGCCATCAGTGCTTGCGTCAGCGAGCAGACCTGGGCGGCCAAGGTAGACATCTTGCTCGACGTCCTTGCGTCTGTACCGTCCAGGAAGGCGTTGAAGGCATGAGAGTACTTGCCGTTCCTGTCGCATTTAATGAGGAGAAGAAGATCGGACGCGTGCTCGACCGGTTTACTTCCGGGCTTGTCGATGCAGTTGTCGTCGTGGACGACGGTTCGACGGATTCGACGGCCCGCGTCGCGGAGGAACGCGGCGTGCGCGTGATCTCACACGAACAGCGTAAGGGCGTGGGGTGCGCCATCCGGACGGGGATCCGGCATGCGCAGTCGAATGGCTACGGGGTCATTGTGATTATGGCGGGCAACGATAAGGACCGGCCATCTGACATTGCCCGCCTGACTCGTGCGATTGAGCGGGATGGCTATGACTTCGTGCAGGGGTCCCGCTACCTGGAGGGCGGTAAGCATGGGCAGATGCCCTTGTACCGGCGGCTCGCCACGGGCATGCTGCATCCGTGGCTGTTTTCCTTGCTCGTGCGACGGCGGATCACCGACAGCACGAATGGGTTCCGCGCGATCCGGCTGGCCATGCTCGAGGATCCGCGCATCGACCTGGATCAGGATTGGCTTGAGCACTACGAGCTCGAGCCGTATCTGTTCTTCAAAGCGATCCGGCTGGGCTACCGGGTCACGGAGGTGCCCGTGACCAAGATCTACCCGCCCAAAGAGCTCGGTTACACGAAGATGAAGCCGATCACCGGGTGGTGGAGCATCCTACGTCCGATCTTTCTGCTCGGTCTCGGCTTGCGCAAGTGAATAGAGGATTTTCAACTACGAAACACGCGAAATACGCGAAAAAGCGGGTCTTTTTTTTTCGCGTGTCTCGCCTCGGTTGGATGTTGGGTGTTGGCTGTTGGCTGTTGGACGTTCAGTCTTTCCCGCAGAACATTGTCTCTTTGTCCCCCTCACATGAATGAGCGGCCTCTCAGGATTCTGTTCGTGTCCAGCCTGTTCCCGAGCTCGGTCGAACCCGGCCGTGCTCCGTATAATCGTCAACTCATTGCCGCGATAGCCCGTCGCGCAGAAGTGCGGGTGATTGCGCCGGTGCCGTGGTTCCCTGGGCAGCGCTTGTTGCGACGACGCGTGCTGCCGCCGGAGACAGAGACTCTCGACGGGCTTCTCGTCTCACATCCCCGCGCGTTCTACACTCCCGGCTGCCTGATCCACAAACACTGGCGTTGGTATCAGAAGACGGTCCGTGCGCATCTCAAGGAGACAATCGCCGCCTATCGCCCCGACCACATCATCGTTGGGTTCGCCTACCCCGACGGTGTCGCTGTAGGGCCGCTGTGTCGGGAATGGGGCGTGCCGTATTCGATCCGGGTGAACGGATCCGATTTCCGGCTGCGGATCAAGCAGCCGAGATTCCGGGGTCTCGTGCTGAGCGCGTTGCGCGATACGCGCTTGCTGTTCTGTCCGGGGCAGGCGCTCAAACGCGACATGGCGGCGGCAGGGATTGACAATGAGAAGATCGTCGCTTTCCAGAACGGTATCAATCCGGATCTCTTTCGCTACAGGACTCGCGATGAATCCGTGGCTGCGCTTCGGGCAACCGGCGCGTGGCCCAAGGACTTGTCGACGGATACCCGATTCGTGCTGTTTGCCGGCCATCTTGAGTGGGTCAAGGGCGCGGATCGTCTGCTTCGCGCTTGGGCGATCCTGTATGAAGCATGGCGTCGCGAGTGCGAGACAAGACTCGACGCCCCCCTGTCCCGTGCACGCCCGAAACTTCTCATCGTCGGCCGCGTCGGCGGGGGCAAGCGACTGCGCCGGCTTGCGCGGCAACTCGCGATTGCGGACGGCGTTCGCTTTCTGGGTGAACGCCCCCATGCCGAGATCGCATTGTGGATGAACGCCGCGGAATGCCTGTGTTTGCCAAGCCGGTCCGAGGGTTCGCCGAACGTAGTCGTTGAAGCACTGGCGGTCGGGCTGCCCGTTGTCGCGACGGGGGTTGGCGAGGTGCCGTTCCTGGTCAAGGACGGGACGTCCGGTCTGATCGTCGAGCATAAATACCGCGGCGTTTCCAGCAGACTGGCAGTTGCACTCGAAAGTACGCTCGAGCGAGAATTTGACCGTCAAGAGCTCGCGACCGCAGCCGAAAAACCAAGCTGGGATGAGGCCGCCGCGGGGATCCTGGCCGCCGTGCGTGCGACTGCGACGGGTTCTCGATCCGCGGGATGCAAGAAGGAGACGCGCGCGGCATCAGATGAGCTGAGGGCAGGATGAGAATTAGTGTCGTCATTCCCACCTACAACATGGCCGAGTATGTATGCGAGGCGGTTGAGAGCGCGTTGAGTCAGACTCTCGCGCCGATCGAGGTGATTGTCGTGGACGACGGGTCCACGGACGATACGAGGCAGCGTCTGAAGTGTTATGGTGGCAGGATCCTGTATCTCTTCCAAGAGAACGCGGGGCTGTCCGCGGCACGCAACACCGGCATGCGCGCTGCGCGGGGCGACTGGATTGCGCTGCTGGACAGCGACGACGCTTTCTTTCCGTCGAAGTTGGAGAAGCAGGGAGAACTGATTCGTATGAAGCCCTCAGTGCGGCTGGTGGGGTGTGGCGGCCTGTTGGCAAGTGTCCGGCCTGCAATGGTCGAAGCGGGGGCGGACCAGGCGGCGTTGGGCGGGAAGCCCCGTCGTCTGACACCAGCCCAAATCGTGTGTATGTGCCCCTTTGCCCCATCCTCGGCGCTTGTTCACCGCAGTTTGCCTGACCAACAGCTCTTGTTCGACGAATCCCTGTCTGCCGTGGAAGATCTCGACTACTGGCTTCGCGTTTCTGAATCCCATGAAGTGTGGTGCCTGCCGGACATTCTCATGTGGCAGCGAATGCGGCCGGGCAGCATGAGCAGAGATCCTGAAAGGATGCGCACGAACCATGAGCGCGTGCTGCTGCGTGCGTTTGAGCAGCAGTCCAGCCTGCGGAACCGGCGGTGGATCAGGGGCGTGGCCTACGCCCGCATGCACTACAGCCTTACGATGATCTATAGGGAGGCAGGTGCTTCTGCCAAGGCGCTCGTGCATACCTTCCTGACGGTTTTGAACAACCCGTTCTGTTATCGCGGTCGGCCTTGGCTGACATTGCTGAGGATCCTTGTGGATTGGCCGCGCAGACGCATGCTGCCGGGGGGAGAGGATGGTTGATAGTGGCTGTGGATTGCCCCCGCCCTGATGCGAGGGCAATCGGAGTCGGGTCGAACAGCTCGCAGTGCCGTCAGGGCCCGATTTACGTGGGATCGCATGCGCACGGATGTCGTCGGCATGTACGAACGGGCCGCTGTGAGACTTGGTCGCCGGCGTACCGGCGATCAGAGCCACGGAAGCAGGTCTGACGGGAAACGTTGATCGAAATCATGAGCGGGGAACCAGGCTTCAATTCGTGTCCTGGCTGCTTCCAGCTGATTCACCGGTATTCGGAAGGCGAGAGCAGTTTCCGGACAGATGAAGACGTCTTTCCGCTGTCGCATCAATTCTCGGATGTATCTTCCGACGCCTCGCTGGGGCGATTCGCCGTCCGAGTAATCATGCCAGAGGACGATGCCGGTGTCTTTCAGTGCGTTGAACGTCCGTTCGCTATCGTTGCGGACCGCTTCGTAGGTATGGCTGGCGTCGATGAAAACGAGATCCAGTTCGCTGGGAACCATATCCCAGGTTTCAGGCCGCATGCTGTCGCCGTGCAGTAGTTTGACGGCGTCCCCCCGAGGATGATTGCTCAGTGCAGATACCACGCGACGGTGCTTGACAAGATGCTCGTCGCTGGCGGCGACCAGCGCGTCGTAGTCGACGTCGAGCGGAAGATCCAGACTCCAGATCGTGGCTTCGGTGGGGGCATTGTCCAGGAGTAGGCGTGTTGTCGTCCCGCGGTACGTTCCGATTTCGAGAATGCGCAACGGTTCAAAATGCCGAGTGAGCGATGCAATCAACAGTCTTTCCAGAGGCGCGGTCGTGCCGTCGGTCCAGTCTGAGGGCTCGATGTGCAAGGATTCGGACGACGGGAATCCTCGGCACAGGAACCAGGCGTCGAGCTTGTGGATATCCGGACTTCGCGTCGCGGCTTTGTTGGTTGCGCCGATCACACCACGCGCCGCCGTTGGTCCGCGTCGGAGAAGGGTCAACAGGGCCGCGAGGCTGACCCCGTTGATGAGTCGAAGAAGCTTTCGTATCATTTCATGTCTCCGGCGCCTTTTTGCAGGGATGGCGTCGATCATCCGCACCGGCAAGAGACGCGGTGAGTCAGTAGCCTTCACTTGCGTTTGTATTCTGTACGAGAGATGCGAGTTTGTCCATACAGCAATCGCCGGCTGGGGCGACTCAGCGCCAGAAGGGATGTGACGAATGGAGGAGACAAGCCTATTCGGAGACGGTGCGATGTTTCATCATGTAGGGCTGGTCGTGGGTTCGCTCAATGAGGTCGTTCCCGACGGCGAGCGAACCGTTGATGAGATCCAGAAGGTCGCCATCGCATTTCGATCCATTCATGGCCTTCCTGTGGAGTATCTTGAGCCACTCGGGGACGACTCGCCCGTGATGGCGAGCTTGAGAAAGGGACAGCGTTTGCTGCATCTCTGTTTTTCTGTTCCGGACCTCGATGCCGCTATTCACGAAGGACGCAACCGAGGGTTCTCCTGTATTGCCCGTCCGGTCCCGGCGACCGCCTTTGCCGGGCGACGCATCGCGTGGCTTTTCAGCAAGACGTATGGTCTGATTGAACTCGTGGAGCAGGATGACTGAAACAGCGCGTCCATTCCTTCTGATCACCATCGATACGGAGGGTGACAATCTCTGGAGTCGCCCGCGTGAGGTGACGACCAGAAACGCGACGTATCTGCCGCGTTTCCAGTCCCTGTGTGAGTCCTTTGGCTTTTCTCCGGTCTACCTCACGGACCACGATATGGCGAAATGCCCTCAATTTCGCGAGTTTGGCAGAGATGTCCTGCGACGCCGAACCGGGGAAATTGGCATGCATCTTCACGCCTGGAGAACGCCGCCATCGAATCCGATCACCGACGATGACGCACATTACCAACCCTATCTGATCGAGTATCCGGAGACCGTGCTGCGAGACAAGGTTGCGCACATGACCGATCTGCTTGAACAGGCGTTCGAAACCCCCATGACGAGCCACCGTGCAGGCCGGTGGAGTTTCGACGATGTCTACGCCAGAGTCCTGATAGAGAAGGGCTATATGGTTGACAGTTCCGTGACACCGCATGTGACATGGCATCGCTATCTGGGCAACCCTGTTGGACACGGTGGCTCGGACTATCGTTCGTTTCCAGAACGCCCTTATTTTCTGTCGCCGGGTGCCATTGGGGAACGGGGAGATTCCCCGCTCCTCGAAGTGCCGGTTACGATTCGCAGGCCGCCCGTCGCCTTGAGATTTCTGTTTCGAGCGTTCCCGGCGCGGTCGATTCCGTGGCGTGTCTTGAACAAACTCTGTCCGTACAGACAATGGTTGCGGCCCAACGGTGCGAATCGGGTCTGGATGTGTCGTCTGCTGGACGCGTGTCGGCGCCGGCGGGCGCCCTGTGCAACGTTCATGCTGCATTCCTCCGAGTTGATGCCCGGCGGGAGTCCGGCGTTTCCCGGTGAGGAAGATGTGGAGTTGCTGTACGAGGATCTCCAGGTTCTTTTCACCAAAGCCGCGAAGCACTACCGGGGTGGAACGTTTCGCGATTTCTACGCGAACGTAAAGGATGAGGAGAATCGGGTCGAAGGCAGGGAGGCCCTATGAGACTTGGCGAGGCACTTCGCGTCATCCAGCAACGGGAGCCGGCCGACGCGAAGTCGTTCACCGTGGGGCTTGCCTGCGGATTCGAGCCGCTCCATTTCAAGACGTTTCTCCACGCTCACCTGCGTCGTCTGTTTCCGGAGGAATCCGTGCGGATCAGGGGCGGTGTGTTCGGCGACCTTGTCGGGACGCTTGAGCGACTGGTGCCCGGTGGAGGTGATGTCTGTGTGGCCATGCTGGAGTGGCAGGATTTCGACCCGCGTTTCGGGCTTCGACGGATTGGCGGATGGTCGCCGGCGCAGCATACCGACATGATTGCCGGGGCGCAGGATCAGGCGGCACGATTTCTCCCGCTGCTGCGCCGCCTAGCCGAATCAGGCGCGCTCGTCGTGTCTTTGCCAACCCTGCCGATACCGCCAGTCGACCATCATCGGGGTGTGCAGGCCGGTATCGTTGAAGTGAGGCTGCACCAGTTGGCGTCGATGCTGGCGTCGGAGATCGTTGCGTTCCCCAACACGCGTCTTGTCAGTTCTCGGCACGTGGGGTTGTTGTCGCCAATGGATCAGCGCTGGGATGTGAAGAGCGATATGGCAGCAGGCTTCCCTTATTCACTGGAACATGCATCCTGTCTTGCTGAGATGGTCGCCGGTCTCGTCAAGGCGCCATGTCCGAAGAAGGGGTTGATTACGGATCTGGATGACACGCTGTGGCGCGGTCTCCTCGGGGAATCCGGCATCAACGGCGTGTCGTGGGATCTGGCGTGTCATAGCCATATCCACGCACTCTACCAGCAGATGCTTCAAGCTCTTGCCGATGCAGGGATCCTGATCGGTGTCGCCTCGCGGAACAACCCGGATTTGGTCCAGCGTGTGTTTGAGACGCGAGAACTTCACGTTTCTGGTGCGACGCTGTTTCCCGTGGAGGCGAACTGGGGGCCCAAATCGGAGAGCGTGCGACGGATTCTTGAGGTGTGGAACGTGGGCCCGGAAAGCGTGGTTTTCGTGGATGATAGTCCCATGGAAATCGATGAAGTGCGATCCGTGTTTCCCCAGATGAACGGAATGCTTTTTCCCTGTCGAGAAGAAGCCCGGATTCTCCCGTTTCTTCAGGAGCTTCGGGATCAGTTTGGCAAGGAGACGGTGTTGGAGGAGGATGCGTTTCGGATGGACAGCCTCAGGCAGGCGAAGGAGCTCACGAAGCACCTCAGAAGTGGGGAAGCGGATGAATCGTTCCTGGAGAGTCTCAATGGCCGCGTTGCGATTTCTGACAGGCTTGACCCCAAGGACGATCGCGCTTTCGAACTGGTCAACAAGACGAATCAGTTCAATCTCAACGGCATTCGGTACTCGCGAAAGGAGTGGCAGGATGCACTCGCTCGGGAGGACGCGTTCATGATGACCGTTTCGTACCGTGACCGCTACGGTCCCTTGGGGAAGATCGCCGTGCTGATGGGAACGGTATCCGGGCACACCGCCCGTGTGCAGGTTTGGGTCATGAGTTGTCGGGCGTTTGGACGACGCATCGAACACCGATGTCTGGAGCAGCTCTTCAAGCGCCTCGGTGTGGCGGAGGTCGCCGTTGACTTCCGAGAGACGGACAGAAATGCTCCGATCCGCGATTTCATTCGACTCTTCCTGGGTTCCTCTCCCGGCGGCGAATTCGTATTGTCGGAAAAGATCTTTGAGGGGTGTCGTCCCTCGCTTCATCACAGGATTGAGGACGTCCAGCATGACTGATATACGTGAGCGACTGATCCGCTGTTTCGAGATCGTGTTTCCGGACGTGGCGGCCCCCGACATTCCGGGGGTCACGATGGATTCGCTGGACGCATGGGATTCGTTGGCCATGGTGACGCTTGTCGCCGTGATCGAGGAGGAGTTCGTTGTCGAGTTTCCGCTTGATGCGATTGGCTCCATGACGTCGTTCGAATCGATGTTTGCCATGCTTGTGGATTTGGCCGGCAATCCCAGGTAAGAATCCTATGGCGATCGTGCCATATGAACCTGATATGTTCGAACGCCTTCAGGCGGCGGTTTCTGCGGTGGCGCCGGATTCACCGTTGTGCCATCGGGTCTTCGTCGACAACTACTATGCCGGGAATCCGTGGTGTGTGCTCTACGTCAACGTCGAGAAGGATGGTTCGATTTCCGGAACGGTCGGCGTAGAACGCATGCCTTTCGAGTGCAAAGGTCGCGGACTGACTTTCGGATTTGGCAGCAATTTCATGTCATTCAAGTCCGGTGTCGGGGGGCTGCTTCTTCTGCGTTGGATGCGTGAGTGTCCGTATAGCATCGTCTTCGGGGGGAGTCCCGATGTTCACAAAATTATTCGCAGTCGCGGCTGGACGTATTTCTCCGGCGTCCGAATAATGCTTCTCAATCGCGAGTATCCCCTCCTGGCAGGCGATCCATTCTGGAAGCGCTGGATCAAGCGCGCCCTGGCGGCCCATCGGAAACTGAGACCCATGCACCGCGACCGTCTCCGCAGGCGCATTTTGCGCAGCGAGAGAGCAACCCTGTCTGTTCGTGAGGAGCAGGCCTACGCATCCGATTCGATGCCGAACGCATCGCCCTTTTTGGTTCGCTTCACGCCTTCGGCGGAGTATCTGGCGTGGCGATACGGGACGAAGCTCCCGCACGCAAGATATCGGGTTTTTCGGATTTTGGATGGAGAGAGGCCGTGCGGTTACGTCGTGCTACACGAGCGGGAACGGCGGATTACGGTTGCGCACTGCGATGGTGACGATCCGGAGAGCCTTGCGCGCGGTGTTCTGTTGAGTCTTTGCGAGCTTCAAGCGGATCGATCGAGGAAGCCTGAGATCCTTCTCGCGTCCTCGCATCCTGCGATGCAAGAGGTCTACCGTGCCGTGGGCTTCCGTCCGGCCAGGGAGGAGCGGCAACTGGCCATTGGCGCTCTGAAGGGCGATGTAGCATTTCCCGCTTCCTCGGAGTGGCTTGTCAATTTTGGTTGGGGTGACAACGCTTTGCGCCCGCCGTTTTCAAGGCAATAGTGCTTCTGTGGCCCTGCCATTATTGACCGATGGGCTGTAACCGAATCCTCGTTTCGTCGCATGCCGGATTTGTGTAGATCGTTGGGGATGGTGCATAGCGGATGGCTGCGATCCCGCACGCGTGCACTCACTGCCGCACGAGGATTTGCCCGGAGCGCAGACGTCGATGGGATGGGGCCGCCCGTCGGAACACGAGCCGATGGTGTGACAGACGGGGACCAAGACGTGCCAGACCGGTGCGTGCAGCGAGGCAAACGGGTTGTGCGAGTTGCTGTGGTGGTGTTCTTTGCAGGCGTCTTTCTTGTTTGCCTGCTCAGTGGCCCGGCTGCGACGTGGCTGCAGGAACGGGGGCGTTGGGTCCCTGGGGCTGGGATGCCGGATGCCGTCTACCTTGTTGCCGGCAGCCGACACCAGGACCGGCGTTGCCGGGCGCTCACGAATTATCTTCGCGGACTGCCGAGCCGGGCGGCGAGGCCGACACCACTGCCTCGAATTCTGGTTGGCAACGATCAGCTTGTCGGCGGTTGGTCGCGCGAGGACCAACGCAATCTGACACGCGGGGAATGGGCGGCGAAGAAGCTCGCCGCGCGAGCCGAGCTCTACGGGTGGGGCGATGGCAGCGATGATGCGAGTGGGGCATTGGTTCAGATCGTACCCGGCACTATATCCTGCACGGACGATGAGATGGCGTGTTTGGCGGCCTTCGTTCGGGCACAACCGGAGATTCGGAGTATTGCACTGGCGACCTCGCCGTTTCACGTGCGCAGGGCGATCGCGCGGCTGGAGCATCATCTTGGGGCGGGCTTCGAGGTGTACGCTGTTCCCATCGCGCAGCACTGGACGGACCGTGCGCCCTGGACCGTGGCGCTCGAGCTCGTGAAACTCGCCCGGGAAAACCTTCGGAGTGCGGCAGTTAGACTGCGGCCTTCAATGACGTTGGACAGCGCAAGCCCCGCACGAAAAGACGATTCACAGGACGATTAGGACACGACCCGCCCAAAGCTCCCGCACAAAGCTTCGCATTGCGGCGGGCAGGCGACGGGCCAGAATGATCATGAGGGATTTTCGCAGGATGATTGATGGCAGGATGATCATGGGGATTTCGGCAGGATGATCATGGGGATCTTGGCAGGATGATTTTTGGCAGGATGATCATGGGGATTTCGGCAGGATGATTGATGGCAGGATAATCATGGGGATCTTGGAAACGAGAGAAAACTGATCATTCTGCCTACTTCTTAAGACTGATCATTCTGCCGGAAATCATTCTGCCAGAGTCTCAGCGCTGATGATGTTGCCCGAGATGATTCTGTGGTTTCTTGTGCCGCTCGTGATTGCCGCGGGCGGCTTGTTTTATACCTACCTGGGTTACCCGCTGCTACTCGGGTTGGCGGCCTGCCTGAAGCGCTCACCCGCCCAGGCAGATCCAGACGCGACTGCCGCGCGCAGCGTATCGGTCGTGATCTGCGCGTTCAATGCGGGGCAACAGATTCGCGGCAAGCTCGAGAACCTGCGCGCGCAGCAGGGGCTGCCCGCCGAGTTCGAGCTTGTTGTTGCCTCGGACGGCTCGACGGACGATACGGTTGATACGCTTCGAGCGCTGGGCTGGCCCGAGCTTCGCGTGTTCGACTTCTCCGAGAACCGCGGCAAGACCACGGTCCTGAACGAGGTGATCCCGCGGTGTCGTGGTGAGATTGTTGTTCTCACCGATGTACGGCAGCCGTTTGAGTCGGACGCGATCCGGCGGCTGCTCGAGAATTTCGCGGATCCGCGGGTCGGCGCGGTGTCCGGTGAGCTGGTCTTCCGGCACGCGCCGGACGAGCCGATCACGGCCGAGGGCATGGGCATCTACTGGCGCTACGAGAAACTGTTGCGCAGGCTGGAGAGCCGCGTGGATTCGACTTCCGGCTGTACAGGCGCCATCTACGCGATACGCAGGGCCTTGTTCCGGCCGATCGAGCCTGCGCTGCTGCTGGACGATGTGGTGATCCCGCTGTCGATCATGCGGCAGGGTAAGCGCGTGCTGTTCGATGCGCGCGCGCGCGCGTACGATGTGCCGTCGCAGGATCCGGGAACGGAGCGGCGCCGCAAGATCCGGACGCTGGCCGGGAACCTGCAGCTTGTGCGGGCCTGGCCGTGGTTGCTGAACCCGGTCCGGAACCGGATCTGGTGGCAGTTCGTTTCGCATAAGCTGCTGCGGCTCGTTTGCCCGTACCTGCTGGTCCTGCTGTTGGGCAGTACGATCGGATTGGTCGTTTTTTCTGGCTGGGCACGCGTGTTGCTGGCGGCGCAGTTGCTGTTCTATGTGCTCGCAGGGGTCGGGTTGGCTCTGGGCAGCCGGCATCTGCCGGCGCTGCTGGTTGTGCCGGCCTTCTTTGTGGAGCTCAACTGGCTGGCCGTGCTGGCAGGATTCCATTTCTTCTCGGGCAAGCTGGAAGGCCGATGGACGCCGACGGGAGGGGAACTTAAGTCGGAAGTCGGAAGTCGGAAGTCGGAAGTGGGGAGATGGACAGAACGATGAGCGCAGAGATTTCGAACAGGACGATTATGACAGGACGATGGGGAGGGGATGTGAACAGGACGATTATGACAGGACGATGGGGAGGGGATGTGAACAGGACGATGATGGCAGGACGATGGGGAGGGGATATGGTGTAGGCGCGCGGGCCTGTTGCGGGGATGATGTGCACGATTGTTGCGGGAGCGCAAGCTCGGATTCTGGCGATTAGGGGACTGATGGGGATAGGTTTTCCGCAGCGTGCAGGAGTTGCTGCGTCGCGGTGAGTGAGGGTTCATCATGGTGCCGAGGCGTACGGGGCGGTGAGTTGAGGAAGCGGGTGCAGGCAGGTCCCGCCCGGCGGTGTGAACCGCCGGACGGGCTGTCGGAACCGTGTTACGGTGTGACAGCCCCGTCGGCGCTCGGGTTGTGATCCCCCCAGAACACATTGCCCTATCCTCCGAACGGGGCCTGCCTGTGCCCGCAAGCTGTCATGGTCGCCTCGGTGCGGTGGCCAGCCAAGGCAACTGGTTGAGAGCGTCTTGGATGTGCTGATTGGTGATGGTGGAGTCCTTGGCGCGAGCGGCCGAAGCGGTGGCCAAGGCTCCGATCTGATTGATGGTGCGAGCGACGCCGTCGGCGGCCTGATGCATGAGCGTGAGTGCCTGAGCATCGAACGGGCAGGAAGAGACGCCGACCTGATTCCATCGGAACATCACATACTGTGCGCTCTGTTCTTCGCAGAAGGGTGTGGTACTGAGGCAGAAGCCCAAGCGTGAGCGCAAGGCCCTGTGTACGCCCATCTGCAAGGTGGGCAGCAGATCCTGATCGCCGCAGAGCAGGAGACTGAAGGCGGAGGTGCGCTTTTTGCCGATGAGGGTGGCGCGATCGGCGCACAACAGACGTACTTCTTCGAGAGCCCGGCTCTGAAGTTCCTGCGCTTCGTCCAGCAGGAGGACGGGGTGGATGCTCCCGAGGCCATGCCAGTACTTCAGGAGCTGATGGACATTGTCGCTGCGGCGCATGGCCGGTTCGAGACCGTAGGCGCGGCAGAGGCTTCGTAACAGGTCCGCGCCGGTGACCGAGGCGTGAGAGAGCTTCACGCACATGAACTCCTTCTCCGAAAGACGTTGGAGCAACGCGTCAAGCAGGAGTGATTTGCCGGTGCCGTTGGGCCCGGCGAGCACGCCACTGGCGCGCATGCGCAGGAGTTGCTCGAGTTGGTCGAGCAGCCCGAGCAGTTCGGGCGTTTCGAACAAGGCCTGAGTGGTCTCGCCAAAGGGCGGCTCGGCAGCCCCCCATACGGCCTTGAGTTGGATGTCGATGGTTTTCTTACTCATGATGGTCTGCTGATCTGAAGTTCTTGGAGTTGGCGTTGCGGTTGAGGCGTTTGGCGATCTGGACGAATCGGTCCTGGTGCCAGATCTCGACTTCATCGAGGCATCGCGGATCGTAGCGGACCTGGACGTATTGCGCCCGCAGAGCGGGGGTCAGCTCGAAGTACACGCCCTTGACCGACACGGTGGCGTCTTTGCGCACACGACGCGTCTCCTGAAACAGGAACAGCCTTCGGAGTTGTTCGTCGGGGGGAGCAGGACGCAGCGCCTCGGAGTTGGCCATGAAACGGCAGGCAGGGGGTTCGCCGGTACCGCGATGCTCCTGCTGGTGATAATCGCCTTCGAGCCAGGTGGCGAACCGAGCGTTGAGTTCAGCGAGATTGTGCACCGGATCGAAGACCAGTGTGGCCTGGAACTGCCGTTGGATCCGTCGAAGAAATCTTTCCACTTTTCCCTTGCTCCAGGCCGCGTAAGGCCGCGCATGCGATAGCTTGATGCGGAGGTTGGCGCAGACGATGCGCAGGTGCCGGCACAAGAACACCTTGCCGTTATCCGTGTAGAGTTTCTCCGGCACTCCGCGAGTGCGGATCGCCTCGTAAAGCACGGCCATGAAGCAGTCGCTGCCCTCACTGGCAAAGTATTCCCCGTGCGGGCACAGCCGGGAATGATCATCGATCAATGCGAACAGTCGCGTGTGCATCGGCTTGCCACCCTCGGTGACGATGGTGGGACCGTACATCATGTCGGCCATCCACAGCATGTTGGACATGGCCGTCTCGAACGCTTTCTGAGGGCCGGAGTGCGGTTGGAAGCTGCCAGCCTTGAGGCTGGCGCGGTCCAGCCCGTGAGCGGCGAAGAGCCGGTAGACGCTCGACATGCTGAACTGCGGCTCCAACTCGCCGCGTTCCAGCAGGTGGCCGACCAGCACGCTGGCGTCCATCCGCGGATGCTCAACGCGCAACGCGATGAGCTTCTCCTGCGCCTCGGGGCTCAAGGCCCGGGACCGGCCCTTGTCGGCCCGTTGCGCCGGAACCAGCGCCTGGAAGCCATCGTTGCGATAGGCGTAATAGTATCGCTCGATGCTGCCGGCACTGAACGCATAGCCGTCCCAGGATTTTTGAGCGGCTTGCGAAATGACAGTTTGCAGAGTCCCTACACACGGGTCCTGCTCCGAGACCCGTTCGCTGACCCAACACACCGCCGCGTACCGTGCCAGGGCCTTCTTCTGCTCGGCCTCCGACACGCCCAACCCGTTTTCAGATGGTTTCTCTTTCATGACGCATAGGAAAACACGCCATGATCCACCTTTCCAGAGCCAGGGTGTGTGGGACGCGCCAACCGCACGCAGTCACCGTCAGCTTCAGCGATCAAAACGGCGGGGGCGTTCATGGCAGGCGTAGCGCCGCAGCAACGAGATGCCGTAACGTCCGACCAAATCCCTTTGCGCTGCCTCGATCGAGCCGGCCGCACGGCGTATCTGTTGCCAGTAGCCTTTGGGCTCACGCTTCAACCGCTCCCCAGGCGGCCAACCCGTATCGCGCTGCACCGCATCGAAGTGCCCCGTCCACTGCCGCCAGTATCGACGCAGGACCTCCATGTCGGACATCTCTACGCGCCGTTGCTGCTCTGCCATGAAGTAGGCGTCCACCTTCTGCACCAGTTGATTGCGGTACCGCAGCACAAAAGAGGGCAATAGACTCACGCTCAGGCTGCACAGCACGCACAAGAAACGCGCCACTTTGACCAGGCGGCTGCCCACATACCGCTCGTACGTCCCATGCCGATGAAAGCAGCCCCGTCGTCCGCATCTGTCACACACTTCCGGCCGGCTTACCACATCAAAAGGGTTGCCAGCGGCGAGGTAGACATCTAAGCTTACCTCGCATAGTTTTTGCATGTCGCGGGTACTATGCCCCGCAACCGCGGACTTTGCAGCTCTGGAAACGGGGCTGCAAAGGACGCGGTCTTCGACGGGTCGCCGGAGGGGGGGGGATTTATCGCTTTGGCTGTCACCCGTAATACGGCTCCCGCAGGAACCGTGCAAGAGTCAACACCCCGCAGCTTCGGACACCGGGCGGCACCAACGCAATGCTTCCCGCAGGCAAGACGAACGGACAAGCTTCCCGCTTCAGCTATACGCCCGAGAGCCTACAGGATATGGACAGGACGATGATGGCAGGACGATTGGGAGGGGATATGGACAGGATGATTTTGGCGACAGGACGATGGGACGAAGGATACGCAGGATAATTCGTGGCAGAATGATCAATCTGAAGACGCATTATTATTCTGCCCGTAAAATGCTGGCACGGTCCACCACTCGCTCTCCATCGTCCTGTCAGAATCGTCCTGTTTCTGATTTCTTGTGCGTTTGGCGGGCGCTGCTTGCCTGGTCGACCGTTGGTCGGGGTATTCACACGCGCTTAAAGGCGGCACTTTGACCCCACTCCGCCCTTCGGCTTCGAAGGGCACGGCGCCGCACTCCAAAGGTTTTCTCTCTCCATCGTCCTGTCAAAATCGTCCTGTAAGGAATCCGCTCCCAATCGTCCTGTAAGGAATCCGCTCCCAATCGTCCTGTAAGGAATCCGCTCCCAATCGTCCTGTCAGAATCGTCCTGTGGATCTTTTGTTTGTGTCGCATTAAAGGTTTGTCTCCCCATGTTCCGCGCGATTGACAAGTGGTTGCCGGGTACTCTGCGTCATGCATGGCGTGTGCGCGGGCTGCTCGCGCGTGCGGCGCGGCCGTTGCACCTGATCTTCTGTGTCGCGGATCATTTTGAGCCGTTCCGCGGCGGCGCGTCGAAAACACGCGCACTGGATCTGGTCCGCCGCTGGGTCGACGAGTATCCGGACTCTGCGGCCGAGTTCAAGGATGCCGACGGCTGCGGGCCGCGCCACACGTTTTTCTATCCCCACGAAGAATACGACAAGGACTGCCTCGACCAGCTTACCCGGCTCTGCGCCGCGGGACACGGCGAGATCGAGATCCATCTGCATCATCGCAACGATACGCCGGCGGGGTTTCGCGAGAAGCTCGTCGGGTTCCGGGACCGGCTTCGTCGTGAGCATGGCCTGCTCGGGACAGACCGGGATGGCGTTGTCCGCTACGGGTTCGTCCACGGGAACTGGTCGCTCTGTAATTCGCGGCCGGACGGCGACTGGTGCGGGGTCAACGAAGAGCTCGGCATTCTGCGCGAAACCGGCTGCTATGCGGACTTCACGTATCCGTCCGCGCCGTCCCCGACCCAGCCGCGCATGGTGAACGCGCTCTACTATGCGAAGGATGCGCCCGGTCGGCCGAGAGGGCCCGACCGAGGTGTCAGGTGCGGGGTGGTAGGTGTTAGGGACGGGGAGGAGCCGGGCGATCTGTTGCTGATCCAGGGGCCGCTGGCGCTGAATTGGCGGAGCCGGAAATGGGGCGTGTTGCCGCGGTTGGAGAATGCGGAGATTTCTGGGGGGAACCCGCCGAGCGCGGAACGATTAGGATTGTGGACGGCGCAGCATATCCATGTGCACGGCCGGCCGGACTGGGTGTTCGTGAAGCTGCACACGCACGGCTGTGTCGAGGGGAACAGGCGTGTGCTGCTCGGCGCGCCGATGCGGCGGCTACATAGAATTCTGGCCACACAGTACAACGACACCCAGCATTGGCACCTTCACTACGTGACCGCGCGCGAGATGTACAACATCGTACGTGCAGCCGAGGCCGGCACGAGCAACGATCCCGGTGCCTATCGCGATTTCGAGATCGGGCATCCGGATGGAGCGCGGTAGGAGGGCGGGGCGGTGGACCGCAACCAGGTTTGTGTGTTCTTCCAGCATGAGGGGAGTAGGACAGATCCACTACCGTTTTGCCTTGAGTTGTGTTAGATAGAGCTCTTCGTACTGCCCAACCATTCTCACGACATCGAAGCACTGTTTGACTCTCTGCCTCGCACGCTTGCCCATGGCATCCCATTTATCTTGGCAGTTGCACATGTGACGCATGGCTTGGGCAAGTGCCACCGGATCGCCGCTCGGCACCAGCCATCCTGTTCTTCCATCCTCGACGATCTCCGGACTGCCTCCCACGCAGGTGGCTATCACAGGAAGCCCTGTGGCCATGGCTTCCAGGATTGTCAAGGATATGCCTTCCAGCCGAGACGAAGAGACAAAGAATCCAGCATGCGAAAGCAAGGCGGCCACGTCAGTCCTTTCCCCGACGAAATCGACCCGTTCTGTGATCCCGAGATCCGATGCGATCTGCCTCAGTTCCGCCATTGAAGGGCCGTCGCCGACCACTATCAGGCGGAAGGTGGGCACCCACCGCAGAAGGTGTTTTGTGGCCCGCAACAGGGTTCGCAGATCCTTCTCCGGGGAAAGACGCCCAACAGAGATGCCTATTGGCTTGCGACTGGGGCCGGCAAACGGAAAAGCGTGCAAGTCAATTCCGTTCCAGATTCGTATCACCTTGCGGGCGGAGAATTTGTCTCGCTTTGCGCAGAGCCTGGCCAGATCGTCAGAGACAGCAACGATGCGGTTGATACAAAGACTGGCAAGGCTATGCTGCCAGCGTGCAGTTTGCCCACCCTCCATGCGTGGCCCGTGTTGCGTATTGATGATTACGGGCACGCCTGTCACTCTGGCTGCCGGTGTCGCGTTGATGTGCGGGTAGGCGTTGTGCGTGTGAACAATGTCGAAGGCATGTCGGCGAAACCACAAGGCGAGTTCCAAAATCTTGCCGAAGCGCGTTGGTCGCTGCAGTTGGTGTACCGGGCACCCGATCTGTTGAATCTCGTGCGCGAATCTTCCCATTCCTCGCATTGTGACGAAGGACAATTTGAAGACAGATCGGTTGTGCAGCCTGGCGAGATCTGCGAGCAAACGTTCAAGACCGCCAGTCTCAAGCGCGAGTGCGACGTGACAGATCCGAATTTGCCTTGAGCTACCGCTCATGGGACAGGACCTCCTCGCCCGATACGGCTTGGCGATGCTGGCAGAGACCTTGCCGATCGGCAAGCCAATTCGGCTGGGAACAGCGGCGACGACATGCTCTTTTCCTTTGCGCCGTGTTTAGGCTTCTTTTTCCGGCGGGACATCTTCTACTGAACAAATTCTCGCGGATGTGCCTGTCGACAATGGATGAAAACTACATCCAGAAAGCGAAGTCGGCGCTCAGAGGGTCCGTCTCTGAGCAAACGTCCTGTGCAGATCCGGGTTCTCGGTGGCAGGGAGCGCAAACGTTTTGATGCCCTGATGGGCGAGTACCACTACCTTGAAGAGGGCCATCCGGCGGGGGATACAATGCGTATGGGCGCCGAGTTGGACGGGCAATTAGGGCTTGCTGGTGTGGAGGTCGGCCTGCTATCGGCTGAAGCCTCGGGATGAGTACATCGGGTGGACGCCTACTCAACGGGCGCAACGGCAGAAGCTCGTGGTACAGAACCGACGTTTTTTGCTGTTGGCCGAGCGTGGGGAACAGCCCAACCTGGCCTCGTACATTCTGGAGGCGGCGGCCCGTGAGCTGCCGAGCTTGTGGCATAAGGCGTTCGGTTACCAGCCGTTGCTCGCGGAGACATTCACAGACATCGAAGCCTTTGAGGGGACCTGCTACAAGGCCTCGGGATGGGAAGGGCTGGGCGACACCAAGCTGGTGCAAATCGTGCGCTTTGCCAACCGGCTGCGTAATGATCAGCGCAAAGAACTGGGCCTGCCACGGTTTTCGTCGGACAACTCCTACCGCAAGGTGTCCTCCTACAAGGTGAACTACAACCTGCTGCGCAAGCTCGATATCGACGCCTTCGCTCAGTGTTTGAGTGCTTGGCTGGCCAAGCATTCGGTTTCGTTACCCGCCGCCTTGGCTTTGGACGGAAAGTTTGTTCCGATTCAGGACGCCGCGCGACCGAAAAAAACAAGAATGTGAGTTGACAGAGAAACGCCAGCCGTTTCAGAATCCCTGTGGGATTTTAACAGCAACACGCGTTTCTCCTGTCAGGGTTCGCGGCACGCAAGGATATTGGCGATCGTGCATCCACGCCAGGATATCTGCTCGATAGTCTTCCACTTGTAGCCAAGCGCCGTCAATTCCAGAAAGACGGCATCCGAATCGAATCCTGCTGCCTGAAGGGTCAGCGGATTCACTTCCATGAGAATTTTTGGGGGATGCGAACCACTCAGTATGGCATGCGCACCTCGAAGCACTCTGACCTCATTACCTTCCACGTCGATTTTCAGCACATCGACACCGGGAAACCTCATCTGACGGACAACGTCGTCCAACGTTGCAACAGGCACGGTGATCTCCGACGAATCCGGGGCCACCGCTGAGGCGAACAGACTATTACCTTCCGAATCCTCCGGTGCAGGATTGACGAAGAACGACGCAATCCCAACAACATCTGAGACCGCACTATGAAGCGAGGTGATGTTGGTGAAGCCATTCAGCCTGACATTCTCCAAGAGCCGACGAAAAGCAAGGGGAGTCGGCTCAAAAGCAAACACTCGGCCCTCGGCCCCGACACGGCTCGCCGCAACAAGAGTGAAAAGCCCTATGTTGGCACCGACATCAAATACGGCCATGCCGGACTGCAACAACGACATGAACGTGGCCAAGGTATTCGGCTCCTTATGCCTTTGTCGAAAGGCATTCCACTCAAACACTGACGCACCAGAGACGCGTATCCACGGGCCTGCGTCAAGCTGAGTCATCAAGAATGGCGAGGCCAATCTTGCCATCTGTAGCACGCGCCACTTGCCGCGTGAAAATGGCCAATTGCAGACACACTTCTGGATGCACCGGCTCAAGAGTCGCTGCCACAATGGAGCATTTGGGGCGTCACCCTGACATGTCATCACATAGCCCATCCTTGTGCCACGCGGTCCAGAATCGTCCAGTCGATCTTCATAACACTCCCAACCATCTCTGCCGCAGTCACTAGATCAAGAAACGAACGGTTTGTCGCCTGTGGCCATCGGGCACGAAAAGGTCAGACCGTTTCCGGAAAGGCTTGAGGAACTCCCTGCAGTCCCTTTGGTCCTTGATTGCAGACCAAAAGACCTGTTCCTCAGGCACAACCTGGCGGCCGCAACGCTCCTATTTAGCGGCTGGAGTAATAGACCCGCAATACAGCGTCGAAGGAAGACACCGGCGCCGAGCAAAGCGGCAATCAGCCACTGCTGCAGCAAGAGTGGGAGCCCGGGATCGATGTGCTCAACAACCGGCATGCCCACGTCTGGCTTTATCCTCAAGCCCTCCTCACGTCAGCCGTCAATGCCGACGGGTTCGCCGTCTATCAGGACGCGAATATCAGACCGATTAAACGAACGGCACAAGGCCGCAAAATTCTGCACGGACATCTCGCTGTCCAGCCACTGCGATACGACATCCGCCAATAGGGCCGTTGAGAATGGAAACTCGATGTCCATACGTTGTGTTTGACCAGGCAGCAGAACGAACAGCGGGATATGGCACAGTCGGGGGGGGCGCGCCTTGTCGCGGTCGAATGCGGGGTCCAACCGAAACGTGTGGTCCGAAAGCATGATGGTCAAGACGGAACACTGCGGATCCATCGCCTCGAGTGCGTCCAGCACTTCGCCAACGTACCCGTCCGTGAAGCGCAGATTGTCGATGTAGCCTGGGAGCGAAACTCGATCCCGGTCGCCTCGGTTCCGGCGCGGACCCTCCCGCGTGAAGATGAACGGCACGTGCGGGATCATGTTGTGCACGAACACAAACGAGTTGCCAGGTTGACGCAGTTCCGACAGGGTCCGATCACGCATCCATTCGTGCATCTGCACGTAATACCTGTGCTTGACCCAGAAGAACGGACGCGTAGCACAAGGCAGAAAGCTTGGGGTGCGTATCTTCAGGTTTGCCAGAAGCATGCCCGCGCAAACCGGCAGGGGACTGGTGCCCAACACCTTCTCCAAAGCGCAAGCCTCGGAGACGTCTATGGCGCGCCCGAAAATCTCAGCGTACGGCAGACACGCTCCATATGCCGCCGTCCTGAACCCACGCCGGCGCATACGCTTGAACATGTTGTCCAACGCGTTGCAGGCCGCGAGATTCTCGCCGTCATCAAGGTACAATGTGCCGTCTCGCAGCACGGAACGGCCAACTCGTCCACAGAGCATCGAAGGAACGGAGTCGAACGTAGACGACGCTGGCGAATAGCCCTGGTGGAAGACGACCGCACGTTCCGCCATGCGTCGGATATTCGGGAACTCGGCCGCAACCCTACCGTTCTCAAAAGTCCGTGTGTAGGACCATTCGTCAAAAAGTAGTACCAGCACCTTATCGACACGCACGGCGCCGCCGCTGCGCGCTGCAACACGCGCCGGCTCCCAGCGTGTGACCGAAGAAACAGGCCGGGCCCTCAGCAACGTCAGGAGATACAGGGGCACAATAGGTGAAACGATCAAACACACGGCAACGACACTGCGGACAACCGCACGGCGGTTGAGAAAGAAGAACCCTGTCCAACAGACAATGATCCATTTCAGATGCGGCACGAACGCCCCGGCGATGCCGCCGCCGGCTTCCAGTGTTTCACTGAGGTACACCTTCAGATAGAACACCGTGGCACAAACGAAACACAGTCCGACAGCGTAACGACCGAATCTACCCAGCCTGCTCAGGACCGCGTAGGCCGAATAGAATGCAGTCGCGACGACGGCGATGCTGCCGAACACCGCCAAGGTGTCCGACCGCTGCCAATGGAAGAAGAAGCGATTGTGCTCCGACCAGAAACAACCGGCGGTCGACTTCATGAACAGAAAAGCCACGACCACCGCGATCCAGTACCGGCGCAGCGCTGCCGCAAGCAGTGTGCGTCTGCGAAACGTTGTTGTTTTTGCCATCTTCAAGAGCGAGCAGCAGAAATGATCCGTACAGTGACGCGGGATCAAGTGTTTCGTATGGGCCCCGCCTCTGCGAGGTAGACACATCAGCAACTGAACTTGCAGGAGGTCAAGCTTCGTCTCGCCGCTCACAAGATTGCGGTGGTCGGCATTCGTCGATCAAGCGACAAAGTGATAGTTAATCGCCACCCATGCGGCGCGGACACGCATCTGTCGAAATCTGCCCTTTCCCAAGGAACCAGTTTATGGGGAAAACGGTAACAGGGCCGAGGAGGAGGCGTCAAGATCAATGATTGGCGCCGATCCGACGCTCTCCATCCGCTGAGTGTCAGAGTCTCAGGCGTGGAAGTCACGAGCGGATTTGCGTGTGCTTGCAGGATCCGGTCATCACATGGGTTGTCACTCCGGGAAAGGCGACTTGCTCATGATGCAGGGGCCGCTGGCGTTGAACTGGCGGAGTCGGAAATGGGGCGTGTTGCCGCGGCTCGAGAACGCGGAGCTGTCCGGGACCCAACCCGCCGAGCGCCGAGCGATTAGGATTGTGGACCGGGCAGCACATCCACGTGCTCGGCCGGCCGGACTGGGTGTTTGTGAAAGTGCATACACACGGCTGTGTCGAGTCGAACATGAGGGTGCTGCTCGGCGAGCCGATGCGGCGGCTGCATGAGCTGCTGAGCACGACATACAATGACGGGACACGTTGGTGTCTGCACTACGTGACGGCTCGGGAGATGTATAACCTTGTGCGTGCCGCGGAGGCTGACGCCGACGGCGCGCCGGGCGCACACCGCGACTTCGAGATCCGACGCCCGCGTTGCGACAGGACGATTGAGAGGGGATCGGAACAGGACGATTGCGACAGGACGATTGGGAGGAGATCTGAACAGGACGATTGCGACAGGACGATTGGGAGGAGATCTGAACAGGACGATTGCGACAGGACGATTGGGAGGAGATCTGAACAGGACGATTGAGGCAGGACGATTGAGAGGGGATCGGAACAGGACGATTGGGAGGAGATTTTAACAGGACGATTGAGGCAGAACGATTGGGAGGAGATCTGAACAGGACGATTGAGACAGGACGAGTGGGAGGGGATCGGACGATTTGGCGAGGGGAAGACGTTGGGGGCGGGTGCAGTATTGCGGAGGGCGACGATGCCGATCAAATGTCGGCTTGAATTGCGAGAGCTTACTCGGGACGAGTATCACGACGTGGACTACCGGGTAATGGAGCAGATCTTCGGTGTTCACACGGAGTTTGGGCGTCTCTTCGATGAGCAGGTGTACAAGAGTGAGCTGGCTTTTTGGTGTGGCCGGGCCGGGCTTTCGGTACAGAGGGAGGTGCCCATCGACTTGACGTTCGAGAGTTTCTCCGCGACGCGGTTGATGGATTTCGTGGTGAACCGCGGTATCTGCTATGAGTTCAAGACCGTACAGGCATTGGTCAATGAGCATCGCCAACAGGCCCTGAACTACTTGCTCCTGAGCGAACTCAAGTGGGGCAAGCTTGTGAACATGCGGCCGCCGTCCGTCGAAGCCGAGTACGTGACGACTACGCTGACGGACGCTGAGCGGCACAGGATCGTGTGGGATGCGCGGGAGTGGACGGACCGCAGTGACGACGGGGCCTGGTTGAGAGACACTTTCCGACGGCTCATTGATGACTGGGGTGCATTCCTTGACGTGCAGTTGTACTATGATGTGCTTTGCCGTCTGCGCGGGGGCACAGATTCTGTCTTGAGGCGGTGCCCAATCACGCGCGAAGGGCGAGAACTGGGCACGCACCGGCTCCATCTTCTCAATGAGACCGACGCCTTCTTCATCACGGCCGTAAGAAAGGCCAAATCCGCACGGGAGCAGCAGCTCCGAAAGCTACTGGCCTACACCGACCTACAGGCAATCCAATGGATCAACCTCGACCGACACACAATCTCCCTCAAAACACTCACGTGAATCCGTCCAACCGACACCCATACCACCCCTCCCCATCGTCCTGTCTCAATCGTCCTGTAGATTCACCCCTCCCCATCGTCCTGTAGATTC
>Ga0272441_10001743_pt1 | contig 45765 bp, 8 predicted proteins | sample SSMProp6N_FD_193582 | JGI IMG/M metagenome (GOLD analysis project Ga0272441, IMG submission 193582) | Marine sediment archaeal communities from Little Sippewissett salt marsh, Falmouth, MA, United States - SSM-Prop-6N | ecosystem: Environmental > Aquatic > Marine > Wetlands > Sediment ... | reverse complement strand
ATGTCCTGCTGCTGCCGGTTCAGCCAGCCGGCGAGCCCAACGACGATGAATTGCCATGCTTGGATGACCATGGATGCCATTCTACCGTCTCATCAGCCTCCAAGACAGCTCGAACAGGGCGATCCTGACCTCCGCTAAACAGCTTGCGGACAAACGACTTCGGTACGGATGAGTTTTGGGACCATACGCGGTCTGGGCAAGCGACCATCCTCGGGCCGCCTTGAGCTCGAGGATGGCCATGCGTTCGGTGGCCGTGTAGTGTGGGCGGCGGTGCGGATCGAGCCTAGCCATGCGAGCATCCCTGATGCGGATCTGCTCGTGAAGGAGTTCGACCTCTTGCAGGAGCCGGTCGCTCTTGGCTGCAAGGCGGACCCGGGCGTTGATGCTGTTGGCGGCCCAGCCTCTGGCGCAGGTGATGGCGTAGTGAGCCAGTGAGATGACGTACAGGACGGCCGACTTGACGTTTTCTGGCCAGCCAGAAGGCAGCGGGATGTCCGAGAGCACTTGATCACACACTGGTAGGCCTCCGGAACTCACTATTCTCACGGAGACAAGAGTTTACCAGGCCACGTACGACGGTCAAGAATCCAGCTCTGTTCGGGTGCTGTGCGGGACGCAAACTCGGTGGTCCGGCACACCGCGGGGCGCCGTGCGCAGCGCCGGCGGCAAACATCGATGGTGCGCCGGGCCAGAAGGTGTCACTCGTGGTTAGCTTCCACGCTGGTCGGAAGCACTTGCCCGTCATCCAGCTCAGGCGCGTCGCCTGAGTCGCTCAAACGTGGCCCACTTCAACGGTGAGTCCCTGTCTTCGCCGGGCCAACGAAGCCATTGGCGCCTCTCGATTGTCAACTACTGCCGCCTCCTCGCAGTCTCAGCACCGCGAGAATCGCCTAAGTCCAGCACCGAAACGCGCTCCCTTGGGCCTCAAACGCAACCTGCGAAGTCCCTGGTCCGGCGCACCGCTTCACCTATTGGCAGATGTTAGAGCGGCATAAGCATAAGTGCTGACAGAGACAGAACATCCAGGCACTGCGGCGTCAGGACCGTCAGGCCCGCCGTATCCTCAGGCTCGCCCGGTTGGCCAAGATCCAGAGTTGTGGGAGCCAGCCCCGCCCCCAGATCAAGTTCAGCGTCATCTGAAGAAGGTGGCGACAGCGAGACGCCCGCGGCCAACTGAATGGGCGCAGCGGTCATCGCCGCTGAAGAGGTCCCGGCGAATCCGCTGCTTGCCGCCGGTGCCAGTGGATGTACTCGGGTCTGTTCGCACGAGACGGCCCTCGACACCGATCGGACCTCGGCGGCAGCGGCCCCGTCGCTTGTGGAGGCATCCCTGGTGAGTAAGAGAGCGGGGGCCGGGGTGGTCACCAAGAAGCTCGCCTCGTGGTCGTCTCCTCCCACGCCATCACCGTTGCCGTCAAGCGGCTGGGCCAGCGTGTCGGTCACGATGTCGGCCCGGAGCTTCGCCGTGTACAGGCCTTCGGGCAGATCAAGCTGCGACAGATCCCACGTTGCGGTGCGCGTGTCGTCTTCATACGCGAACGGAACGCTCGCCGGCGGCAAGGGAACCAGTTCACCTGTCGTCTCATTGCGCAGTTCCAGCCCCTCCGCCGAGACGGCCATGCGCTTGGTGAAGGCGAAGGCGACGGAGTATAGCTCGGACTGATCGTCGCTGTCTCCGTTCCACTGGACGCTCGCGACGGCGGGCGGGACCACGGTCAGCCTGCTGCCGACGCGCACTTTGAACGTGAGGTAGTCGAACACGCCTACGTTCCCGTCCCCGTCGAAGTCCCCTTGCGTCCAGACGGCCCCGGTCGCGTTGAAGTTGCCCTCCAAGACGAGGAGATCATTCCGGTCCACCGCGCCGTCGCCCGTCGCGTCCCCGGGGAAGGTTGCGAGGAAGGAGACGTGGTAGTCGTCCCCGCCCACGCCGTCGCCGTCGCCGTCGAGTGCGTAATCCAGCGCATCGACGGCCTGCTCGGCCGCCAACGTAGCCGTGTAGCGACCGCGCGACAGGTCCAGGCCGGACAGATCCCACCGCGCCGACTTCGTAGCGAGGTCGTACGCCAGCGCCCCCGCCGGCACGAGCGTCTCGGCCCCCGTCGTGTGGTTGTACAACGTCAGACTGTCCGCGCCGAGTGAGACGTTGTGGTTGAGGTGCAGCGTCAGGGCGTCCAGGGCGATCGGAAGCAGGCCGTCATTCCACTCGGCGGCAACGACCTTCGGGGCGCCCTTGTCAATGTAGACTTGCAGGACCGCCACGCGTTCGGCGTTGCCGGCGGCGTCCTCCGAGCGGAACCAGATCGTGTGCTCTCCGTTGTCGCCGAAGACGACCGGCCCCATGTAATTGCGCCACTCGACCCCGCCGTTGAGGGAGAACCACGTCGCCTCGACCCCGGACCCACCGGCTTCGTCCTCGGCGGCCAGTTCGACGATCACGTCCGAGACGTACGCGCCGGCGCCGTCGTCAACGCCTGTGACGACGAACGTGGTGACCGGCGCGGTCAGGTCAAGCTCGGAGATGACGGCGGCGGGCGCCGACGGGCCGCTGCAGTTGCCCGCCAGGTCCCGGGCCACGATGGTCAGCAGGTGCGCGCCCGCGGGCACGGGCGTGGCGTAGGCCTCGAAACGTCCCTCGGCGTCGGGGAAGAAATAGTCGGCGTGCTCGCCGTCGATCAGCAACTCCACAGACGTCCCCGGCGTCGTCCACCCGCTCGGCGTGATCGCCTCGGTGATCGGCGAAGCGACCGGGTCGAGGGTGGGGGCCGGCGGCGCCGTCGTGTCCAGCGTGAGGGCCAAGTCCACGTCGGCGGAGACGGTCAGGCCCGTCTCGGCGTCGACGCCCTGCATCGTGAACCGGCCCGTATATACGCCGTCCGGGACGTTCGGGGCGATCGTCAGCGTCGCCTTCCCGTCGGTCCGACCGCCCGCGGGCAGGACCGTGTCCGACAGCATGAACGTGGCGCTGTCGGCGCTGATTACGCCGCCCTCGCCGTCCGTCAGGTCGCTCGAGGAAACGGACAGGTCCGTCAACCCGTTCTGCTTGCCGAACTCCATCAGGCCCAGTGCGAACTCCACCGTCCGCTCGTTGGTGGTCCGCTCGATGGGCGGGTTGAGCGGCCTCAGCAGCGCCGGGGTCTGGGGCGCCTCCAGCACGGAGACGTTGTACATAGCCGTCCCCGGCGCCGACGAGGCGTGGACGACGAGGCGATAGGACTCTCCCGGCGTCGCCGTCAGCTCGATCCATTCCGTCCGCGCGTCGGCACCAGAGTAGGCCGCCGACGCCACGGTCACCTCGCTCTGGCCGCTCTGGTAGTCGAGCCCGACGTGGCCGCCCGCGGCGTCGTACAGGTGCAGGTCCAGGTCTGCGCCCTCGGCCTGCGTCAGCAGGATGCGCATCCTGCGCGTGTCGTTCGCCGCCGTCAGAACCGCCTCCTGGGATTCCCCGGTCCCAATCTCCCCGGCCAGGGGCTGGCGCACCGTCGCCCGACGATACCAGGCCAGCTCGTCCGCCGTCCCCACCCAGAAGTGCGAGTAGTACGGCCCCACCAGGGAGGTCGTGAGCGTCTCCTGGTCGGCTGCTTGCAAGTAGACCTCCACGTCGTACCCGTCGATGCTCGTCGCCGACGACGTGAGACCGCCGTAGAGCAGTTCGAGGGTCTCCCGCTCGCCCGGCTGGACGGTCACGGGCGGACCCGTGTAGCTGCCGTAGTCCTGCGCACCGGCGTACACGTGCACGACGGGGCTGAGCTTCACGGGCCTGGCGCCGTCGTTCCGCACGACGAGGTGGCTCGTCCGCATGCCCGTCAGCTCGCCGGGGGCGATTTCGACGTCCGGCGTGTTGATGCTCTCCATAAACAGGGGCAGTGGCGGGTCGACGGGCTGGAAGTCCCTGAGGTACTGGACGTGCTCCTTGATGTCGTACGACATCCGCCAGACGCCCGCCCCCTCCATCGCCAGGCAGTCGAAAAAGTCGCCCAGTCGATCAGCCATGTGCCCCACCGCCCAAAGCTGGGCCCCCGCCGCGGCCCGCATGCCGTCCCAGAAGACGGCCAGGCGGGAGGCCGTGACGGCCCACGACGCGGTCGCGCCGCCGGCGGCGGCGCCCCATCCCTGGGAGAACGACTGAGAGTACTGCGAGCCCTGGGCCTGCCCGGCTTGGGCCGTGCTGCCGTTCACTAAGTCCCAATAGAGCTTTCCCTGCACGTCGTTGTGCTCCATGAGGGCTTCCAGGGCGCGCCGCGGGTTGTAGATCGTGCCGAACTCCCAGCTTTCCAGGAAGACGGGCAAGTACTCGCCCGAGCGCCCCACGCAGTACCAGGACACGGGCTGGCGCACCTTGCCGCCCGTCATCCGGTCGTAATCGACAATCCCGCCTGGCGCGCTGGCCGCCTCCAGCGCCCGCCGCGCCGCCTCGAACTCCTCGTAGAGCGAGTCGACCGGGAAGTACGCCGGCAGCGGCCGGGTCGTGTCCTGCAGCAGGTCGATGGCCTGGGTGAGGTTGGCGATTACATCCGCCCGGACGGCGTCCAGGCCGTACACGGACGGCCACTTGTTTTGGCCGTCGATGTCATGGATCAACTGCTGGAACCGCGCCATCTCGTCCAGGCGGGAACTCGTGTCGATGAGGACGTCGCTGCCGAATAGGTAGTCCAGCGGCAGGTAGTACTGGACGCGCTGGGCGAAGTAGTCCTCGATCGCCCGTTCCGCGGCGGCCGGATCATTGACCCCGGCCAGCGCCGTGTTCAGCATCGCCCGCCAATCGCCCCCGTAGTCATATGCCTGAGTGAGGAACTCGTTGATTAGGCTGTTGGACAGGGACGACAGCATCAGCCCGTTGCCGATTCCCTCCCCTACGTCGTCCAGCAAGGCCATCATCGGCGCCAGGACGGCCGCGACCTGGGCGTTCGTCCCTAGCCAGATGTTGGCCGTCCGGAGCATCTCCACTACGCTGCCGAACTTCTTGTTGGCGCCGACCACGGCCATGACGACGGGGTCGTTGATCAGGTCGCTTCGTGAGTCGACCAGCTCGCCGACGATGGTCCCCGCGGCCGCCTGGTCGGCGTCGAGCTTGGCGACCATCGCGTCGCGGAGCCGCTCGGCGGCCTGGATCAAGTCGCCGACGGTGCGGCTGTACACCGTCCCGCCCTTGACGCGCGGATCGACCTCCACGGGAATGATGCCTTGCTGCTGGAAAGCGCCTGTCGTGACCGCGGAGATCTGGATCGAGTCGTTGGCCGAGAAACGCCACCAACCGCTCGCGGTGTCGCCGGGCGCCACGTCGCCCAGCACGAGCGTCTGCAGGTTCTCCCCAGGGCTGGAGTTGTCCACGATGACCGCCGAGGCGACGCCGCCGGGGCCGGCGCCCAGCGCCAGGCCGGGCGCCACGACCCGCAGGCCTTGAGCGGGGCCCCAACCCGTGTTGGTCACCTCGATCTCCAGGTCAAACTCGTCCAGCGGCTGCAGCTTCGCCCCGATGGCGGGCAGCGTGTACTTGACGAACAGCTCCGGCGGCGGCTCGATGATGATGGCTCGCGCCGGGGTCTGGAACGGGACGCTCTTGGTGTTGATCGTCACCGTGCCCTGCACCTGCACGTAGTAGAGCTGCCCCCCGACGCCTGTCCCCGCCGCGCCGGGCAGGGGGACGATCTCCCACCGGCCCGTCGTCCGGCCCCGAGCGGGCACGGCGCCGGGCGCGTCGATGGGCCGGACGCTGAACCGGTTCGAGTAGTCCGTCGCCCCGACTGGCAACGAGCCGTTGGCACTGAGCGGATGGCTGGTGATGATCGGCACGCCCTGCACGGAGTCGATCCCGTAGGGCAGTTGGTTCCGCAGCGTCGCCGTCAGCGTGAAGGTGTCCTTCTCAAGGCAGAATTCCTGGCCGAGCTCGGCGTTGCTGGTGCGCGTGGGCGTGGAGTTCGGCGTGGGGCCGAACCACTCGTTGATGAACGACTCGCCGTAGACCATCGGGCCGCCGGGCATCGGCCCGGCGAACGGAATGCCGACGTACTTCGACGCACGGTGGAGGCCTTGGTCGGCGCCCGCGCGGATGCGGACCGGGATGATCGTCTCCACCGGCTTGCCCTCCGCCGTGCCGCTCACGCGCAAGCTCCCGCCGTCCCAGATCTCGTCGTCCGTCAGCGCGCCGAGCCCAAGCTTGCTCGGCAAGACGGACAGAGACACCAGCGCCGAAGACTGGCCCGCCAGCGTACCGATGTACAGGAAGGTCTGTCCGTTGAGGAACTCGATGGCGTCGCCGTGGACGTTGACGGCCTCGATCCGGACGTTGGCGATCGGCGTATTGGACGGGTTGTTGATGCTGATCTGGTCCGTCGTCGAGGGGTAGAGGGCGTTGGGATTCGGCCCGCCGGGCTCTGGCGTGAAGATCGGGAAGTCGTTTCCGATCATCCAACCGTGGGATGAGTTCCGGGTGTGCACTCCTTGCGGACCCCCGGGCAGAGCGTTGTGCATGGTCATCGCCCGGTTGAACATGCCGTGCGTAGTCGTCTCGTGGAATTGCGACAGGGACCGGATGACGGCCTGGGCCAGGGACAACGTCTCGTATCGGTTGTCGGCCACCGCGGATTGTTCGTAGTGGTTCGCGGACGCTGCCCCGAACTGGCCCGAAGGGATGACGCCGTTGAACGAGTCCGGAGGAGTGAGAAGGTTATCCAGCATACCGCCGGAGAAGCACTGGGTCATCACGTACGTTGCGTACCGCGCGTTGTTTCCGATGTTCAGCAGGGCCGGCGCCAGATCCTCGTCGTGAACGTGGTCACCGTGCCATCCGATGAGGTACTCCTCGCCGAAGATGTTGGCCGCATTGGGCCGTACGTGGGGCTGCAGCGGCTGGGGGGGACCTGACCAATTGGCCGGCTCGTGGCCCCACCCGTGACCGTATGTGAACAAGAAGAAGTGATCCCTCGGCGTGATCTTCCTCGCTATCTCGTCGAGCGTAGGCAGCAGGTCGGTCTTCGTGCCTGTACGCACGTTGACGGCGTAGGACATGTCCGAGTTCAAACGCCGCCGACCGTTCGGAGCATTGGTGTCGGGCTCGTACCGGTCCTCTCCCGGGTCCGTCCCGTCGGAGTGGAGGACGTAGACGTTCTGGGGGTCCAGCCCGTAGTCGTTGACCAAGGTCTCATAGAGGTTCCTGATGTGCCAGTAGAAGCTGGGTTTGACGCCCGCCAGACTGTCCGTCCTCCCGGTTCCGCCCGAGTACAGGACCGCGTAGTTCGTGCCGGGGTCCTGCTCGGACATCTGGATGAAGTACTCGGCCGCTGGCTTGTTCGGAACCAGGGCCGGATGGTCGGCGTCGGGGTCGCGGCTCATCACCAGGTTCAACTGCGCCTGGCCGAGCGTTTCGTCCTCCGTGCTCTCGTCCACGCTCCAGCCGACCTGGAAGGGCTCGACCGGCAGCCGCACGATCACCACGTACGGGCCCGCCGGCCCGGGCCGGATCGTGACCGAGCCGCTGTACTCCCCGTGGGCCGCGTCGCCGATCGGCGGGGTGACGACGTAGTCGTACGTGCCGACCAGCAAGGGCCCGAACGAGCGAATGCCCGCGATGCCCGTCGTGTCCGTGTTGTGAAGGCTATCGGCGATCAGCGTGGGGTCGGCCGACTGCATGTGCGGGCTGCTGCGGAGCGTCAGATCGATCCGGGCGTGCTCGATGCCGATGTCGAACTCGTCGCCCACGTGGAAGGACACGGCCCGCGCAATGGTCAGGTCTACGCCGACCTCCACCGCGACCATCTCGAAGCCGAGGCTGCTTTCAATCTCAATCTCGTTCCCGTAGACATTCGGTTCGACGTCGTCCGGCGGCCCGATGGTCAGCGCGACTTCCATCGACTCGCCGGGGGCGAGGCTGTCCTCCGGGGGAACGTCCACGTCGATCCAGGGCAGGCAGCGCGGGCGGATCGCGATATCCGTCAGGTCGTCGTAGCCCGTGTTGGTCAGCGTGATCGTGTGCTCGACGGGGTAGCCGCCGGGCATGGCGCCGACCATCGGGCCGTCGGGAGGTGGCCAGATTGTCAGCACGGGCGCGGCCGGGTAGATAGACACGTCCAGCGTGTACGTCGCCGTCGCGCCCTGGTCGGAAACGGCCTCGATGGTGAACTGCGCGGCGTCCGGGGCGTCGATCCTGGCCAACAGGTCAATCTGCAACGTGGTGGACTGCCCGCCTTGCAGGGACGTCTCAGCGCCGGTCAGGTCCAGGCTGGCGCTGATCCCGTCGTCGGGGTTGGAGTCGACCAGTGTGAATTGCAGCCCGTCCTGCATCAGGTCTCCGATGTTCGTCAGGACCAGCGGAACGTCCCGCACGGAGTTGGCCGACATGTCCACGCCGTCGCCCGACGCCGAGAACACCAGCCCCTCCGAGGCGAATCGGGCGATCTCCGTCCGCTCGAAGCCGTTGCGATCGGCGGACGCGGTCACGGTGTAGCCGCCGCCCTCCACGGCGTGCGGCGAGAACGGCAAGGCGAACTGGCCGGCCGCGTCGGTCGTGACTAGGACAGTCCGTCTCGTGTCGCCGTTGGTGAGCCTCAGTTCGACCGTCTCATGCGCCAGCGGGGCCCCGTCGACCTCCCGCAGGACCGTGCCCGTCAACTGCACCGTCTCGCCCGGCCCGTATGCCGCCTTGTCGGTCGCCAGCGAGACGACGAAGTCCTCGATGATCGCGAAGGAGACCGTCTTGTGGATCGTCCCCTCGGGCAGGCTGAGGACGGCCTCGGCCGTGTATTCGCCCTCGGCCAGATCGCCCGGCGCGAAGACGACCTCGAACGCGCGCCGTTCCTCGGTGAACAGCATCGGCCCGGCGAAGGCGACCGTCTCGTCGCGCGTGACCGTCACGGCGCCCGAGACGCCATCTTCCGGCCCCAGCAGCGCCAGCGGCACGAGGGAATTCGTCACGTCCGACGTCAAGACCAACGTGCTCGTGGTCAGGTAGGCCGGGGCGTCAAACCGGTCCAGCGCCAGCCGGAACGGGCCGGGATCGCGCCCGGGGACCTCCATGCCCCCGACCTCACTCAGGACGGCCGTGCGGAGACTCGCGACGAGGCCGCTGGTCGTCAGCAGGAACGCTCCGGCCTCGTTGTTGTCCTCGTCGAACTCCAGGACCTCGTCCATCGCGTCGACCGCCGCGGAGACGGCCAGGACCTGGCCGAAGGGCGCGTCGGCCGTCCACTCCGTGAACCAGTAGAACTCGCCGCCGGATGCAAGGTGGTCGTCGTGGCGCGTCGCGTCCACGACCTCCTCGCCGATCCGCAGCGCAATGTTGAACGGCTCCTGGATGCGGGCCTCGCCGACGTTCGCCACGCGGATGCTGAACTGTACCGTCTCGCCGAACTCGGGCTGCTCGGGCGCCCAGGCCAGGCGGTCGACGATCAGGTCCCCGTAGCGGACCTGGATCGGCACGTCCTCGAGGAGGCTGGTGTTGTTGCCGTTGTCCGCCTCGGGGATCGCCCCGAACTCGTCGACCTCCACGCGAATGTCCTGCACGCCCGCCTGGACGGCCGCGTCCACGGACAGCCACCGCTGGCCCTCGGCCGCCAGCGACTCGACCGTGTGCGAGCCGATCAATCGGTCGTCCGCGTAGAACCGGACTTCGAACGGATCGACGACCTCGGTGAGACTCGCATTGACGACCTCCGCCGTGACGCGGAGCAGCTCCGGATAATCGAGCACGGCGTCCGGCGGCCAGAGCTGGACCGAGTTGACCGTCAGGTCCCCGTAGATGATGTTCAGCTCGGGGATGTCCTCGGCGTAGGTGTTGTTCTTCTCGTCGATTTCGACGACGTGGCTGATCGGGTAGTCGACGAACACGTACGCGCGGTGCTCGCCCTCGGTCGGTATCCAGTCGATGCTGCACGCGCCGACGTTCGAGCCGGCCTCGTGGCCCAACGAGTCGATGACGGAGTAGCCCACGAAGCCCCCGTCGACGTAGAAGCTCACCCGGAACGTCCCCGCCGCCGCCGTGCCGACGTTCTGCACGTGCGCCGTCAACTGAATCGGGTCGCCCCAGGGCGTGGGGTCCTCGGGCCCGACCGACAGCGTCACGTCGGTCGGAAGGAGGTCAGGGAAGTAGATCTGCTCGGGCAGCAGGGCGACGGTGCGGTCGTTGTTCTCCTCGTTGACCTCTCCCACCTGCCCTCCCTGATCGTCGGCGCGGAACGTGAACATGTGGTTGCCCACCTCCGACCGCCACGTGAACGGCAGGTCGATCGAGGCGTCGGGCGCGAGGGCATCGGTCACGTCGACCAGCTCCCGGTAGAGGCCGTCGACGTAGAAGCCCACGCGGAAGCTCCCCGCGTGCGTGGGGCTCTCGCCGACGTTCTTGACCGTCGCCGTGATCGTAACGTCCTCCCCCTCCTGCGGCGCCTCCGGGAAGATTGACACGTCCTCGACAATCAGGTCCGGACGGTCGTCGTTGATCGTTACCTGCATGACGTCTTCGGTCATCGCGCCGTCGTCGTCTTCGACGATCAAATGCACCTGGTAGGTCGCGCCGTGCTCGTACACGTGCGTCGGCGTCATGCCGCTGGCCCACAGCCCGTCGCCGAAGTCCCAGTGCAGCAGCCGGACGTAGCCGTCCTCGTCGAGCGACCGGGTGCCGTCGAACGTCGTGAGTTCGAGGACCTCCGAGAAGAAGTCCGCTCCCGCATCGGCGAACGGCTTGGCGTTGACCGTCACGGTCGTGCTCAGCTCGTTGTCGGGCGAGTCGCCCGGCAGCCGGGCCGTGATGACGTGCTCGCCCGGCTCGGCGGGCGTCCACTCGATGATCGGCCAGAAGTGCCGCCACGGGCGAAGCTCGTCGATCAGCACGGTCTGAAGCAGCGTCTCCGTGCCGCCCGGGGGCGTGACGTAGAACTCCACCGAGCCGCTTTCGGGCAGGACCCCATCGTTGGTGATCGTCGCCTTGATCGCCGCCTTCCTGTCCTCGGTGGGTGGCTTGTCGATGTAGAAGATCGGGTCCCTGAACTCGTACGACCCGAGCGCGCTGCCGACCTCGGGCCAGTTGAAGACGTACATCTCCACGTCCGTGCCGAGCCCCGGAAGCTCATTGCCCGGGAAAACGATGTCGAACTCGTTCGGCGTGCAGGCGACCTCTTCCAGCGTCAAGGCCGAGCGGAAGTCCAGCGTGTAGGTGGCCGCCTCCGGCTGGCGCACACCCCACTCGTCGATGTATCCCAGCTCGTCGATGAAGTAGATGTTCCCGTGCGCGCGCCAGAAGTTGTTCCCGCTGAGGTAGGTGTCCGGCTCGCCCAGGTCGCCGTGGCGCTTCACGGAGCGGTAGTTCCACTCGGGTGCCGGGTCGCGCAGGACGACGCATACGTAGCCCGCCGTCTCGGGCACCTCAAGCGTCATCGTGCGGTCTTCCCCCGTGGCGGGTTTCGTGACGGTGACGTTCTCAGGGATGACGACCGGCAGGCGCAGGCCCGACCAGAGGTTGATCAGGTAGTCCGGGAAGCCGTCGCCGTCGCGGTCGATCAGGCTGAAGTTGTTGTTCGGGTCCTGGGCGTCGGCGAACAGGAAGTCGCGCTCGATGATCTCCGTCGTCACGTCGAGGATCAGCGGGTTGATCTGGATGCCCTTGTACGCCCGGTGGGTCATCTCGGCCGTGAACTCGATGAACTTGCCGTCCAGCGTCGACTGCATGATCCAGTAGCCGTGGGCCGAGCTGTGCGGCAGAATGTCGCCCAGCACCAGCCGCACCACGTCGCCCGTGACGCTGCCGAACGAGCTGCTCACGATGCGGAAGTCGACCAGCAGCCCGGCCTCGTTCTCGACGATCTCCGGCTGGCCGGAATCGATCTTCAGGTTGTAGGCGTACCCGTCGCCCTCGTTGTCGACCAGCAGGCCGAGCTTGAACGGTACGTCGGCCAGGACATCCTGCGGGACGTAGTAGTGCAGGTAGAGCTTCGGCTGCGGGTGAACGGTGATCTCGACGGCGTTAGTCACCGTCTCCTTGAGCCGGCCGTCGAGGTAGTAGGTCATGACGGCCTTGACGTAGTACTTCTTGCCCGTCAGCTCGGTCCCGCCGAGCCCGTCTCCGGGGATGAGGATCCACCTCCCGGTCATCCGCCCGTGGTTGCCCAGGTTCTCCGAGCCGTCGATCGCGCCGATGCCCGTCAACTCCGGAGGCACCATGAAGAACCGGTCGGTGACGTCCACGCCGTCGGCGTCGGTCACGCGCGGGGCGATGGACAGGCTGACCAGGGGCTTGTCCATACCGTTGGTCAGCTCCAGCCGCGCGTCGAAGCCCTCGCGCTCCAACGTGGCGGTCTGCTTGATCTCCAGCTTGACGATCTCGGTGATCATACCGCCGCCGCCGAGCCCCCCCTCGTCGCCCATCTTCATGAACTCCTGGCCTTCACCGTCCCCCTCCTCCGGCATCTCGATCTCCATCTCGGGGAATTCCATGTCCCCGCCCGTGTTGACCTTGACCTTGTAGGCCGACGGGTTGACCAGCGGGATCCTCCCTTCCAGCGGCGTCTCCTCCTCGAGACGCTCGAAGGTGAACGGGTCGAATTCGACGTAGGTGCCCGTCACCCTCAGGTACGTGTTCCTGCCGTCGAGGTAGGAGTAGTCCCCGGGGGCGACCTGGTAGCCGATCACGGTCGAACTCTTGGCCTCCATCGTGCCGATCTGCCCGCCGGCCGACAGGACGATGCCGTCGACGCCCACCACCGTGACGGTCACGTCGTGCAGTTCGATGAGGCTCGGGTTGACGATCGTCACCTGGTTGCCGAAGGCCTCTTCCACCGTGTGCGCGACGGTGACCCACGGGGGCAGGAAGGCGAAGACGGGCTTGGGGATCTCGGCGGCGAAGGTCAGCCGCAGCGTGATGTCATACGTGTCCTCGATGATGATGGGTGTGACGGTCCACTTGTAGTCCAGCATGACAGCGACCATCGTCACCGGGACGATCTGCGCCTCGCTGGCGGGCATGACGTCGACCTCGCTGCGGACTGTCTCGTGCCCCGGCGCCGTGATCGCGTACTCGTACTCGCCGATGGGGATGTCCTCGAGGACGATCACGCCCGCCGCGTTGCTCCGTCCGTAGAAGACGTTGTGGTACGTCGAGGTGTTCCCGTCGCCGTACGTGACGGTGAACTCCTCCTTGGAGACCATCTTGATCTCGGCGTTGGGGACCGGCTCGTTGACGTCGCTGATCACCACGAACGACACGGCCCCGCGGTTGGCGCTGGTGACCTCCACGGTGACGATCGCATCCGCGCTGTACGTGCCGTCGGTCGCGACGATCCGGTCGACGTAGATGCCCGGCCGGACGTCCTCGCCCGGGGCGATGACGACGTCGAACGTGGTGCTCTCGTCCGGCGCGAGCGTATCGGCGCCCAGCCCGACCAGCGTGACCCACGGCAGGGTCGGCGGGTCCACGAGCGTGATGCTGCTCATCGTCCCCATGCCCTCGTTGGTCAGCGTCACCGTGCGCACCAGGGACGCCTCGGGGTTCAGGGCGACCTTGATGTTGTCGGGCACGACATCCGGCGCGGGCCTGGCCGGCGCGAGCGTGAAGCGCAGCCGCCCCTGGGCGACGGGGCCCTCGTTGGACGAGACGCCGATGCGGAAGCTCGTGCCGTCCGGGGCGTCCTCGGGGATCGTCACCGTGACGGTCACGGGCACCCTCGCCCCGGCGCCGAGCCGGGCGATCTCGGTCACGGAGATCGTCGCCGTGACGTTGTCGTCTGGGACCTCGTCTTCCAGGACCAGCTCCACGTCGGTCAGCGCCACGGCCGAGAGGTTCTTCAGCGTGAACGTCTTGGTGAACGTCCGGTTCTTCGAGGCCTTCACGTGCAGCGCCGGGGGCGTCAGGTCCATCGCGAGGATCTGGAATTCCGTGTGCCCGATCGAGCCGAAGACGTCCGAGACGACGAACGCGTCGGCGCTGAAGTGGCCCGCGTCGCCCCAGGCCGGCAGGAAGTCCAGGATGAAGTACCCGTCGGCGTTCGTCTCCGCCTTGTACAGCCGGGCCGTGCCGTCGATCATCTCCCAGATCGCCGCGTAGCTCGACAGCCCGCCGTAGCCCTGCGTGATGGCGATGGCGACCTCGGCGTCGGCAACCGGCTCGCCGCCCAGCGTGGTTACCCGCCCGTTGATCTCCACCAGCTCTCGCCGCTGGTAGACATCCTTGTTCGTGCTCAGCTCGAAGTTGACCTCCGCGACCACCATCATGCTCATCTGGTGGGCCGCGCTGTCCACGCCGTCGGTCGCGACGATCCGTATGTTGTACAGGCCCGTGCCGTACGTGATCAGGTCCAGCGACCTCCGGTACGTGGCCGTGGCCGAGTCGAACGTCATCGGCTGGTTGTCGAGGATCGTCTCGGGGGGGATCCAGATCAGCTCGCCCTGGTCGTCGAAATCCCAGGCGCCCTCGCGGATCACGGTGATCAGCGATTCCACGCCGTCGGCGGGCGTCATGGGCGTGCTGGAGCTGCCCCGCCCGACCGTGGCGATGAACTCGGGGACCTGGCTGGAGCTGAAGAGCAACTGGTCCCAAATGTCCGTCACGCCGCCGGGCACGCTGACGTCCAGGACGAAGTTGTCCTCGATCTGGAACGTGCCGACCCCGAGCTCCAGCTCGTTGTTGGTCTCGTCCTCCTCGTGGACGTCGTCCTCGGTGTCCACCACCGCGCGAATGCTGTGCGGCGTGTCGGGGGCGGCCAGGGCCTTCCACGTCACGACGAACTGCTGCGAGGAGTTGCCCAGTATCCGCGGCAGCTCCGTCCGGGCGACTTCCTGGTCGTCCACGTACAGGCGGAACAGGCAGATGTCCAGCGTGGAGACCACGGTGAGGTTCGACACGGTGCAGATGAACCCGACCTCCGAGCCGTAAAGCGGGTTCCGCGGCTGCCACTGCACGTCCGAGACGACCAGGTCCGGATAGAGAATGGTGATCTCGGGGATCTCGGCCTGGCCCGTGTTGTTGGTCTCGTCGGATTCGGCCACGACGTTCTCTTCGTCGATGACCACCGAGGCCGTGTGCTCGCCGGGCGTGGCCCGCGCCTGGACGGCCAGCGTCAGCGAGCTGCCGTCGGGCAGGTACGTGACATGGCGGGAGCCGACGAACTCGCCGTCTAGGTAGTAGCTGATCGTGAACTTGTGCTCGACCGGCACCGAGCCGTCGTTGCGGATGGTCGCGGCCAGATCGAAGCTTGTGCCGTCGGACAGCACGGTCTGCCCCGGCCGGATATTCAGGTCCTCCAGGACCAGGTCCGGGTAGTCCAGCACGAGTTCCGGCAGGACCAACTCGCGGTCGTTTTTGTCCTCGTCGGACTCCACCACCGTGCTGACGGGGTCGTCCGCGACGGCCCGCAGCGTGTGGACACCGTCGGCCGGGTCGAACTGGAAGGTGACCTCCCTCTGGCCGGCGACGACCATCTCGGCGATGTACTGCCGCGAGGCCAGCTCGCCGTCGACGTAGAGGCTGACCCAGAAGTCGAACGCGTCGGCCGTGCCGTGGTTCCGCACGGTCGCCGTGGCCGTCAGCGGCTGCTCGCTGGAGACGTTCGTCTCCTCGATGTCGCAGACGAGGTCGGTCACGACCAGGTCGGGGAAGTACACCTGCTGGAGCGTCAGGTCCGCGGTGGCGTCGTTGTTGGTCTCGTCGATCTCGACGATGCCGTTCTGGATGTCGTCGGCGGCAACTCGCAGCGTGTGCAGCCCCTTCGGCGCGGTCCACTCGAAGGAGACCTGGATGGACTCCCCGACCGCCAGGATGTCGTTCACCCGCTGGTAGCCGCGGTAGAGGTCGTCGATGTAGTGCGTCGCGAAGAAGCCCTGCAGCGTCGGCCCGTTGCCGACGTTCGTGATCGTCGCGATGATGGTGACCAGGTCGAGCTCTTCCGGCTCGACGGGGTCCCACGTCAGTTCCGAGACGACTAGGTCGGCCCGCGTGTCGAGCACGGTGACATCGCACGTGTCCTGCGCGGTCGCGCCGCGGTTGTCCGTGACGGTCAGCGTGACCGTGTACGTCCCCGGGAGCATGAACGCGTGCGGCGTGTCGGAGTAGTCGGACGTCTCGCCGTCGCCGAAGTCCCAGTGGGCCGCGGCAATTAGCCCGTCCGTGTCATACGACGCATCCGCGGTGAACTCGACGGGCTCGTTCCAGTTGACCTCCCGGTCGCCGCCGGCGTCGGCCACGGGCGCGACGTTCACGGCGACGTCCACCCAGGCCGTGTCGTTGGCCGCCGCGTTGTCCGTGGCCGTCGGGTCGGCCAGGACGACCGTGATCCGGTGCACGCCGGTCGTGTCGGGCGTCCAGGACACCTGGGCCTGGCTCGACTGGCCGGCGCCGCCTAAGAGCACGTCCGTGCCGATCAGCACGCCCGTCTGCGCGTCGCCGTCGTAGAACCGCACGCTGACGGTCGCCGACGTCGGCCCGGCGTTGTCAATCGCCGCCAGAATCAGCCCGGCCTGGTCAAGCACGGGATTCGGCGGATCGAAGGTGATTTCGCCGACGGCGAAGTCGCACTCGGCCGTCGGGGTGCCCGTGGCCTCGGGAGAGAACCCCGAGACGTTCTGGGCCTGGTCCACGGCCGTAGTGAGATAGTAGTACCTCGTACCGTTGGTCAGGTCCGTATCGACGTAGTCCGAGTCATTCGTCGAGCCGACCAGGACATAGCCTTGCCCCGTCTGCTCGGACCGGTACACGTTGTAGCCCGCCAGGGCCGGATCGGCCACGTCGGGCCAGCTCAATTCGAGCCGCCCGCCGGACCGCGGATTGTGGACGGTGATAAGGCCCGGCGCCTGCGGGGGCCCGCGGTCCACGATCACGCTGTGTGCGACGAAGTGCGTGTTGTCACCGTAATCGATGGCCGTGGCGCGAATCGTGTACTCGCCCTCGGGCAGGACGTCGGTATCCCACGGGATCTCGCCCTGCCACGACGTGTCGGACATCTGCACGGGCGATTTGTCCGTCCCGATGAGCGTCCAGTCGTCCGCCCCGGCGGGGCTGACGTCGAACTCGAACGCGTCGACGCGGATCGCGTCGGTGGCCAGGGCCGTCAGCGTGACCAGGTCCTTCAGGTAGGTCCCCGCCGCGGGAGTCATCTGCTGCACCATCGGCGGGGACAGGTCGTTCAGCGGCTCGGCGGAGACGGCCTCAGACGGATCGCTCGGGTTGCCCAGGCTGTCCACCGCGGCCACGCGGTAGGTGTACTGCGTTCCGTAGTCCACGTCGGAATCGACGAACACCGTGGAGGTCGTCGACGCCAGGATGATCTCGAAGGGCCCGCCGGCGGTCGAGCGACTCAGCTCGTAATGGTCGAAGTCGGCCGAGACGACCGGATCCCACGCCACAACCAGCAGGACCTCGCCGGGCGTGATCCGCAGGTTCCCCGGTATCTCCGGCGCGTCGTGGTCCACCGTGTAGCTTCGGACCACCGAGCTGCTGTTGTCCTCGGCGTCCGAGACCGTCACGCGCACCTGGTACGGGCCGGTCGGCAGGGCGCTGACGTCCCAGCTCACCGACGAGACGCCCGTGGCGATCGACTGCCAGTTCTCGCCGTCGGTGGCGTACTCGAAGACGATCTCGGTCACCGCGACGTTGTCCGACGCCCGGACCGACAGCGCGAATGCCGTGGACGACTCCGCGCCGTCGCCCGGCGTGAACGACGAGATCACCGGCGGGGTCTGGTCGTCCAGCGGCACGGCCGTCACTTCGGTCGAGTAGCCGCTCTGGTTCCCGACGTGGTCGAAGATCGTCAGCACGTAGTAGTACGCCTGGCCGACGATCACCTCGCGGTCGGTGAAGGCCTCGACGGTCATGGCGCCGTTGATGGGCGTGTACGGCCCGCCGGGGTCGTCGCTGCGGTGCAGGCGGTAGTAGGCGAAGTCGCCCGCGGGCGAGGGCGTCCACGTGAGCAGCACGCCGAACTCGGCCGCCTCGGCGGCCAGGGCCTCGATGGGCGGGGCCGTGTTGTCCACGACGAACGTGAACGTCCGCTGCGAGTTGTTGGTCGCGGCGTCCCGGGCCGTCACGCGGACGAGGTACGTGCCGTCGGCCAGCGGGACCGTGTCCCACGGGACGCGCCCGTCGGCGCTGCTGCCCATAGCCTCCCACGCCTGCCCGTCGGCCGACAGTTCGAAGTCGTATCCCGTCACGCCCAGGTTGTCCTGCGCGAAAGCGCCGATCTCGACCGCGCCGCGGACCTTGGCGCCGTCGGCCGGGCTCGAGCCGGTGATCTCCGGCGGGGTGTGGTCCTCGATGTTCGGCAGGGCGGCCGTCGCGGCGTTGTCGGACTCGTTCGACTCCGGCACGGCGTTGCCCTCGTCCACCACCACCCGCACGGTGTGATCGCCCGCCGCGGACTGCCACGTCTCGCTCACCACCGTCGTGCCCGTCGCGAGCCCCCCGGCGACCGTCTGACGCCCGATGACCTGCCCGTCGACCTCGAAGCGGACGGAGAAGCTCCCGACCGCCTCGGCGCCGACGTTCTCGACCGTGGCTGTGAGCGTGACCTCGACGTCCTCGGCGATCGTCGTCGGGTCCCAGGCGATGTCGGCCACGCGCAGGTTCGGCGCGTCAATCAGGACGATGGAGGTCTGGCCGTTGTTGGACTCGTTCGTCTCCGGCTGGTCACCGCCCGAGTCGATCACGAGGATCAGATATCCCGCCCCCAGCGGGAGCGAATCGGGCACGGTGAAGTCGCGAATGACCGTGTAGGTCTGGCCGCCGGGCAGGGGGGTCTGGTCGGAGACCGGCTCGGTCAGGACGAGCGTATCGCCCGCGTCGAGCACGGTATCGGCCGACAGGTGGAGCTTGTCTGACCAGTTCAGGCAGGCCGCGCCCGTGCCGGCGTTCTCGATGGTCCAGCGGAACTGGACCGTCTGCGTCCAGCCGAGGGGGCTCGGCAGCACGGCCGAGACGATCCTCAGGTCCGTGCCGTGCAGTTGCACCTGGACCGACCAGACGTTGTCGCCGTCGTCGGACTCGACCTGCTGGGCGTCGGCGTCGGCGACGAACAGCACGTGCCACGTTCCCGGCGCGACGTCGGTGGGCACGGTGACGCTTTGGGCGATGGTGTACTCCCCGCTGCCGGCCGGCAGCGGGGTCTGCTGGACAATCGCCTCCTGCCCGAGCACGCGGTCGCCACCGTCGGGGACCAGGTCGCTGGACAGCAGCACGCGATCGTACCAGTCGCTGACGGCCTGCCCGTCACCGATGTTCGTGACGGTCCACCACACGTCGATGCCCTGGCCCCAGGCCAGCGTTGTCGGGGCCCAGGCGTCGGTGATCTGGAGGTTCGGCTCGGTGACGGCTAGCGGGATCGCCAGGACGTTGTTGGCCTCGTTCGTCTCGGCCTGCTCGCCCGAATCGTCCGCGACGAACAGCAGGTACTGCTCGCCCGCGGCGTCCGTGGGGATCGTCACGTCCTGGTTGGTCGTGTAGGACTGGCCCGCGCCGAGCGGGGGTGCCTGCGAGGCCTCGCCGGTCAGCAGGACGTCGCCCGGATCAAGGACCGCATCGTCCGAGAGGTACACGGTGTCCCGCCACGTGCCGAGCGCCGCGCGGTCGCCGCTGAGGTTGGTGACCGTCCAGAAGACGCCCGTCGTCTCGCCACGGGCGGCCAAGACCGACGGGGTCGAGTCCGTCACGGCCAGGTCCGGGGCGTACAGCGTAACGGCCGTGGCCGTCGCGTTGTTGGCGTTGTCCAGCTCCGGCTGCGTCTCGCTGTCGTCGGCGACGAACAGGAGGTACCACGAGCCCGGCTGGACCATGGGCAGCGTAACGGTGTGCGGCCGTGTGTAGGTCGCGCCCGCGCCCAGCGGCGAGTCCCCGGCGGCCGAGACGACGTCGATCCGCACGTCGCTCGGGTCGAGAGTGTCGTCGTCGGACAGGTAGATCGCGTCGTCCCACGTCCGGTCGGCGGCGGTCTGGCTTTGGTTGGCCACGGTCCACGCGACGGCCGCGTCCTCGCCGACCACGGCGTCGAACGGATCGGGCACGACGGTGACGACAAGGTCCGCCGGCTCGGCGAAGCTGACCGTCGCATCCACGGCCGTCGTGTCATGGTGGTACGTGCCGTTGGGCCCGACGGTGAAGTCGATCGTGTCCCCGGCGGCCAGGACGATCGGCGCCATCGTCGTGAAGGACTCGGCGTCGAGGAACCCGTCGACCGTGCCGTCGAAGAGGCTCACCCCGTTGTGCAGGACATGCACGTCGGTCGTCGTGCCTCGCGTGTCGCTGTCGCGGAACACCACGGAGATGATGGCCGGCTGGTCTGTCGTGGCGGTGAACCGCAGGACGGCGTACTGGCCGCCCCAGCCCGGATGCATCGACAGCTGACCCGGCTGCCAGACGGCCGTGCCGCTCTGGATCGTGCCCGCCGTCGGGTTCCGCGAGACGCTCGGATGGATCGTTCCGTCGAGATTGCCCTTCCAAAACTCGATCCCGCTGCGGACCTCGTGGTCCGTGCACGGCGTCATCGGCGAGGCGAGCCATCCGTAGCTCCAGCTCCAGTTGGGGTTCTCCGTCGGCGAGAAGTCCTCGGCCGCGTCGTGGGCCTCGCGGAGCCTCGCCCGCGCGGAGATCGAATCGGCCCCGGCCGGGTCGCCCGCGATGGCCGCCGTCAGGAGCACGTCCTGGATGGCCTCCAACGCGACCGTCCCGTCCGGCGTCACGTCGACGCGAAGCTCGACCCAGTTCCCGGCGTCGATGGCGCCCGTGGCGAAGCCCGCCCCGGTAACCGTCGCGGTGATGTCCGCGCCGCCGGTTGGGGCGTCGTAGTACGTCACATTCCACCCGCCGGCGCCGGCGGGGCCGGTGACCACGAACGACTCGGCCGCGGCGGACTCGTTCTCCAGTCGCACCACGAAGGAGACGCTCTCGCCCGGCGGGACGTCTTGCCCGGCGACCTGGCCCGGCTCGGCCGGACCGAAGACGTCCTGGCCCACAAAGTCCGCCTGCCACGCCGCGCGGACCATGAGATCGGGCCCGGGCCGGACGTCGAGGGCGACGGCCTGGACGTTGTTGCCCTCGTCGGACTCGATCTGGTCGCCGTCGGCGTCGGCGACGAACAGCAGGTACCAGGCGCCGGCGGCGACCCGGGGGATCGTCACCTGCGTCGGGACGGTGTAATCTCCGCCGGCGGCCAGCGGGCTCTCGGCGCAGACGTCTTCCAGGAGCAGCTCGATGTCCTCGCCGCTGTGTGCCGTGTCCGTCGAGAGATAGACGCCGTCGAACCAGTCGGCCTCGGCCGGCCCGCTGCCGGGATTGGTCACCGTCCAAGAGACGTTGAGGACCTGGCTCCAGTAGGCGTGCGAGGGGGCGGTCGGCGGGAGCAGGGCCAGGTCCGCGACGCGCAGCTCGATCGCGTGCTCGAACTCGTCGCCGGGGTCCTCGCCGTTGACGCCGTTGGCGTTCTGGTTCATCTCGTTGCCGGGAACATCCTGCACGTGCGGCCCGACGGTCAGCGTGTACGTGCCCGGCGTGCTCTGCTGCGGGAAGCCGATCCGGAACGTGTTGCCCCCCAACGCCTGCGGGGCGTCGACGACGATCGCGCCGCTCGGCCCGGTGAGGGTCACGTCCGCGGCGTCGAAGGTCGCGCCGTCGATCGGCTCGTTGAACGTCACGTCGAAGAAGCTCAGCGACTCCGGCACGTCGCCGACCGGCGAGACGGCGACGACCGACGGGCCCGACCGCTCGATCGTGAAGACCGCCTCGAACGTCCCCCCGGCCGCGGGATCGCTGAGGTAGACCCGCACGTTGTCCATGCCCCAGCCTTCGTCGTCGATGGCCTGCAGGCCCCGGCCGCGGAAGGAGATCGACAGGTCGCTACGGACGTCGGTGATCCCGTAGCTAACGTCCCGGTAGACGTTCTCGTTCCAGCCGGACCTGAAGAAGTTCCCGACCTCGTCCGGTGTCCGCGGGAACGTCTGGTCGCCGTGATTGAAGATGTTGAACGTGTGGTCAAACTCCCGCAGGGGCCGCCCGGAGATGCTGAGGCTCCAGTAGTCCTGGCCGCTCGTGCCGTCCCAACTGTCGATGATAAACAGGTCCCAGACCAGCTCGAGAGCCACGTGCGCCTCCAGAGCGGTCAGGTCGAGCGTGTTGGTGAAGTTCCCGTACTCGCCTAGGAACTGCGTCAGCGCCGCCGCGGACGACGTGGTCGCGTCGCTCCACTCGGGCCCGGCGCCGCCCTCGAAGTCGGCGAAGTACACGAGCCGGCTCAGCGGGTTGCCCGCAAGGTCGGTCACATCCGGCCCGATCGTGAAGCGGTAGACGCCGTCGACCGTCTGGGCCGGCAGGGCGATGTCGAACGTTGTCCCGTTGACCGGCGTGACGGACAGGAGCGATGTCTCGATCGTTCCCTCGGGGGTCTGGACGGCGACGTCGGCGGCGGTGAAGCTCGCCGGGTCGATGGCCTCGCTGAACACCACTCGCAGGCTGGAGACCACGTCGCTGGTCACGCCGTTGGGCTCGAATCTCACCAGCCGAGGCCCCATGCGGTCGACGACTGTGACCGCCACGGCCGCGACGTTGTTGGCCTCGTCGGCTTCGGCCTGGCTGTTGCCGCGGTCCACCGCGATCAGCAGGTACCCCGCGCCCGTCGCCGTAGCGGGGATGATCACGTCTCGCGTCATCGGGTAGCCGGTTCCCGCTGCCAGCGGCGTCGAGCCCGCCGGCTGCTCGAACAGCAACACGTCGTCGCCGCTGAGCACGTCGTCCTGGGAGTAGTGAATGCTGTCCGTCCACGTGGACAGGGCCGAGCCGGTACCGGCGTTGGCGACGGTCCAGTCCAGCGTGACCAACTCGCCCGGACTGATCGTCGTGGCCGAGGCCCCCGGGTTGACGATCGTCAGATCGCCGGACACGACCTCCAGGCTCACGGCGTGGAGGTTGTTCCCGTCGTCGCCTTCAGGCTGCGACGCATCGGCGTCGGCCACGAACAGCACGTAGGCCGTGCCGGTCAGCGACGGGCTCGGGATCGTCACGTCCGCGATGAACGTATACTGTTGCGTGTCGGCCAGCGGCGGCTCCGGCGAGACGTCCCGCCAGGCGAGCTGAATCTCGCTGCCGTCTGCTGCGGGGCTTCCGCAGAGGAACACGCGGTCCTTCCAGCTTGCCGTGGCCTTGCCCGGCCCGGCGTTGGTCACCGTCCAGGAGACCTGGAAGGTCTCGCCCCAACTGATCTGCGCGGGGGCCGAGCCGGCGACGGTCAGGTCCGGCGAGAGGATCTCGATCGCTTCGACGTGGACGTTGCTCGCCGTGTCATCCTCCGGCTGCGTGTCCTCGTCGTCCGTCACGATGATGATGTACTGCGTTCCCGTCGCCGCGGCGAGCGGGATCGTCACCTGCGCGAGCTGCGTGTAGACCCCGACTTGGCCCAGCAGGGGGGACCGCTGGGTCTGGTCCTGGACGGCCAGCTCCGTATCGCCCGCGTCCAGCACGTCGTCCGTCGAGAGGTAGACGCGATCGCCCCACGTTCCGAGGGCGTCACCGCGCCCGACGTTGCTCACCGTCCAGGAGATGTCGATCGTCTCGCCGAGACTGGGCGTCGGCGGCACGGCGGCGAGGGACAGTTCCAGGTCCGGCTCGAGCAGGTCGATCGCCCGGGCCAGGACGTTGTTGTCCCGGGTGACTTCGTCCAGCTCCTCGTAGGCGTTGGCGATGAACAGCACGTACTGCTTCCCGGCGGCCTGGCCGATGGGAATCACCACGTCGGCGGAGAAGTCGTAGACGCCGTCGACGGCCAGCGGGATCTCGCCGGCCGTGCTGGCCGTGTGGATGGCCAGGTCGGTCGGGTCGTACTGGTCGTCTCCGGACAGGAACACGCCATCGAGCCAGCGCCGCGTCGCCAGGCCGGGCCCGTGGTTTGTCACCTCCCACGAGATGGGAATCGTCTCGCCCCACAGGCCCGTGGCCGGGGCCGACGCGTCGGTGACGTCCAGGTCCGGCAGGGCCCCGGCGGTGACGGTAATGCCCAGGGCGGTGACGTTGTTCGTCTCGTTGAGTTCGGCCTGCTGGTTCCACCGATCGGCGACGAACAGCAGGAAGTACTGGCCGGGGGGCACCTGCGGGACGACGAAGCTGCCCGGCGTGACGTAGGACGCCCCGCCCGCCAACGGCGAGCCAGCTTCGGCGGTCAGGAACACGTCGGCCGCATCGAGCGTCTCGTCGGTGGAGAGGTAGACGGCGTCGGACCAAGCCGATCCGGCCGATCCGGCCGCGGCGTTCAGGACTTCCCACGTGGTCGGCACGGTCTCGCCGGCCTCGACTTCCGCCGGGGCCGTCGGGGGCGAGACGACCGTCAGGTCCGCGCCGCTCAGCGGGGCGCCGGACAGCACCCGGGCGGGGGTGGCGTCCGGGTCGGCCAGAGCGGCGTGGGCCTCGCCGACGTGATCGAACGCGGCCGGGCCGCGGGTCTCGTCGAATCGCCAGGCCGCCGCCAGGCCGGTATCGTCGGCCAGGACCACGCGGTCCATGTCGTCGGCGATCTGCTGCTGGGTCCGGGCGACGCTCCAGAGGCGCACCTGGTCGATCTCGCCGCGGAAGAACCGCTTCGTGGAGTAGGCGTCGTCGTCGCTGTACCTGCCGATCAGCAGGTACCCCAGGCCATCGGGCGTCTCGACCGTGAAGGACGAATCGCCGACCAGGGACCCGTTGACGTAGGCCCTGACGTTGCCCGGCGTGTATACCACGGCCACGTGCACCCACTGGTCGGGGGCGAAGACGACGCTGATCGGTTCGAGGGCGTTGTGGTAAGCGACGGTCAGCTGCGAGCCGCCGGACCAGACGTTCACGCCGAACCCGACCCCGAAGTTGCCCGGCGAGTCGTTGCTCAGGACGTTGGCGGGGAAGTCCGGCCCCTCGGGCCTCTCGGCGGGCCTGACCCACGCCTCGACCGTCAGCGGCAGGGAGTTCAGGGGCGCGATGGGGCTCGTCTGGGCGGTGTCGTCCGTGCCGTCGAAGGCCAGGGCCATCCCGGCGGGGTCTCCGGCCGAGCGAAGGAAGAAGCCCACCGTGCCGTCGGCGCCGGTGTTGTTCCAGGAGGCGCCCCTCGCGGCGGAGGACGTCTCGAACCCGCCGAAGCCGTCGTCCGTGGCGTAGTGCACGGCGATTCGCCCGCCGCCCCCGCCGGCGCCGTAGCTGTGGTTCTGGTGCCCGCCGTTGGCGTGGAACGAGCCCGCCCCGGCCAGGACGTCGGTCGTCACCCAGACGGACCCGCCCGCGCCGCCCGCGCCGCCGTCGCTGCCTCCGGACCTGCCGTTGGCGCGAACCTGGCCGTCAAGCGTCAGCGTGCCGGTTACGATCAGCCGAATGGCCCCGCCGCCGGCGCCGCCCCAGTCCGCGTTGTCGTTGTCGGACGATCCCCCCGAGCCAAGCTCCGTCGGTTCGACGGCCGAGCCGTAGGTCGCGCGGCCGGAGCCGCCGTAGGCCGACCGGCCGCCGGGTCCGCCGTGGCCTCCCCCGGCGGCCGTCCAGCCCCCGCCCGTGTAGACGCCCCGGCCGGGTCCCGCGCCGGCCTCTCCGGCGGTCCGGCCGCCGCGATAGCCCTGTGCGTCGGCGTGGACGGCCGAGCCGACCTCGACGAAGACCTCGTCCGCTTGGATCGTCACGCCCTCGCCGGCCCAGACGCCCTCGACCTGGTCACTCGTGTTCAGGCTCCGGCAGATGACGGTCGAGTTGCCCGTCACCGACAGCGCGCCGTCGACGCTGACCGTGGTCCCGCCGCCGATGCTCAATTGCGCCGCGTCGGCCAGCGTGATCGCCCCGAACGTCAGCGTGTCGGACTCGTCGAAGACGAAGCTCTGGTAGACGTGCACGTGGTGATTCGGAATGGACGTGCCGAAGAACCCCACCGTACCTGTGGCCGCAGCGCGGCTGCTCGCCCCGGGGTTGGCCGTCGACGTCGCGAAGCCCGTGAACCCGCCGTCGGCCTCGTAGTAGACGGCGATCCGCCCGCCGCCGCCGCCGGCGCCGTAGCTGTGCTTCCGGTTCCCGCCGTCCGCGTGGAACGAGCCCGTGCCGGTCAGGACGCCCGCCGTGACCCAGATCGACCCGCCAGAGCCGCCGGAGCCGCCGTCGCTTCCGCCGGAGCTACCGTTGGCGCGGACCTGGCCGTTGAGCGTCAGCGCGCCGGCGACGATCAGCCGGATCGCGCCCCCGCCGTTGCCCCCCCAGTCGGGGGCGTCGTTGTCCGACGAGCCGCCCGAGCCGAGATCGACCGGCTCGTACTGCGAGCCGTAGGTCCCGCCGCCGATCCCGCCGTAGGTGGGCCGTCCCCCGACGCCGCCGTACCCGCCGGCGCCTGCGTGCCACCCGCCGCCCGTGCTGACGCCGCCGCCGGGCCCCATGCCGCCCTGGTGCGGGGACCGCCCCCCGACGTAGCCCAGCCCGTCGGCGTGAATGGTCGAGCCCGCGTCAATCCTTACCTCGCCGGCCTGGATTGTCACGCCGACGCCGACCCATTCCCCGAGCACCTGCGCGTCGGCGTGGAGGCTGCGGCATTCGATGGCCGAGGCGCCCCCGACGACGACCGACACGGCGTCCAGGAAGCTCCCGCCGCCGAGACGTAGCGTCGAGCCGTCGGAGACCCGCACCTCGCCCAGGACGGCCAGCGTGGTCTCGCTGCCGATCGTGATCGTGGCGCCCGGGGAGGCGGGCGCGCCGAGCGTAACGCTCGCGAAGCTGAGCGACTCGCCCTGGCCGTACTCGAAGTTCTCGTTGACGAACAGTGCGTACTGGCCCGGGCCCTGCGAGACGTCGAAGAACCCCAGCGTACCGTGCTGTGACGTGTTGTGCCCGCCCGTGCCGCGCGCCGCGGAGGAGGCCGTGAAGCCTGCGAATCCGCCGTCGGTCTCGTAGTGGACCGCGATTCGCCCGCCCCCGCCGCCTCCGCCGGCCCAGTCGATCGTCGTGCCTCCCGTGGCGGTGAACCGGCCCGCCCCCGCCAACGTCCCGGTCGTGACCCAGATGGACCCGCCCGCGCCGCCCCCGGCGTGGTTGCCCACGTTCCCGCCGTCGGCCGTGACCTCGCCGTCAACGGTCAGCGTCCCCGCCACATCCAGCCGGATGGCCCCGCCGCCCCAGCCGCCCCAGTTCCCGTGGTAGGCCCCGCCGCCGGAACCCAGTGCCGTCGGAGCGGTCGCCTCGGCCAAGCCGTACGCCGCACCGCCTGCGCCGATGTGCTGCGAGCGGCTTCCGACTCCGCCGTAGCCTCCCCCCGCACCGCCGCCGTTGTGGCCTTGCCCGGCGCCCGGGCCGACCCCGCTGGCGTCGTTCCCGGGCCCCCCGGGATAGCCCTGCCGGTCGGCGGTGATCAGCGAGCCGCCCTCAACCGTCACGTCGGCTGCGACGATCGCCACGCCCACGCCCACCCACTCGCCGCCGACCTGTTCCGTAGTGTCCTTGCCGCGGCAGATGATCTGCGAATTGCCGCGGACCAGGACCGTGCCGTCGACGGTCACCGTCGAGCCGCCGCCGATCTCCAGCGCGCCGGCGTCGTCGACCGTGACTGCCCCGTAGGTCACCACGCTGTCCTTGCCCAGGACGAACCGCTCGTACACGGACACGTGCAGGTTGGTCACCGACGTATCGAGGAACGCCGTCGTGCCGTCCCGGGCGGCGTTTCTTCCTCCACTGCCGCGCCGGGCCGTTGAGGTCGTGAATCCGGTGAATCCGGCGTCCGTCGCGTAGTGCACCGCGATCCGCCCGCCGCCGCCCGGGCCGCCCTCGCTGGCGCCGGTGTTGCCGCCGATCGCCGTGAACAGGCCCGACCCGGCCAGGACGCCGGTGGTGACCCAGATCGATCCGCCGGAACCGCCGCCGGTGTGGCTGACGCCGTGCGTCCCGTCGGCCGTGATCTCGCCGTCAAGCGTCAGCGTGCCACTGACGTCCAGGTGAATGGCCCCGCCGCCGTGTCCGCCCCAGTTGCCGGAGTACGCCCCGGCCCCAGAACCCAACGCCGTGGGCGACAGGGCCTCCGCCAGGCCGTAGCCCGCGCCGCCGCCCATCGGGGCCGACCGGCTGCCGCTGCCGCCGTAGCCTCCGCCCGAGCTGCCCCCGCTGCTGCCCAGCCCGGCCCCGGGCCCCGAACCGTTGGCGTTGCCGCCGCGCCCGCCGGTGTAGCCCTGCCCGTCCGCCGTGATTGTCGAACCGGCTTCCACCGTCACGTCGCCCGCGAGGATCGCCACACCCGCGCCGACCCACTCGCCGCCGACCTGGTCGATCGTGTCCTTGCCGCGGCAGATGATCTGCGAGTCGCCGCGGACGAGGACCGTGCCGTCGACGGTGACCGTCGAGCCGCCGCCGATGTCCAGCGTGCCGGCGTCATCGACCGTGACCGCTCCGTAGGTCGCGACGCTATCCTGGCCGAGAACGAACCGCTCGTACACGTGCAGACGAAGGTTCGCTACGGACGTATCGAGGAAGGCCACCGTGCCGTCCTGGGCGAAGTTCCTTCCTCCACTGCCGCGCCGGACCGTGGAAGCGGTAAAGCCGCTGAACTCGGCGTCCGTCTGGTAAAACACCGCGATCCGCCCGCCGCCGCCGGGGCCGCCCTCGCTTCCGCCGGTGTTGCCGCCTGTCGCAGTGAACAGGCCCGACCCGGCCAGGACGCCGGTCGTGACCCAGATCGACCCGCCGGCGCCGCCGCCGGCGTGGCTGGACCCGTTCCAGCCGTCGGCCGTGATCTCGCCGTCCAGCGTCAGCGTGCCGCTGACGTCCAGGCGAAGGGCTCCGCCGCCGTGCCCGCCCCAGTTGCCGCCGTAGCTCCCGCCGCCGGAGCCCGGCGCCGTGGGCGTCATCGCCTCGGCGAGCCCGTAGGAAGCCCCGCCCTTGCCCACTGGGGCCGAACGGCTGCCGTACCCCCCGTAGCCGCCGCCGCATCCGCCCCCGCTGTGGCCTGATCCGGCCCCGGGCCCCGATCCGTTGGCGCTGCCCCCACGCCCGCCGGAGTAGCCCTGCCCGTCGGCCGTGATTTTCGAGCCGGCTTCCACGGTCACGTCGGCCGCCAAGATCGTCACGCCGGCGCCGACCCACTCGCCGCCGACTTGGTCGATCGTGTCCTTGCCGCGGCAGACGACCGACGAACTACCCGTGACCGTCAGCGCCCCGCCGACGTTGAGCGTCGAGCCGCCGCCGAGGTACACCGTGGCCTGCTCGTCGAGGGCGAACGTCTCGTCGACCGTGATCGTGCTATCGATGCCGAACGTCGCCGTCGCGTTCGCGGCCGCCGCCGAACCGATCGAGACGCTCAGGAATGACAGGGCGGCGCCGTCGGGGCACTCGAAGTTCTCAAAGACCAGCAGCCTCCTCTGCTCGTCCGCCGGCCCGGCGGACTGGTCAATGAACGCCGTCGTGCCCGGCTTGCCGTTTCGGTGCTGGTGGCCACCGCTGGGGTTGATGCCTCCCGCGGAGGAAGAGCCCTCAAAACCGGTGAAGCCCGCCGCGTCGGCGTAGTAGACGGCGATCCGCCCGCCGCCGCCCCCCCCGCCGCAGTACTCGCCCGGATTGCCGCCGGTGGCGCTGAACGTGCCGCCGCCGACCAGAACGTTCGCCGTGACCCAGAGCGACCCGCCCGCGCCGCCACCGGTATGCCCGGCGCTGTTGGAGCCGTCGGCGGAGATGTGCCCGTCCAGCATCAGCATACCGTCGACGAGAAGGCGGATCGCGCCGCCGCCGTTGCCGCTACGTTGGCTGTTGTCCCGCGTCCCGCCGCTGGAGCCCAACTCTACCGGCTCGAACGGCAGGCCGTACGTCACGCCGGCGATGTTGCCGTCGCGGCTGTTGCCGCCTTGCCCGCCGTGGCCGCCCCCGGCGCCGTCCCATGACCCGACATACTGCCCGGCGCCGGGCCCCAGCCCCGATGCCCGCGCCGTCGTGTGCCCGACGTAGCCCTGCCCGTCGGCCGAGATCGTCGAGCCGGCTTCCACGCTGACGCTGCCGGCGTGGATCGTCACGCCCACACCGGCCCAGACGTCGAGCACCATCTCCGTGGTGTTCTTACCCCGGCAGATGACCTGCGAATCGCCTCGGATGCTGAAGGCCCCCGTGACGGTGAGGGTCGATCCGCCGCCGACGTCCAGCACGCCGTCGTCGACAACGGTGACGGCCCCGTAGGTCCGGGCCGTGTCCTCGTCGAACAGGAAGTGCTCGTAGACGCTCAGGTGCATGTCCGGCACGGACGTGCCGAAGAACGCGACCGTTCCGACCAGGCCGTTCCGGTGCTGGTGGCCGCCGCTGGGGTTGATGCCTCCCGCGGAGGAAGAGCCCTCAAAGCCGGTGAAGCCCGCCGCCTCGGCGTAGTAGACGGCGATCCGCCCGCCGCCGCCCCCCCCACCGCAGTACTCGCCCGGATTGCCGCCGGTGGCGCTGAACGTGCCGCCGCCGGCCAGGGCGTCCGCCGTGACCCAGAGCGACCCGCCCGCGCCGCCGCCGGTATGCCCGGCGCTGTTGGAGCCGTCGGCGGAGATGTGCCCGTCTAGCCTCAGCGTGCCGTCGACCACAAGGCGAATGGCTCCGCCGCCGTTGCCGCTGCGCTGGCTGTTGTCCCGCGTCCCGCCGCTGGAGCCCAACGCCACCGGCTCGAACGGCGAGCCGTACGTCACCCCGCCAACGTTGCCGTCGCGGCTGTTGCCGCCTTGCCCGCCGTGCCCGGCCCCGGCGCCGTCCCAGGCGCCGACATACTGCCCGCCACCGGGCCCCAGTCCCGGCATCCGCGGCGTCGTCAGCCCGACGTAGCCCTGTCCGTCGGCCGAGATCGTCGAGCCGGCCTCGACGACCACCGCGCCGGACTCGATCGTCACGCCCTCGCCGGCCCAGGCCTGGTCCACCATCGCCGTCGTGTTCTTGCCCTGGCACGTGATCCTCGAGCCGCCCAGAAGGGCCGTCGTGCCGCTGACGGTCAGCGTCGAACCGCCGCCCAGCGTCATGGCACTTCCGTCGCAGAGGATCACGTCCGCGGTCGTGAGGCTCGTCGCGGCGCTCAGGATGCTTGCCCCGGCCAGCAACTGCACCGTCCCCAACGTGTGGTCGCCGGCGATCGTAACGTCGCTGGCGACCACGACCAGCGCCTCGCCGTCGTACTCGGTATCGCCCTCGGCGATCACCGCATCGGTGGCGAGCAGGTTGCCGACATAGGCGTCCTCGCCCGCCTCGCCGGGCGTGCCGTCGTGGTCCTGGTCCATCGCCGTAACGCCGTCGGCGGCCAGGACGTCCGGGCCGATCGTCAGCACGTAGGCGGTCTGCGTGGTCAGGCCTGTGAAGTCCAGGTCGTACCACTGTTCGGCCACCTTGGTGATACCTAGCGGCGCGATCGGTCCGCCCGGGCCGAGCAGTGTCACGTCGGCACGTTCCAGCGAGGCAACCTGGATGGACCGACTGAACAGCACGCGCAGCGTGTCGAACGGCTCGGCCTCTGGCCCCATAGGTTCCACGCGGGCCACGTGCAGGTCGTTGGGCAGGGCCTGGTCGACGTGGAACGAATCCAGGCCGACGTCCCCCGGCTCGCCATGGATGCCGTCGAGGTCCTGGTCCATCGCATTGCCCGCCAGGTCGCGCACGTCCGGGCCGATCGTCAGCGCGTACGCCCCGGCGTCCGTCTGCGTCGGAAAGGCCACGGTGTACTCCCCGCCCGACGGCGTGGCGGCGCCGTGCAGGGCGATGGCGTCGATCTCCTCCCAGCCGGGCGAAGAGGTGTCGATGGTGACCCGTGCGGCCTTGACCGCGTACGTCGTGGCCTCGAAGGTTGCCCGGAAGTCGTACGCGACGCCTTGCGGCGAATCGTCCACTCCCTGCCAGACCGTGCGCCACGTGTCTGCCAGGTCCAACAGGTCGATCTTCGTCACGAATCCGTTCCATAGCGTCTCGCGGACGGTGACGCCGTCGGCGTAGACCGGCGTCGTGAAGCCGACCGTGATCGACTCCGTCCCCCCGTTCTCCGTCTCAGCCGCCCATGTCGAAGCGTAGTCTCCGTACGCGAAAGTGTCCGGCGCGCCCAGGACCTGGGCCGCCGACCAGCCGCTGGTGCTCCACTGCGAACTGAAGTCGAGCAACGTCGAGGCCCACTGTATCGTGGCGACGGGCTCGGCCGGGCGGATTTGAACGCTCGCCTGCCCCACGGCGCCAGCCGGCGTGGTCAGGACCACGTCAGCGGACGTGAATGTGTCCGAGATGACCGACTCGGTGAACCGCGCGGGATGTTCGCGGGCCCCCGGGAGCGCCGCGTCAGAAACCTCCACGTACCGGGGCCCTTGTGTGTCGATCGTCACGTCCCGCCATGCGTCGATCGGGCTGCCGATCCACGGGATGAGCGTGGCCCGGACGCGCCGGGCCCCGTCGGTCAACTCCACGGGACAGGCCACGGCAAACGTGCCCGGCGCCCCGGCGAACCGACTCGCATCGGTCGCGCCGTCGCCGTCAAAGTCCACCAGGACCATGCCCGACCGGTTGACCGTCACGTCCACGACGGGGTGCGTGACGTTCGTCAGGTCGTCGATGTCCGATATGCCCGAGTCGCTGCCGGACTGGAGGTCCACGGCCACAGTGGGCGCCGTCGTCACGAGGGAGATATCGGCGGAAAAGCCGGCGCCTCCGCCCAGCGGGTTGCCCGCCAGGTCCGGCACGCCAGGGCCGACGGTCAGCCGGTAGAGATCCTCCGGAAGGGCGGCGCTCATGGTCAGCACGGCGACGCCCGTGGCGGGATCGTAGTCCACCGACGCGATGCCGGCCGTTCGGTCCTGGTCGTCGCCGTCGGCGAAGACGCCGTCGCCTCCGCTGGCGACCAACGTGTAGGCCGCGAGTTCCTCGGCCGCGGCCTCGTTGATGTTGTTGACGTCCACGTACGCGATGGCCAGCCGTTCTGCGTCCGTCCAGGCGTCTACGGGCGCCGGGGGGGCGTGCCGTTGCGGCGCCGACGTTCCGCCGGCCAGCGCGGCGTCAGCACCGTTGGGCGAGAGGTCGATCGCCGTGTCGCCGCGGCTCTCGTCGAATCGCCAGCACCCCGCCAGAGACCGTTCGTTTCCTTGCAGTGTAGTCCGTTGGGCGCGAATCTGCTCGGCCGTCAGCGGCGTCAGCCACACCCTCGCCTCGTCGATGTCCCCTATGAAGTACTCCCGCATGCGCGGGCTGGCGCCGATCGCGACGTCGGCATCGGACGTGTCGTAGCTGATCTGCGCAATGAGCGTCTGCTCGCCGTTCTTGTAGAACTCCACGCCCACGCCCGGGATGAACACGGCCGCGACGTGCTGCCACGCGTCAAGGTCCACGGCGAACCCCGTGGACAGGGAGTTGCTCCCCGTGCAGACGCACCACGTCCCCCCCTCCTGCAGCAGGCTCCAATCATACCCGCCGTTGGTCGTGCTGATCACATGGCGCCGACCCGCCGCGACGCTCGTCGGGCGTACCCACGCCTCGAACGTCGCGCCCGGCGCTCCGGCGGTCTGGTCGATGTCGATTGGCGTCACGACCCAATCGTCCCCGTCAAAGGACATCGCCGACCCGTTCGCCGCTATCGTCGGCGCCATCGTGTCGATCGTGACAAGCAAAGCTACCTCGACGGCCGTCCCCACCCACGGGATCAGCCTCGCCGTGACGTCCCGGGCACCGTCGGCCAAGTCCGCCGAAGCGGCGATCGTGTGCGTGCCGACCGCCAGGTCGCCCGTGACGACCTCAAACTCGCCGTCGCCGTCGAAGTCCACTTCGAGCGTGCCCGCCCGGTCGATCGTCACGTCCACCACCGGCCGGACCACGTCCGTCAGGTTGTCACTGTCGGAGGCGCCCGAGTCGCTGGACGGCTGTAGGTCAACGGCGACCGTAGGCCGGCGGTCCTCCAGCGGCAGCGGGTCGCTGACGTAGTCCGCCCAGCCCAGCAGCCCGTTGCCCGCTGCGTCGCGTACCGTGGTGGCGCCCGAGACCGTCAATCGGTAGCGGTCGACGCCGAACGGTTCAGACAGCCGGATCGTCGCCGTCGCCGACGACGCATCGTAGTCCGCGGACGCGATCCGGTCCGTCCAGTCAACCTCGTCGCCGTCGGCAAAGCCCCCGTCCCCGCCGCTTGCCAGGAGCGCGTAGTTGGCTACGTCGGTCACCGTCGCCTCGTCCATGCCGCCGACGTCGGCGTACGTCACGCGGACGGTAGTCCGCTCGATCGGGGCGCTGCAGCCAACCCAGGCGGGCGCCTTGGTGCCGACCACGTCACCCAGGTACCCCCCCAGATACCCCGTGCGGCCAGCGCCGCTGACGTCCCGGGCGGATGCCCCGCCCCCGTCGTTCAGCGGCCAGCAGCCCGCCAGACCCGCCCGCGGCCCCGTTAGGCGAGCGTACATGTCCGCCTGGATCTCCGCCTCAGCGCGGGCGGCGCGCCAGATTCGCAGTTCCGCCAGCATGCCCCGATACGTGTCGGTCGAGACGAAACCCCCGCCGACGCGGTCCTGGTCCTGGCCAACGACCAGGCCGCCGGGGTCGACGCTCAAGGCCTCCAGCGTCGCGCCGATCGTCCCCTGGAAAACGCCGTCGACGTACAGCGTGACCTCGTTGGCCCCGTCGTCGCGGACAATCGCCACGTGCCGCCACCGGTCGTCCGTGACCGGCTCGATGCTCCACTCCACGTAGCTGCCGCTGCTCTGGCCCGTTCTGAACCGAACGCGCCCGTCCGGGAATACGCCGATGAGTACCTCGTTGTCGTTGCCTGAATTCGCTGCGCTGAGGACGAACCCTTCCCTCTCAGGTGTCTTGAGCCAGAACTCCACCGTGACGTCGGCCGCCCCGTCCAGCACGACGGCCGGTAGGACCATCCAGTCGTCCCCGCCGTCGAAGCTCAGGCACGCGCCCGGCACGACGTTCGCAACGGTCGGCGCGGTGATGTCCACTTCGATCGTCGTCACGAAGTCACTGGGCGCCCCGTCCTGGTCCTGGTCGAGCCCGTCGCCGTCCAGGTCCCGCAGGTTTCCCTCGCCGCTCCGGACGGTCAGTTGGTGCAGGCCCTCCACCAGCGGCCTCGCCGCGGTCAGGATAATCTCCGTCGCGCCGTCCGCGTAGGTCGGCGTCAAGGCGATTTCGTCGTCGTCGCCCCCGCCCGCGACCCGGTCGGCGCCCAGGTGCAGCAGTTGGTAGGTCGTGGGGTCTCTCGCGCCCTCGCCCGAGGCGGGATGCGATAGGGTCAGCGTGATCGTCTGGAGTCCGGCGTCGTTGGTTTCCGCCGGCGGGTCGACCTCGACGACGTAGGGCCCGTCGGGCGTCGTGTCGCGGAAGATGACCGTGCCCGCGCCCGCGTTGTGCGCCGCCGTCCCACCCGCGGCCGTGACGTTCTCCGCCGGCAGCGTCGAGCCGTTGGCGACCTCGATCGCGATCCGCCCGCCGCCCCCGGCGCCGGGATAGCTCGTGTGGGCGTCGCCCCCGTCGGCCGAAATCGCCCCGGCGCCGGCCACGGAGTCCGCCGTGATCCAGACGGACCCGCCCGATCCGCCCCCGCCCTCGTTGCCTTCGCCGTTGGTCCCGTCCGCGGAGATGTCCCCGTCGAGCGTCAGTGTCCCCGCTACGATCAGCCGGATTGAGCCCCCGCCGTGCCCCCCCCAGTCGTTCGCGTTGTCCGATCCGCCCCCGGATCCCAGGTCCGTCGGGGCGGTCGCCGAGCCATACACGTCGCCGCGAGGCGCGCCCCCGTTGCTTGTCCCGCCGAGGCCGCCGTAACCGCCCCCCGAACTGCCCGAGTCCCGCCCAATGCCCGCTCCCGGCCCCATCCCGTCACTGCGGGGCGTCCTGGCCCCGCGGTAGCCCTGCCCGTCGGCCGTCATCGTCGAGCCCGCCTCGATGATCGCGCTGCCGGCGACGATCGTTACGCCCTCCCCCACCCAGGCCGCATCCACCGGGGCGGTGTAGTTGCTCGCCTCGCAGATGATCGTCGATGCGCCCGTCAGCAACAGTTCGCCGTCGATCGTCAGTGCAGAGCCCCCGCCGAGGACCAGGTCGGCGCCGTCGGACATCGTCACGGCGCCAAAGTGTGCGGCCGCGCCCTCAGGCATGTCATACCGGCCGAACACCCGCAAGTGATCCTTGGCGATCGTCGTGTCGAAGAGGCCCGCCGTGCCTCCCTGACCGTTGCGGTACGCCGCGCCGCCATTGGCGCTTAGCGCGTCGAAACCACTGAACGCGCCGGCGTCAGCGTAGTAAACGGCGATCCGGCCCCCGCCGCCTCCGCCGGGATAGCTCGCGTGGGCGTCGCCCCCCTTGGCCGTGAATGCCCCGGCGCCGCGGAGCACGTCGGTTGTCACCCAGATCGAACCGCCCGATCCGCCTCCGCCCTCATTGCCCTCCCCGTCGGCCCCGTCCGCCGAGATCTCGCCATCCAGCGTCAGCGTCCCGGCCACGATGAGCCGTATCGCCCCGCCGCCGGCGCCGCCCCAGTCCCCCACGTCGTCCGAACCGCCTCCCGAGCCGAGATCCGTCGGCTCGGCGGCCGAGCCGTACACGCGTCCCGCCGGCGCGCCGCCGCTGGACACGCCGCCCAACCCCCCATGGCCGGCCCCGGAACTGCCCCCGTCGCGCCCGATGCCCGCCCCCGGCCCCACGCCGTCGCTGTCAACCGTCCTGGCCCCGAGATAGCCCTGGCCGTCGGCGTCGATGCATGAACCCGCCTCCACCGTCGCGTCGCCTGCGAGGACCGTCACGCCCTCGCCGACCCACTGCCCTGCCACCTGCTCGGCGTTGTCCTTGGCCTCCCCAACCAACCTGGAGGCGTCCACGATCGACAGACCCACCGCCACGTCCAGCGTCGCCCCGCCGGCCAGCATCAGCGTCGACGCCTCGCCGACTATCACCTCCCCGGCCGTCAGCGTCGCCTCGGACTGCCGGACCGCCGCGCCGTCCAGCAGATGGAGGCTGGCGAATGTATGCACCCCCTCGATCTGCACGGCCGCGCCCGTCACGAGGACGTGCTGGCCGTCGTAGGCCCCGTCGGCGATCGTCATCGGCGTATCGATGACCGTGTCCGCATCGAAGGCTTGGAAGGACAACGTGTAGGCGTCCTCCCTCGCTTCACCGCCGTGTCCGTCGTCGTCCTGGTCCATCGTGTTGCCCGCGAGGTCCGCCACGTCCGGACCGACGGAGACCGCGTACTTGCCCCGAAGTACCTGAGCGCTGAAGGAGATTTCGCAGGCGTCGCCGCCCAGGGCGGCGACGCCTGCGGCCGGGACCTCGCCGGCTGGCGTCAGGATCGTAACGTCAGCAACGCCGAAGGTGGCGGCGTGGATGGCTTCGTCGAACATGACGACGACCAGGTCAAGCACGTTCGCATCGAGGTCCACAGGCGCGTCGGGGATGGCGGCGTCGATGCGCGGCCCGACCGTGTCCAACTCGATCAGCAGGACCGGGGAGTCGCCGCTCTCTTCGACGCCGTCGAAACTCCGGGCGGTGATGCTGTTGGTCCCCTCGGAGAGCTGGCCGGGCGTGAAGCTGTAGCGATGCAGGTCGTCGGCCGCCTGGGGCGCCTCCCCGAGGAAGACGCCGTCGCGATACACGCGAATGACGTCGCCGACCCGGCCCGCAAGAACGTCGACAGTCGGCGTCGCGACGTTGGTCAGGTTGTCGTCGCTGTAGACGCCGCTATCGTCGGCGGGGAGCAGGTCGACCAGCAGCGGAGCGGGGGATTGGGCGTTCAGCAGGAGGCGCTGCTCCAGCGGCTCGAACACAGGTACGGCCAGAGGATCTGCTCCACGGGGGCGACCCATGACTCTTGCGGGACCTCCTTTGGCGAGGGCTTCACCTGCGAGGCAGCGAGTCGCCTGGCGGTGCAGACGCACCGCCCTCATGGGACTACCACTGAACCAAATTATACCACGGAATGCGGTTTCGTCAACCGTCCAGTCAGGGCAATCACAAAGTCGAGATAGCGGGGTTTTGGCTTGACATATGCGACCCAAGACATACTTGCGCCCACCTTCCCTTTGCTGTACGGTGTGCTCAACGACGCTGTGTGAACCTGACCACCGCCTGGGGTTACAAGTTTCGCCCCGGGCAAGCTTGCCGGCCAACTCGCCCTGCTGCTACCATCCACCCCATGACCTTCACACCTTGGCAGTTCATCGTCGTCGCTGTTGCTGGCTGGATGAATCGACAGCAGCAGGAAGTCATCGAGTACCTGCGGACGGAGAATCGCATCCTCCGCGAGAAGCTCGGCGGCAAACGACTCCTCCTCAACGCCGACCAGAAACGACGCCTCGCCGCCAAAGGCAAGGCCCTTGGCCGCCGGTTGCTGGAGCAGTTCGGCACGCTCTTCTCACCGAGCACGATCCTCCGATGGCATCGCATGCTCATCGCCCGCAAGTACGACGGTTCCGCTCATCGCGGCAAGCCCGGACCCGCGCCTACGAAGGCGAACAAGATCCGCAAGCTCGTGCTCCAGATGGCAAAGGACAACCCCTCGTGGGGGTACGGCCACATCCACGGCGAGCTGATAGGCCTGGGCTATGACGTATCCTGGCAGACGGTCCGAAGGGTTATGCTCGACGCCGGCCTGCTGCCCGATCCCGACAAGCCGTACAAGACGACCTGGAAGCTGTTCCTTCAGAGCCACTGGGAGAGCATCGCGGCCGCGGACTTCTTCACGGTCGAGGCGTGGACAACGGGCGGGCTTCAACGCTTCCTGGTCTTCTTCGTCCTGGAACTCTCCACGCGGAAGGTCGAGGTCGTGGGCATCCACCGCAACCCGTGCGAAGGGCAGATGCTCCAGTGGGCCCGGAACCTGACTGATGCCGAGGACGGCTTCCTGACCGGCAAGCGGATCCTGATCCACGATCGAGACCCGCTCTTCACCAAGAAGTTCCGCCAGACTCTCGGTGCAACGGGCGTGCGCTGCCTCAAGCTGCCGCGGTGGTCGCCCAACTTGAACGCCCATTGCGAGTCGTGGGTACGTGCCATCAAATCCGAATGCCTGAACAAGATGATCCTGTTCGGAGAGCGGCATGTCCGGCATGTCATCGAGCAGTACGTGGCACATTATCTGAAGGAGAGGCCGCATCGCGTCTTGGGCCATCGTGTCGTCGAGCCGGAGGCGCCGATGCCAAAGGAGGGCCCCGTCCTCTGCCGCGAGCGCTTGGGGGGATTGCTCAAGACCTACTACCGGGAAGCTGCCTGACCGCGTTCGTCTGGCTCGGAGATCTTCGCCGCGCTCTGCCCGACCATGGAGGCGCTGTGCGCGATCCGCCGAATCCACCCGCCTGCTCGTGTTCCTGTTCGGGAAGATCCACCTGCTAGTTCCGCCGACATCACCGCGGGGGATCTACCCCGCGTCCTCAGGCCTCGCCACCCCACGCGGCTGAAACCCGTAATAGCACCATGAGACGCTGTCATTGTTACCTTCCCCGCCGCGACTGACCGCGATCGACGCCGTGCAGATTCCTGCAAGAAAGGCCTTGCGCCCTTGCTGGATTCGCGCTACGCTCGATGGTGAAAGTGTGCGTTACAGAAAGGAGCGTGAATCATGACACTCGGAATCCGGAAGCTGATCGTCCTTGGCTTGGTCACAGGCGTGTTCCTCTTGGCCAACTTCCTCCTGGTAGCAAGCTGGCTTCACGAGCACGGCGTCATCGATTGGGCAAAGACAGTGCGGAAGGAGTACTTGACTGGTACAGCGATCACTGTCATCGTGGTTTTGTTGGTACTGATAGTTCGACGACATTCGGGTGACGGCTGGGTTACAAGGCGATGTCCAGTTTGTGATCGCCGGCTTCCCGCGGCCGCTCGATACTGCAGTGACTGTGGGAGCAGAGCATGACCCAGGTACGGACTCAAGAAGCAGTGTGCTTAAAACGTGCTCATTCTCGTGCGGAACATGCGCGTCATGCGCAACATGCGCACTAGCGGCTGCGCTCTGTAGAAACTGACGTTACAGCAACTCCGGGTTTCCCAAGAGCTTATGAATTGGGCTTTCATCTAGCTCATAACGAACCAGAGCTTTTGCGGCGTGCAGCCGCCGCAAAGGCCTGGTTGGGCTGAACCGCGGCCGGAGACTTGGGGATTTAGATTGGGCGGGGAGGTTTGATCGACCCGTTCGGAACAGGCGTGCGGCTGATGGTGGGACAGATCAGAAGGGATGGGAGTGAGAATGGGGCAGGCGGGGCGTGATGGGGAGAGCACTCGGGACGGTCTGAAGGGGGGTTTCGCGGCGAAGATCGCCGGGCAGCGCAGAACGAGTCCGCACTCGGGCGACGGCCGAGAGGATGAATTTGGCGAGAGACGGCTGTGTTGAGAGGCTGGTGTTTCACGGAGGCGATCTCTGTGAAGCTGGGATCCGGCGAAGCAGCAGGAGGCTTCCCTTCTGGCAGAAGGGACAGCGGGCGGGTTGGGAATCGGTCTGAGGAGAACCAGGCCCGCCGGAATCCTCGGCTGCAGGGGGTGCCCCAGCGGCATCCTCGGCCGTCAGACGTTGGCGAAGCTGCAGGAGCCGGGCCTTGTTGGATGGCGCCCACAGGCCGGAATAGCGGACCTTGTGGAGGCCTTTGGGCAGGACGTGCTGAAGGAAGCGACGGATGAACTCTTGGGCCGTTACCGTCATCGTCCGCCAGAAGGTCTCGTCGACCTTCTTGTAGCGGAAGGTCACCTTGCCGTCGTCGACGCGCAGGATGCGACGATCGGTGATGGCGATGCGATGGACGTACCGTCCGAGATAGTTCAGGACATTCTCGACGCCTTGGACGGCAGGCTTGCAGTGGACCACCCAATCCTGCTTGCGGACGGAATCGGCGATGGCCACGTCGGGCAGGGCCTTGGCGAGCAGATCGAGGAAGATGCCTCGGAACAGGGGCGAGAGGGCCTTGACCGGGACGAGGAAATTCTCGCGTGCCGGGCGCCACTGGCCGTCGACGTCCCGTCCGCCGCCGGGGACGAGGCAGTGGACATGGGGATGGTAGGTGAGGGTTCGGCTCCAGGTATGCAGCACGGCCAGGACGCCGACGAGCCCGCCGACGTAATGGGGATCGGCCGCCAGCTTGATCAGCGCCCTGGCCGCGGCCTTCATCAGGAGGGGATACAGGAGCTTCTGATGCCGCCGCGCCAGGTCCCGCAGGGGCTGGGGAAGCGTGAAGATGACGTGGAAGTACGTCACGGGCAGCAGTTCCCGCCGGCGGTCGGCCAACCAGGCCTCAATGTCCTTGCCATGGCACTTGGGGCAGGCCCGGTTGCGGCAGGAGTGGTAGACGTAGTGCTCCCGGCCGCAGTGATCGCAGACGTAGAGCTGCCCGCCCAGGGCGGCGGTGCGGCAGTTGCAGAGATCCCTCAGCGCCCGCTGATGGCTGGGCAGCATCGCCGGGCCGAAGCGCTCCAGATACCGGGCGCCATGGAGACGGAAGATGTCGGCCACACCCGGCACGAGATATTGCCGAAGGCGGTTACAGGTCGCCCATCAGGTCGTCGAGGGACCGGTGGATGTTCTCGATAGCCCGTTGGGTCAGGTGGAGATAGAGGATGGTGCTGCGGATACTTCGATGGCCCAGCAGCGTCTGAATGGTGCGGATGTCCACCCCGTCCTCCAGTAGGTGCGTGGCATACGAGTGCCGCAGTGTGTGGCAACCGATCCGCTTGGTCACCTTGGCGTCCTGGGCCGCGGCTTGGATGGACTTCAAGACGGCCTCCCGGCGGATCGGCTGAGGTATGACCGAAAGCTGTGGATGACGTGCGCATAAACGCGGCGTATCCTTGGTGCTGTCAGGGTACCAGAATCCCACGAGGGAAAGGACACGCCACATGCAAGAGCATACGACCAACGAGACTGTCTTGGCAACCGAGCAACCGATTCTCCGGCCATGGACACGCTCCCCGACGTGCTGAGCGAGATCCTCCGCCAAGGCGCCCGGAAGATGCTGGCCGCGGCCATTGAGAACGAGGTTGCTGAGTACATCGACGCCCACGCCCACCTGCGGGACGCCGACGGCCGGCGACTCGTCGTTCGCAACGGCCACGCCCAAGCCCGGGCTCTCCAGACCGGCTTGGGCGGCATCGAGATCCGCCAGCCTCGCGTCAACGACAAGCGAGTCGATGAGGACGGCCGACGGATCCGCTTCACCAGCAAGATCCTCCCGCCCTATCTGCGACGGACCAAGGCCATCGAGGAGCTGGTCCCGTGGCTGTACCTCAAGGGCATCAGCACCGGCGACTTCCCCCAGGCCCTGCAGGCGTTGCTTGGCCCGGGCGCCGCGGGCCTCAGCGCGACCAATATCTGCCGGCTCAAACGCACCTGGGAAGAAGACTGGAAGCAATGGTCGCGGCGGGACCTGCACGGCAAACAGTACGTGTACGTCTGGGCCGACGGCATCCACTTCAACGTCCGCCTGGAGGACGAGGCCAACAGGAAGCAGTGTATTTTGGTGCTGATGGGCGCGACGGCGGACGGCGAGAAGGAGCTGATCGGGATCGACGACGGGTACCGGGAGAGCGAGCAGTCGTGGTCGGAGTTGCTGACGAGCCTCAAGGCTCGGGGCCTGACGGTGGATCCGAAGCTGGCGATCGCGGACGGGGCGTTGGGCTTCTGGGCGGCGGCTCGCAAGCTCTGGCCGGCGACGCGAGAGCAGCGTTGCTGGGTGCATAAGACGGCCAACGTGCTGAACAAGCTGCCCAAGAGCCTGCGGCGCAAGGCCAAGGCGATGCTGCACGAGATCTGGCAGGCGGAGGGGCGGGCGGCCGCGGAGACGGCGTTTGATCTGTTCCTGACGACGTTCGAGGCGAAGTACCCCAAGGCGGCCGAATGCCTGTCGAAGGACCGGGAGGTGCTGCTGACGTTCTACGACTTCCCGGCCGAGCACTGGCAGCATCTGCGGACGACGAACCCGATCGAGAGCACGTTCGCAACGGTGCGGCTGCGTCACCGACGGACCAAGGGTTCAGGCAGCCGCACGGCCTGCCTGACGATGGTGTTCCAACTGGCCCTGGCGGCCGAGAAGCGATGGCGACGATTGAACGGCAGCGCGTTGCTGCCGGACGTGATTCGCGGAGTGCAGTTCGTAGACGGCATCAAGGCCGCCGCCGCGTGACATGCACACAGCGTCATCCACAACTATTGACAATACCTCGGATCGGCTTGGCTCCGGAGCGATCAGGAAACAGCCAGTATTCGGGGCGATGCTCGCGCCAGTAGGTCCGCAGTAGCTCCAGCGTTCGCTGCGGCAAGGGGACATACTGGTCCTTGCTGCCCTTGCCGTTGCGGACACAGACCACCATCCGCCGACTGTCGATGTCCTGGGCGCGAAGATGGGTGGCCGCCGTAACCCGCAGGCCGCAGCTGTACATCACCACGGCGCTCATCCGAGCCGCCGGCCGGCGGATACAGGCCAGAACTTGACGGATCTCTTGGCGACTGAGCACCATCGGCAGCTTCCGGTCCCGGGGCAGGCGGATGAGATCGAAGACGGGCAATGGCCTCCGAAGGGTGTACCGGAAGAGGAACTTGATGCCAAACAGACGGATGCGCTGGGTGCTCTTGGCGCACCGCGGGACTTCGGTGAGGTTGACGAAGTACCGGCGAATCTCCTCTTCGCTCAGAAGGTCCGGAGACCGGTTGTAGTGCCTGGCGAGGTCCTTGACGGCTTCCAGGTAGGCCTTCTGCGTATTCTCCTTCAGGCTTCGCAGCTCCATGTCCTGGATCATTCGGCGTTGCAGTTCGGTCATTGCCTTCTCCTTCTCGAAAGGCTCCTGTGACTCCCACACGGGAGTCGTTGAGAAGGAGAATAGGCCGTTGACCCCTGCGGCCGACGATCCTCCCGAAACCCACCTCCCCTCTGCCCTACCGCGCTAGCGGTTTAGTCCAACCCGGAGGTCGTGGGCCTCCATCGCCGCCGGGCAGGTGGCAGGTCGTCTGGGTGGTCTTGGGTCCGGACGTGCTCCACTGGAATCCTCAACGAAGCTCCCCCCAACCAGTCTTCGCCAAACTGACAGTGACATGATGTCTCTCCCTTCCGAGGCCGCTCGAACGAGACGGGGCCTCTTCGCTATCTCCGGCGGGCCATCCACCCGACACGGCCACGCCTGACCGCTGGGCTCCTGCGCCCGCAACAGACCAATGCAAGAGACAGGCGCGAACCGGCCGGGGGAAAATGCGAAAGTTTGATGGGAATCTGCGTCACCGCGGAGATTCAGGCGAAGGGAGGAAGGAATCAGAAGCGAGCTGAACGCGAGCAGTCCTGATACATCTCAGGGCCCAAACCACGACCTCCTCGCGAACACGTAGACCTTTCCCCTACCGTCGACCCATGAACTCAGAGACCGGAAGCGTTCGTGGGCGGTTTCCCGCTGGATACCGGAGGGGAGCGCAACGTGACATCGCCCAGATACCGGTTGACCGCCGAGTTGGTCGCCCGAACCTCATCCCGCGGGACGTGCTGACCGGCGCCGCTCCTGGGCTTGGCTCGGTCAGAACCACGCAACCGCATCGGTTCTCAGGAACTCCTCGACGGGGATTCCCTGGCCGCCCACGAGCAGCTTCTTGTGCACCGGGAACTCCTTCGCGAAGGCATCTGTCCCAGGCATGGAGGCCCTTCGCCCTGTGCTCTTGACCTCGATGGCGATGATCTTGTTGCCCTTTGCCAGAACGAAGTCGACCTCGCGGTTCGCGTTGCGCCAGTAGAACACGCCCAGGTCCGAGATGCGCGCCTGATTGACCAGGTGTGCTCCCACCGACGACTCAACCAGCCGGCCCCAGTGTTCCGGATCTTGCCGGGCCTCCTCGAACGCCACGTTGTCCAGCGCGGTCAGCAGGGCGTTGTTGTGCACCTGGAACTTCGGGCTGGATGCGCGTTGGCGGACCTTTTGGCCGGCGTACTTCTGAAGCCCCTCCAGCAGGCCGCAGCCGCGGAGCATATCCAGGTAATGAGCCAGCGTAGACGTGTTACCTCGATCCTGCAGCTGGCCGAGCATCTTTGTCAGCGAGAGGATCCGCCCGGAGTACTGACAGCCCAGTTCGAACAGTCGCCGGAGCAAGGCTGGGTTGTCCACCCGCCGCATCTCCAGGATGTCGCGCGAGATGGTCGTCTCCACGAGCGAATGCAGCACGTACTGCCGCCAACGTCCGGGCTCGGCGGCGAGAGGCGCCGCCCCAGGATATCCCCCGTAGTAGACGTACTGCTCCATCTCCCAGCCAAACGCCTGTGCCATCTCCAGGAGAGACCAGTGCGTGATGGGGATCATCTCGAATCGTCCGGCCAGGCTCTCGGAGAGACCGCGCTGTACCAGCAGCGGGGCTGAGCCGAGGACCGCGACCCGGAGCGGCACACGATCGGCCGTGTCCCGGTCCCATAGGAACTTGGCAATCTCCGACCAGCCGGGGACCTTCTGCACCTCGTCCAGAACAAGCACGGCGGCGGGGGCATGGCCCGGTCCACTCACGAGCCGCCGGGCGACATCCCACTGCTGCTCGATCCAGACCCGGTCCTTCGTCACCGGCTCGTCGGCCGAGGCATAGTGGGACGGGATGGAGAGATCCTGCAGCACTTGCTGAACGACGGTGGTCTTGCCCACCTGGCGCGGGCCGGCCAGGACCTGGATGAAGCGGCGTGGCTCTTCCAGGCGTCTGCGGAGAAGCTCGTAGGTTGACCTCTTGTACATGTCCTCAGCTCCTTCTGCCTGCAATCGTAATCTTACGAGATATAGCTCGTAAAACTACGACAATTCTCTCTTTCCCTCAAGAGCTCCCCAGAACAGAATGGCGTATGGTCCCAAAACTCAGCCGTACCGAAGTCCTTTGCCAGCAAGCGGTTTGACGAAGGTCACAAGCGCTCTGCTGGATCTGTCGTGGAGGCCGATGGGACGGTAGAATGCCAGCG
>Ga0272441_10001742_pt1 | contig 45784 bp, 66 predicted proteins | sample SSMProp6N_FD_193582 | JGI IMG/M metagenome (GOLD analysis project Ga0272441, IMG submission 193582) | Marine sediment archaeal communities from Little Sippewissett salt marsh, Falmouth, MA, United States - SSM-Prop-6N | ecosystem: Environmental > Aquatic > Marine > Wetlands > Sediment ... | reverse complement strand
GAAAAGATGGTAACGACGATGAGCGACAACAAAACCACGTCAAATGACAACGATCTGTTGTCGAACCCGAGGGAACACGATCACCTCGGTCATTACGACCAACCAACCGAGGATTCGGAGCAGATTGTCTCGCAGACAATCGACGAGAAACGGAGTACAGTGGATAATCTGGACGAAAGTACCCACTTGCGGTTGGAAAATCTGCGCCAAGTAGACATCGAAGCCATCGCCCCGGAGCCGCCCTTCGTAACGATCCACTTCTATGCGAATGATCCCGATTCGATGCGGAGGCTCCGCCTGTGTCTCCGGGCCGAGGCGATGCACTCGGTGCTGTGGGAGCTTGTGCATAACGTCATCCCCAACGAGATGGAGTATGGGTGCGATGACCATAACGGTGAAGTTGCATACAACACCCTCGACTGGGTGCTTAAATGTATCGACGAGGAGATGGAAGATCGTGGTATCAGGTGGGAGGAGTAATGAATCATCCAATCGTAATTCTTCGTTCCGCATTAGCTAAAACTGAATCTGGTCATGATGCGATTCCATTTATACATGCCGCAATAGATGCAATTTATGAACTCATGAAAGAGCATAAGAAGAAAGAAGAGAATCTAATGTGGACTATCCACGATAACCTGTATCGTTGGGATAATCAAGTAATAGGAATGCAGGAGAGAATTGCTGAGCTAGAAGAAGAGAACGAAAAACTTGCAGATATAATTTATGATTGGGAGGAGGGTGTTAATGTCAAAAATGAATAAGGTCGTTGTGGTTACTGAGGAGGAAGTTGAGAAAGCAATTGAAGCAGCCAGGTTTGCGTATACTGAAGCACTGTCATCTGGAGTATCCTTGTATGGCGCTCATGCAATCTTTGAGGATGAACTGAAGGATCGTCTTGGTTGGCAGTTCGATGAGGATACTGATGACGACTTCGATACCAATGGGATTCCTTATAAGGTTGCAGGCGATGACGAGGATGATGAGAGTTGTACGTACTGCATCCCCGCCCAGGATCTACCCATCCTTTAACTCTTTGTGAAGAACAAAGGGTCCACACTTATCACAGAACCACCCGGAGACTAAGGGGTCTTTCTCCCAGTCTCCGGGTTCATGCCATGTAATCTTACCCCAACAAAGACATCTCCCACCACAGTCACAAGTAGCTCTACCCCTACCATCAGTGGTCTGGACAAACTTCTTACCACAGTAAGAGCATTTCTTTGATGGACCAAGCCACATTATTCTTTCTCCATCTCCGTATTGATTGCATCAGCAAATGATCCGGCACCGTTGGCAACCCAAGAAGCGGTCTTGATGCAATCTTCTTTCCTGCCAAATGGCTCGCCAAGTTTGACACCATTCAAGGTGACATACCATACGCCTGTAACCTCTTGCAGTTCCACTCCAATATCCCAGGCAATTTCTCTAGTCATAATCAATGTTCCTCCCGCCCTTACGGATACATCTGGAAGGGGTTCTTCAGCAGATTGTTATCAAGACAATGCTGTGCAATCTCCCAAGTAACCCTAACGTCAGACTCACACCGCTCGATAATAGTTTCAAGTGCTTCAATGTCTCCAGTGCCGGCGTTAACCCAAACCTCTTTAGGTACGTTGTACTTCTGTTCATCAAGGTGCAGGAACTCGGCAACGTTCTTCATGCTCGACGAACCAATCTTAACTCCTCGCCATCCACGGTATCCCCACATAGGATCGAAGTGAAGCTGAGACTTAAGCAGTCTCTCACCCCAGTACGCTAACCTACCGCGTAGGAATCCAATATCAAACCCCTTGGTGTACCAACCAACGGTAATGTTGTGTGCTTCAAGGTGGTCTCTAATAGCAACAGCAAGCGCTCTATCGTCAGAGATCCTATTACTGTAGTCATCCCACCTAAATGTTTTTACCTCCATTGAGGGGACGCTCAGTACGCTACAGCACAACAGTCTACCGAAGTGTGCCTCTAGCGCTGTCGTTTCGAGGTCGAATACTCCGAAAGTCGGACAAGAGATATCAGGAGTCTTATCTTCAATCTTTCTGATAATTTCTCTAGCCTTATATTCAGTGATGCCAAGGCTTCCAGCAATCGCTTTACGGAGATTAACTGGGTTCGTATCCAAAACACTTTTAGCTTTATTGATAATTTCATCTGTCATCCAATCCATTAGGGCTCCTTAATATGAACGCGACATATGCCTAGCAACGTAACATACGAATGAAGACATATCAAACTTCTTTCCAGGACAGGTTTTATACTCTTCAAATTTATTATGTGGATAAATATAAGTAGGACTAATCTGGTGTGCAATACAGAGGGAACCAACAAGTCGAACACCAAGATCCCATTGATGTTCATTGGGTGGCTCTTCATCAAAGTTGCCTACAAAACAAACACCAAGTGAGTCGTGATTCCTACCATTGGCTCGACAGTGAGCGCCCTTGATATAAGGACGCCTGCCATAAAGAACCCGGTATGATTCGCCAACCTTTTCAATGCCGAAATGATATCCGATGTCATTCCAGCCAAGGGTTTCTTTATGATACCTACGGATGGCATCCCAGTTTCTATCGTCTGTATCTGTAGTGGCCGAGCAATGTATAATGATCTTCTCTGGAACGAGAATGTTACTCATAGCTCCCCCTTTCAGTATCTATTCTATACGATATTGAGACAGGGAAGCAACTACATTTCTGCAAACTTACGTTGTCTAACGCTGTAGTTAACCCTTTGTCTGGCGGCTGAGTTGTACTTTCTGTACAGTGAGCTAAGTATCTGTGCTCGCATCCAGTCTGGCCTATCCCGCCATCCCTGTGATGCGACTAGCTGTCTAGCCACATTAGTAGCCTGTTGTCTAAAGGCAACATACACCTGATACTCTTCGTCAGTTAACTTAACGTTCTCTCTCCTGCCAAATCCCCAGTCAAGCCTGATGGTTCGCTTAGGCATTGATGGCGGTACACCCTCGAAGTCACTGAGTTCATCGAATTCATACTCTAGAGCGGCCTCAGCGCCCTTTGGTTTGCTTTTAGCAATAGGGCTAATACCCCTGGCTATGTCACCGATAACGCCGCTTAGAAAGCGATCTGGCTTCTCTATGGGGGCTCCTGTTGCAGCATACCGTTGCGGTAATTGTTCCGAGAGGAGTGGCATTCTCTTTGCCGCAGCCTCTGGGATACCATGCAGCAGTTCCATGGCCTGAGTCTCACGGGAATAGGGATCAATTACATTGGTAACCTGGTTAACAACATTGGGAACCATAGACCCCATCATGGTCTTCATGTATGCCGCAGCAAACATATCCGGGTTGTTGACAGCGGAGAACAGGGCCTCGATCCCAGTCAGGAACGTTTTGTTGGTGAGGTTCTCTTTCACCGCAGCAATCATCTTGTTAGCCCATTCGTCGCTTTCAACCTCTCTCAACTCTCTGGCATCAGCGGCCATGCCAAGAATGGTTGACATTGGTTCAATGCGAGAGTATGAGTAATACTCACCGTTAGGCATCTTAATTGAGTAGGGTTGCCATCCTGTCTGCCTCTTATTCTGTTGTTCTACCCAGTCAGTCGGGCCACCACCAGTAATGATGTCACCCTCAGCAGCAGCAAGGATCATGCCGGTAAGAACAGTACCAACCAAAGTACCAGCAGCCTCATCAGCTAGAACACCAGCGTCAATCTCACCGCGCCTGTACTGAGAATACTTTTTCATTGCGTTGTTAAGGCCGAGCGGAGTTCTCTTTGAGGCATACCTGATAATGTTAGCAGGGGTTCTAACAAACGGGATGACCCACTTAACAGGCGACCACTTTTCACGAGACTGCATCACCCACTTGGTAATATCATTGGGCTTGTTGGTGAAGGTCATTAGCTCGCCGTACTCTCTCATTGTATCAGAGAGCTTCTTAGGAACCATTGTGCCACCCTTATGCATCTGTTCAAGCATAACCTTGTCAGGGTTTTTCATGGTCTCAACAGCAAACTCACCTAACTTGTCACCAGACAACCCCTTCTTTCTACCAAGGCGATAGGCAGTTGCCCAACCCTCACGCTGAGCGCCAATAGCCTTAAACAGGAGGTCAGACGCACGGAGAATTCTAGATGGCATACGAGTAATCTTACCACCAACCCTCGCAGCGGTACTAGACTCACGCCCTGTACCAATAATATAGTACGGGTTATCAAGCTTGGAAGAAATCTCTTGCTTATAAGTCTCATCCCTCATGGCTTCAATAAAATCTTTGACACCAATCTTGGCACCCTGCCACCAGCCAACCATGTCGCCAACCATCTCCGCAGCGTAGCGTTCACGAGCAACCTTCTTACCCCCTGCAAGATGACGAGCGGTATCGAACCCGATTCTGGCCGGACGTTCTACGAGGGTGTCAGCAATCTGAACTGCAAGGTTTGAAGCAGCATTAACAAAGTGAGTTGGGGGACCAGAGAGTAGGCCATTGATCCATGCCTCATATACATACGCCTGAGTGCTAGGGTTACTAGCAGCACGAATAGCCTGATGTGCAGCCCTATAATCTTCGGGGTTTTGCATGATCTTCTGGATAATCTCACGCGGAACGGGGTTAACATCCTTCCCTGACAGCACCTTCTGTAATGCCTTCTCGCCTACCGGTGCGTCACCATAGACAACCTTACGAGCCTGCCCGACCTTACTCCACTCCTTACCAAGACCAACATATGTAGCCATTGTGTCTACAAAGTCGTTCTCAGCCTCACGCATTTTAGCGTCAAGCTCTTTAGCCTTTGGCCTATTGTTAGCCATGTCAGCAGCGTTGTACTCTTCACGAATTGTGCGATACCAATGTGCTTGCTCATGTGCATACTGTTTGAGGATAATGTGGGCCTTAACCAACTCGTTAGCGGTTAGGTATTCTTTGCCATGAGCCTCAGCAATGGCGCGCTTCTGTGCCGGTGACATATTGTTGATCTCATGGAGGACCTTATCAATCTCAACAGGATGAAAGGTGTGTTTGATTCTATCAAATGATTCATCAGAGATAGCATCAAATGCTTCTTTGTACTGCTTAGTTCTAACCCGGTGGGTAGATGCCTGCAACTCCTGGTCTACCATGCGATCACTAAGCGGTGGAACCTTGCCCTTTACCTGAGTAAAGCTTGGATCTTCAGTGAGGAGCGATGGATCTTCAGGCTTAAGCTTAAGGGCTTTGGTTGGGTCAGCTTCAATTTCGGAAGTCCTGGCTTCCTTTTGTTCAAGCTTCATCATCTCAGCAGCTTTAAGCATGGCGCTCTCTGAGGTAAGATCCTTGTCCTTGTCCATTAGCTTAAGCGCGCGCTCTTGTACTTCCTTGCGCGCCCTCATGTATGCCTTCTCTTGATTGCTTTTGCCTGGGTTCATAAAGCCCATAGCACCGAGAGCAAGCCCCTGTGCAGCAGCATCCTCAAAGTCAGCACCAGCTAATGTGCCAATACCAGTAACAAGACCGGCTGAGCCTGCACCGTGAGCAACACGCCGAGCAAAGATGCTAGGGATGCCACCAGCAAACTTTGTCATCTGCCCAAACGCCGCGCCCTCAGCAGCACCACGAGCAGCGCCCATAGCTGTCTGGGTTAAACCCTCTCCAGAACTCATCAGACCGCCGTGTATGCCCATTGAGACAGCAGCCTTACCCACTGTACCAAGGCCACCAGTACCAACGGTTGTAGGCAAGAATGAGAGCAATACGCCTGGCAGTCCAGCAGCAGCCTCAACAGTCTTTTCAGCAAACGTGTCCGAGTGCTCCATCATGGACTCACCAGCAAGCTTACCCCTTAGCTTGTCGCCAAACTCACGGATGTCATCTTCAATTGGAGTTTCTTTTACCTCACCGGTGACAAGGTCGATGGCATCATTTGCTAGACCGACAGCGCCGGCACCAAGGTCCACAATATCAGGGATGTGCTTGGCAAACCCACGCTGAGCGGCAGAAAGCAGATCGGTTGTCACCAATTCTTCGTCACTAGCAGATACCATCCGTTGTCTAATCTCCTCCTCTGACATATAGTCAGGGAAGAAATACTCTTTACCAGTACGACGGTTAGTAACTTTAATAGGCATTAGCTTCCAATTTTTTCAAACACTAGTTCGTCTCTATCAGCAGCCTTGTTGACCATTGGGTTAAGCCCAGGCCATGCAGGTTCTTGAGGATTCATAATACTAAGTTCAAGGTTTGATTCAGCGGAAATGGCTGCTAGTTCACTGTTCATTCTTGTAATGATATCGGTCGGGTCCATCCCACGAGTAGCTGCAATGGATCGGTACTTCTCTATAACCTCATTGGCTTTCCTGAGTCCTTTGCGCCTCGCAAGTTGTACGTCCTTTGGAATCCCCTTGGCTCCTGGATTAAGTATATTAGGAACAATAAACGTTCTCATTATATCGTTTTGTAGTTCATTTGAAGTCTGCGCAATATGATCCTCAACGTCGGGCCAATCAAATCCAATCATCCCTTTTGGAACTTCAACACCAGTAGATTGTGCAATCATAGCAGCAGAAGTAGGGGTCATCTTACCGTTCTGCCCAACAGCAGCTTCCATCATTTTGATAGCGTTATCACGATGGCGCTCTATCATATTGCTTTCAGCTTGCTTTGTAAGAACCTGTGCAACAGCGGCTGGATTAGCATAGTGCCTAGCCATTGCAGGATCACTGAGAATAGACGCCGCATCACGACCAGGCTGCATCGCAAGCCAATCAAGCATCTCCTCTCTACGAGCAATGATCTCATCAGTCTCTTCCATCTGAGAGAACGAACCACCAGTGCCACCCTCCCAGTCCTCACCGAATCCAGCGCTGAAGTCACCCTGGTTTGCATCAAGAATGGATTGAATAATCTGCGCTTCTGGAGCCTCGGGCTCAACCCAGTCACTCCACCCGCTTTCCTGCTCTACAGTATCAGTATCGGTCTCATCTTGGGACGTGAGTGCATCAACGATCTTATCCGCAAAGTCTCGCTTGGGTTGGGCAGTAGCCCTGGCAGCAGCACCGCCAGACTCCCATACCGGCTCTTTTCCGCCTTCACCAAGCCCAGGAAAAATGGTTACTGCTTTTTCGTTATCGTATGGTTTCAGGCGATCAAAGGTCTGCCTGGCAGATTTGCCAATCTTATCCCTCAACCATGCTGAAAGTGATTGTTCTTCATTCCCAGAAGCTTCAACAAGAGCCTTGACAATTAGCTCTTCAGTTGGGTCTACAGATGGATGATCTTCTGGCTTAAGCCAGGGGAATAGATACTTAACAAGGTTTTCTTTTCCTGGCATTAGATCAGCCCCCCAATCATAGACATGATCATATTCTGTTGATCTTGACTCATGGTAGCATCAAAGTTTGCGTCAGCCAGCCTGTTCCTCTCAAGCGCCTGCCATGCAGCAAGTGCATTAGCAGCATTACCCATCTGCCCAGTGAGATCCCACCCGCCTTCAGCCTGCCAAGAAGCAAGTGATGCCTGCTGTTCAGCCAACTGCTGAGCAAGTTCCTGTTCGCGGTTGAATTTAGATGCATCATAGGTATAACGAGCAATGATCTCGTTCATATCCTGAGCGGCCTTACGACTTGTGTCTCCAAGGTCGCCAGTGTACCCGGTGCTCATTGACCAACCGCTTTTGCCAAGTCGGTTTCCAGCCTGCGCAAAGCCCTCGTCAAGAGTTTCTTGCATCTTGTATTTGTTGGCTTCAATGGCAGCAGCAGGATCAACCGTTTGCATATTAAAGTCATAGCCTCCCCAACCACCAGGAGTGGTAATGGTTGGCCCTTCAAATTCTGACGGTGTATAGTTGTTGCCGGTAGCACCACCAAGGCCCCCGAACATATTCATCAAAGCGCCTGGATTAACAATTTTCTGTCCAGTTTTAGGGTCAGTCCAAGACAGCATGTTAGAACCGGCAGCCCCCTTGATGTTACCATGCTTAATGCCAACACCAGGATCAACTGGATTATAAACCATCTCGCTTGTATACGGATTAAAATACCCAGTAGATCCAGCCCTGTTAGGATTAAAGAACTGATTCCATTGCGCATTTTCTGGCATCTGGTTTGCGTTCCAGTTAGACGTTTCACTACCACGAGTAAAGGTATTCATGGTAGGATTCAAAAAACTATTAGATGTAAATTGGGGCATTAGAACCTCCCACCAAGTTGACCACCTCTGCGACCCTCGACTGTATCCATCATAGATCCTTGTCTATTTGCCCATTCTCTAAGCTTTTTTTTGAAAGCTTCTTTTTCTTCCGATGTCATGCGGTGCATGGCTTGCGCCATTGTTGAGTTCCCAAGCCCTTTACCAGCAGACTTAATTTGGTAGTCAATCCCTGGATACCAGGCAAGAGAAAAGATACCCTCTTCCTCTCCCTTGCGACGTCCACGCTTGCTGCCAAGTTGATATCGGAGCATGTCCCCTTCTCTTTGAGAAGCTTCCATTCTTGACTCCGCTATATCTTTCCGGTCCTGATAATCTTCTGCAATGGGGACAGTATCATATTCGCCGGATTCTTTATTCCAGACTTGTTTTTCTCTACCCTCCGGGAAACGCTTAAGCTCTAGAATAGAGGCAAGCATATCATCGAAGTAGTTAGACATTAGAACCCACCTGAAATTTCTCGGTTGGCAGCACTAAGGGGACCAGCGCTACCACCCTCGCCAAACATATTCATTATGCGAGCAAGTTCGTTTTGAGAAACCTGCTGCGCTCTTTGTCTGGTGGGGCTTGGCTTTCCACCACCACCATTGATCCCCATTGATCCAGCACCCTGACTTCCTTCAAGGCGCGATGCTCTTTCTGCCCACGAAGTAGTAGCAGAGTTTTGCATTTGCATTAGTCTACCTTGTAGATCCTGAAGCTGATTCTGCGCCTCGAAGAGTTGATTGGGATGAGCGCCATTAGCACTCAACCACTGAAGTCTTCGAGCAGCATCCTCAATTGCCGTTTGCAGTTGCTGTACTTGAGCGGCATTGCCAGCAGCGGCTTCCATGCCAGCCACAGCAAACTGTTGATTGTCTGGAATCTGGAACCCACCAGGATCAGGGGTTGCGGCATTCATACTTTTGGGGGTTCCAATGCTAGCAAACCGTCCTGGGTCCATTTCGACATTTCTCTGTTCCACATTATCCTCCACTCGGTTTGAGTATTTTTCTTCCCTGTGGGATAAACCCGAAGGATATCCCAGTCAGTTTAATAGTTGTCGGTGCGTCTTGCCCTTCCACCGGATAAATCTCGACCCTGAATCGGCCACCGTCCAATAATTTATTTGCCCCAAACGGGACTTCACCGCCCTCCCCAGATTCGAGCCTAACGGTTGGTTTGTGTACAATGTCTGCCTGAGCTACAGTTTCTCCTGAAGTTTGATTGTGGTCAAGAGACATTGAGGTGATGCTAGTAATTGCTGTAATGCGATAAAATTCATATGGGTCTTCAAGTACATCACCAACCGAAGCACACACTATAGGATTATTGTTCCAATAGCCATAAACGGATGTACCAGTTGGTATAGCAGCAGAGAATGTTGCTGTTCTTCCACTGGTGGTTGGTGACACAGCAGTATACGCACCACCGGTATAGGTGTAAAACCTAATGTATTCAGCCGGGACAGGAAGATTGCTAATAGAGTTTGTTATGTCATCACCAACGATTAGAACGTTAGTTATTGGAAGCCCCTCAATGGTTACACCGGTATTATCAATATCAATTGTGCCAACAGAAGTGTTAACAAAGTCTAATGTATTAGGGGTGTTCCAATCACTGTCCTTCAAATCTCTATACAATACTGAAGCATACGGTAAATCTGTACCTGCCCCAACTTCATTTTCAGTATCAGTCCTAAGAAGAACGTGCTTAAGAGCGGCCTGTTGGCCTTCTGGTGCAAGATAAAACTCACCAGACTCAATATATGATCTCCAATAAAAAGGAAAATCATTAGTTTTGATAATATCTCGACCGGTAATTGGCCTTCCGGCACCATAAGCAACGAGTCTTATGTACTCTTCACTTTGAGATGTATCCGGAGAATAACTAACCGTCATTCTTTTATCAACAGAGTCATCAACGCCTGTAATGAAAGTTGGAATACCATCATCTCCAGCAGCAGCCGCTCTTTTGGGAACAATAATTCTGCTTACAGTGCCGTTGTCCAAACTAACCAAATAAAATGAATGTTCAGTCTTTGTCATATCATATTGATAAATTGTCAAACACTTGAACAGCCTAGAGTAGTTTAGATAGACCGGTTTCTTTTCATTAAAATCATCGAACTTAGTGAGGTCAAATGACGATCCAAGTTCTGATAAGTTGACACCATCAGTTCCATAAAGTAGTCCATCGTCGCCAATAACGTAACACTTATCATCCACGACCACAGGATTACTAATGATAGAAAAGTCTTCTTTGATGACATCGTAATCAAACGGGTCCGTGATATCTCCACGGGGAACAATTGCGCTAACCCTATTAGTTTCAAAGACCACCCCCCTGCCATTAACCGGTCGTCCATCAAGGAACGCGCCCTCTCCAGGTGCATCAGCAAATCCTGATCCAGTAGATTCAAAATCATCGTAAGTTCCCGGAGACGTGAACCTCGCACGACGAGGATAATAAACCCACTTGTCTTCTTCCCATTCTCTTGTGCCAAGAAGGATTACATATCCCTCAAGCACAATAAAAGATGAGGCACGATATATGTCACTGAGCGGAGCAAATAGATCAACATCCCAAAAGTAGTTATCATATCTACTAATAACCATGTGTCTCAAATATTCAGCACCACCATCATATAATGCATATGCAATGGTACTAAAATCTGACACTATATTACTCGGTGCTTTAGGTTCATTTCTTTGTGTGAAGTCTGTGATAAGCTGTATTCTAATGCCATCGCCACCAGTTCCTTCATCAAAGTCTTTACTGTATTGAATAGCCTTGTTGTCATTTACCATGAACCTTTCACCAAAGCTGTCCCATACAATCCAGTTTGTTCTACCAGATGATTCAGTTTCATTAAGGGTGACAGACTCCCATCCGTCAACTGTTGGCATGGCTTCTGATGTATACACAACACCGTCTTGATTAACAGCGGCATAAAGATCTAGGCCGTTGTAAGCAATATCTCTAACCGTTCCTGGCATGGTTTCTGATGTAAAGGCTGTACCATCAGAGGAATAATATACGGTTGATCCGCTGCCACAGACAACAAACTCATTCCCGGTCCATCTAATCTTTGAGTATTTGTCGCCAGTGAAGTAAGCATTGCCTCCACCAATCGGAGCATCATTCCATGTGGCTCCATTGTCATCACTGTATCTCAAATGAACCCTATCATCACTTGCTCTCCAGTTTGCTGTAACAATATTTGTGCCATCACTTGTTGCAGAAATACACATAAAATCTGTATTTGCTTTTTCAACCCCACTGGAGTCATCCCATTCTCCGAGGCCAGTATCAACCTTTGTTGTCCACGTAAGACCACCTGGGCTAGCTGTATACGCAACGCCGGGATAGCACTTATCTGCTGTACTATTTGCAAGAGAGCCAGCCAAATAAAAAGACCCCTCACTATATTGAATGCTAACAAAATTAGCTGAATCAACATCATCTGAATAAGTAAGTGTAACTGTTGCGCCATAATGATTGTTAGTTACATATCTAGTCCAACTGTTGTCTTCACCAAGGCCATTGCTTTGACCAAGATAACCAACATCAGTGGATCCGGAATCTATAAGTCCATTGGCAAATGCTTGTACATACACAATTCCGTTGCTTGCAAGTAGCGGCTGATAACTGAAATCTGTTCCAGTACCCTCGAACTCGTCGTCAACAGTGACCTTTCCTCCGTACTTCCAATCTCCTTTAGTAAGTGAAGCATAGAACGGTCCACTGATATCGTCCTCGTAAAAGCTGTCTCTAATTGTCGGTGCATTATAGATAACTCCAGTAGCCCACGATTGGACGTTTAATTTATAATCGGAGTTGAATGCATTATGCCCATAGTAAAACTGTGGAACAGTTCCAGCAATATCAGTGTTGAGACTTCCAAAAATATAAAGCTCTTCATTATCGTTAATGCGATCAACTAAGTAATAATCATAATCCCCGGTTGAAGATGGAAGTGTCACTTTCTTTGGTTTAACATAATCAGTATATAGCCCATCAGAAGGAGCAACACCATTTGGATCAGTGGTACTATAGATATAAATTGTATCGTTAGAGAGACCGTCAGCAACAAGTTTGCCATAGTCCCACTCATTCTCTGCCAAAGAACCTATTGTTCCCTCTGTATATTCTACGTCATCAACTGAAATACCAGATGGTTTAGACAATGTTAGTTCAGTTCCGTCAGCCTCGGTAACATACCATTCATTAGCAGTAGCACTCTGATTCCATCTTTTTTCTGTAGCAAAAAACGTATAATAATAAAGCGCGCCATACCCAAATGGTTGTACATTTGGATCTTCTTCTGAATAAACATAAATAGTATCGAATGAAGTACCAGGGTCTTGCCCCCATGCCCACTGTTTTTCACCAAGAGAACCAACGGTTGATTTTCCAAGATTCTTATACCAATTGTTAGTGCTCTCAGTTGGGTCAAACACATTTACAGTAAATGGCTGTGAAACTCCTGGATCACCGGTTCCCCTTGCCTGCAAATACCACTCATCAGTAGAGCCAACCTGAGTCCACTCATATTCACTCGTAACAATATCAATACCAAAAAAAGATGGAATGGATGCTTCTGAAAAATTTGCGTATATAACGGTTGGTGGAGAAGAAACATCTGGATCTCCTTCAGCCCAGTTAACATAAACTGTTTTATATCCCAATTCATCGTAATAGTCGCTATCAACAAAAAGAATGTTTTTATCAATTTTAAGTCCACCGGCAACACCCATGCCAATAAGCGTACCATCTGAATTTCTTTCATAAGCAAACGCAACTGGCCCAGTTCCCGGAAGTCCCGGATCTCCACCGGAAGCATCTTCAAGATAATATACGTCTGGTCTATAGTCAGACTGAGTCCACTTAAATCCATTGTCGGAATTAAGCGCAAGATAACCACTTTGAGTAAGGAGTCTGGCACGGGAACTGGCAACAGCCTGGGTGTCTGGATCTGCCGTGTCATCTCTAAGATATATTGTGTCATAGGTAAGGGAATCATTATCACCAATTGCGTATTCGCCATCAGCCAGAGACCCAAGAGTTCCAGCGCTTATGATTTTCCCAGAAGGAATATTGCCGGAGGCCATTCTATAAGCACCATCTTTTCTGAATGACATCATAGAAACAAATATATTAACAACCTTCTGTGATGGTTGACCACCGCCAATCAACCTGAGATAATATTCATTTGTACCAGATGTAGAAGCATGCCACTCATCGGGAGACCCTGAAATATTTTCACCAGTGTAAAGAGCACCCCACCTTCCAGTTTCTCCTGAATAAGACCCAGGAGCGGACGTTGTGTCTCTAATGTAAAGAGTGTCAAAACCAAGCGCAATGTTTTCGTTATCATCAAACGCAAATTCGCCTGGCCTTAAAGAGCCTACTGTTCCATGCGTCCACGTACTTCTGCCACTACCAGAGGCAAACCCCATACTAACTAAATCACCGGTAATTCCCGGATCACTTCCATCAACTTTTGTTAAATAGTATTCATCAGTACCGTTGTCTGATGCATTCCACCTGTAATAGCCACCAGTAAAGTTTGTACCAACTGTATCAACACGAAGAATGGCTCCGCGATAAGCCTTCGAAAGAAATTGTGTGTCAATACCTCTTACCCTTGAATCTCCTTGAGTACCTGAAATTGTACCATTAGAATGTGTTCCGCTTAGTATCTTCATGTCACCGTTGTCTGAGCCATAGGCAAGGAACCTAGTCAGATACGTGATCTGATCAGACCCATACAACCCAGTCATTGTGTTGATGCCATCGTAGAACCTGTCGGTATTCGGGATGTTCAGATCTTTTATGAATGAAAAAACCAAATCAGGCATCGGGAACAAATCTGGTCTTACGGTAGGAGAGACATCAGACCTTGACGGAATAATGTTAACCATATCAACCATGCCGGGAAGCTTAACCTCCCGGAAGTGGCGACGATCAATGATCGTAGCTTTATCGAATGACTGATATTCCCACTGTTCAGCGGACACTTCGCAAAGCCTTTCCGATAGGCGAAACCATAGTCTGACGAACTTCAGAAGTGTTTCGCGCCACCTTGCCAGCAACGGAATCGTTATCACGAGCTAGATTCCTGTATTCCCTGGCCTTCTTGGTATCACCAAGCATAGCCCACCCACGCGCAGCTGCACGATAGATAATGCTATCGTCGTAAAGTTCATGCGTAATTAGAACTGACGGAACGTCCGCATTATCAGCATTAATCGAAATTGGCTTAGACAGTATATGCCCAACAATAGTGTACGTTCCAGCAGGTGTGGGCCAGAACGTGACCTTCCACTTGCCGCTCGTGTCTGCACCAGAGATAAACCAATACACAGGAGTCCCGGTTTGTGGGTTGCCCTGAGTGTATTCGTGATACTGAGTTTCACTTATCTCTTCGAGGAGAATGTTGTTGGTTTCATCTACAAAGTCGTTAATTTTTAGTACATCATCAGATGACAGCGTGTACTCAGCAGTACCACTAGAAGTTGTTACAGTTGTTGTTCCGCCGAGCAAGTCCGATCTAGTAGCAGCGGCAACCTCGTAGTAAGACTGGTTAATATAAATAAGAATGCGCTCCCTGGTTAAAACGCTCTCGGTTTCACCACCGCACATATCTCTAACCATGTCCAGCATGTCACTTCCATTAACTAATCTTGACATTAAAACTCCTGTGAAAATGGACGAACTGGAGGAGCAACCGGGCTCTCATTAGTTCGGCCAATCTCTTGACTCTTTTTCCATACGGTTTCGAAACAGCGCCTGCAAACCTTGCGATTTGTTACCATAGCTGTATCAGTTGCATACGTTGTGGCAGCTCCACTTGACGTAACAAAGGTTCCAGGCTTAGCGTCAGAGGAGGTGGTCTGTTCAAGCTGCATTTTATCAGCCCACCACTTACCATCATTGGTTACATCCGCGTAAAAATAAAACTCGCCAGCATCTCCAAGCCCTGCCGCCGAAAGCGTTGCAACAGCCTCGGTAAACCAAATACGCTTATCACCGTTAATATTCCAAGTACGAATCTTTTGCCCGGATGAACCATCGCTATTGGTTATCCCAAGATCAATCGACATAGAAGGACTAGTATTCCGCTCATAAGGACCAATCCAAAGAGAAAATGTAGCATAAGATCCAGGATCAAGGGTTGATGACGGCGAAGTAGAGCGAAGAGTGCCGCTACCTTCCCACGTTTGTACTCCATTAACGACAGACACAACGTTGTCATCTGAAACTGACGTCCTTGCTTCATCCTTATGAACCCCATAGGATATCTCCCCCTCATCACTGGATGTGTCTACAACCCAATATATGCCGTTGTACGTAGAGTTGGTGAATAGGTTGGACCCCTCCCCCTGAAGAAACTCTACGGGCGTTCTGACGAGATTCTCGCGGTGATATTTGTCACCACAGACTTGACATCTATCAAGCTGCCCACCATAAGGCTTTGGTCGATTAGTCGCCCTCATTATGCCACCGTTGCAACAGTGCCGGTTCGAACCGTTCCACCGCTGTCCTTGTGTTTAACTTTCAAATACTTGGTTCCTGCGCTACCGTCATAGTAAAAGCAACAAGATTCAGTTTCCATATCAGCGTCTGCTGGAGCCGCGCTATCACATGCTTGGACAACATGCACACCAGGAATGATCTTCATCCCGAAAGTCGTAGCAAAAGCAACACTTGTACCACCCCTGATCATAAACTTAAGGTACGCAGATTCAGAACCGGCAGCAGAATTTTCCCACAAAGCAGCAATGCGAGCAAGATACTTAGCGCTACCGGCAGCATTCTCACACTCAAACAGAAAGTCCGGGCCACCATCATTCCCTATAGACGTTGAACCATCAGAAGTCATAGCTAAGACCAGGGACGCCTGGTTAGAAGTAATCGTTCCACCAGTTTTCATTTCGCGCTCAAATCGGTGAAGGCTGTCTCCGTAGACATACATCCCAGAATCAGTATACGCCTTGATTTGCATAGACTGATCGGTGTCACCAAGAATGACCTCATCAGATCCGTTGATCCCAAGGAGATCTTTGACGGCGGCTGATGTGTTGGTCCCCTTAAGATATTTAGCATTCTGTAGCAGCGGTTCACATGAATCAAAGGTGGCATAGTTCGTGGACTTAAGCAGAAGTGTTTCTCCTGAATTTCCAACCTCAACACCACTAGCCGAAAGACCAATCAGGTTTTTGGCAGAACCGCTGAACGCCTGTAAGTATTTGTCGATAGCAAGCAGAATGTCGGCGCTGGCTATGTTTACGAGTCCATTTGAGGCAAGCTCTACCCAGGCTCCAGTGTTTCCAACAATGGTGCGCGGTGTTCCGCTGGACTCATACTTGAGCATGTCCCCGATGACTGAATCCTTAAACGCCCCGCTGTTTACCTCAAAATCATTTCCGACAGAAGCCACAAACCCTGGTGCTGTGATTGTTTGACCAGCGGACCATGCACCAGTCAGCGCCCGCGTTCCATCGGCAAGGAGGTATTGCGTGTGGTCGTCGTCGCCAAGGCCAGCCAAGCTGCCGTGATCCGAGGCGCTGCCCTCGCCGGGCTCGTTTGTCAACCAGTCCACCCAATCGGCCCCGGAGTCAGTGGGCTGAGTTCTCGCTTTGACCTTGTTTGCGTCCCCGTCGGAGGTCTGGTAGATGACTGTGGCGATGGGGACGATCTCCTCAAGCGGGAGCGTCCCGTAAGCAATGGCGTTGATTTCCACCAAAGCACCGTCTCGCGCTAGCCCTATAGTGTTGTACTCGTTCTGCCCTTGGATGGCGATGTACTTCGGCCCCGTCCCATCGTCGGCGGTGATGTTGGTGGCGAAGATGTGACAGAGAACAAAGTCATTGTTGTCTACCTCGGTCTGCTGCCACGTACCGCCATTGTTTTCATTCCATGCCAGCCGCCCGGAGCCGCCAGAGAACGGGATAACGGGGAAGGACTCACCGGAGATCGTCGTCTCGGTCCACCGCCAGGCGCTCGCCCCTTCTCGATACCAGATTTCGATGGGATCGCCAGCGGCGATTGCGGACAACTGCCAGAAAACATCCTCGTCGTCGAAGGCCCCGGTGCCGATCCCGAACTGTGCGTCAGAGTCGGAGTTACCGTTGCCGCTCGTGTCGATGTCCTCGATAGCCATGCCGCTCACCCACTGAGCGTGCTGTGTGAAGTGGAGATAGCGGTGGGTTTGCGGGGACATACTCGCGCCATGCCACTCAGGAAGCAAGCGACCATCGTTGTTCGTCGCATCCCAGTAGACATAGGCGATGATGGTGTAATTGACGATGACGTTCGCAACGTCCGCCGTAGATGGGTTGAGAGCGCTGGTGATCGAGCCTTCTGAGTCGATGTAAAAGACCCATAGCCCCTCGTCGTCGGTAATTGTCTCGGTAAGGCTACCAGTCTCGGTGTACTTCACCCCGTTGAGAAAGTAAGAAAAGCTAGTAACTACTGGCGAAACCGTCAGCGTGAGTGTACCATCATCCCATACAAGGGAAACTTCGTCCTCGTCTTCAAAGCCGTTCTGACCCCACTCGCTTCTTAAAAGATACTGAGTATGATCGTTGTCACCAAGACCAGATATAGATCCATGATCAATCGACGCCTCAGTGAAGTGGATAGTAGAATCTCCAATGTGCGTGTCAATCTGCGCATGAGTATTGGTTCCAATGTTTGCAATCGCAGTATGATCAATTGAGGCTTCAGTAAAGTGAATGATAGCATCAGCTATGTGAGTATCAATCTGAGCGTGGGTATTAGTTCCAATATCCTGTAGGGAAGTGTGACTAATAGGAATCTCCCCTGACGTAATATCTTTCAACTCATGCCTGAAAGCTACAGCCTCAATAAGCCGAGTGTGAAATCTCACATCCTCGGAATTCTTTGCCATCGACAGCAGCGATTGCCGCGTGGCCTGCTTTACAGGGTTATAAATCAATTACTGCTTCCCTTGTACTTTTTCGTATGTCCTAGCGCCAATGTACCCACCAAGTCCAGTGGTAATCACAGCCCATAGTCCAGCCGGAAGTTCAACCGGAGGAACCGGGGGACCACCAAACAAAGCTGAAACCCACGACAAGATGGGTACACCGGCGTAGTTCCAAACTAGCATAAACACAAACGAAAGCATTGTAATTGGTCGCCAATTGGCAGTAAGAAAATGCTTACTGTTTGCTTCTGCAACAATAATATTAGACCGCAACTCTTCCAACTTGGCAAAAGCAGCGGCTTGGGCATTCATCATAGCCAGCTTGATTGCAGCCTTCTCCTCCTTGCTAGTATGTAGCTCATCAACGAGCTTAACTGCTGGCTTAAAGATACCTTCGATAAAGCTAGCAATGTTGAATCCCATGTTAATCTACCTTTCTCAAAATTTCTTCCAAAAGTTCCTGATTATGCTTTGTTGCGACTTGATTGTTCTTAACGCCCTCTTTAAGAACCTCAATATCAATTTTGAGTTCACCCAAATCCTTTTGGTATTCTGCCTCTGCCTCGGCTTCGTGTAGGCTGATCTTAGCATCCATCTTGTTTTCCACAGTAGTAGAGAAAAAGGTAATGACTACAATCAATGAAACAATAAGACTGAGGACTCCCTTCCACGAATTCATAAAGGAATGGATGTTATACATTAGAATACCTTAGACGCAAGATATCCAATACCAACAAGCGTTACAACGCTCGAAACAACAAAACAATAGCCCTTAACAATCGGGGGCAATGAATCAATAAATTTATCAAACTTACTCATGTCTTTTCCCTTTCTAATACGCATTGTAGGCCGGGAACGAGTCCGTCAGCGACCCAAACCAGACCAGTTGAATTTCGGTACGCTTGCAGTAGACGTTGAAGGCCCTGCTGTTCATAAACCAGAAATATCGAAGGTTCTGCGAGCCACCATTGAACGACAGCCCGGAGATGTCGTAACCGGTGCCGATAGTCCCTGAGTGGCAGAGGGCGGAATCCTGTCTCCGGTATAGCTGACACTTGACCTTGTCCGAGAAGTCGTACTCCCAATTCCAGATGTGCCACGAAGCGCCAAACAGAGCACCGACCGTATTGTCGGTATTCGCGGAATCCCAAGCCAGCGGATCGTTGACCTTATCTCCCAGGAAATACACGCTGATCTTGTGATTGACCTTACTTGAGTGACAGTAGATCAGATTCGGGTAGCTGGACAGAGTATCATTCGTAAACGGCTCCTCGCAAAGCCCCCACCGCAGATTGTCCTCGGCATTGTTGTCGATGTAAGCCGCCCTCACCTGCATCCGGAAGCCTTCGCGCGGGAGGTAGCCGCCGATGTCCAGAAAGACTCTGGTTCCATCGTTGGCATCGTTCCCACAGCGGATAGTGACTCCGGGGTTCTGACCAGCGAGGGTGGTTCCGTTCACAACGGTTGGCGCGTATTCTAGGTCGCCGCTGTACCCGTCCACTGACGTTTGGCCGAACCACGGCGACGTGAGCGGTTGCCCGACCGTCTGTGTGGTTGAGACCCTGTGAAGCACCGGTAGCTCGATGGGGCTGTCCCCGCCACCGCCACCCCCCTTTCGAGACGAAAGGATATCAGACAGCAACAGCGTATGTCTCATTACGACCAGCCCTCAATAAATACTTCGTACTCAGTAAGAGCTGTTGCAGAATCATTACCGAGAACAAAACGAACTGAACGAAATGGTCTCTGCAACTCATCTACATCTTCAGCATCAATACTGGTTAGAGTCTGCACATTGTTTGCCTCAAGAAGCGAAACAACCTCATAGTCTTCTGTGGTTGCTGCCATATTATTCAACTCATAGTAGTGTTTGGGTGAAATGTGCATCTCAAGATCATAGTCAGTGTTAGCACCGTCAACTTGTACTGAAACCCTTTTGTCAGTCCAGGCGCTCACATCAATCCATTCACCAGTTGCGTCTGCATCTTGAGCAAGCGCTGTACCTTCAAGGGCTTTGATAACAGGTGGGTTTACTCTAGAACTAGACATAACAAACCACCTTACGACAGCAAGACATAAACGAAATAAATATCAGCCGCCAACTCAGCAAAGTCATTAGATCCTGGAGTCCAAGTAACGGAATCACCAGCCGCAGAAACATTAGGCTCAGGAACGTCAGTTGTCCCATCAGCGATCTTCAGAAGAGCGCCAAGGGTAACCGCGCCATTTGCAAGCGTACCTTTAACAAGGCCAGTAGAAGCAACGCTAACACCGTCAAGAAACCCGTTTGGGTCATCAGAGGTTCCACCAGTACCAACGTCGATGGTTTTGTCTGCACCAGTTGCTTCCGCAGTAGTAACGTTAACATAAACACCCAAAACAACTGCATTGGAAGGAACATCCCACCCGGTATCGGTTTCAGTAGTACCATCGGCAAAGCCAATGGAAATCTTTTTTGTATAAGCCCGAAGAGGTTCGCCAGCCTGAGCAAGAACTCCAGCCTGACTGCAAATCGAAACTTCGCTCCCCTGCGCGCCAACGGCAAATCCGTTCACTTTCGAGGAGATCCCATCAAAATGAGTATATCGTGCCATTATGCCACTTCCTTTCTAAGAAGCACGGGGGCGGCGGCAACCGCCCCCGCAGCATTAGATTAAATTACACGCCGACGTTGCCGACGATCCAGAAGAAGTCACGGATACCAACGGCAAAGCGCTGATGGGACCGGAACTTCATGCCCATACGATCAAAGTCGTCGTCGGTGGCAGTCTGAGGAGTCTCGCGCTCGATGCACAGGAAGTCCTTCTTGAACTTGCTACCCACGATAAACCAGTTTGTCGTAGTGGAAAGATGACGACAGGGCAGAGGCTTCAGGTTGTAATCCTTCAGCGTGTTCTTGTCGTTATCAGCGGTGCCAGGCTCCTTGTCACTTTCAAGGATGGCCCTAACCTCTTTGTGCTTAGAGGGGTGGTACAGGATATACTCAGGAGTATCCGTGATGTACAGACCGCTCTGAGACAGAGGCGTGGTTTCGAAGTGATTGACACCGAGCCACACGTTGTCGTAGCTGATGGAAGCCGTGGTGAGTTTATTCACGTAGCTGTCACCAGAGTCGAGTGTGTGGGTTCCGCAAAGCTCAACATCGTCGTACATGGTGTACGAAGAGTTGAACGCGCGGTTCAGCGGAGCGGCCATAGCCTGATCCTTGATAAAGGAGTGGGACTCACCAGCGGCGGTTCCCGCCTCAGACATCATGTCGGGCAGATGGTACGCATCCTTCAGGAACTCATACGAGAACATGGTGGCAAGCGTGAACTTGTTCACGGTGAACGTGGTCGCTGCCTGCTCGCTCATGTCAGCGTAGAAGATCGGCTGCAACTCGCCGGTCTGCATCGCAGCCGGGAGACCACCGAACGAGAAGACCTGTTCGGTCGCACGGTTGGTGGATTTCTTAGTGGAAATACTTTCCCATCCCCACGTATAGTTGTCCTGGTTTTGGCGGAACGGGTCCATATAGTCAACCAGAGCAACCGACTTAGCGAAACGATAAGTGTTATTCATGGTTTACTCCTTACGCCGTTCCACCCTGGAGGTTAGGTGCCAGGCTTTCCAACACAAACACTCCACGGTAAGTTGAGTCTCCGTTCACATCATAGATCGGCTGAACGAAAACAAGTTCCTCAGTCAATGCATTTTCGGTATTAAGATCGGCATTGCAAACGCCGTCGCCATTAATAGCAACAGCATAAGTATAACCGGCCTTAAGACCACTTGCAGCAACCAAAACATCGGTAGCGGCAGCGTCAACGCAACCCATTTCAATGAGATCACCAGGGCGGAAAACCTCAACATAGGCATCAGTATCAGTAGTACCAGAGGCGTCTTGCTGAACAATGCCAAGAATGCGAGCAGCGCCGTTGTCACAAGCAGTCACTTTTCCAGCAACAAGTTCCACAACAGCACCAGCTTTATAGCTTTGACTAGCTGCTTCCGGGAATTTATAAACCGGAAGGACTTCACCACCAGCACCACGAGCGGTGGGCTGAAGTTTGTCCCAAGATTTAGCGGCCATTATATTTCTCCTTATTTTTCTTTTGGCGGCCTACCCGGTCCTCGCTTTTTGGAGGTGCCAACAGAAAACTGTTCCTCTTCCAAACCAAAACTATCCGGATGCTTCTCGATCATTCTATCCTGCAACTTACGACCGTCAGGGTCGTTCTTGTCAGTGTAGATGCCAGAAGATCGTGTAACCTTTTCGTAGTGCTCCTCGAACGCATCGTTACGCTCGTCGAGCACTCTCTTAGCTTCCGCTGTAGGCATAATCATAATATAATTTTCCTCCAGCTTGATCACACCGTCCGCATCGTTAAGGCCAAAGCGAAGGCCGATGGCCGCATTAAAGTTCTCAACATCGAAGTATTCTGCAAGCAGATGCTTCCAGCCACCATAAAGGGCGGTCGGAATATCGCTAGCAATACACATCGCAAAATCAAAGTCCTTCAACCAATCGAACTCTGCTTTAAGCATTTTCGGGATCTCTTCGTTGGGGTTAAACCCCTTGGTCCCGGCACGCGAGATAGCTGGATTTCTCTCCCAGTCTTTAACTGATGGTTTGTTGTTAGCCATGATTACTCCTTAAAATTCCCAATCACCACGCTGGATGGCTTCCTGCTTCATTTTGATGTACTTATCCCGATAACCGGGCCGTGTCCGCTCATAGGCGGCAATAACAAGCTCGTCATCAGGCGTAAGTTCCACACCACCGTCACCAGCAGGAGCGCCAGTAACACCTTCTGTATACGAAGAGGGTTGGTATGTGGTCGCCGGTACAGAACTCGTCGCCGGAATACCACTAAGTCTCTTAGTAGCAAGAAGGATCGCTTCATAGTGCTCAGGTCCAAAATTCGAGAGGTTTTTCAGATTAGTGAAGTCGCCATTCATGGCGCGGCTCTTAGCATTAGTAAGCTGCTCTTTGAGGGAATTGTTAATTCGTTTCCGAAGATCCGAATTAGAACGATAATCCTCGTCAGCACCCAACACTTTCTGAGTCATCTCTTTCATTCTGCTAGCAGCGATATGAGTTTCAGCCTCAGCGCTACTAGTCAAGAAGTTCTCAACAGATCCCGCAATCTTTTGGCTCGACGCAATACCCGGCATGACTTCGTTGTTGATTGCCTCTTGGATAATCGCACGAACGAATTCACGGGGCTGCTTGACCATGTATTCAAGGTCAGGGTTGATCCCAGGGGGCGGACCCTCGGGGATTGGGGCAGTAGGGGCAGGCATCGGTGGAGACGTGGGGGCCGGCGCGGGAGGCGGGGTCACGTCAGCAATCGCTTGATCAACAAAGCTTGTGTCAACCGATTGTCCTGGGGTGTCTACTCTTTCTACTGTTGAAGCCGCCGCATCAGGCTGTTCACCCTGTGGCGCTTCTGGATTTTTACCTTCATCCGTCATCTCTTACTCCATTTCTAAGGTTGTATTAGCTACCAAATTCTTCAAGATACCGTTGTACGCAACTAACTTTCCACGTAAAACCTCCATATTTTCTTTATCCTTAAAATGCTCTGCGCTCATTTTATTGATAACACTAACTCTTTTATTCATAATCCAAATACACAAATCCCTATACGCCTGGTGCCTGCTGAGGCTGTCCAGGAAGTTCTGGTCCTCCAACTCCAGCCGGTACGTTGGGAGTTCCACCCTGTAGGTTAGTGAGAATACCTTTAAGCTGCATATTCTCTTGACGAAGTCCCATAATCTCTTGCTGAACTCTCTTACCATAATCTAGTGCCTCTCCCAAGTTTGGATTGATGACGTCCTTATTCGGAACCTCAAGTTCTTTGAGCATATAATCAAGCCCTGCCCAGAACGACATAAGTAACTGACCGGCAACCGGTGCAGCAGGATTCATAACATCCGATGCAGCCTGTGCCAAGCCCATGAGAGTGCTCTGATACTGGGGAAGCTTGTCCATCAGCGCAACAACTTCTTGCTTGCGCATGGTCTTGCTCATCTGTGAGCTAGATGCTCTGGTCTCGATAATTACGTCATTTTCAATTAGGCCATCCGGCCATTGCATAACTTGTTTAAGTAGCTCGTTGTCCTCCTCGTCATTACCATAGGTGTAATACACCAAGCCTTCAGGATAGAACTGCTTATACCTGCTAAGCATATGCTTGGCAAGGAGCGAAAGCTTGCCACGGAAGGACTCAAGCATATCGTATTGAGGCTGTTTAGATTCCTCAATAATGGTGATCATGCCTGAAGCAACGGGGCGCTCGCTCTGTTCCCGACCAAATGAATACGGATTCAAAGACGCAATCTCATCAGCAGATTGTTCAAAACGCATTTCAAGATCAGGAAGCTGATTGAACGAAGGCTTGATAGCGAACTGGAAGATGTCGCTAGGATCAAAGTCTATCTCGTAAACCGAAGCGGTAATGTCCCCTCGGCTAAGAATACGCTGGATCTTTGATCCTTCGGGGACAAACAGCGTAATCTTGTTAGCCAGCGAAGCGGCGTCGAGGCGCTGATTAACTGATGCCGAATTTGCGACGTGGAGTGGCTCAAGCATAAAAGTTAGCGGATCACCAAAGATGCTGCCAACAACCTTTTTATACTGATGAACAATAAACGGGCGGCGATATGAATGGAAGCCGTTGTAGTCAGCACGAAGAATAGTTTTACTCTTCGGCTCGTAGGTTACAAGAATCTCTTCCTCTTCATCATCACCATCAACATCAAATCTTACGTAAGTCTCAAGAATGCCGTAATAAAACTTATTGCTTTCCTGCATTTCTCCGCTATCATGCGGCGCGTTGATGGGAAGCATGAGTCGTTCCGGCTCTTCAGATGGCTTGCCAATTCTTTCAATGACCTTTTCGCCATCATACTCTTTGTCGTAGATTCCTTCTCTCACCCTGTCTTTAACAGCCTGTTTGCTGAGATGAATCCTGTGAAAAATAATATCTGCCGATTCAATGTCCTTGGTCCCCATCGGAACAATGAAATCTTCGAATGGCACAACTTCAGGGAAACACCCAACCTTGGTATCAAGCCAAGCATCAATCTCTACATAGTATTTTATTTCGCCATTGCCGAGATCGCGCTCCATGGTGAGTAGCTTTTTAGCTTCAGGAACTTCATTAAGCTTGTCTGACATAATCTGTTCGTGCGATGCGGCGTCAATCTCCTGCCACCTATTTACTTTTTCGCGGACGTAAACAAATGGAGTTTTAATAACACCAAATGGAAATACCTGAAATTGCTCAATCCACTCGTCAAGTAGTGCGCGAACGTCGATGCGGTCAACCATGTAGTCGAGAGCCTTCTCAACAGACTTCGCAAGCTTAGCGGCCTCTTCCTTGGCGTTCCTCGGCCTGGTGGCAAAGAAGGTTTCCTGCTGTAACAGCGGGTTCTTAAGTCGAGCGGAGTTTTGCGTCATACGCTTCCTGGTAAGCGGCATATCGACATCGGAGGAATCTGGACTAGCATCCGGGCGCTTACGCCTAGAGTTAGCCTGTTCGCTCCATGCCTTACACTTTTCAATCAGGGGCCGTCTATCAGCAATGCACTTGGTGTATTGCTCGTCAAGGTATTTAATAAGCTCTTCTCGCTTACCATCCTTGAACTTAACCCTTTTTCTATAGTCCGAAGGACCATCAATCTGTAGCATGTTATCCAATCCTGCGAGTTAGTTTGACTCGATCAGGCAAGCCCTCTTTGTTTCTGACAACCTCTCCGCGCTCAATACCAAGGTTGTCCATGAGAATAACAAAGGCGTTTGCCGTCTCCTCATCCATTTCACGAAGCTTAACAACTCGCTCTTCGAGCACGTTGATCTCCTTCGTGCCTGGGTACTTAAACAACAGCAGCGAACCCACCTTGTTTGAAGTTCCCCATTCATGCAGCAATTCTTTTACATCCTGTAGAGTCTTCATACGAACTCCTCCTTAATCCATTTCGAAAAGATAATCAAATAAAAGCTTCAGCTCTTCATCAGAAAATTCCATTTTACGGGTTGGCGCATCTTTGCCCTTGAGATCCTGGTAATAATCATACGTTGCACCAAACTCAGGCGACCCCTCTACAACATCCGGAAATCTTTCCATTAACCATGTAACAGAATTGGGAACTCCGTACATTAAACCATCATCTCTTAGTCCATGCTCAGTCTTAGCGTTTTGAAGGTGAAAATCCCTCTCTGCCTGGGCCTTTTCAGCAGAAGCGGCTTGCAGTTCCGGAAAATAAGTCTTATCCCTTTCAACCAAAAGGCTTATAAGTGCTGATCTGGCCTGATCGTCTTTAAGCCATTCAGGATATCCCATAACTACGATCCAATAACTTCATCGGCTTCTTTTTCATCATCTCGGAAGATTCCAAGAATTTGACCAATCCAACTAACATCTTCCTGTGGCCGATGCACAGGTGTTGGATATGGATTTTTTGTACGCTGTTGCAGTTCAATCATCTTGTCACGCTGTCCCTTGGCCTCTTCATCAAGTCCAGCATATTCAGTAGGACTAGGCATTTTATCAGTTTCACCAGCTTGATATTTCATTAACTCTTCAAGAAAGAGCGCAAGCAGCGGATCAGAACTGAATTTGGGAATCTTGGGTTTATTAGGTTCAGGCATGTTTCCTTCCTATGTCGAGCAAGCAAGGCCATACGACCTTGGCATTGGCTCATTAAATGGATTCACGAAATTTATCCCATCCTCTTCTGCAGGTCTTGGCTTGGGTTTACCGCCAACCCGCCAATTCCTAGCATGAAACGACAGGGAGTCAACAAAGTTTGGTGACTTACCAACAACTTTCCCACCAACAACTTGAATGCCGACTAATTCATCAACAAAGTCTTTGTGTGCTTTTTGAAACCAGACTTGGTTGTTCGCAACAAAGGGCTGTAACGCGTCCATGATCCGCGTACCCTTTTTCTTTGAACCAACTGGAATTGGTTCAATCTTTGCCCTTAACCCCGCTTGACTCATGGCAGATCTAAGATAATGCTTAAATGTTTTCTGATATGAAACATCCTCTGGCAAAATCTTTTTCGGCTCCCACTTCGCTGTGAATTCGAGAACCTTGTTGATAACCTCGAACGGCAAGGCGCGTTTAGTCCAGGCGTCAAGAACGAAGATGTTGCCAGACTTCTTGTCGTAACCGCAAACAGTAATCGCGGTTTCGTCGGTGTCTTGGCCTTCGCCGGTCGCGGGGTCAATGGCAATTGTCCTGTAGAGGTTGGCTAGGGGTATCTGGTGGGATTCGCCATAGGCGTCATAGATTAAGGCGGGCCGATCAGCAGCGAGGCGGTAATATCTGATATCCTCTCGCTCAAATCGTCGTTCCTCGTCGGACATTGGGATATTAAGCCATTGGTGGGCAAAGTCAAATGGGCCGGACTTCGCGGCAATATCCTCTAGAGTTTCTTTGTCAAAGTGTTCCGGCCAAATTGGATCACCATCCTTTAGTGTTGTCGTCTTACCCATCGAGGAAAGAAAATCTCGATAGCGGTCATCAACATAGCACCCAAGAATGCATGATGTGTAACGATCTTTGAGACCAAGCAACCACTTATAGTGGGGGCCTGGCCAGTACGTTCCAATGTGTATCTCATAATCCTCATTTGCTTTAACGAACATTGCGTCAGAGCGCTTGATGGCACCAGTCACCTTGCCCTGTGTGGCTTCAGAGTCAATCATCGTCTCGTCAATGAGATCATCGTTGACATGGACGTTGAAGTGACCACCGGTAACGGATGAGAAGATGCCACGAGCCTCAATAGTGGCCTCACGGAACTTTCCTTCGCGGGAAAGGCGAAGTAAGTTGGCATTTGACTTGTGATTGAGATTGGGATCGTGCTTGCGGAGGGCTCTGGAGGGGAAGTAGTGCTCGATTTCCGGACTGTTTTCGCACAAATCAGCAACAACTTCAAGGGTTTTTTCGGCGTTTGTAGCGTTTGCCATACGGTAGAGAACTCGGATTTCGGGGTTCTTGAGAGCCCACCAAAGCAGCAAACAGACACCAAACATAGAGGTTTTAAGGTGATCGCGCGGAATCATTATGATAAATTTGCGAGATCCCTTTTCGACGTGGTGTACAAACCAGTCAGCCAGCAGTTTGTGAAAATCATTCTCAAACCAGTCGTAGCCAACGAGCAAAGTCCCCACCCAATAAGGTGAGGACAGACACTTCTCCACAACCTCGTCGTGGTTTATGCCTTTAGCTTCGCAGATCGGACACTTAGTCAAACAATTCGACACCCAATGGAGGAAGATTCAGGAATCCTGTCAGAATCCGCGCTATCCACGCTTAGCTCAATCAGCAAACAGTCACCGTTACTATCAAATTCTACACCAAGAACTGTGGGAATTTGTGTAGTATCAAACTGCCAACTCAAATATTCCTCAATTACTTCAATCGGTAGTTCCCATGTAAAGTTCATTCTGGTAATGCCTCAATTTCTGGTTTATCGACAATGTGCTTGTTTTCAATACCTTTGAGGGAGCTAGCAATAGTATCAGACAGTTGAACCATAAACTCCTCGGCAACATGGCTACCATCCGACTTTTTCATGCCCATGTCGATGATGTCCTTCGCAATCTTAGCGCGAAGTGAACCGCTTTGGCTTGTGTCCATCATCAGCTTGTACATGACCTTGAGAGCCATGGGGCAGTATTCACTCATCGCCGCAGTCATAAATGCTGCATTGGTGTAGTGTTCCCTTGCCACGGCCTCCTGGATTTCATTATGACACTGCTGAATTGCATCAGGGAAGCTTTTATTTAGCGCATGCATCTTATTCGGACTGACACTAGCAATGGCATAAGATTCTTTAGTTGTAAATCCGGCGTACCGAGCACCAAGATATGCTCGAATTTTGTCAGAATCCTTGACTGAGACACCCTCAAACGGCTCCCGGTTCACCGAATGGTAGAAAGTAAGCCTATCTTCAGAACCACCACTGCCATTGGCCTCTTTTTCGTAGCGTTTTGCAACAGCAAGCGCTCTCCTGGCCTCGTCGGTGGTGATATGTTCAGTTGTTGGCATTCCCTACCCTCTTTAGAATTATATCAAGCTTATGTTGCACAACGCAACACCACATATTACGACTTAGCTTTATTTACGCCTGGTTTAGAGCGCATCATGCCTGTATTATGGGCATCAGGGGTGCCGATGTGCGTGTTAATCTTCATTTCCAGCTCCGCAATCATCGTCAGCGCCTCCTCTAGCGAGGCTTGCAACTCTTTTAAAGTTATTCTCTTTGATTTTGAATCTGCCATTGTAATCTACAACTCCTCTAATGGTTTTTCTAAAAAATTCAAGCAGGCGTTCAGCGTCATTTTCAACGTTTTCTGCCCATCGTTGAGCATCAAAGTACACTCTATACATTAAAGCCCTGTTAACCGGCTTATTATTGTTAACTCTATATAACAATAGGCACATATCATGCATAAGGTTCGCTCCCTCACCAACTATATCCACGATTTTTGCCACGTCATCAAGCAACGCCTCGGCCTGCTGAACCGTTATTTCGTGAGGATCTTGGTCACTGAGTCTCTTTTTTTCGTGAGCAGCGCATATATCGCGGCCAGGTAGGGCTTTTCTTGTGCATTTCACCACTTGGCAGAGATATTTCGGCTTCTTGCTCTTCGGTGACACCTTTTTCAGATTCATGCTTGAAACTCCTCACTAGTCTGACTCTACAGTTGGGACAATAACCGGCTTTGTAGCTCTTGTGTTTGTCCCACAACATCATGAATTCAACATGATAGTTACATTTAGGACAATCGTAACGGTAGAACCTGTTACGATTGCGACGTTTAACCCTCCTAGCCATGAACATTCATAGGCGGAACGAGAGTAGGAACTTCAATCATAGAAGGCTTATTAACCTTGTAGTGTATCGTAATAAGCGTATCAATGTTCAGGATGAAACGAGTAATTGTACCGTCCGTCCATGTAATAATAACCTGTTTTGCCATCGGAGTGACAATTGCTCCGATTTCATCGACAACGGCAGGCGCAACTGTGCTACTACCAGGGTTTTCAACATTCGTTGTAACACCCTTGATGTACTTATTTCCTCCAAACTTAACCCAGAGAATATCACCAATCGGCTCAGCCTGCTGTTGCTGCCCTGCTGCTGCTGCATTAGGATCTAGTTCAATCATCGCTTACCTCCATTGTACTGCATAATTGGGAATGCGTTCCTGAAACCAATGTCATAAGCTTCTCTACACACCTCAAAAGCATTTTCAGTCGGATACTGTTCAACGGTTGAATACATGGAAACACACTTCTTGACGTACTCATCCTTGTCAATGTCGTCATCGCTAATGGAAATAACAACATAACCCAAAACCATCATGCATGTAATCGCCACAATAATCATAAGACAACACCACATATAGTCAAAATCATATTTAGCGGACCTCATTTAGTTCTCCTCCCCCTAGCCCTTTCCTCTAGTCGTTTAAGCATCCAGTCTTGGATTTTCATGGTTGCCTCAATGTGTTTCTTTTCTGAAGCAAGAATCATCTCCCAAAACTTGTCTCTGGATGCGCTCATTCTTCACGCATCCCTTCTCGGAAGTATTCTTTGATCAGGCGAGTACACTCATGGATAATGCCAACGTCTCTGGGGTCATTGCCCCATTCTATACCATGGGGATCCGACAACTCGTTAAAAAGGCGGCATAGGAGCTGTTCTGCCTCGGTGTATTGGGGGTCGTCGCAAATCCATTTGAACCTCAGTATAATCCTGCCATCTTCTGTCCTACCACGACTCATTCTTTTCATTCTTTCCCCCAGATGCCCTGAATAGTGGTCTCTGCGTCATACTCACCCTTAAGAACGGTAATCAGGTGAGATAGCTCTTGCTTAGAAAAATAAAATCTTTCACCGTCAATATCAACCTCAAATATCGTTACAGGACGACAACCAAACGAATGCGAACCACTAGGACCATCAAGAATATTCATTATCTTCTTCCTCCCTTGCAAGTAGTTCTCGTTCATAGAATAGGTAATACGTTTCTCCTCTATCTTCAACTTTCTTCCCGGTGAACTTGCCAACCCAGACGATGTCTCCAACCTCCACCAATCCCTTACAGTCAGGGCCACATGCCACAACCCTACCCCTACCAAGATTGTCGGTAGTATAATTGGCAAACTTTCCAACCACATGAATGCTCCGCTCAATCGGCAGAGGGGACAGCAGAACCCTGTCGTACAGGACACTCATCTCTCTCACACTCATATTCTTCCTCCGTATCACAAATTACGTACCGCTCTACGCTAAAGAAGCCAGATGCCTTGTATTTCCTTTCGTGCTCCAACACCTCCTTGAGAGCCGCATAGAGATCCCACGCTTCATTCTCCCTCAGCGGCACAGCCTCAAACTTATCCGCATTCTTCAACTTGAAGTATAGAACGTATCCCTTTCTCATTTCTTCCCTCCAATAAGCTTCTCAGCAAGCGTGTCAATGCAAAGCTTTTGCCATTGAAAGGTTGGCTCACTAACAACTTTACTGAATGCCTGTTGGTAATCTACATACTCAATTTTGTTTTTTTCTTTCCATGCCGCCAAGCAATCATCCCTAAAGTTATCATTGTCTGTTGCTGCGTAGTCAACCACAAAGGTAAAAAGTTCTTTCATGTCATCTAAGTCCTTGCGCAAAACCTTATTCCTGTGTTGAGCTAGCTCGGCGTCTGTCTTGGCCGACTGAAACTTATCCACTAAATCCAGTATTCTTGTTACATTGCCCATTTCCTACTCCTTCGCAACCATTGTAGCAGTTGACTTTCTACCACGCAACACCACCTCTTTCATATACCCTTGCGCAAAACTGATCCTTGTGCTACCCTATCTATATTAGTAATACTAGTTATACGTATAATTAGTATAGTTAGTATAGGATATATTAGTTATACATCATGTACGTAATACTAACAAGAAGAACATATTATATTTATTTATACCAGTTATACATCATGTACGTAATACTAACAAGAAGAACATATTATATTTATTTATACCAGTTATACATCATGTACGTAATACTAACAAGAAGAACATATTATATTTATTTATACCAGTTATACATCATGTACGTAATATGTACATCTATAGCCATATATGTACATAACGTACGTAATACGTACATAATGTATATCATGTATAACTATACTAGTTCTATACGCGCGTAGGCTTTCAGTAGGAACCTTCAAGCATCCTCCTTCAGTGGAGGATCCATCGTTAAAAGGGATAATTTACTAAAACCTCTCAGATCGTTCTGTGCGGCGTTCTAGAAGTCTACGAGGGGTCAAGTACCTGTGAGGGGGTTAAAATTGATTAGAAAGCATTCTGTGGGGTTTTAGAGGTATTGTGAGGATAGGATATTGGGGTGTTTTTACTGTGGGGATACGTGAGGGGGTTTATCGTAAGCGACAAAACTTCGGTGGGTGGATACGGGGGGAAGAATATTACAGGCACAGAAGGAGTAATAGTTATCATTAGCACCAAGGCAGGATACAGGAACCATTCCTAAGTGGCTGATAACGCTAATGATAACAGTTGCCAATAGCCATTTCGTTGCACGGCATGGCAGGAATTATTCCTATTCGGAATTCATTCCTAAGTAGGAATTCATTCTTATTTAGATTAGGTCCCCCTAAACCTTAATAGTAATAATTATTGTTCTCGTTTCCCCACATACTACAAGTGTAGCACCATGCATACTACAAGTGTAGCACCATATCAGTAATGATTCCCAACATCATCCCCCACCTACTAAGACTTTAATAGATCAATTGATAATGATTCCCATTATCCCCTGCGCACCATATGTCAGATCTGACAATGGCATGATAACACCTATGCACTACGCGAATGTTGTCAGATATAACATGGAATGATATTTGATGAGACCGGTCTCAACAAGATTCATGCCAAGTCAGATATAACATGGTATAATGTCCAGTCTCAATATGCGGCGCACAACGTCATTTATGTAATATCTGACTAACGTAAAAGGAACTCGTTGGGGACACAGGAGTTACAAGCATAACAGCAGGGATTCCCAATAAAGCGATGACGTACAGCGGAACATTATTTGTAAACCTAGATGGAGTTAGGCGAGATATGACTAGAATCAATGTAATATCTGACTATATTAAGTTATGCTTCAATTATACCAAGAAAATTCTTCTTCTTTGTTTTCAATGACTTACAAAAAAGATTCCCCAGTCTCAACAATGTTGGCATGGGTAGTGCATTATACAGGGGTGACAAGCGGGAGGAACCCCGTAGAAAGGAGCCCACGATGAGGGACGGCTACTGTACTACCGGCGGGAGATGGTTGGGGCCGGAAGACCCATTCCCACCAGCCCTCGACAACAGGGTAGGCAGAGCCGTTCGTACGGTGTCAACTCACCCCGTTGATATGCTTCCGAATGGCAAGCCCTCTGGGAAAAACAGAAACCGAGCTACAAGCAAGGTCAGAGCATTCTATGGGCAGAAGCCCGTTCGGAGAACTACAACGCGGCAGAAGGCGGTAGAATGCTCAGAAGTAGTAACAGAGATCAAGGTAAAAACCTACCTTGTGACTTACAGCGATCGAGGAACCATTGTAGAGTCCAGAGTCGACGCGATAGACACCTACAAAGCGGTCCGGAAAATTCAGAGTCAGAATCCGGGTTGCGAGATTCTCGGGAGTGAGGTTGCATGATGAGACCACAAGCGCTCAAGATTCGAGTGTATAGAGTTGATGACTATGATAATATCACTCAAGACAACGCAGGATATTACAAGAGTTGTGAGTGCAGGAGAATTGCAACCAAAGTGTATTCTGGTGACCTAGACTTCGAAGCTCTGTTAGTTCAGACGGTCGAAGATGTTTGGAACGATAGCCTGCTGCCTGAATTCACAAGAGTGAACGACCATTACGTTGAAATTCGAGATATTGGGGACTGGTCTGCGTTTGACGATGATCCGCAACCAACATTCATCTATCAAATTTACATAACACCTTTTCGCAAAGCTGACTAGGGGAGTTGAAATGGACATCAACATAGATCAAGTGTCGCAGGTGCGAGTAACCACCTTTGACAAGGCTGGCAAAGAGTTAGGGTCTTATAAATGGATCGTTCACTGTGGTGTAGAAATTGCAATGGATCAATTCAAAAAGAGATTCAATCTCGAAAAAGACTGGGGTCTCAAGTCAACGCATCTCAATCAAATGTGCTCTTTTGAACTAAAGGGTAGAGGTTCAATGATAGTTTATATCAACAAGGCGGAAATCTTTAGTGTATTCTCAGTTGTAAATGCTTACAGGTAAGAAAGGGAATAATAAATGACATTTAAAGGCAAGTACAATAGCTATTCGGATCTCGTTGAATCTACTATTGGGAGTGAAACACGCAAGACACTGTTGGAGATCGCATTTGAAATCTACCTGCTGCTGTGTAGTCAGTTCGAAATCACGAGACTTGACAAGGAAAATGGAGTTAGTTTACAATCTCAGTTGCGAATGGGCGGCAACGGATTCTAAGGAGATGAGAAATGAGTTCAGAATGTAATCACTGTGGTACCTGCTGGACTATTGATGAATCAGAAATTGATGAGAACGGATTGTGTCCAGACTGTGCTGACGATTACGTTGGAAATTGTAATGAATGTGGTTATGGTATTTTTGATGATGATTATTATTCACTTAACCACAATGAAATTATCTGCAATTCATGTTATGAAGATGTATATTGTACTTGTGAGACCTGTCGCGATTTGATTCTACAAGATCATGCATACCTTTTTTCAGATTATTGTACGCATGAGTGGTACTGTGAATCGTGCTTTTATGAAGGATTTTATACTTGTAGTGATTGTTGTGAAGTATACAGAAATGAGGATGGTTACTATTACGAAGAATCTGGATATGGCCCATATTGTAGTGATTGCTACCATGAGAATCATCTAAGTGGGTTAAACTCTTGGGATTTTAAACCTAGTTTCAGAGTCTTTTTGGGTAAGAAAGAAAAGATGCAATTGAGAACGTGTAGAACACACGGAGAAATAATGGGAGAACCCGGAAAGGGAGTACCAACATTCGGTATTGAGATAGAGGTAAACACGGATTATTCCGGGAGGTCTTTGTCTTGTTTTGTTGATATTGTGAATGATTATAATGAGGATGAATTCTACTATCTTATGGAAGATGGTTCTATTGCGGGACAAGGATTTGAGATTGCGTCTCATCCGTTCACTCTGGACAGCATAAAAGAAAACGATAAAAGGCTAGATGTTTTTAGGGAGCTGTCAAAGATTGGCGCTAAAAGCTATACTTCGAATGATTGTGGTATGCACATTCATGTAGGACGGAGTTCATTCATTACAAGAACACATCTTTACAAATTCAGCAAATTTATTTTTGAAAACAAAGAGTTTATTAAGTCTATAGCTAACAGAGAGGGGGAAAGACTACAAGAGTGGGCTAGTATTGATCTTTCTGATAATGAAAAGGCGGCGCTAGCTCGGTGGTGCTCGGGACGTGGCATGAATCAAAACAGATATAAAGCCCTGAATTTTCAGAACCACGCGACAGTTGAGTGCAGAATTTTCAGAGGTACACTTGAGAAGAAAACAATCTTGAGGAACATCGAATTTCTCCATGCTCTTATCGAGATGACCAAAAACAAAGACATTGACCATCTTAAAGTGAGCGACCTTGAAGATTTTGTCATTGACAACTCGAACACATACCCTAACTTTGCTGATTATCTTACACTCTCTGCGTAATAAGGAGGAAAATATATGTGTGTAATTATTGCTAAGCCTAAAGGCGCAAGCATTCCAGATTATGAGATTGAATCCTGTTGGAAATTAAATGATGATGGGGCAGGGATTGCATGGGCCGAGGGTGGGAAGGTGCATATCAAGAAGGGCTTTATGCAACTCAAGGATTTCAAAACTTTTTGGAGTTCAAAAGACTGGACAAATATTCCAGCAATCCTACATTTTAGGATTGCAACTCACGGAGCGGTGAACAAAGAAAACTGTCACCCATTTTGGGTACATGAAAAGTCTTTAGCCTTCGCACACAATGGAGTCTTTCATCAATTTGGTTCTGCAAAAAAGTCTGATACTGTAGAGTTCAACAATAAAATTCTTAGACAGATACCAAAGAATTTTATTAGAAATAGTGGTATTAGAATTATGCTTGAAGATTTTTGTGGAATAGGTTCAAAGATTGCTTTCATCAATAAAGATGGAGTCATTGATATTGTTAGGGAGGAGGATGGTTTCTGGAGTGGTGGGTGTTGGTATAGTAATCTAAACCATACACTCTATCAAAGAAATTATAAGAACAATTCATGGGAATGCCTCGACGGTGATGACACACATGACAGCGATTATAAAGAGGTAACATTCGAAAATATTTACGGAGACATTTATGATTTAAATGATTTGATTGACCTTGAATGGTGGTTGTATGATGAGGAATATTCTAAGGCGTCATATGTTTTGGGCTCCGATGTATGGTACTGTTATCACTGTATGAGTGAGTTCAACATCGAGAAGGTAGAAGAAGTTGACATTGATGACAACAACGTTCTTATTCCAAGGTGTCCATCTTGTAATGATATAACAGGCGTCTATCCTCGCCCATTTACTACGCCAGCATCTAAAGAAAAGGAGGATGAATATAATGTATGAGGTTCTATTTTACGATGATGAAACAAGTGTAAAACATTCTGTTATCTTCAATGATAACAATGAAGTTGTTATTACTCGCCAACATATTGATATAAATGTTGGTAGGCATTCTAGACATATGAACGTGAGCATCATTGGATCTGAAGGCTTGACGCTATATGATTTGTTGCCACACGCAACAGTTACGGAGAGGATAAAGTGTGCGGGGTCTGAATACATAAACGGACATTACGCTAGGTTTACCCATTGTTGCGGGACGTTAGTTGCTGTTGACACATATGCTTGTTCTGAAGATATTCCTTTAACTTGTCCGTATTGTGGGTCTGCTTTGTATACTAAGGTTGACGATGCCTTAATTGAAAGAATAAAAAAGGAAAGTTCAAGCGATTATGGGCCGCTTATTATCTCTAATGATGCGGCTGAGTGGATTGCCTCTGCTGCTAAAAAGATGACGCGCCTTATTGATGAAGGCATTGCGAAAAGGTATAGCAATGCCGCTATTTATTTAATAGCTGATCCCTTTAGCAATGGTGAAAATCAAGTCATTCAAGATGGATTGTACGGCACAAAATTCAGAGCATTCGCAAACTATCTTGAACTTGTAGATAGATATGATATTGAATTTGTTGGAAAGATAATGTATGCAGATCACTTTCAACCTTATATGTTTAAGGATGACAGGCTCGTTGAAATTCTTACTGAATTAAAGAGGGCGAAAGATGCTACAGATGATTATGTGGTTCCACTGATGTTTAATGCTGAGAAAAGACTTGATGGTATTCGTAGAGAGTATCTTCAGCAAACCCAACGAGCACCAATGTATAAAAATCTGTTCAAAGATTATGATAAACTTGGAGACGATGTTGGTGTTGAAGAAATAGATCAGTTTCTCCGTTGGGTGTGGAAGAATGCTAAGATGCTTCCGGAAATTACAAAGGAAGGAGTACATTGGACAGGGTATAGCTTTGATATGGCTATGCCATATGAAAAGGCTCAGAAAGTGTGCAATCTTTATATCGAGGAGGAGAAATGGAACAAGGTACTACCATGAAAGTTGTTGCAGATAAAATTTATTCAATGATTAATGAACTTGATGATGAAGACCGCAACACTATCAGCGGTGTAGTGAATCTTCTGTTGCCTAGCAATCTTGATCCGACACACGGGGTGATGCAAGGGGAAATTTTTTCAGAGGAAAAGAACAGTAAGGTTGTTAAGGGTATGTTCATGGTTATGTGTATGGCCTTGATGGTGCGGGGTGTCCCGCCAACAAGCCTACACGCTGCGGTCAATGCGGCAGTAAGGATGGGACAGAACAGTGAACTTAATTAACTTGATCGGTGGGTTCTTGATAGCGTGTGTGTTTGCGTCAATGGTACTTGTCCCTGTTATTCTTGTGTTCGCTATTTTATTGGAGGTCTGGTATGTTGTGCACAAATTGCGGTAGAGATATTCCCGAGGGAGACTGCGAGTGCCGGACGTTTGTTGCTGGCAGGAACGTGACAGTCTGTCTCGATTGTTACAACAGCCTTAATGATCTTGGGTATGGGCTTGATCCAGAATACTTTGAAGAGGTTTTCCAAGATGATGACCTTGCCGATCTGGATTAGTTGGTGATAGAATGGACGAGCAAACAAGGAGAGATAATGCACTACGCACCAAACGAAATACACGAAAACCATAATGCGGTGGGTGAGGATGAGGGGTTGCGGCCACTTGATCCATTAAATCTAATGTACTACGAGGTTAACAACAGGCTGTATCACAGTATGCCTGGCATTTCATCGTCCAATTTTGGTGACATGCTTGAAGATCTACCTGGGTTTGTTGCTGGTGTAGATGCATTTGAGGATGATACACCGGCAGATCATTTTGTGTTGGGTGAAATGGTTCACAGCGGAGCGCTTGAGGGTACTCTTGAATTTTTGTTTGCCCCTTACACCGGCAAGGTAAGGCGGGGTAAACAGTGGGAGGAATTCAAAAAGGAGTGTGAGGAAAAGAATAAGACGCCTGTATCTACGAGTATGTGGGAACAGGCAAACAAAATGGTTGAATCACTTGATGGTTCTACTGAGTTCGGGGAATACATTGAGTCTGGGTATATTGAAACGAGTGGATGGATCAATGATCCTTATACTGGTATTCTCTGTAAAGTAAGACCAGACATCTTGGTTCCTCTTGATGGTGGTCAATGGCATATCGTTGATCTCAAGACAACGCGCTGTCCAGAGTGGGAAGGAGAGGGCAGACATAAAAAGGGATTCAAGTTTTCCATTCAGAACTATGGGTACGACAGACAAGCGGCGTTCTATACTGATATGTTAACAGCCATGGGGTTTAACATCTCAGGGTTTACTTTCTTTGTTGTTGGTAAAGAGGAGCCCTGGAATGTGCATGAGTATCGGTTGCCCCCGGCATGGATTGAGGAAGGACGACGTGAATATCGTCAACTCCTTAAGAAGTACAAGAGGTACATTACTTATGTCTAAGGATGAGATCAAGAGTATCCGCGCTACAGTTAACGCTCTTGCAAGAGAGAATGTAGGCTTACTGTACCGCATTCAGGAGTTGGAATCTGTGCTGCGACAAATGATTGAATTTGAAATGCATCCGCCAAACCATACTGGCGAAGAGATGTGTGATCTCGTTGCTGGCATGGCACGTCGTGTGTTGGAGAGCAACGATGAGTGATGATGTAAAGAATGACCTTGAAAGAATCTTTATGAATAAACAGGGAGAGATCGGAGTGTTCTCAGGCAATGGAGATATTGTCATTACATTCTCTGTTGATGATGCCACTATTGGTACTAGCCTTGGTGTTGAGGAGGCACGCATTCTTGAGAGAGGGCTAGTGAATGCCATCGCTAACGCATCAACGTACGAACATGATGAGGAGGAATTAAATTGAGCGCCAAGATTGGAACCAAGACTACCAACATCAGAGGCAAGGACTATCAAACTGTACCTGGGAGGATTCATACATTTAGAGTTGACCTTGGATATACTATCGACAAAGGGTGGGCAATCGTTACTGAACCTGTCTCTGTTACAGATGAACAGGTTGTGTTTCGTGCAGCCATTCTAAATCCTAGCGGCAGGACCGTGGCTACTGGACACGCTGAAGAGAAGTGGGCATCAAGTAATGTTAACAGTACCTCAGCCGTTGAGAACTGTGAGACCTCAGCAGTTGGACGCGCGCTTGCTATGGTAGGTCTCGGAGGAGAACAGCTATGCTCTGCCGAGGAACTACTGAATGCCCTCGCTGCACAGGAAATGCACGAGGACGCATCAGAATCCCATGTGAGCGACGTTGAGGATGAACATGAGGTAGAGGTAGCCCAAACACCCGGAAGCCCACAGAAGGAAGATTATCCAGATCTAGACGCATTGGTCTCTGTGTCCAAGGGTTTGATCGGTAAGGCAATCAGCCTCATGGGGCAGGAGAACTACGATCAGTGGCACTCAAGAGTGATCCTTAACATGACAGGAGTAGATAAGCTAGGGGAGGTGAATAATCCTGTTGGTCTGATGAATTTTATTGACGCACAGAAAGCATTGATCAAACGAGAAGAAGGAGAAGAGTAAGATGTCTGAAATTTTTAATGTGATGAGGGCTGGCGGTAAGTACACTGGACGTGATGGGAACGAGCGTACCTCATGGGAACCTTGTGGTAAACTTATGATTAAGGACAATGGTAAGATGAGTCTGTATCTGTTTCTCACCGGTGAGTGGTACGGCATCTTCGAACCGAAGGCTCGTGATGAAGGCCCGACCGTGAAGCCTGGGTCTGAAAGTAACTCGGCACCGGATAATTATTGATGTCACACTCTGCTGAACAAGAGGAGTGGGCTGTACTTGGTACAATCCTTAACGATGGTTCAGCTTTCGATGAGGTCTTTCCATATCTGACTGAGCGGGATTTTTATGATGAACGCAATCGTTTAGTCTTTAAGGCTATGGTTGAGTTGTCAATTGAGGGAGCACCACTTGACCCGATCAGTGTACGGAACAAGCTGAAGCAAAGAAAATGTCTCACTCGTGCAGGAGGTTCATCTCGTATCAGTCAGATGATGGACAACTCTGGTGTTGCATCTAACATTAGACACTACGCAAAACTTATAAAGGAGCAATCAGCAAGCAGAGATCTGGTGAGGATAGGACGACAGCTTCAAGATGAATCTCTTTCTGTGTCACAGCGGATAGAGAGTTCCTTAGCTAACTTGAATGAGATCACTGAGGGTACAGTACAATCCTCAGAGGTTTCCATTGGAAGCGCTGTTGATTCGGTGCTGTCCACAGTTCTATCTGGCGAGGCATCATGCGGTGGGATTCAAACCGGTTTCTCAGACCTTGACAAATATTTACTAGGCTTGGGAGCTAGCGACTTAATCCTGATGGGAGCTAGACCATCAATCGGAAAGAGTGCGTTCTCCCTACAAGTCGCAGCAAATATTGCCAAGAGAAATCATCCTGTACTTTATGTCTCTCCTGAGATGAGCGAGGCTCAGCTAGCCAGACGCTTACTCTCAAGTGAGAGCGGGGTTGAGTATGAGAGATTGGTGAAACCTACAGACCTAGACAAAGCAGAACTACTGGAACTGGAACATGCAAAGAACCGCATCGTTACTATGCCACTCATCATTGATGACCTAGCAGGGCAGACAGTAGACGAAGTTCGAGTCAAGGCTAGAAGGATGCACTCAAAAGGTGGGTTAGACCTATTGATTGTAGACTATCTACAGTTGCTCTGTCCAGGAGATGACAGCAAGGAAGCTGTTACAGTAGTATCACGGGGACTCAAGGCTATCGCTAAAGATCTGAACATACCAGTATGGGCTGTGACTCAGCTTAGCAGGAATCTTGAGTACCGTGACTCTGCCCGTCCCAAGCTGTCCGACATCAGGGCCAGCGGTCAGCTTGAACAAGATGCTGATGTGATTATGTTCCTTTGGAAGCCTAAGAAAGATGATCCATTTGTAATTGAATGCTTTATCGAGAAGCATCGCAACGGTCCGCTTGGATCGGCAACGTTTCACTTTGATAAAGATACTACTAGCTTCCGCTCATTGGAGAAATGGTATGGAAGAAACAATTGAACTGTATGAACTGTACACTCTTGATGAGCTAGAGGCTGCAAGAGAACAGGGGGCAAGGAAGAGTACCTTTACTCCATCGCTCTTTCCAGTAGACAGCAGAGCATTCGCTTCCGTTGGTGGCAAACTAATGCAGGCTGTAATCATTAACGCTATGATTGATTCCGCATGGAGTACGAGTAGAACTAGAATCCCTAAGCTGAAGAAGAACAAGGGGGACAGAGGAAACCATAAAGCAAGGTGGGTTGCAAAGAACCGCATAAAAGAAACGAGGGAAGCTAGACGTTGGCTCAGGAAAAGCGGACGCAATCTTTGGGATGGATGTTTCCAGTCTCAGTACCAACCTGTGCTCGACTGGCTTGAAGAGAAATGGAAAGAAGTTGACAAGGACATGACTAAAGAGAGCGCCTTAAGGAAGATACTCTTTGATTGTCTGGAGGTTGATGTTGAAAAAGACTACCAGGAAAGAGAAGTTCCCGAACTTGAATAGGCCCGCGCACTATACGGCTGGTGAACGTGAAGCTATTGACTACATGAAAGACATGGGCATCTTCGAACACTATGCCGTCGGCAATGTAGTAAAGTATATGTATCGGTATAGACATAAGGACAATGCTGTTGGTGATCTCATCAAGGCTCTGCACTATATTGATATGTTGATTCAGTGGATGGAGGATGAGGATGCCAGAGAAAGCATGGAAGAGATGCGAACGGAGGATCGCTGCAATACTGGGGGGAAAGAGAGTCCCTGTGAGCGGGAGACAGAGAGGAGATGTGAAAGATATAGAACATTGCTCACTCTCAGTGGAGGTGAAATACCGGACCAAGTTGCCAGGGGGAGAGTTTTATCCGGACGCCCTGGATCAAGCACAGAAAGCAGCTAATGATGGCGATGTTCCACTGGTGGTAGTTCATAAGGCAATGGATGATTATAAAAATGCACTGGTAGTTATGAACATCATGGATTTTAAGGAGAACTTTCTCGATGAGGAAAACAATCCCAAAAGGTTTAAGACAGTCTGGCACAACTTGGATAGCTAGAACTACAGTCCCAACGGCTGATGGCAAGAGGAGAGCACAAAGGAAGTTTAGTGCTGGAACCGAGAGACAGAACTTTGCTGCCGCTTGTACATGGCTGCACAAATGTGAACTAATTAGGAATGGGATCAGAGAAGATATGGACATTACCAACCTCGGTGAACTGTTCAAAAAATATTTTGAGAGTATCGAGGGTACAGTCAAGGATGAAACACTGGCCGGATATCAAAGGCATTCTAAAAGAATCCTTGAATACTTTGGTAGTGCGCACGGTCTCTACTTCATGCAATCTGACATTCTCAACTACACTGTAGTGCGCAGGAAGCAGGGCGTTGGCAGGGTAATCATTAAGGAACTGACTACACTTAGGTCGGCGTTGACTGCACTTGGTGTACAGTATACATGGAGGATTCCTCGCGCGCTTTCTAGCATCCCTAAGCAAGAGATGTTTGTTCCTTCTGATGAGTTTGTTGCTGAGCTACTGTCTAAAGCAAGCCCTGATCTAAAGCTAGCTATTGAACTGTGTCTCAAGTTTGGTCTAAGAGATCAGGAGTTCTACAAACTTACACCTGGAAACTTTAATCTAATAGCTAAAAATCTAACAATTCCTTCTAGCATTAGAAAAACATCTATTGGGAATGTGGTGCCAATTGATTCATTGAGCCCATCTTTAATGAGGAAGTTGTGCAACCTTGGAAGAAAACAAGTTTTTAATAAGTCAAGAAGTGAATTGGTTAACGAACTCAAAAAGATTAGTAAAGAATGTGGCAGGGAGATCAGTGGGTTCCAGCCGTTCAGACGATGTTTGGTGACATGGGCAGAGGATGCGGGGTTCGACCACGATACGATTTCGCTGGTGACCGGACACATTAGAACCTCTCAAGCCTCTGCCTATTCTTCTACCTATGGACGATTTAAATTAAAAAGGGATGTAATAGATGCAATTGACAAGAGACTTTGTGATGCGATGTGCGATCATGTTGCTAGGACTGTTGATTCTGAATACCTCTTCTCTGCTAGCTCAGAATAGTTGCGAAGATTGCCCTCCGCTTGACGACGTATGGTGTCAAATCTATCCAGATGCCTGCCAAGAATGTTGGGATAACTGTAGAATGGACCCTCGTATATGGACCAGGGTTTATCGACAGCCTGGAGTAGACTATACTCTTAAGCGACAAGTTGGTGTAACGGCCATTGACTATGGACCCGATGACCTGGGGATGACAGAGATCCTGGCCGATGAGGGATTCCGCACGGTACAGCTTTGGACTGACACGGTGCCGTACTGCCCTGGACACCACGAGGAACCGTTCCCTAGTAGCGAGTGGGTGGTGGACGAGCCCGGCTGCGCGTTCGAGCAGTTCATCCGGCGCACGAGGGCGAAGCAGATCTTCATCCGGCTGCACGCCTGGGCCGACACCGAGGGCAACGATCAGCCGGGTGCATGTCGGATAAACACTCTCGAACCTGCGGGGCATATCGTCTACCGGTTGTACGAAATGTTCTGGTGGAAGGATATCACCATCGTTGTTACACCGTGGGAGCAGGGATGGTACAGCCTTGGTTGTTGGGATTGTCCAGATCAGGAAGAGTGTTGTCCTGAGAGCGGGAACGGTCCACACTGTTCATTGGAACAGAAGAGACACGAGTACATGATTAGGCAGGATCGACTCATCGCACAGTACGAGCGCCTCATGATCCATGTGAAGCAAGCAAGGTCGCTAATGCTCCAGCGATACCCAGGCTCCAAGCTGAACGTGACCTTTGCTATGACAATCAATAAGAGTGGGGGGTATAACATCCCTGGTATGCCGCCGCGCTACGAATGGACCGAGGGTCTGCCCACCTTGGCCGAGCGTATCGGATTAATGGAACACGAGCCAGACTATGTGGCTGTGTCCTACTATGTCTACGGGATCGACCCGGCAATCGTTCTGGACCACATTAAAGAGGTAACTCGCTTCCCGAAACATCGTATCTTCATTGCTGAGTTTGGTGGCAATACACCGGAGTCCCAAATTGCACGTATTTCTGATTATGTGCCTGCGTTTTGGGACTGGGGTATCCGCACCGTTCTACTGTGGATCTATTACCAACCAGATGACACGCCGTGGATGCTCAGCGACGAGGCGTTGGACGAGGCCCGGCGACTGAATATTGAAGCAATTACATGGGGAGGTTAATGTGTTGCCGATGTGTATTATCTTGTATATGTTTGGGTTTATTATTGTTGCTGTCTTAATTGGCGTTGGGAATGATGGCAAACTACTTGAAGAGGAAAGGATGACAGCAGAAGAAACAGTATTCTGTTGCGCGTTTTGGCCTCTGTTTGCTATCATGGCATTGTACGTTAAGATTACTGAAAGGATTTAAGATGCCTCTTTATGATTTCAAATGTCCAGAGTGTGATGAGATTGACAAGGATGTGATCCAGAGCGTGAAGGATAAGCCTAAGCGCTGTGACGTTTGTGGGAGTAAGATGGAGGTAATGCTTACTGAACCTGTTGGGTTCAGCTTTAAGGGTGGTGCTCCTACTCCTAAGTTCTATGATAAGGAGTAGACGATGACTGACGACGTCCGGAGCGACTGGGTGCGTGTCTTTGCTGGTGTCGAGATCAATATGCGGACTGGTCAGACCGTTGATTTCGGAGAGATCGTGGCGGGGAAGCCAGAGCGGATGGTTCTCGGTCAGTTGAGCAAGGAAGCCCTTTACCGTGCCAGGGAGCTTAACGGCTGGAGGATGAGCGATGATTGAATTCTATTTGTGGTCGGTCCTGGTTCTCTTCATAATCATGTTCATCGTCGAGGCTCGATCCGAGGACGAGCCCCATGACATGGATTTTCAGGTGATCAT
>Ga0272441_10001740_pt1 | contig 45833 bp, 40 predicted proteins | sample SSMProp6N_FD_193582 | JGI IMG/M metagenome (GOLD analysis project Ga0272441, IMG submission 193582) | Marine sediment archaeal communities from Little Sippewissett salt marsh, Falmouth, MA, United States - SSM-Prop-6N | ecosystem: Environmental > Aquatic > Marine > Wetlands > Sediment ... | reverse complement strand
CCAGCGCCTCGATCAGGCTCAGCCCGCTCCGCAGCGAGATTCCGAGAACATTCGTGAACCGGCTCAGGGCCAGACCCTTCAGCACATCCCGCATGAACGGAACCCGATGCAGCAGGGTATCGATGCGCCGACGCGCCGAGGGCGTCCGCCAGGCCCGGCGCACGCCCCAGACCGCTCCGATCGCGCCGCCCAGGAACACGTACCAGAACGTCCGCAGCAGATCGCTCATGCCGATCACGAGCTGCGTCGGCAAAGGCAGCTCGATGCCGCGACTGGCGAACATCTCCGCAAAGCGCGGGACGACGAAGATCATAAGGAACGTGACGGCGAGGGCGAGGGCGCCGATCACGCAGATCGGGTACATCAGCGCGCTCTTAACATTCTTCGTCATCTCGTAGCGCTGGTCGAGCATCGAGGCGAGGCGGGCGAGAACGTCGATCATGTTCCCGCTCTTCTCGGCGGTGCGGATCGTCTCGATGTAGACTTCACCGAAGACCTCGCGGTGCGGGCTCATGGCCTCGGTCACCGAGCTGCCGCCCTCGATCTGCCCGGCCACGTCCTCCATCACCTCGCGAAGGCGCTCCTTCGGCTCCTGGTCGACGATGGAGCGGAGCCCATCCACAATCGGGATGCGCGCTTCCATCAGCACCGAGAACTGGTAGGTGAAGTGCGAGAGATCCTTGAGCGTGATCTTCCGGCCGCGGCGAAGTCCGCCGGCCCGCCGGCTGACGATGCGCAGGGGCTTGAGGCCGGCGGCCACGATCTGCCGGTAGGCATCCTCGCGGCTCCTGGCCTGAAGCACGCCGCGGGCCGGCGCCCCCCGCGGGCCGATCGCCTTGTACTGGAAGGAAAGCTGACTCATGCCGCGAACCTCTCCTCCGCCGGCGCTTCGCCGATTTCGATCACCGAGGCGACCTTGATCACCTCCGCCAGGGTCGTCTGACCGAGGCGAGCCTTGTCCAGCCCGTCCTGCCACATGAGCCGCATGCCGCCCTCTACCGCCTGGGCGCGGACCCGATCGGTGGAGGCGCCCTCTTCGACGAGGCGCTTGACCGACGGCGTGAACCTGAGGAATTCATAAAGCCCGATGCGCCCGCGGTAGCCCGTCTGCCCGCACCGGCTGCAACCCTTGCCGCAGACGAAGCCCTCGATGTTCTCCTCCAGGCGGAATCGATGGCGCACCAGATCGTCGATCGAATCGCCCGTCACGCAATGCTGACAGACGCGGCGGACCAGTCGCTGGGCCATCACGCCGAGCACGGCGGAATTGATGACGAAGGAGGGCAGGCCGTAGTCGCGCAGGCGCGACACCGCGCCGACCGCATCGTTTGTATGGAGCGTGCTGAGAACGAGATGGCCGGTCAGCGCCGACTGGAGGGCGATCGTCGCGGTCTCGTTGTCGCGGATCTCGCCCACGAGCACCACATCGGGATCCTGGCGCAGGATCGAACGGAGGGCGTTGGCGAAGGTCATGCCGATCTCGTGACTCACCTGGATCTGCCTGACGTAGGGCAGCCGGATCTCGACGGGATCCTCGATCGTCATGATGTTCCGCGACGGGTCGTTGAGCTTGCTCAGCGCCGTGTAGAGCGTGGTGGTCTTGCCCGAGCCGGTGGGGCCGGTGACCAGCACCATGCCGTGGGGGGCGCTGATCGCCTCGCCGATGTCGCTGACCAGCGGCGCGGGCATGCCCAGCTCGAGAAAATCCTGGAAGGTCTGGCTGTTGGTGAGGAGGCGGAGCACGACGTTCTCACCGCAGACGGTGGGCACGGTGGACATGCGCACATCGACATTGTGATTGCCGTGCCGGAAACGGAACTTCCCGTCCTGCGGGCGGCGGGTCTGGGTCAGATCCAGGTGCCCCATGACCTTGAGGCGCTGCACGATGCCGGAGTGCATGGACAGCGGCGGCCCCTGCTTCTCGTGCAGCACGCCGTCGATCCGATAGCGCAGGTGCAGCTCGTGCTCATCGGGATTGATGTGGATGTCGCTGGCCCGCTGCTGCATCGCGTCGGCGAGCATCTGGTTGACCGCGGCAACAACCGGCTGGGCGGACTCGTCGGCGTCGAGTTCCGTCTCGACTTCCTGCACCGCCGGCGTCCCCGCCGCCTGGGCGTGACCGAGACTGAAGGCCTTGGCGATGAGGGCCCGGATCTGCTCGCGATCACCGAGCACCGCGTCCACTTCGCACTTGGCGATCTGCCGGATCTGGTCGGTGGCCTCGAGGTTCAGCGGATCATCCATCGCCAGCGTGAGCACGCCGTCGATCAGGAACAGGGGAAACGTGCAGTGCCGCTCGGCAATGTTGCGGGGAATGAGGGTGGCGTTGGCGTAACAGGTCTCGAAGTCCGTCAGCTCGACGAAGGGGACTTCACACATATCCGCCTTCGTGAGGGCGATCTGCCGGCTCGTGAGCGTCTCGGTCTGGACGAGGGCGTCGACGAGGTCGACATCGTGCTCGACGCTCCAGCGGCGGGCGGCTTCGAGCTGCTCGTGTTCGAGCAGGCCCTCCTCGAGCAGAGCCCGCTGAAGGAAGACATCCTGATCAGGCATCGGCGTCCCCCTTCTTTTCGCGGCGGTCCCGCTCGGCGGCGACCATCGCCAGCAACTTGGCTACGCGCTGATCGATGTCCGGCTCGGGATCAATGAACGCCAGGCCGATCGCGTAGGTCGGCTCGTGGCTTCCCAGGGCGACGCGGCGTACCTTGACGCGGTGCTCGAAGGCCACCTCGAACAGGGGCGTGCCGTCGCGGGATGTGCCCACCGGACGCAGGTCGAAGACCCGCACGGTCCCTTCGCACATGCGGGGCACGAACTGCCGGCAGGCGATGCCCATGCCGCCGGAGCTGATGTCCATGGCTGTGCCGCACGTCACGTGCGGCTCCGGCGCCGCGGACATCGAGCTGAACCGCACCTGTTCGCGGTGCTCCTCGCACACCACGAACTCGACGTTCAGCCCGAAGGCCTCGCGCTCATACTCGCGAACGGTCAACCCACTCGTCTGGGACATGTCCTGCGACCTTCCGCCCCCCGGTCGGCGCCTCATCACCGCACAACCTCGCCCGGCGCGGCACGATGCCGCATCGGGCAGAACCTCGGCCCCCGCCCGATGGCTCATCGGTCGATTGGAAGGGGCAGTCAAGAGGGGTGGCCGCCGCGCGCCGCAGTCCCGAACGACCCGATTGATACAGGACACCGCCGCCGGAGATGAAGGGCGTTATCGGTCTTCAGCGCCGCCGGCGGAGGCTCAGAACTCCTTGGCCCGGTGCTGCATCTGGGCCTTGAGCCGGGCCAGGATCGAGCTGTGCATCTGGCTTACCCGCGATTCGGAAAGGTCCAGCGTCATCCCGATCTCCTTCATCGTCATCTCCTCGTAGTAATACAGGATGACGATGAGGCGCTCGGCGCGGGAGAGGCCCTTGGTGATCAGCAGCTTCAGATCCTTGCGCTGAATTTCCGAGAGCGGGTTCTCCTGGCGGGTGTCGCGGATGACGTCGATCTCGCGGATGTCCTTGCTGGAATCGGTCTCGAACCACTTTCGATTCAGCGACACGACGCCGACCGGTCGCGAGTCCTTGGAGAGCTTCTGATACTCGCCCTCGTCCACGCTGAGGCGCTGGCAGATCTCCCGGTCCGTCGGCTTGCGCCCGAGTTCCATCTCCAGCGCCTTGCGCGCGCGTTCCACTTTCGCCGTCCGCGAGCGCACGAGCCGCGGCACCCAGTCCATGGCGCGCAGCTCATCGAAGATCGCGCCGCGGATGCGCTGCGCGCAGTACGTCTCGAACTTCACGCCGCGATCGAGATCGAACGCGTCGATGGCATCCATCAAGCCGAAGAGGCCGGCGGACATCAGATCCTCGACATCGACCTCGCCGGGCAGGCGCATGTGCATCCGCTCGGCCGTGTACCGGACGATGTCGAGGTAGTGTTCGATCAGGTAGTTGCGGATGTCTTCGGAGCCGGTGCGCTTGTACTCGCACCAGATCTCCTCGACGGGCATGTCCGACCAGGAGGCCAGTGCGGTCTGCGTCGCAGCGCCGCTGCCGTCGCCGTTTTCGTGTGCCTCGTTCCGTCGCTTCCCACTCGTCCTCCCCGCAACCTTTCCCCGAGCAGGACTGGCCTTGGTGTTTGCCTTCGGCATCGGTCGACTCCTTGACCCTGGCCCTTCGGCCTCGCCTCTTCACCAATCCCTGGCGAACGCTCTCGCCACTATACAGAAGCGGCGGGGAACGTACAACCAGTGCCCCTACACGACGATGACTTCTTCGTCGCTTTTCTCCTTCCGCGCCGCCGGCTTCGAGGGCGGCGAGTCCGGCGAATCCGGCGCGGGATGGGCCTGACGGTGCGCCTCGATGTGCTCGTGGACGATTCGCTGGGCGATGAGTCCCACCGTCATGCCGACCGGATAGCAGATCAGCATGGCGATGAGGGCGCGGAGGAGGACCGAGGCGGCGGGATTTCCGCTGGCCAGGCCCGCCACGATGGCGACGGCAAACGCCGCCAGGGCGAAGCTTCCGCCGATGGTGCCGGCCGCCATGCCCCTCATCTCGCGGCCCCGCTGTTGGCCGATTGCTCACTCAAACCGATGCGCATCCCCATGAGGCTAATCCGTCCGTCTCGTCCCATCTCGCCACGCAATCAAGTGAAAGTGCCCGATTGGGCGTGATTTTCCGACTTGCCGAACCATCCGGCCAGGCGGGTGAAGAACCCGCCTCCCTCCCGGCGCTCCGATATCCCCTCCTCCACCCCCGCCAGGTACCGGGCGAGGCGCTGCACCGCCCTCGTGGCCGCTCCCTCCGGGGCATAAAGGGTGAACGGCAGGCGATATCGGACGGCCATCCCCACCTCCGGGTCCAGCGGGATCGCCCCGCCGTAGGCGATCGATCGCTTGAGGAAGGACTCCGTCACCCGGTTCATCCGCCGGTAGACGCCCTCGGCCTCCTCGTCGCCGGCGGTCATGTTCACCACCAGTTGCACCCGAGCCCCGGGAGCCCGCCTCAGCAGGCTCTTGACCATCCCGTAGGCGTCCGTGACCGCCGTCGGCTCCGGCGTGGTGGTGATGAGGGTGGTATGGGCCGCGGCGGCGAAGGCCAGCACGTTGGCGCTGATTCCCGCGGCGCAATCGATGATGATCACATCGACAACCCGCTCCAGGAGCGCCAGTTGCCGCAGCACCAGGTCCCGCTGCCGGCCGTTCAGGTCGGCCATCCCCGCCACCCCCGAGGCACCGGGGATGAGACGGAACCCGCCCGGGCCCAGGAGCATCACCTCCGTCAGCCGGCACCGGCCGGCGACCACGTGCTGGAGGGTCAGCCGCGGGGTGAGATTGCACAGCACGTCGATGTTGGCCAGGCCGAGATCGGCGTCCAGCAGGCAGACCTTCCGCCCCATCTGGCTCAGCGAGACGGCCAGGTTGATGGCGAGATTGCTCTTGCCCACCCCACCCTTGCCGGAAGTGACGGCAATCGCCCGGGCCAACGCGACGGGCCGGGCCGCTTCCGCCGGCCGACGACGCTGCGGGCGCGGCCGATAGCTCACCGCCCCCGTGGGAATGCTGGGGGGCAGAACCGCCGCCAGAGCCCGCGTATCGGCAAGCCGGCCGGCTTCCACCAGCCGTCGAAGCTGTGTCGCCTGATCGCTCACGGATGGACCTTCTCTCCCAGGACCAGCCCGGCCAGGCGCTCGCCCCGGCCGGTCTCGATGTGATCCGGCACCTCCTGGCCGGTCGTCAGGAAGCTGAGCTGCTTGCCGAGCTGACGGACCACGCTGACCAGGACCCCGAAGCTGACCGCCTCATCGAGCTTGGTGAGCACCACCTTGTCCACACCCAGGGCGCTGAATGCTTCCGCCTCACGCAGCAGCACCTTCTCACCCGCCGTGCTCGACAGCACCAGATGGGTCTCGTGCGGATCGCAGGCGGCAAGGAACTGCTCCAGCTCCTCCAGGCGACCGGCATCGTTCTGGCTCCGCCCGGCGGTGTCGATCAGAATCACATCGCAGTCCGCCAGGGCGTGCACCGCCTGGCGCATCTCGCCCGGCGTCAACACCACCTTCAGCGGCAGGCCGATGATGTTCGCATAGGTCCGGAGCTGGTCGACGGCCGCGATCCGGTAGGTGTCGGCGGTGATCAGACCGACCTTCCGGTGATGACGCAGCTTGAAGGACGCGGCGAGCTTGGCCAGCGTCGTCGTCTTGCCCACGCCCGTGGGCCCGATGAGGGCGATCGTCAGCGGCCGGCCGTCGGGGCTGTGCGGCGGCACGGCCTGCTCGGCGGTGGGAATGTAATCGGCCAGGTGCCGGCGCACAGCCTGCCGAACCGTCGATTCGTCCTCCAGCTCCAGTGCGCTGAGCTCATCGCGTACATCGTTGACGATGCGGTCGGCAAGCTCCTCGGAGACGTCCTGTCCGATCAGCTTCAGGTACATGTCGAAGAGGGCCTGGGGCATGGTGGGGGTCGCCCCTCGGGCCGTGGACGTGACCTGGCGCTGCAACACCTCGCCGACCATGCTCCGGATCGCCGTCAGCTCATCGCGCATGTCCTGCGCATCGCGGCCCGACCGTCCTCCCTCTCCGTTGGACCAGACCTCGGCCGGCGGCTCCTCCAGCAGCGCGACGGGTCCGCGGCGAGACGCCGCATCGCGCCGAGCCGTCTTCCGCGCGGCGGCCCCGCCGTTGACTTGGCGCCTGGCGCGTTCTTCTTCGCCGGACACGGCCACCGCAGGCGCTGCGCGGGCGGGTGTGAGAATGAATCGCCGCGCCACGGGCAGATGAGCCGGATCCAGCCCCCCCGCCACCGGATCCGCCGCCGCAATCGGCACGTCGGGCGGCTGCTCCGCAGTCGCCGGGGGCGCCGCGGCCGATTCTTCCTGCGGCTCAGACACCTCCGTGCCGCCGATCACGGGCCCGGCGGGCTCCTGTTCGTTCTTGACGCTGAGCGGTTCGGCCATCTCCTGCTGTCGCCGCTCGTGCTGTTCGAGCATGGCCTGAGCGAGGCGGCGGGTCTTGAGCAGATCCAGCTCGCCGGGGGCGCCGCTTTCGGCAGAGGCCGCCGCGACGTTGCCCGCCGCAGCCTTCCGCTCTGCGAGGTAGGCTCGCCTCGCCGCCTGTGATCCGGGCTTCATTGCCCCGGTCGGCGCCGTCATCTGCTGCGTCTGCGCGGCGGCGGTGGCGGTGACCTCAACCACCGTGCGGCGCCCGAGGCCCAGGAAACCGCCCCGCCGGTACGAACGGGTATTGAGAATGACCGCGTCGAGGCCGAGGTCGCGCTTGACGGCAGCCAGCGCTTCGGCCATCGAGTACGCCTGATAGGTCTTGAGGTTCACCGCTGTGCCCTCCATGGCATTGTCCCAGCGCGAGTCGCATCAGTCCTGCGATCACGCGCCCCGCACTACACGGCGCCGACCTCCATCGGCTCCGGTTCCTCGGCCGCCGAGTGTACCAGACCGAGCGACTCCACGTCGAGTTCCCTGACCACCTCGTTGTATGAGAGAACCACCACGCCGCTGAGGTGGGCATCGAGAAGCTGCTTCAGTTGCGCGCGGACGGCCGGCGAGGTGAGCACGATCAACTGGTGCCCCGCCGCCACGAGCGGCTCGGCCGTCTGCGAAACCGCCCGCGCGATCTGCCCGGCGACCTGCGGCGGGATCGACATCGTCGTCCCGCCCGGCGAACGATCGATGTAGCCGTTGATCACGTCTTCCAGGGCCGGGTCCATCGTGACGCAGTACAGCCGCGGTCGATCGTCGTCGCCCGTTTCCGCGTACATGTTCGAGATCGTCCGGCGCAGCGCGTTGCGCACGTACTCGGTGAGCACGGCAATATCCTTGGTGTGAGCGGCCCAGTCGCCGAGCGTTTCGAGGATCGTCTCCAGATCGCGGATGGGCAGGCGTTCGCGCAGGAGGTTCTGGAGCACCTTCTGCAATTCGCCGGGCCGGATGACGCCGGGGATCGTCTCCTCGACAAGCTTCGGCGCCGTTTCCTTGAGCTGCTCGAGGAGGTGGTTGACCTCCTGGCGTGAGAGCAGCTCATCGGCGTGCTCCTTGACCAGCTCCGTCACGTGGGTGGCCACCACGCTCGTGGCGTCGACGACGGTGTAGTTCATCGTCTCCGCCCGCTGCTTGAGATCGCTGTCGATCCAGACCGCCTCCAGCCCGAAGGCCGGCTCCTTGCCGGCGATGCCCTCCAGCGTGCCCGTGGCCAGCCCCGAGTCCATCGCCATCAGGAGATCCGGGTAGACCCGGCCCTGGCCCACCACCGATCCGCGGAGCTTGACGCGATAGTCGTTGGCATCGAGCTGCATGTTGTCGCGGATGCGGATGGGCGGGAGGACGATGCCGATCTCCACGGCCAGTTGCCGGCGGATCATGGCGATGCGCTCCAGCAGGTCGCCTCCGCGCGAGGCATCGACGACCTGCACCAGGCCGTAGCCGATCTCCAGTTCCAGCGTGTCGAGGCTGAGAAGCTCCTCCACGGGCTGGGGCTCCTTCGGCTTGGCCGCGGCCTCGGCGCGGGCCTCCAACTCCTGGGCGAGGCGTGACTGGCGGCCGATGTAGCCGATCGACCAGGCGATGAGCCCGAGGCCGGACGCCGCGGTGAGCAGCGGCACGGAGGGCAGCGGTGTGAAGGCGAGGATCGTCAGAAAGCCGGAGATGAGATACAGCGCGGTCGGCTGCGAGGCGAGCTGAATGGGAATCTGATCGCTGATCGTCTCCTTGTCGCCGGTGCGGGCCACGATCAGGCCGGCGGCGATGGCGATGATGAACGAGGGAACCTGGCTCACCAGGCCGTCGCCGATCGTCAGCCTCGTGAACACCTGCAACGACTCGGCGATCCCCCAGCCCTTCTCCATGGCGCCGATGGCGAAGCCGCCGGCGATGTTGACCAGGGTGATGATGATGCCCGCGATCGCATCGCCGCGGACGAACTTGCTCGCACCGTCCATCGCCCCGTAGAAGTCCGCCTCGCGGGTGATGCCATCGCGCCGCTGGCGCGCTTCCCCCTCGTCGATGAGGCCGGCGGAGAGATCGGCGTCGATCGCCATCTGCTTGCCCGGCATGGCGTCCAGGGTGAAGCGGGCGGCGACCTCGCTCATGCGCGTCGCGCCCTTGGTGATCACCACGAACTGCACGACGATGAGGATGATGAAGATGATCGCCCCGACCACGACCGACTCGCCGGCCACGAAGGTGCCGAAGGCCTGGATCACGTGCCCCGCCACCCCTTCGGCCTGCTCGGGCGTATCCGCGTCGGCGGTGAGAATCAGACGCGTGGAGGCCACGTTCAGAACCAGCCGGAAGAGCGTGGTCGCCAGCAGCAGGGCGGGGAAGACGCTGAAGTCCAGCGGGCGGTTCATGTAGATCGTCGTGAGCAGGATCACCGCCGCCAGGGAGATGTTGGCCGACAGCAGCACGTCCATCACCGGCGGGGGCAGCGGAACCACCAGGACGATGATCAGGGTGAGGAACGCGATCGGCACCAGCAGATGGCGGTATTTCGCCACCCACAGGAACACCGTCGGCAAGTTGGGCTGTCGCGCCGCCTTGGCCATCTACACCCGTCCCTTTGACTTCATCCGATCTTCCATGCCTCACCCATTTCCGTGCTCTGCCATTTCTTCGTTTCGACGTTTCGACGTTTTGACGTTTACCCGGCCATCTTCCCGCTGAGGCGATAGACGTAGGCCAGCACTTCGGCGACCGCGGCGTAGAAGTCAGGCGGGATCTCCTGCCCGACGGCGACCTGCTTGTAGAGCGCCCTCGCCAGCGGCTTGCGCTCGATGACCGGGATGCCGTGCCGCAGGGCGATCTGCCGGATGCGCAGCGCCAGGTAATCAGCGCCCTTGGCCAGCACCTTGGGCGCAGTCATCGTCTCCGCGTCGTAGCGGATAGCCACGGCGATGTGCTCGGGGTTGGTCACCACCACGTCCGCCTTGGGCACGGCGGTCGAGATGCGCTGCATGGCGATCTGCTGCGCCATGCGCATCCGCCGGCGCTTCACGTCCGGATCACCTTCCGTCTGCTTCATCTCGTCCTTGACCTGCTGCTTGGTCATCTTCAGATCCTGGCTGTGCTTCCAGCGCTGGTAGGCGTAATCGATGACGCCCAGCAGCAACAGCACCACGAGCACCCGCAGGGCCAGGTCCAGCAGCAGGGAGCCGGCCGTGGCCAGGCACTCCATGACCGACAGATACGGCATGACCGCCATCCGCTCGGCGTGCTGGCGGACCGTGATGACGGCGACCACGGCGACGATGAGCACCTTGAGGGAATCGAGGATCGCCTTGACCAGACCGGAGATGCCGAAGACGCGCTGAAACCCGCTGATGGGGTTGAGCTTGCTCGCCTTGGGCTGAACGGCCTTGGGCGAGAAGAGCCAGCCGATCTGGCCGAAGTGCGAGAGATACGCCGCCGCCCATGCGATCAGAAGCACGGGCGCGCCGATGCGCACGGCCGCGCCGCCGACATACACGATGGTCTCCCAGGCGCCGGCGGGATCGAGGGGATCGGCGACGAGATCGCCGTCCAGGACGGCTCCGATGGCGAGGCGGGCCTGCCCGAGCATCCACATCGCCATGGCCGCCACCATGAGGGTGCCGACGATGAGGAGCAGCGCGCCGCCGAGGTCCTGGCTTCGCGCCACCTGGCCCTCCTCGCGCGCTTCCTGCCGTCGCTTCGGCGTCGCTTCTTCGGTCTTTTCGCCCAGATCGTCTGCCACGTGCTCGATTCCACTCAGGGATCAGCCATCACCAAACAACCAACAACCGATCAACAACAACCCTCATCACGCATCGCTCATCGCTCGTTGACGCGGGCAAGCCGCGTCGCGAAACACCCGGTTTTCAGTTTTCAGCTTTCAGCTTTCAGCGTTGTCCTCCTTCCACCCACAGGAAGATCTCGTTCAACACGGCATCGATGCCGTCCATGACCACATCGTTCATCACCACCAGGGCGAGCAGGATCATCGCGAACCCGGCGAGGATGCGGATGGGGAAGCCCAGGCTGAGGATGTTCAACTGCGGCACCGTCTTGGCCATGTAGCCCATGGCCAGGCTCTCCAGGAACACCAGGGCGAGCACCGGCGCGGCCACCCGCAGGGCCAGCTCGAAGGCCGCCAGGAGCATCCCCGCCAGGAGGGAGAGGATGTCCGCATCGACGGCGAAGCCGCCCAGCGGGATGTACTGGAAGCTGCGGAGGATGGCGGCCATCATCGCCTCGTGCCCACCGATGAGGAGGAAGCCGGCCAGGGCCATGAAGAACAGCATCTGGCCCACGATGTCGGCCTCGTCGTCGATCCCCGGGTTGTAGAAGCGGGCGAACCCCAGGCCCATCTGCTGACCCATCAGCAACCCGCCGGTCTGAACCGCCACGAGCGGAATGCTCGCCGCGTAACCGACCAGCAGCCCGATGAGCAGTTCCATCGCCACCAGCGGCGCCAGGGACCACAGATCCAGCGCCGGCGCCGGCCCGGCCAGGCACTCGGCCGAAAGCAGCGGATACGCCGCCAGGCCGACGAGCAGGGCCAGGAAGACCTTCACGCGGGCCGGAATGACCGGCGCACCGAAGACCGGGCCGTAGATCATCAGCCCGCCGATGCGGAAGATCACGAGCATCGCCGGCGGAATGTGATTCAAGATGGCCTGATACTGGCTCACACCGTCCACCCTCTGACCGGGGCCGCGCCGGAACAATCATGTCCGGGGCCCTGTCCACACTGCTATCCCGCCCCGAACCCCGTGAACATTTCGACGGCGAAGTCCGCCATGTGCATGGTGATCCAGCTCAGCAGGAAGATCGCCACCAGGATCATGACGGCGATCTTGGGCACGAACGTCAGCGTCTGCTCCTGGATCTGCGTCACCGCCTGGAAGAGGCTGATGAACAGGCCGACGATCAAACCCGCCCCGAGGATCGGCAGGGCGATCACCAGCGACTGAAAGAGCGCCATCCGCACCACTTCAACGGCTTCTTCTCCCATGATTGGCAACCTCTCACAGGGACAGGGAAGTTCACGACTCACCCGCCCGCGGAGCGGCCTCCACGGACGGCAACAGCACCGCCTTGCACGCGGCGTCTACGGCCCTCCCGTCATCACCACCGACGTCGTCTGCACCAGCATGTCCGGCTGCACCACGCTCGTCATGAGCGAGCCGACCACGAGTTGCCAGCCGTCCACCAGGACAAACAGAAGCAATTTGAACGGAAGGGAGATCAGCACGGGGGGAAGCATGAGCATGCCCATCGAGATGAGCATGCTCGCGATCACCATGTCGATGACGAGGAACGGCAGGTAGATGCGGAACCCCATCAGAAACGCGACCTTGAGCTCGCTGAGGATGTAGGCGGGAATCAGCGAGAGCATGTCCACATCCGCGCGGGTGAGCCGGCCCGGGTCGGACGTGTCGATGCCGCGGTAGTTGAGCATCATGTACACCCCCGACCAGTTCCCCGTCGCCTCGATCTGGGCGAACATGAAGTCGCGCATCGGCTGTTTGGCCCGCTCCCACGCCACCGTGTAATCGGTGATCTCGCCGTCCGCGTAGGGCCGAACGCCCTCGTGATAGACGCGTTGCATGGTCGGGGCCATGACGGCGAAGGTGATGAAGAGGCTCAGGCCCACGATGACCTGGCTGGGGGGCAGGCCCTGCGTGCCCAGCGCCTGACGCAACAGGCCCAGCACGATCACCATCCGCGTGAAGCACGTGCACAGAATCAGCAGCGCCGGGGCCAGGCTGAGCACGGTCAGGAGCAGAAGGATGTTCAGCGAGGCGCTGAGCCCGCCTTCCATGCCCGGCACGGACTCGGCCGCGCCCTCGAGCACGCCGATCGGGTTCAGGTCGGCAACCTCCGACGGGTCGATGGGCTGACCGGCGGCGAGGGGCGCCACCAGCATCGCCACCAGCGCCGCGGCGCACCACGCCCCGACCGGAAGCCGAACCGCTCTTCGGCGCCTCCTGTTCATGCCGAGGCCCTCCCGCGCCCCAGAAGAGCGCCCAGGCCCCGGAACCGGCCGCGCGTGAGATCGACGATCTCCGCTCGCTCGATGTCCCGGCCATGTGGCGCGGGCAGGTGAGGCGGCGCCAGCCGATCATGCTCATCCTGGAATGTCCGCAGGGCGGTCTTGAAGCGCAGCGCCTCCCGCGATCGCACCCCGGCCTCCATCCGCGTCAGGAGCGCGGCGACCTCCTCGCCATCGGTCACCTCCGTCAAGGTGCTCATGGAGGAGCCTGACTGATGGATGAGCAGAATCCGCCGGCCCATCTTCAGGATCTGCAGCGACTGTCCCCGTGCGATCGGGTAACGGGCGAGTGTTTCCAGCACGCCCGAGGGGCGCCCGCCGCCGGCCAGCGCTCCCGAAGCGCGCTTGAAAAACAGGCGGAGAAGCATCAGCAGGCCGAGGACGGCCGCCAACGCCCCGATGACCCGTGTCAGCTCGTTCTCGCGGGGATCGAGGGCCGTCAGCGGATGGCCCGACGCTTCTTCGCCCTGCTCCTCCGCCGGCCGGGCGCTGAATGGGGCGTTCGGCTCGCCCAACGCCTTGGTTTCGAAGCCGCCCGGTGACGGTGGGGATTGGGCGCCGTCATCCACGGATGCTGTCGGCGGCGGTTGCGGGGCCGGCTCACCGGAGGGCAGGGAAGAGAGGAGCGCCGGATCGTCGAGTTCGCCGGCCGGCCCTGACGAGCCGTCATTCGCCCCCGCCTCGGGGCTGCTCAGCGCCGCGGGCCCGTTGGCAATCGCCGGACCGTTGTCGGGCTTCTCCGCCGCGCCGACCGAAACCGCAAGGAAGAGGACAAAACAAAGGCCGCTCGGCAGCGTACGGTCGCGTCGGGACATGTCGCCATCCTGGCTGCTGTCCGCCGGATCCTCCGGCGGGCCCGCGTTCCCTGCGGGCGGTTCACCGAGAACGTCGCTTACTCTTCCGGTCCTTTCGGCCCGATGATTTCGCTGACGCGCACGCAGAAGTTCTCGTTGAGGACAAGCACCTCGCCGCGCGCCACATGGCGGTCATTGACGTAGATATCAACGGGATCGCCGGCGGCCTTGTCCAGTTCGATGACCGAGTCGGCGTTGAGGCGGAGCACATCCTCCACGTACATCTGCGTTCGACCCAGCTCGATCTTGACATGGAGGGAGACGTCTTTGAGGAGGCTCATGGCGGCGGGCGTTTGGGCAGCGCCGTCGCCGGCCATGGCGAAGTCGGGCAACTCCATCGGCGCGTCGGCGACCTCATCGGCGGCGGCCTGCACCGCCTCGGCGGCCTGCGCCACGGATTGCACCGCTTCTTCCGCCGGGTTCGGAGTCGACTCGACGCCCGGCTCTTCCGTCACCGGCTGATCAGCTTGGGGTGTCTCCTCGGCCATCCGTGGCTCCGCAACTCGCCCAAGAAACTTCGTCTCAACGACCGGCTCGACGGCCGATCACCAATCCATACCCATCGGCATCAACCGGTCGTTTTCTCTACAGGAGCAGGCGGCATTGTGACAGACCAAGGGCCACCCGTCCAGCCCGTTTCTCGCGCAAGCGCGCAGATAATACACCGTCGTCTGCGGCGGCGGACGCCTCGTTCGACCCGCGGCCGGCGCATCGCGCAATTCCCGCGCGTTTCCAGCGGAAAGACGGCCGGGCGATCAGCCGTCGACCCGGAATCCCGTGCCCATGACGAGCACGCACTTGACCAGGATCGGCTGCCCATCGTCCGGGTCGGTTCCGAACCGGTCGTTGAGCAGGGCGTAGACCTTGCGCGTGAGGTTCTCGAGCTTCGGTTCCTTGAAGTGCTGCGGCTCGCTCGTCCGCCAGATGGCGCTGATGTCGGCCTTGATCTCGTTGTAGAACTGCTCGAGTTCACTGTTCACGCGGTCGGCGTACTTGCGCCTGACCTGGACGTAGATCTCGGTGTCGTAGAGATAGGTGATGCCCGTCTTGGCGTTGGGCAGCTTGCCGTCCAGCACCAGGATCTCGACGATCTTCTCGTCCTCGGCCGTTTCCACTTCGGGGAGAGTGGAATCGTCAGCGCCGGCGACCTTCGGCTCGCCGCCGATCATCATCATCGCCCCGACGATGAGGGCGGCCTCGAACACGAGCAGCCCGAGCACGGCGAGGATCATCTTGAACGAGCCTTTTCGTCCTCTGGGGGCCGATTGATCGGGTCTTTCTGCCATGGCGTCAGCCTCCTCGCGCGGCGGTTTCGTCCGTATAGAGGGCGTCGGTATTCACATCCTCGACCAAGATCTCGGTAAGGATGATCTCGACCCGGCGATTTTCCGCCGCGTCCTCCGGTTCGACGGCCCTCGGCCTCACCGGCTCGCGCATCCCCACCGCCTGAAGGCGGAACACGCGGTCGTCCAGCCCGTACTGAAGCAGGATGTCCTTGACGTTCTCGGCCCGCTGGTAGCTGAGATGGTCCAGGCTCCGCCAGGGGCACTCCGGCGGGAGGTACTTCGCCGCGGCATGTCCGATGATCTCGATCTTGTTGTTGCGTCCCGCCAGGAGCGTCGCCAACTGTTTCAGCTCGGCCTGGACGCTCTCCTTCACTTCCGCCGAGAGCGGGTCGAAGGTGCTCGGCCCGCCGATGGTGAAGACGATCCCCTCGCGGATCTTCGTGACCCGCATCTGGGGCCCGTCGATGCCGGGTTCCTGGTTGGAGCTGACGTTGACCTGCTCGCGGTTGTTCTTCATCGCCATCGTCTCAAGCACTTCCACCAGGGACCGCAGCGGCGGATCGTCCACGGGCAGGACGCCGATGCCGCCCGCATAGCCGAAGGCCTCCTTGATCGCGGTGACGACCCGCTGATACTCGTGATCGCGCTTCAGCTCGCTGAACATCTGGAGGAGGATGAAGAAGCACAGCAGCAGCGACATCATGTCACCAAAGGTGACGACCCAGTCAGGCACGGAATGCTGAGGCTTGCTTTTCTTCCTGGCCATGGCTTACGCCGCCGCTCGCTGGTCTTCTTCGGTGAAGCGGAGGGCCGGCGGGACGAAGGTCATCAGCTTGGACTGGACGTTGCGCGGGTTGTCGCCGGCCTGGATCGACATCACACCCTGGATGATGATGGTCTTGGAGAGCACCTCCTCGCTGGACCGCTGGGCCAGCTTGTCCGCCAGGGGAAGGAAGACCATATTCGCCAGCAGTGCGCCGTAGAGGGTGGTGAGCAGGGCGGCGGCCATGCCGGCCCCGATCCGGGAGGGATCGTTCATGTTGCTGAGCATGGCCACCAGGCCGATCAGCGTGCCGATCATCCCGTAGGCCGGGGCGAAGCGACCCAGCGAATCGAGCAGGCCCTTGCCCGCCTCGTGCCGCTCGATGAGGTTCTCCAGCTCCGTCTCCATCACCGTCTGGATCACCTCCGGGTCGGTCCCGTCCACCGCCATCTGGATGCCGGTGATGAGGAAGTCATCCTCGATCTGCTCGGTCATGTTCTCCAGGGCCAGGATGCCGTCCCGGCGGGCGATCTCGGCCAGCTCGACCATCTGCTTGAGCAGGGCCACCGGATCGGTGGGCTTCACGAAGATGGTCTTCATAACCACCTTGGGCAGCCTGAGGAACCGCGCCAGGGGGTAGGCGACCATCGTCGCGCACGTGGCCCCGCCGACCACGATGAGCACCGACGGGGCGTTGAGGTACGAACCGACATCGCCACCCAGCACGATGGCCAGGCCGATCAGGACCGCGCCCAGAATCAGGCCGATGATCGTGGCAACGTCCACACCGATCTCCCCTCTGGATCCGCGCGCTATGGGTCGGCCCACAGGACCTCCCGAGGGACATCGGAGCACCATCGAAGCGACTTGAGCCCCGCAGCGTCTGGAGACGGCCCGGCCGGCCCGGTTGAGCGGGTCGGGCCGCGGTTATGGGATCAAAACCGGCAAAACACTGGGACATAACGAGATGCGCAAATCCACCACCGGCTCCCCCACGTCCGCCTCCACCCCCGCCCGGGTCTCGTCGCCGGCCGGCGACTCGGGGGGATCGCCGTCCAGTTGATAACGCTGGGGAGGCCGACAGCGGACCTCCACCGCCCGCCCGAGCCGGTAAATCAGCCGATCGCTGGCCACGTGCCGGCGGAGGCGGCAGGCGATCGCCCAGCGGAGAAGCTCCCGCCTCGACCGCGTGGGGAAGAACACCACATCCAGCAGACCATCGGTCATTGATGCCCGGCAGGCCGGATCGAAGCGCCGGGCGTACTGGCGGCTGTTGCCCACCACCAGGCAACCTTCCCGGTCATCGACGATCGCCTTCCCGTCAACGGCCACGGAGAGCCGCGGCGGCTTGAAGCGCACAAACTGTCGCAGCATCGGTGCCAGGTACGTCAGGTGCGTAATACGGCTTCCCCGCCGTGCCGCCAGATCAGCCACCACCTCCGCGTCGTAGCCCACTGACGCCATCAGGAGGAAGTCGCGGTCGTTGGCGGTCCCCAAATCGAAGCGCTTCACCTCAAAGCGCTCGATCGCCGCCAGGAGTCGGGCGAGCGATCGGTCGGTGCCGAACTCACGGGCGCAGAGGTTCTCGGTCCCGACGGGGTAGTGATAGAGGGGGGTCTGGCTGCGCCTCGCGGCTCCGCTGGCCAGGCGCATGGCGCCGTCGCCACCCACGACCACGATCAGGTCAACCCCGGAAATCTGCGGATCGAGCCACTGCTTTCGGGGACCAAGGGAGGTCTCGGCAAGCCGGGCCTCGTGACCGGCGCGGCGCAGCGCATCGCACACGGCCCGGCCTGCCTTCGCCGCCCGCCCGGCGCCCGCGATCGGGTTGTAGAGCGTCATCACCCGCATGGCCGACCGCGGGCCGCACCGGCCCGTTCCCGCGCCGCAGGCCCCGCGCGCTGATCTCCGTGCGCCCCGATTCTATTCGCTCGCCGCTTCCCGCTCGGTCAACTCCACCTTCTCGATGACGACCGGCTCAACCGGTTCGAACCGCTCCGCCTTGTTGAGGCGGCTCTGCTGCACCGGGGCATCCTTGATCGCATCGACCACGTCCATGCCGGTGATCACCTTGCCGAAGACGGTATAGCCGGGCCCCCGCGGGGGGCTGTCCAGCCACACGTTGTCCCTCACGTTGATGAAGAACTGGGAGGTTGCCGTGTCGGGTGCGGTGAGCCGCGCCATCGCAATGGCTCCGCGGCGGTTCTGCAGGCCGTTGGGCGCCTCGCACTTGATGGGCGGACCGGTCTCCTTCTTCTCCCACTGAGTGGTGTAGCCGCCGCCCTGGATCATCGAGTTGCTCATCACACGGTGGAAGATCGTCCCCTCGTAGAAGCCGGTCTTCATATAGGAAAGGAAGTTCTCGACCGTGATCGGCGCCCGGGCGCGATCGAGTTCGAGCACGATGTCGCCCGCCGAGGTCTTCATGCGGACGTAGATGTAATCCTCCTCGATGACTTTACTGGTCGTCCCCGGCTTCTGATCGGTGAAGGAAACCCGATCCGGCCTGTCGCGAGTGGGCCTGTCCCGGGTCGGCGTTTCCCCGGCGGGCGTCTCCCGGGTGGTCTCTCCGCCGCTGGTTTGCGCCGGCGGCGCCGTCTCGCCGCGGGCGGCCGTGGAGGATGGAGCCTCCAGGCTTGGCTTGACCGTGGCGGCCTTCACTTGTGTGAGGTCGATGCCGGGCACCGCGGTCCGCTCGGCCGCCGCCGTCCATTGATCGGCTGGCAGCGGTCTGGCCCCGCGGATCTTGCCGCCCTCGATCATCCTCGCCATGCCGCGGTTCAGTCGCACCTTCCGGGCGCCGACCTCAATCACCAGCGAGCCCTTCTGGAGCAGGAAGCCGGCATCATCCTTCCCGGGCCCCAAGGTCCCGATCAGATCGGCGCCGCGCAGCGTGATGCGATGCTGCCCGATCCTCAGCGCGTAGGCCGAGTCGGCCTCAGCCTGCCGGACCAGCGCCCGATAGACGCCGCGTTCCACGATCGCCTCCACCGGCGCTCCTTCGGTCGTCGCACCTGCCGCGACCTCGGCCGCGGCGAACCGGACCCTGGTATTGGGTCCGAGGAAGAGCACATCGGCCTGCTCGGGAGCGATCGCGCCGGAGGCGGCGATGGCGAGGGCCAGGTGCCCGCTCGCGCCTGTCTCCACGAGCGCCCCGAGGGGCAGCTCGGCCTTTGCGGTCAGCACCGTGCGTCCTCCCTCGGGGCCGATGAGCCCGGACTCGCCGACCAGCCCGGCCACCCGCAGCACGGGGCCGCCCGCGGCCTTCGCCGCCAGTTGCTTCCGGGCGGTCTTCACGTCCGAAGCGTGTGAGGAGGCGCCAAGCAGACCGATCATCACCAACAGGCCGAACACACCACGCATGATCGCAGTCATCTTCACGGGTCGATCCTCATCCAAGTAGATCCTGAAGTTCGCAGCCTTTTTAAGGGCGACTCACCGAGCATTGTACCCGCCCGGAAGCGGGCCGCCGACCGCGGGACCTCGGCCGCCCGTTCCCGGGCCCCCGGGACAGGACGTGGTCACGGTGGAGCGTTCCGGCGCGGGGGCCCTTGCAGCCCATTTGAGGCCTGCGCCGGACGGACGTACCATCCCCCTCATGCCGCCTCGTGTGGGAATGTTGCCGGCGATCGCGTTCTTCCTCCTCCTGGCCGTTGCCTGCCCGCCGGCGGGGGGACAGGAGGAATACAAGCTCGCCGAGGATGACGCCTGGGTCGAGACGGCGACGATCGATCCGTCCACGCCCGAAGGCCAGTTGGCCTCGGCCAGACGGGCCCTGGCCCGAGGCCGGCCGGAGCGCGCCGAGCATCTGGCCGCCCAGTGGATCGCACGCTACGAACAGCACCCTCTGCTCGCCGAGGCTTACCTGATTCGCGCCGATGCGATGTTCGCCCGCAGAGACTACTACGAGGCCCTCTTCGACTACGAGTACGTCGCCCGGATGTTCCCGGGATCCGAAGCGTTCGTCACCGCGCTCGAGCGGGAACTGGAGATCGCCAGGCTCTTCGCCGGCGGGACGAAGCGCAAGCTGTGGGGCATGCGCATCGTGGACGCCAGTGCCGAGGCGGAGGAACTGTTGATCCGCATCCAGGAGCGCCTGCCCGGCAGCCGTCTGGCGGAAGAGGCAGGCATGATGCTGGGTGATTACTACTTCAGCCGGCGGAAGATGGATCTCGCCGCGGAGATGTACGCCATCTACGTGGAGAATTACCCCCACTCCGAACAGATCGACCGCGCCCGCAAACGCCTCATCTACGCTCATCTCGCGTCGTTCAAAGGTCCGGAGTTCGACGCGGCGGGCCTCTACGAAGCCCGGGCGCGGCTTCAGGAACTGAAGGCGGTTGCCCCGGCCACGGCCCAGCAGATGGGGGCCGATGCCCTCCTCACGCGAATCGATGAATCGGATGCGATGAAAATGCTCGAGGCCGCCCGCTGGCATCTGAAACGGGGCGACCTCATCGCCACCGAACTGACCATACGGCGGCTGGTTCGAACCTATCCCCGGTCGGTCGCCGCGGCCAATGCGATGCGGCTCATCGAATCGCTCCTGCCGCGGCTGCCGGCTTCCGTCCTCGCCGAAGCTCCGGATTATGAGGTTCTGCGGGCGGCGATCCTGGGCCCGTCGGACCGCCCGGACGGGCCCCCGGACAGGCCCCCGGACCAACCCCCGGACCGGCCGCAGCCGAGCGGGTCGGGCGAATCCGCCGAGCAACCCACCCGCGGGGAGGCCCCATGATGATCGCCCAGCGCCTGGCCGGAATCGTCATCGCGGGCCTGCTGCTGCTGGCCGGCTGCGCCTCGGACCCGAGCGAAGGCTACAGCACCGCTTCGGTGTTCCCCTCGGACATCCGGACGGTGGCGGTGCCCATTCTGGAGAACGACACCTTCATCCGGGGCGTCGAGTTCGAGCTGACCGACGCCCTCATCAAGGAAATCGAGGCCCGTACGCCCTACAAGGTGACCGCCCAGCACAGGGCCGATACCATTTTTCTCGGACGCGTCAAAAGAGTGGAGCTGGATCAACTGTCCAAATCACGCCTGACGGGTTTGGGTGAAGAGGTCATCGTGAGCGTGACGATCGACTTTGAGTGGAAGGATTGGAGGAGCGACGCCCCCCTGGTCGCACGGAAGTCGTTTTCAGGGCATGGTTTAGCCGTTCCGTCGGCACCGACGGGCGAGCGGGTGGAACTGGGGCGGATGGCCGCCGTACAACAGTTGGCGCGCGATATCGTCGACGAGATGCGGGCCGCCTGGTGAGCCGTCAGGCCGCCTCAAAAGAGTTCACCGGCGGTCCGGCAACGCCCCGGGACGGGGCGAAGACCACCGCATCCGGAACAACCATCGCCCGGACCCCGGTTAGCTAATGGGTCGACACGGCGCGAGTACTGAACCGCATGGCTGACGAGCAGAAGAACCCGAACAAGGACCGATCGGACTCGGGCCCTCCCTCCGGCGGGAAGGGACCGCAGGCGCCGCCTCCGATGAAGTTCAGCCGCGGGCTGATGAGCTGGGTGCTCATTCTCAGCATGCTTATCCTGCTCTTCGTGGTTCTCCAGGGCGGCCAGCGCGGCGAGCCCATCAAGTCCTGGCAGGAGTTCGCCCAGCTCATCGCCCCCGAGAAGGGCATAATCAAGGACAACCTCGTCATCATCGAGAGCAATCGGCTCGTGGCCACCGTCAAGGCGGGCGAGCTGCCCTTCCCGCAGAGCACCAAGGCCACCGTTATCACCTGCAAGATCGACGCCCAGAGCCGCGAGTGGTATATCGAACGGCTGGACAAGATGGGGGTGCTGACCGCGGCGGACACCGGCATCAGCATCTGGTACCAGTTGCTCACTCCGCTCATTCCGTTCATTCTCTTCATCGCCATTATCTGGTTCTTCATCGCGCGCTCGATGCGCTCCGCCGGCGGCGGGCCGGGCGGCATGCTCGGAAGCTTCGGCAAGTCGCGCCACCGCATCTCCTCCAAGGACACCGTCAACGTTACATTCAACGATGTGGCCGGCGTCGACGAGGCGAAAGAGGAAGTTAACGAGATCGTCGAGTTCCTTAAGAACCCAAGTAAGTTCCAGCGGCTGGGCGGGCGCATCCCGCGCGGTGTTCTGCTCGTCGGCCCGCCCGGTTGCGGAAAAACATTACTTGCCAAGGCGATCGCAGGCGAAGCCGATGTGCCTTTCTTCTCGATCAGCGGGTCTGATTTTGTCGAGATGTTCGTAGGTGTCGGAGCGTCGCGCGTGCGCGATCTCTTCAAGCAGGCGAAGGAAAACTCGCCTTGTATTATATTCCTTGATGAGATCGACGCCGTCGGCCGACGTCGTGGAGGCGGGTTCACCACCGGCGGGCATGATGAGCGCGAGCAGACCCTCAACGCCATCCTCGTCGAGATGGACGGCTTCGAGGCGCATCACCAGATCATCGTCATCGCCGCCACCAACCGCTCCGATGTCCTGGACCCGGCGCTGACCCGCCCGGGGCGCTTCGACCGGCAGGTCCATGTCCCCCTGCCGGACATCCTCGGCCGGCGGCAGATCCTGGAAGTCCATGCCCGCGGGATCAAGCTCTCTCCGAAGGTGAATCTGGAGGTCATCGCCCGCGGCACGCCGATGTTCAGCGGCGCCGATCTCGCCGCTCTCATCAACGAGGCGGCCATCCTCGGCACCATGAGCAACAAGGATCTCGTCGATCTCGCCGACCTCGAGGAAGCCCGCGACAAGATCCGCTTCGGCCGCGCCCGCAAGAGCCGCAAGATCGAGGAGCAGGAGCGCATCGCCACCGCGTATCACGAGGGCGGCCACGCCGTCGTCCAGGCCCTCCTCGAAGATGCCGACCCTGTGCACAAGGTCACCATCATTCCCCGCGGCCAGGCGCTGGGCGCCACCTTCTCCCTGCCCGAGAAGGATCGCTACGGCTTCGGCATGAAATACCTGCTCGCCACCATGCGCGTCCTCTGCGGCGGCCGCATCGCCGAGCAGCGCAAGACCAGCGATGTCTCATCCGGCGCGGCCATGGACATCCAGATGGCCACGCAGTATGCCCGCCACATGATTCTCGAATGGGGCATGTCCGACAAGCTCGGCTTCATCAACTACGCCGGCAACGACAACCGCGAGGTCTTCATCCCCGAGAAGGAATACTCCGATGACACCGCGCGCATCATCGATGAGGAGATCAAGCGGCTCATCGACGAGGCGTACCGCGAGGCGGAGCGCATGATCGGCGAGCACTGGGACAAGGTCATCGCCGTCGCCGAAGCGCTGCTGAAATACGAGACGCTCACTGGCGATGACGTCGATCGGATCATGCAGGGCCAGGTGCTGGACAAGCCCACGGTGTCCGAACTCCTGCAGCAGGAAACAGCCCGGAGCGAAGAGCCGAAGCCGGCGCCGGCAGCCCCCGGACATGAACTGGGCGATGAGCCCACCGGCGGCATCCTGCCGTCGCCCGCATAGGCGGGCAAAGTCGAAACGCCGAACGCCGAAAACCGAAACGCCGAAAGCGGGAATGTCGCTCGGCAACCGCTGTTGGCTGCACTCACGCGATCCGAGCCGGGCACTGTGTGCCCGGACCGGCCTCGCAGAGGCCGGCTCGGACGCCGCGCCTGATCGAGCGGAGACTGTCGATTAAACCGCCGCAGGGAAGGCGGCAGATGAGCGGTTTCTGTAGTCTATTGCTGTCATGCGCGAGGTTCTTCCGTCGAAACTGTGGATCGGCCACGCGGGCGACCTGCGTGATCCCGGGCACCTTGAACGACAAGGGATTCGGGCTTTGGTGCACGTGGCACTTGAGGAGAAGCTGCCGCAACTCAGTCGCGAACTGCTCTACTGCCACTTCCCCCTCGTTGATGGAGCGGGAAATGCCCCGGGACTTGTGGCTGTCACGCTGGAGACCGCAGCGGCTCTTCTCCGTGTCAACACCCCGACGCTTGTCTGTTGCAGTGGAGGCATGAACCGATCGCTGTGTATCGCGGCAGGCGCTCTCGCCATCGCCGAAGGAGGTGATCCGACAGAGTGGCTCACCTCGATTGCACGCGACCAGCCGCATGACATCTCGCCGGCTCTCTGGGCGCTCACCATGGAACTCGTCTCGGCGCGGCGATGAACACCGCCGCTCGTACGACCGGAGGTCCGCCATGCTCACTGAATCGGACCAGGAATTGATCGCAATCGCGCAGGACCTTATCGCGCGGCGGTACCGCGAGGATCATCATCACATCGCCGCGGCCCTCCGCACGCGGTCTGGCCGCATCTTTACCGGGGTGCACGTCGAGGCGCACGTCGGGCGCATCACGATCTGCGGCGAAGCGGTGGCGATCGGGGCCGCGGCAACCGCCGGCGACACCGACATCGACACCATCGTCGCCGTCTGCGAGACCGGCGCGATCGTCAGCCCCTGCGGCATGTGCCGCGAGCTCATCTCCGACTACGCGCCGCAGGCCCGCGTGATCATCCTCCGCGATGGCGAGCCCACGCCGGTCCCCGTCCTCGAACTCCTCCCGGACAAGTACACGCGCGAGGAAAGCTGAAAACACGAAATCTGAAAGCTGGAATGCGAGCGGAGAGCCGGGCACTGCGTGCCCGCACCGGCCTCGCAGAGGCCGGCTCAGACGCCGCGCTCATGCGGCCCGCGCGACCGAGTCGGCAGACTCTTCCAGATTACGAGATCCGTTCAAGTATCAAGCGGGCAGTTTTTCGGCGATCTCCTCGGCGCGCGCCCCGGCGATGCGGATGATCTTCTCGGGGCTTGTCTGGCCCGACTCGATCGAGACATCCTTCGCCTTCACGCCGAGCGCCTTGGCCAGGACGCGGCAGATGGCCTTGTTGGCCCTCCCCCCTTCCGGGGGCGCGCTGATGCGGACCTTCAGCCGATCGCCCACCGCCCCGGCGACCTGGTCGCGGGAAGCGCCCGGGACGGCCTTGACGTGGATGAGCACATCATCGCCTTGCTGTTCGATGCGGACGGCCGGCATGACGGTACTATACGGATAGCGATGAACGACACCCACCCCGAGGCCGAGCGCATCTGGATCGATCTGCTCCGCCGGGCCGGGCCCCAGCGCCGGGCCCAGCTTGCATCGCAGTTGAGCAACCAGACTCGCTGGCGGGCCATGCAGGCGATCGCTCGTGCCCATCCTGATCTCTCCGAGCAGGACAGGAAGCTGCTCTTTGTGCGGGTTCACTACGGCGATGAGCTCGCCGATCGGCTGGAGGAGTATCTGAGGAGACGATCGGCATGACCACGCGGGCCGATGTCGCGGCGATCGTCCCTTTCACCGAGGCGCTTCGCCGGCTCGGCATCAAGTACTACATCGGTGGATCGGTGGCGAGTTCGGCCCACGGCCACTGGCGATCCACCGCCGACCTCGACATTGTCGCCGACATCGATCCGGGACACGCCGAACCGCTCGTCCGACTCCTGCAGGACCGGTTCTACATTGACGCGCAGATGATCCGGGATGCGATACGGAACCGCTCATCGTTCAACGTGATCTTCCTGGAGATGATGTACAAGCTGGACATCTTCCCCGTGGGCAAGCGGGCGTTCGATCGCAGCGCCTGGGGACGCAGCGTACTGACTCGTCTGTTTGAAGATCACGATGAGCAGTTCCCCATCGCCTCGGCCGAAGACACCATCCTCAGCAAGCTCGAGTGGTACCGCGCCGGCGGAGAGATCAGCGAGCGGCAATGGAGCGATGTAATCGGCGTGATGAAGATCCAGGCCGACAATCTCGACTGTGACTATCTCCAACGCTGGGCGCCCGAGCTCGAAGTCGCCGATCTTCTCGACCGCGCGCGGCGCGAGGCAGAGTCATAACCACTCGATGGCAACGATGCGCCCAAGAACCGCGACCACTGGTCGCGGCTTTCCACCCCCATCTCTTCGTGACTTCGTCCCTCCGTCGCTTCGTCGCTCTCCCCCCTACTCCTCCTCCAACACCCTTTTCCTCCGCAGAATATGATGATAATGCTGGGCGAAGCGGTGCGCTTCATCGCGGACCGCCTGGCAGAGCTTCAGGCCGACATTGTCGCGCCCCAGGCGGATGGGCGCAGCGCGATCCTGCACGTAGATCAGCTCCTCCTTCTTGGCGAGGCTGATCACCATGGGCGGCTTGATCTCGAGCTGCGCGAACGCCTCCAGAGCCGCGTGAAGCTGACCCAGCCCGCCGTCGATGAGGATGACCTCGGGATACAGCTCATCCCCCCGGCCGGCATCGCGGTAACGCCGACTGACGACCTCGCGAATGGCCATGTAGTCATCGCCGGGGTGGGCGGTCTTGACCTTGTATCGTCGGTATCCGTCCTTGAACGGCCGTCCGTCGATGAAGCTGACCTTCGAGCCGACGGTCTCATCGCCCGCGAGGTGGGCGATGTCGATGGCCTCCATGCATCGGATGGGCTCCTCCATCTTCAATGTCTGCTGCAGTGCGCCGAGCGCCTTCCGGGGGTCGCCGGCGAACATCGTCACCTCCGGCTGCCAGTCCGTCTCGGCGCCGCGGGTTCTCTTCTCGCGCTCATCGAGCTTCTCGATGGCGGTGATCTGATCGCGCAGGATCGCGGCCTTCTCGTATTCCTTCGCCTCCGAGGCCTTCTCCATATCGCGGCACATCTCCCGCAGCATCACGCTCCGCTTGCTTGTCAGGAAGCGGGTGAACCGCCTGATGTCCTCGCGATAGCGGTCCTTCGTGATGCGGTTGGCGCACGGGGCGGTGCAGCGTTCGATGTTGTAGAGCAGGCACGGACGGAAACGCTCGTTCTTCAGATCGCCGTCCTTGATATCCAGCGTGCAGGTGCGGTACTTGAACACGCGCTGGAGCAGGTGGACCGCCTCGCGGAGGGCGGTCACGGACGTGAAGGGGCCGAAGATGCGCGCGCCCCTGAACGGCCGATCGGCTGGCGTGCGCGTGATATACACGCCCGGAAAGTCATCGCGCGTGGTGACGGCCAGGTAAGGAAAGGTCTTGTCATCGGTGGCGGCGCTGTTGAATCGCGGGCGGATGTCCTTGATCAGCCGCGCTTCCATCAGCAGCGCTTCCCATTCGCCTTCGCAGGCGATGACCTCAAAGTCGACGACGAGGTCGAGCATCGGCTGCTTCTTCGGACCCAGGTCGGTGGAGGGCGTGAAGTAGGAACTCACGCGGCTGCGCAGCGACGACGCCTTGCCCACGTACAGCACCCGGCCGGCATCGTCCTTCATCAGATACACGCCGGGCGTGCGCGAAAGCTGGCGGGCCTGCTCGGCGAGCCGATCGAGACGCCGGCGGCAGTCGTCGGCGTCCCGGGGGCGAGATGTGGAGGGTCCGGTCATCCTCTGCCTCGATTGTAGGGGACGCGCCGGGCGACCGGGGAAGATCGAATAGCCCGGAGATTCCCCGGTTCCGGGAAATACGTAGGCAGGACGACCTGTTTCGTAAAGGCGTGCGCTGCGCGATCAGGTATCGCGATGGCGAAGGCTAAGCGGATCTTCTGATCTTCAACCTTGAATCGATGCCGGACACGTGCCGGATAGAGCAACTGAACAACCAAGGAGAAACCACCCATGAGATCGATCATCACCCTGGCGGCCCTGTGTCTGGCCATCGTTCTGGCCGGCTGTAACAGCACGCAGTCCACCAGCGCCTCCACCAGCCCCGGCGCCATGAGCGCCTGCCCGGCCGACTGCAGCAAACCGTGTTGTGCCCAAGGCACCGCCTGCCCGGCTGACTGCAGCAAGCCCTGCTGCGCCGCCGGCAAGCCGGCGTGCGGCCCCAACTGCACCAAGCCCTGCTGTGCGGACAAGGCCAATATGGGCGCGGTCAAGGACTGCGGCTCCGAGTGCACCAAGCCCTGCGGCGCCGGCAAGGCCAACATGGGCGCGGTCGGCGACAGCCCGGCCGCCTGCCCCAGCAGTTGCGGCTCCAAGGGCGACAGCTCGGCCAACGCCATCTGCCCGGCCGCTTCTTCCTGCAGCCCCCCGGCCTGAGTCGCTGCACCACGGCTCTGCTCGGATTCCGCTCCAAACCTTCCCTCCCTGTTACCCTCGCCTGCCGGTTCGCGCCGGCAGGCGGTTTTCATGGGGCGCGTGCGGCCGGTAGAATCGCCCGGCGGTCGGCGGCGTGATGATGCCGACCCATTGCCCCTCAAGTATGAGCGATCCGCCCATGCAACCTGTGCTCATCCAAGGCGGACGGGTTGTCGACCCGGCCGGCGGATTCGACCAGACGGCCGACGTGCTGCTGGCCGACGGCGTGGTGGCGAAGATCGAGCCGAGGCCCGGCCGGCTCGATGTGCCCGCCGACTGCCGGCGGCTGGATGCCGAGGGCTGCCTCGTCACGCCCGGCCTCATCGACATCCACGTGCACTTCCGCGAGCCCAGCGGCGGGCAGCACGAAGAGACGATCGCCACCGGCTCGGCCGCGGCCATCAACGGCGGCTTCACCACCGTCTGCTGCATGCCCAACACCACCCCGCCTCTGGATGAGCCGGAGACGATCGAGTTTGTCGTGGGCAAGGCCGCGGAGGCCGGCGGGGCGAGAGTCCTGCCCGTCGGCTGCGGCACGAAGGGCCGCAACGGGACCGAACCCGCCGATCTCGAAGCCCTCGCCCGCGCCGGGGCGATCGCCTTCTCCGACGACGGCGACTGCATCGCCGACGGCGAGGTGATGGCCCGCGTGCTCCGGGCGGCCCGCGCCGCCGATCGATGCTTCATGCAGCACTGCCAGGACCCGGCGATGACCAGGGGCGCTTCCATGAACGCCGGTTCGCTGGCCGAGGAGCTGGGGCTCATCGGCTGGCCGGCCCTCGCCGAGGAATCCATCATCGAGCGCGACGTGCAGCTCAATGGCGACATCGGCTGCCGCTATCACGCCCAGCACGTCTCGTCCGGCGGCTCGGCGGCGATCATCCGCTCCGCCCGCGCGGCCGGGCAGCCGGTCACGGGCGAGGCGAGCCCCCACCATCTGCTGCTGACCGAAGAAGCCTGCCGCCGGCACGGCACGAACGCCAAAATGAACCCCCCGCTGCGCACCACGCGCGACATCGCCCAACTCAAGGAGGCCGTGGCGGACGGAACGATCACCATTCTCGCCACCGATCACGCCCCGCACCCGGCGTCGCGGAAGGCGACGGATTTCGCCGCCGCGGCGTTCGGCATCGTCGGCGTGGACTGCGCCCTGCCGCTCTACGCCGAGGCCCTCATCGAGGATGGCGTCATCGACTGGCCGGTCCTGCTGGCCATGATGACCATCAACCCGGCCCGGCTGCTGGGCCTGGACCGGGTCTGGCTGGGGACGCTGATCGTCGGCGGGCCGGCCGAGGTGACCGTCATCGACCCGGCCCTGCCCTGGACCATCGACGCGGCGGATTTCGCCTCCACCGGCCGCAATTGCCCATTCCACGGCCGATCGGTGAGGGGCCGGGCCATAGCGACGATCGTGGGCGGCGAAATCAAGCTCCTCAGGACGACCGAGCGGCTTGCGCCGTGACGCGGCGCCCGCCGCAGACGGAAGAAATCGACGCGCGGTTGATGGAAGGCTCGATGACCTTTACAATGCCGCGTTTCCATCCTCGCGGTAGAGGAAGGGACGGCGGCACGCCGGAGTGGGGCGCGCCCGCCGCGGTGATTGGCTCTTCTCCCCCCACGGGCCCGGAAACGGGCTCGATCTGAAAGCGCCCTGGTGCGGGGCGGCGGCCGGGCCCGGCCGCATCCCACTCCGCGTCCCGCCGGTGTCGCTGCGGAAAGGAACATCATGGCCGATTCGCTCGTCAGGGATCTCATCGAAGCCGGCATCCACTTCGGCCAGCGCCGGAGCAACTGGAACCCGAAGATGGGCCCGTACATCTTCGGCACCCGCAACAAGATCCACATCATCGACATCCGCCAGACCATCAAGGGTCTGCTGCTGGCCAAGCGATACGTTCAGACCGCCATCGCCGAAGGCAAGGACGTCTGCTTCGTGGGCACCAAGCGCCAGGCCCGGGCCTCCGTCGAGAAGTACGCCCAGGACGTGGGGATGCCCTACGTCATCGAACGCTGGCTCGGCGGAACCCTCACCAACTTCCGCACCATCCGCGAACGGCTCAAGCGACTGGAGGAGCTGGAGCGCCTCGTCGAGTCCGGCGAAATCGAGACCTACTCGAAGAAGATGACCTCCCAGCTCCTGCGGGAGAAGCGCAAGATCACGCGCAACCTCCAGGGGATCCGCAACATGAACAAGCTGCCCGGGGCCCTGATCGTCATCGACGTCAATCGCGAGATCAACGCTCTCCTCGAGGCCCGAAGCCTGGGCATTCCCACCATCTGCCTGATCGACACCGACGGCAACCCGGACGTGGTGGATATCCCGATCCCCGGCAACGACGATTCGATGCGCTCCATCGAGGTGGTGATCCGCGAGCTCTGCGATGCGGTCACCCGGGGCAAGGCCGGGCGGGGAGCGGCCGAAAAGGGCGCCGAAGAGGAGGCGGCGCAGCCGCCGCCGCGACGCCGATCATCCCGCGCGCGGTATCGGGCCGAGGGACAGGCCGAGGAGCCGGCCGCGCCGGCCGAGGCCGAGGGCGATTCCGCGCCCGCTTCAACCGTCGCCACCACCACGAGCGAGCCGGGGGCCGAATGACCCGCCGCGCGGATCGGCAGCCGAAAGAACACCATCGCTTTTCACAGACTCGCCAAGGGAGTGCAGGATCGTGAGCTTCACCGCCAAGGACGTGATGGCCCTCAGAGAAAAGACCGGTCTGGGCATGATGGACTGTAAGAAGGCCCTGACCGAAACGGACGGCGACACCACCGCCGCCGAGGAATGGCTCCGCGCCAAGCGGAAGGGCAAGATGGAGATGCGAACCGAGCGGGCCACCGGCGAAGGGCGCATCGGCATCACCATCGAGGGCCCTGCCGCCGCCATCGTCGAGGTCCGCACCGAAACCGACTTCACCGCCCGCAACGAGCGGTTCCTCGCGATGGTCGACCACGTCGCCGCCGAGGCGCTGAAGCAGCCGGCGGGCGATGTCTCCCTCACGGAGGAGATGACCAGACAGATCGACGAGCTGCGCATCACCACCGGCGAGAACGTCAACTTCTCCCGCGGCACGAAGCTGGAAGGCGGCGCCTTCGGCCACTACATCCACCACGACGGCAAGCGCGCTGTGCTCCTCCAGATCGAAGGCGTCGCGGACGGCGACCTGCTCAAGGGGCTCTGCCAGCACATCGTCTTCCACGACCCGCTGGGGATCAGCGCCGATGATGTGCCCGCCGAGCAGATCAGGAAGATCGAGGCCGAGGCCATCGCGGAGGCAAAGGAATCGGGCAAGCCCGAGGAGATCGCCGAGAAGATCGCTCAGGGCAAGGTCCGCAAGTACCTGGAAGAGAAGACGCTGCTCAACCAGAAGTACGTGCTGGATGAATCCATCACCGTCCAGAAGGTCCTCCCGGCCGGCGTGACCATCAGGACCTTCGTCCGCTACACCCTCGGCGCCTGACGCAGGCCGGATCATCGGTGGAACGGGCGTCCCGCCCGTCCGTTCGGCTTGGGACCCGGCACCTCCCGATCAGAAAAGGTACCACGTACGTTTTCCAGCCTACGCCGGCAACGGAAAATGTACCAAGTACCGTTTCCTACCGTTTCCCTCGTTTTCCAGCCTGAAAAAGGTACCAGGTACATTTTCCAGCCGTCCGTGTTGCATGGTGGGATGGGCGTCCCGCCCGTCCCTCGGAACCGCCGAAACGGCCAAAACGGTGCCACCGAAACGGTGCCAGGCACCGTTTTTCTGTGGATATGGCCACCTCGGGCACAGTGAAGAGCCCGCACGGAAACGGTACCCGGCCCGATTTCGGCGGAAACGGTGCCTGGCACCGATTCCGCCGCCACCGCGTTCTCGGCCGCAAAAACGGGCATTCTGTGCCAAACGGTGAGGCACCGTTTTCCGAGCCGGGGACGAAACGAAAGAAACGGTGCCTGGCACCGTTTTTTCGTCTTTGACTTGATCCGGCGCCTACCGGAACCGGCGGCCGACCATCACGCCCTGCCGGAGAGGCACCGCCACGGCCTCGAAATCTTCATCACCCGCCACGAGCCGGTTGAAGGCATCGGCCGCATCGCGCTCCGCTTCGCCGACATCATCGATCCACCAGGAGCCCGTGCTGTAGACGTTGTCGGACAGGATAAGGCCTCCCACGGCGATCAAGGGCTTTGCGATTCGCCAGTAGTCGGGGTACTCGACCTTCTCCGCATCGAGGAAGACGACATCAACCGATCGCGGCGCAAGCTCCCCGGCGAGGTGGGTCAGCTCGGCGATGCCATCGCCGCAGCGCACCTCCACGCGCCCGGCCACGCCGGCACGCTCAAACTGCCGCCGGGCGAACGCCGCGTGCGACGGCTCCTTCTCGATCGTGATGAGCCGACCGGCGGAAGCCAGCCCCCGGGCGATCCAGATCCCCGAGTAGCCGGCCAGGGTGCCCACCTCGATCGCCAGCCGGCCCGCCGTCAGCGAGGTAAGGATCATCAGCAGACGGCCGACATCGGCGCTGATGGCGATGTCCGGTAATCCCTCTTTGACCGCCTCGGCCATCAGGCCGACCAGTTGCTCGTCCTGCTGTCCGAACACTTCGCGTGAGTAGTCGCATAGATACTGCCAGCGCTGGGGTGTGATCTCCATGACGGTAGTCTACCGGCGGCAGGCAGGCAGGCCCGCCCTGCCGCCGCCGCGACCCGGCGACCGCGGGGTGAGGCAAATAGTCCTTGACGGCCGCCCGGGCGGAGGTAGGCTCCACTGTCAGCACTGCTGAAGGAGGAGGAACACCATGCGGCGCCTTCACTTCCTGCTCATGATCGCCCTGGCCGCGGCGGCCCTTCTGCCGCTCGGCCTGGCGGCCCGCGCGGCCGCCGACGACCCCGTCACCTGGTTCTTCGATGAGACCACCGAGGGCGAGAACGTCTACTGGACCTCGCCCACCGCGGTGAGGCCCGATGCCGCCCAGTACCTCGGCGAGTACGAGCTGACCGGGCTCTGGGTGAAGATCATCATCTTCGTGCCCATCTGGGTCGAGGTCACGGACATGATCCCGCCGGAGTACCTGTCCGGCTCGGACACCATCGCCGGACCCGCCCCCCTCGTCCTCTTCGATCAGTACGTGGCCTATCCGGAGCCGCCGGAGGACCCGGCGATCGCCGCCAACCTCAAGATCGGGCTGAACGCTGACGGCCACGGCTCGCTCGGCGCGACCGACATCATCCTCGGGATCATCTACCTCGATCCTTGGGGCGAGGTGGAAATCCACGGCCTGCGCCTGGCCGGCCGGATCACCATCACCGCCGACGGCGTGTACAGGCCCGCCGACATCAACGGCGACGGCGTGGTCAACACAGCCGACCTCCTCCTGCTCTTGGCCGACTGGGGATGCATCGGAGATTGCGCAGGCGATGTCGATGGCGACGGCGACACCGACACCAACGACCTGCTGGCGCTCCTCGCCGATTGGGGTTGACGGCTCGAGCACGTGGGCTGGGCGCCAGCGAAGGTACGGGAGCGATCCAACTTCCGGGGGCGCTCAGTCGTCGGCGCTGATGACGTTGGGGCCCTTGCCCGCCTTCTTCTCGAAGCGGCCATCGCCGGCCCGTTCGTACTTCGTGAAGCCCAGCCGATCGAGGTTCTTGTTGGAGAGCTTCTGCTTCGTGGCGGAATCCGACCAGTCGCCGGCGATGTGGGGCGCCTGAGGGATGCGCCGCACCGGCTCGCCCGTCTCGGGGTGCTTCGTGAGCGGCTCCTCGCTCATCTTCTGGACGACCTCGAAGATCTCGCCTTCCGAGCCGTCAGCCTTGATGACTTGATAAACGTACGTGGGCATGGAAGAAAAACTCACCGCGGAGACTCAGAGGACGCGGAGGAGGAAGAAGACGGATCAATCATATCCGCAACGCAGCGAGCCGGCTCGTCCTCGAGCCCGGGTGCGAAGGAGCGATGAGCGATGAGCAATGAGCGAGCCCGCTCGTCCTCGAGCCGGGCGACCCCCGAATCACCGCTCGCTCTCATCGCGCGGGCGGCGCGTCGGGTTGTTCGAAAGCGACCCGCTGCCGAGGACGGCCCGGCTCGCCGCGCCCTCCCCCACTTCCTCCGTTCAGGGCAGAAGATGGCTGACATCCAGCCTCTTCAACCTTCCCCGCGCGAGGGTCATCAGCGCCCTGCCATCTGCTGCCCAGACCAGTTCCGCATCCGCACTGCTTGACAAGCGCAGGGGAGCACTCACCTTGACTCTCCCTTTCTCCTCAAGGGAGATGCTGACGACACAGAATCCCTTGAACGACGACCCCTTGGCGTCGAACCACCTGAAAGCCAGCAGGTCTTCCTTGGGCGATACGCGATACTCAAGAATATCGCGGCCAATCTCATCCTGCAGCCGAACGACCGAGCTTCCGTCCGCAGCGCAGATCCAGACCGCCTGTGACGGCCCGGCAACGATCAGCCATTGCCCGCTGGGCGCCAGCACCGCGTCGTGCCAGGACAGCAACAGAGTCTGCGGGAAGCGATCATCCAGCGCGCGGAACCTGCTCGTCAGCTCCGTGATCGTCTCAACTTTCCGCTCGTACAGAGAGAGCGTGCTTCGATCCGGCGCGCAGATCAGGCATCGCTCCGATGCAGCGTCCCAGCAGTAGCCGATCGGCTCCTGCGCTGCGGGAAACGAGTTGATCGTGCGGCCTGCGTTCACATCGACAATGCAAATGCGCTCGCCGTCATACCGCGCGAAGAGCTTGCCCTGCGGCGACAGCGGGTCGCCCCATCGCTCGAACCTGTCCATGTGCTGCCACCAACCGCTTTCCTTGACCAGGGAATGATGGATGCGCTCCGCGATCGACATGGCGCCGACCGTTCCCCGAGCGGTGCAATAGACGAGGCAGTCATCATCCCGCCAGCGGTAAGACAGAATCTCCCCGAAGAACAGCCGGAGCGGCCTGGCGTCGCGCGCATCAATCACCCAGAGCCCGCGGCCGGGCAGGGCGAGGTAGCGGCCATCGGGGCTCCACTGCCAGTCCCCGAGGAAATCCTCGCGATTGTCATCCGTGAGGGCGACGGCCAGGACCTGCTTCCCATCGCCTGCACGAATGCGGAACTTCGCTGAATCCCAGACACTGATCGTTTCAGGTCCGGGCAGCGGAAGCGAGGCGAACGAACTGGTGACGGTGGCGCAGTACTCGCCCGAAGACGAGGCGCACACGAGTCGCTCGCGCACCTGAGCCCGCATGCAACCGGCCCCGGCGCAGACGCAGAGGCCGATCGCCGTGAACGGAATCAATCGAGTCATGGCGCGAGGGGAAAGAGTAGGAGATTCAAGAGAAGACGGGGTCGGGAGGTCGTTCCCTTCCGACCCCGCTTCCTCATCAGTGGTCATCGTGATGCTTCTCGATCTCGTCGAGGTCGAGCGGCTCGACATTCTTCATGTCCTCGATCCAGCCCAGCGCCTTCTCGGAGGGATTGAAGAGCATCGCGAGCTCCACGGTGATGTCCACCTTCTCCACGCCGGGCCCGAGATAGTTGCACTCGAAGGCGATGACATCCACGCCGGCCTTCTGAGCAACCTCCGGCAGGCGGTCCCTGACGTGCTCGAGCAGGTCGGTGACGGGGACGCGGCCGAAGCCCTGGCGATGAAGCTGTCGCTGGTGCTTGGGCCCCCACTCTTCGAGTTCCTTGACCAGTTTCTTGTCGCCGGCCGCCTTGGCCTTGTCGTACTCCTTCCTCACCTTCACCACCTCGTTGAACTCGGAGTTGCCGTAGGCGATGGCGATGGCGCGGCTGTCATAGACGCCGACGCGCAGTTTCGCGCCGGCCTCCGGGGCCGACTGCCCGGCGCAGGTGAGGCCCAGGGTGAGAAGAAGAGCCGCAACGATGGTGCTCAAAATGGTGATTCGCCACATGTCTGTTTACCTCCTGCTTGCCAACGATTCTCTGGTTGAGGGATGTCCTTCACCTTGCCGCCCGCTGCACCTCGCCGAGGACGCTGCGGCGAGAGCACCGGGCCCCATACTTAGTTAGCACTTACATACTATAATACGGAATCGACCGGCCCGGGCAACAGGTTCAGCGGGCAATTTGAAAGAAAATCTCACGCCCGATTCGGATATCCGTGTCCGATTGCGGTGAATTCGCCCCGGCACCCTCGCCGGACCGCCTGCCGTGCTGGCGGCGGTGGTCACCTCTCCTGCTCGCAGAGGCACCGGGCTCGCAGAGCCCGGCTCGGCGCGTGGCTCACAAGGCTCGGCGCGCGGTTCACAGAGCTCGGCGCGTCGCGCCGCGGCCTCCGCACGCGCTCAGCCGCGGTCCTCCTCGAACAGGTGAGGGAACAACCTGCGGTTGATCTCATGCACCCGCTTCATGTCGATGCCGCGCTGCTGCTCGATGGAGAGAAGATGCTCGCTCTGGCGCAGGCGGAAGGTCGGGCGCTTGTCGGCCGTCGGAAGCTGCACCTGAAGCGGGTGGCCTTCCAGGTCGGCATACTCCGGCAGACCGACCTCGTTGGCCGCGTATCCCTCGAAGGGCGGCTCGGATGAGAGATCATCCCGCAGGTGCTGAAGATAGAAGTTGAAGGGATCCGTCGCGATCGCCGCCCAGATCCCCCAGCCGAACCGGCCGCCTTCCTTCACCGGCACGAACAACACGCCGCGCACGAGACGCACCCGATCGTCCACGACGCACACATCCACGTTGCCCCACACCCGATCCTTGCGTTCACTCTCCGGGATTCGCAGTGCCGGCTCCGGCTGCGCGTACGCGACGTCCATGGGCATCTCGCCGTGAACCTTCCCGCAATGGGGACATTTGTACGGTGCCATCGTTGCTGCACCGGGCTCACGGAGCCCGGCTCCGTGGGGGAAGCCGGCCGGGAAACGACCTGGCCCGGCTTCCGGGGGCCTACTCCTTCAGCTCTGGCAGATCGACGTACAGGTCCAGCGACTGCGGGTTCTTCAGCGCATCGCGGTTCTTCACCGGCTTGCCGTGGATGATGTTCCGCACCGCCAGCTCGACCTTCTTCATGTTGATCGTGTAGGGGATGTCGGCGATGGGGATGATCTTGGCCGGCACGTGCCGCGGCGAGCAGCCGGTCCGGATCGCCCTCTTGATCTTCTTCTCGAGCTCGGCGGTCAGCTCGCAACCCGCGGCGAGCTTGACGAAGAGGATCACGCGGACATCATCCTCCCAGTCCTGCCCCACCACGAGGCTGTCCTCGATCTCCTCCATCGGCTCCACCTGCCGGTACAGCTCGGCGGTTCCGATGCGCACGCCGCCGGGGTTCAGCGTGGCGTCGGACCGGCCGAGCATGCGCACGCCGTTGCGTTCGGTGATCTCGATGAAATCGCCGTGATGCCAGGCCCCGGGATAGCGCTCGAAATACGCGCTCTGGTAGGACGAGCCATCCTCATCGCCCCAGAAGTAGATGGGCATGGGCGGGAAAGCCATCGTGCAGACGAGTTCGCCCGTCTGGCCGATGACGGCCTTGCCATCCTCATCGAAAGCCTGCACGTCCATCGCGAGCTGACGACACTGGATCTCGCCGCGGTAGACGGGCCCCATCGGGTTGCCGCCGACGAAGCAGCCGTTGAGATCGGTTCCGCCGGCGATCGAGCTGAGGCAGACATCGGCCTTGATGTCGCGATAGACGTAATCAAAGCTCTCCTCGGCGAGCGGCGAGCCGGTGGAGAGAATGGCCTTGAGCGGGGAGAGATCGAAGCTCTCGCGGGGCTTGACGCCCGCCTGCTCGAGGGCGGCGAGGTACTTGGCGCTGGTGCCGAAGATGGTGATCTTCTCCTGCTCGGCCAGCCGCCACAGGGACGCGGCATCGGGATGGAACGGCGAGCCGTCGAAGAGGGTGATCGTCGCCCCCGCCGCCAGCGAGCACACCAGCCAGTTCCACATCATCCACCCGCAGGTGGTGAAGTAGAAGATGTTGTCCTCGCGCTTCAGATCGCAGTGCAGGATGAGTTCCTTGAGCTGGTTGATGAGCACGCCGCCGGCGGACTGCACCATGCACTTGGGCAGGCCGGTCGTGCCCGAGGAGTACATGATGTACAGCGGGTGCTCGAAGGGAAGCTGGGCGAAGTCGATCTCGCCGCCCTTCGCATCGGCGATGAAGTCCCGGTAGTGAACGGCCGTGGGAAGGCCGCTCGTGTCGATCTCCGCCTGCCTGCGCGCGTACGGCACGCCGACGACCTTCGGATGGGAATCGAGCTGCTCGAAGATACCCCGCACCTTCTCGAGCGAATCGAACTGCCGTCCGCCGTAGAAGTAACCGTCGGCGGCGAAGAGGACCTTCGGCTTGATCCGGGCGAAGCGATCGAGGACGCCCTTCACGCCGAAGTCGGGCGAGCAGGAGGACCAGATCGCCCCGATGCTCGTCGCGGCGAGCATGGCGATGATCGTCTCCGGCAGGTTGGGCATGAAGCCCACCACGCGATCGCCCGCCACGACGCCGTTTGCGCGCAGGGCCTCGGCCAGGCGCGCCACCTCCTGATAGAGCTGCGCATACGTCAGCGTGCGCGATTCGTGCATCGTCTCGCCGCGGAAGATGATTGCCGTCTGATCATCGCGGTAGCGCAGCAGGTTCTCCGCGAAGTTGAGCTTCGCGCCGCCGAACCACTTCGCCCCGGGCATCTTCTTCGGATCATCGACGATCTCATCGAAGCCGCGCGAGGCCATGATGGGGGCGAAGGCCCACATCGCCGCCCAGAAGTCGCGCACATTCGAGATCGACCAGTCGTAGAGCCGGTCGTAGCTCTCAAAGTCCGTGCCGTGCTTCGCGTTCACCTGCTGCATGAACGCGTAGAGGTTCGTGCGGCGAATGCGGTCCTCGGACGGCGTCCACATCGGCTGGGGTGTCATGTTCTCACACTCCGGGACGGGAGAGATCGAGACGATTCGGGCGGGACCCGAGGGAGAAATCCCATCCTAACGCGCCGGGGAAGCGCACGCAGCCGGGCGAAGCGAGGATGCGGCCCGCGTCTGGGGTCTGGGGTCTGGGGTCGCGCCCTTACAGCGGCCAACAGAACGGTGGCACGGGCGTCCCGCCCGTGCGGACCGGACGGGCGAGACGCCCGTCCCACCAACCGCTGGGTGCATTGTCTCAGGGGCTCTCAGTATCCCGCCGGCCGGCCGCCCTTGCGCCCGTCGCAAGCAGCGCGGATGGCGCCGCGATCGAGCCGGATGAGCTGCACCACGCCCACCTCCTCGCGCCGCTCCGTCTCGTGCCCCAGCTCCTTCAGCGCCCGCCTCATCCTGCGATCCGACCAGCTCTTCTCGAGCCGCAGCACGTTCGGCATCCACTGATGATGAAACCGCTTCGCATCGACCGCCTGCTGCGGCGTCATCCCGTACCACAGGCAGTTCAGGATGCACTGGAGCGTGGCGGTGATGATCCGGGGGCCCCCGGAAGCGCCCGCAATCAGGACGACTTGACCGTCCCGAAGCAGGATCGTCGGCGACATGCTGCTCAGCGGCCGCTTGCCCGGCTCGGGAAGGTTCCGATCCGACTGCCTTAGCCCGAATGCGTTGGGCGCGCCCGGATCGGTCGTAAAATCATCCATCTCGTTGTTCAGGGCGAAGCCGAAGCCCTCCACGTTCACCATCGAGCCAAACGTGAGATTGACCGTCTCCGTGCACGCGACGGCCATGCCGCGCTCATCCACGACACAGAAGTGACTCGTCCCCCCATCTTCGGGGGCCCCCGGAAGCCGGGATCCGGGGGCTGGGGGCGTGACCGAGCCGTAGGTGTACGGCTCCTGCGTGTGATACGGCGAGATCGCCGCCGCCCGGCCATCCAGGTACATCTTGTGCAACAGCTCCTTCACCGGCACGCGCACAAACGCGGGATCGGCCAGCCACTCGGCGCGATCGGCGAAGGCGTGCTTCATCGCCTCGGCGACGAGATGCACATACTCGACGCTGTTGTGCGGCGTCTCCGTCGGATCGATCGGCCGGCGCTGGAGGATGCCGAGCACCTGCTGCATGGCGATCCCCCCGCTGGAAGGCGGCGGCATGGAGAGAATCTCAAGCCCCTGGAACCGACCTTTCAGCGGTTCGGTGATCGAGATCTCATACCCGGCAAGGTCAGCGGCGGTGATCGCCCCGCCATGTCGCTGCATGACATCAACGATGGCCGCGCCGATCTCGCCCTCGTAGAACGCCGCGGCCCCCTGCTCGGCGATAAGCCTCAGCGCTTTCGCCTGCTGGGGGTTCGTGATGATGTCACCGATGCGCATGTGGCCGCGATGACAGAGCTGCTCCCAGATGTAGGTGGATGTCTCGCGCAGGTCGGGATTCCTCTTCAGACGGTCGGCCGTCTTGCGCACCTGTCGAACGTAATCCGCATCGGCGGCGAATCCCTCTTCTGCTGCACGAATGGCGGGTGCGAGGACCGCCGCGCGCTCGAGCGTTCCGTACTGCTCCAAGGCGTACAACAAGCCAGCCACACTTCCGGGGGTGCCGACGGCATGGACGCCATCGCGACTGGGTCGCGGCACATCGAGGTTGATGTAGTAATCGGGCCCGACCGCGGCCGGTGCGGTCTCTCGATAATTGATCGCGACCTGCACCGGCTCTGCCCCCGGAATTTCCGGGTCAGCTTCCGGGGCAACTTCCGGGGGCGGCATGTGGATGATCATGAACCCGCCGCCGCCGATCCCGCAGGAATAGGGCCGGACCACCGAGAGGCAGAAGCTGGTGGCAACGGCGGCATCGACCGCGTTGCCCCCCTGCTGGAGCATTTCGACGCCCGCCTGCGAGGCGACCGGATGATCCGCGCTCACCGCGGCATGAGCGTACTCACCCCCCGCCACGGCCGCCCCCGGAATGCTGGCACAGCCGGCCGTCAACATCGCAGCCGCCAGGAAGAAGGCACTCAGGAGCATCATGCCCATTCGCATCCCGCGCATTCGCATATCGCGTACCTCCGCAATCATCCCATCAGGCTTTCGCAGATGATCCAGCAGCCCCATCCTACCGGCCGTACGGCGACGGGTGCCACCTCCGGCGACCACATCCGGGGGCGGGAGTCGGCGATGCGTCGCATGGATCACGGGTGCCACCTCCGGCGACCACATCCGGGGGCGGGAGTCGGCGGTGCGGCGCTGCGCCGTCCGTCATGGGCGCCACAGATGAAAACGGCCGGGAGTGGCTCCTGAGAGCTTTTCCTGCCCAAGCATCCCAGACATCCTCTTCCAGGAGTTGCCAGATTCCGGGGGTATTTCCGGGGGCGGCTGAGTAGTGCATGAGTCTCTGCTGGTCCGGGCCGCCGGTCCCGTCGGTGTCGGCCTGCTTCATGATACGCCAGTTCAGGCCGTTGTACACGTAGGACGCCCTAAGGGTCTGACCGTATTCCACCCCCACGAGGCGGTTCCAGGCATCGTGGGGGCAGCGGCAGGCATCAATATTGGTGCCTGTCCCGAATAACCTCGGTGGGGACACGGGTGTCATGAGGAGCGTCACAACCATACCGCAGGCGAAGGCAATTGCACAGCGACGCGTCAATCGCCTGCGTGACTCCGGATACAGGTTCCTGACACACATCGGTAACTCAGGTTCTTCGTGCTTAGGTCAGACCACTACCCTCCCCGCTCGAGTCACTGCGTGGGCATTACCAGCCAGAGACTCACTAACGCGACATTACATATTATGCCCACAATGAATCCGCGTGAGCCCCGAAACAGACTGAATGCCAGCCAAGACGATGCTTCCAATACGGCCAGCCCCCATGCCGCGGCTGCGGACGAGTCCATTAGGACGAATGGCCAGTCTATTGCCGGCCTCGACCCGGAAAGCTCGGGTGCGCATTGCCAGCCAATCCCAAACACTGTCCAACACACCAAGCTCAGTCCAAGGAACACCGCCATCATCTGCCTCCCTAATCTGGCCACTTCGCGCAGCGGCGCACATCGTGTGCTTTCTCCCCAATATGCCATTCGCCAGATTCGACGAACGGATTCGATTGAATAACATACACCACACTCAGGACACCTTCCAGACTCCCGCGTCGCGTCCAGAAGATACTCACATCGCGGACACACCGCCAACTCATGGCGCATAAGCTGAGTTTTCCTTCTGGCGCGTGCCAACACGACGAGGTAAGCGAATACGCCGACGCTACTCCAGAGGATCAACGATGTCACTGTCCACTCTACGGTGTGATCGAGACGACCGTGTTGTACTATTGGCAGCATAACACACCAAATCAAGGACAGAGCGTTCAAGGCGGCGAATGCGCCAAACTCGCTCATCGAGAGCCGTGGTTCGTATCTCACATGCTGCCCCTTAGCCGCTGGCGCTCGTCACCTATTTTGAGCAGTCTCTCTCCGCTGATCAGGCGCGTCACTTCGTCACGTCTGGGGTCCGTCTTTGATCGGGCGTCTGCCCTGCGGCTCGGCATGCTGCAATCTTCAAACAGTATCGTCCTAGTGCCAAGTCCGATCACGAAGTGCTTACGATAGTACGGTACTCAATCACTCCAACCTACGACAATCAGATGATGCGCAATGGGAGCGCGAGACGCCGAGGACTAGATCCCCGGGATATTCGGGACAGTCACCGGTTTGGGCACTGCATCCGGCACGCAGGACGTGCTCGACTTGGCGATCCATGTCGCCGGGTGTCTGCTGAGTCCAGGCATCCCGGACATCCTCTTCCAGGAGTTGCCACATTCCGGGGCCATTTCCGGGGGCGGCTGAGTAGTGCATGAGTCTCTGCTGGTCCGGGCCGCCGGTACCATCGGTGTCGGCCTGCTTCATGATACGCCAGTTCAGGCCCCTGCAGGCGTATTCGCCTGACCGATGGCGCCTTTCGGCCACGAAGCACCCCCGAAATTGGACCAGTCCCGTTTTCCGCTCTTCTGTCCACGAAGAATCCCTGAAATTGGACCAGTCCCGTTTTCCGCCCAGTCCCGTTTTCCGCCCTGAAATTGGACCAGTCCCGTTTTTCGCCTGAAATTGGACCAGTCCCGTTTTCCGCGTTTTCCGCCCGGTCGTGCGCATTGCGATTTCGCCCGGCGCCGCGTCGAGGGCTTGCTCGCGCCGGCCGCTTGCTGGAAAGCACCTCATGCCACTCACGCCGCACCCACCCCCGCGCCCCCTCCCTGGCAGGGAAAGGAAAGAAAGGCGAGGATGCTTCCGAAGGATCGGCCGGCCGGAGGCGACTTCTCTGTGGAGGCTTGTCCTCGAACAGGCCATGCGAAACGAAAGGGCGCGGCGAGGATGACGGCGGCGAGCGACATCGGCGAACTCTTTGATCGTCATTTCGATGATGTCTTCGCCTACATCGCATTCCGACTCGCCGGCGACCTGCATGCCGCGAGCGACATCGCCCAGGAGGTGTTCATGGCAGCGTGGCGCGACTGCGGCCGGCTGCGGACGCCGGATGCGGCGCGGGCGTGGCTGCTGGGGATCGCACGGCACAAGGTCGCCGACCACTTCCGCACCCGGCCCCCGGAAGTGGGGCCTGGCCGTGCTGCGGAAGCCGATGCCGGGTCGAGCCAGGCGGATGCCGGCGCCCACCATCGCGCCCGGCTCGTCGCCGCGGCCCTTCGGAAGCTGGCTGATCACCAGGCCGACCTGCTCGAGGACAAGTACATCCGCGGTCTGTCCGTCCGCGCCATCGCGCAACAGCGCGACACGAGCGAGAAGGCGGTGGAATCCGCCCTGTCGCGCGCCCGCGAAGCGTTCCGGCGGACATACGAGTCGCTCACGAAGGCCGAGGAGGCGGCACGATGAACGCGAACAACAACAATGATGATGATCGAATCGAAGCGCTGCTGAAAGATGCCGCAGGGACGTTCACGCCGGCCCCGGAAGTGAAGGCTGCGGCGAGAGAGCATGTGCTGGCAGCGGCACAGCGCGAAGAGGGCAAGCCGGGAGCGGCGCAACAACGTGATTCGATGGGCGTTGCGGCGAGTTGGCGGTTTCTGCGTTCACCGTGGCGGGTTGCCGGGGCGGCATCGGCGGCGCTGGCCGCGCTGGTCTTCCTGACCGTCATCCTCTGGCCGTCGCCGCTGACCTTGGCGCAGGTGCGCGAGGCGGTGAACACTGTCGACTGGATCCACATCAAGTATGACAACGGTAACGAGCGCTGGATTTCGCTGACGCACGGGATTCGCGCGGAGATCACGCCCCTCGCCGAGTCTGATCGGTACGACGATAACGTCGACTTCATCGATTACAGCGCCGGTCTGATTTACCGCTATGTCGGATGCGGCGAGGTGATCTATCTTCGTGACGCCTCGAAGTGGACGATGCCGACCACCGCGTGGGAGGCCACGGTCGGGCTCTTTGAGGGATATCGACAGATCCCGAAGACCGAGCGCCACGGGGAGATCATTGAGGGACGCAAGCTCCTTCGCTTCGATAACTACGTGACGGATGCCTTTGGTGAGCGCCTGCTCATCACGCAGATCTGGGCCGATCCCGCCACACGTCTGCCCGTAAAGATCCGCCGGCGGGTGCCCACCCACGAACCCCGCACCAACGGTAACTTCAAGACGGGGATCTACACCTTCCCCGAATCGGGCCCGGAGTCCATCTATGACCTGGGCGTGCGCCGCAACGTCCGAGTGCTCGACACGCGCCGGCCCGAAACCGATGTTGCGGAACAGGTGATGCCGCTCGTGGAGGAGATCGCCGCGGCGGAGGGCCGTTTCATCGATCACTACCGCACGATTGAATGGAAGAACGACCAGAATGATCCGATCGAGGTCCTCCATGTCTGCGGGCAGGCCGTGCTCAAGGATTCGACTGACCATCCCCACCGCGATTATGCCCCGATTCGGGCGCGGCTCGATCATTACTTCAACTTGTCGTCGGAGCATCCCGATTACCACCTGCCCCTGCCGGCGACAGCGGATGAGGTCCTGGCGTGGACCGCGACGCAGACGCCCGTTTCGATCTATCTCGTTGACGGACAGCGATACTATTCCCAGGATGGCCCCTTTCCGCCCTACTTCACGAAGGCCGACCCGCCGCGACTGCACGTGAGCAGGCATGGCGACCCCAGACTTCTCCCGGGTGATCACTGGCCGAACGGAACGCAATGGCCACTGGCGATGCGGAAGATCACCGGCCGCGCCCAAGTGCTCGCGCCTTCATCGGAGGCCCCGCCCGGGACGATCGGGATTCGCATCGAGCGGGGCGACATACGCGAGGACTTCCACGTCGATCCCACGCATGACTTCATCTGCATTCGAAAGACGTACTGGGAGAAGCACGCCGAAGGCTGGTACAGACGGTGGGAGACGACGCTGAGCGGTCTAGCCCAGCTTCCCACCGGGCAATGGATCGCCACGAAGAAGCTCGATTACCGCGGCCGTGATCCCGACCGCAACATCCGCCCGAGCGAGCACACGTACCAGATCGACATCACGCCGCTGGCGCCGGACGAGTTCCCGCCCGGCATCTTCGACGGCGAGAAGCTTCTCGAAGAGGCCCGGGAAAACGGTTACAGAATCGAGACCTACTGAGGCGAGCGGAATCTCTCGCCCGGGCCCCCGGCCTGCCGTGATTCCGCAGGCTATGGCGATCGCTACCGCTGCAACTGCTCGGCGACCTGATCGCAGGCCCAGGTGATGTCGGCGATGCGGTCGTCGCCGGCCTCGCGCTCGATGATGAGATTCACCGGCGGCTGGATCGCAGTCGCGACGGCGAAGAACGCAGGCCAGTCCACGGCCCCGTCGCCGTAGGGCACCTCCGTGCCCCACCTGCCAGGCTTCTCCGCGGGCAGGGCGTCCTTGATGTGGATCTGCACGACGTGCTCGGCGAGCAGGCGCAGGGCCTCGACGGGGTCGCCCTTGCCGTAGAGGATCATATTGGCCGGGTCGAAATTCACGCCCACGTTGGGTCGGCCCAGGTCGGCAAGGGCTTCGAGAAGCGTCGCGGCGGTCTCCTGACCGGTTTCCAGGCCCAGCCGAAGCCCACGGCCGGCGAAGAAGTCG